>Ga0326726_10001863_pt1 | contig 19667 bp, 19 predicted proteins | sample MHFenrmetagenome_2_FD_207603 | JGI IMG/M metagenome (GOLD analysis project Ga0326726, IMG submission 207603) | Lab enriched peat soil microbial communities from Michigan Hollow, Ithaca, NY, United States - MHF15MN | ecosystem: Environmental > Terrestrial > Soil > Wetlands > Peat | place: USA... | reverse complement strand
GGTCTTGGATTAAGCGTTTGCTACGCAATAATTCGTAAACATGGAGGCATGATTAGCGCTAATAATGTTTCAGGTGCTGGGGCAATATTAAATATTTGGCTGCCGGTCTATGAAAAAACGATGTGAACTTTTCTCTGTTTCAGTAGTTTGTCTGCCGAGCAGATAGCTTCTCCGTAAACTTGTCAATTCGCAGTTTTAGTTAAAGGAACCAATTAGTTTCTCATCTCGCAGACCAATTTCCTTAGCGTACTATTTTTTCCGTTTTCTGCGTCCACCCCTAGTTACAAGTATGTCAGAGGGGGAGTCAAATGCGAGTGCGCAGGTTGAAGCTTGAGATCTCTCCTGAAGGTCGAGATGACACTATTGCAACAGGTTCACGGACTGGGGCACTTGATTCGATTATTCGAAAGAGAACGGGTAATTTTCCGGATGTTCAATAATGTTGATACTTAGGTCAACATCAAGTTCAGGCCAGTAGAAGTGACCGGGGCTTTGTTCTTCAATTTTCAGAATATTGCCGACTGAAGCATTTTTGAACCAGGGAAATTCTTCGAAGGATAGAAAGTGCTCCCTGCCTTGACTGAGCAGCCAGAATCCATGACTTGAAATATTCGTGACTTCAGTCGTTAAAGTGTTGCTTCCAAGCGTTTCTGAGCTCATTGTGGTGTTTCCTGATAATGCTCTCTATCTGTGACAGCTCTGCAGTTGATAAACGGTAATTTTTTTCCAGTTGTATTTCCGGTTCGAGCCAGAATTTCGCTTCACCATTTCCGCAGTGGACATGAACATGCATCCTGATTTCTTCCCTTGAAAAAAAAACCTGTAACCTTTTTCAATAAATATCGTTGGACTCATTTGCAATGAGATAACATATTATCGTAACAAACAATATAATCTTCATCAAGGTTTCTTTGCAATGATCATCAAATAACCAGTTATAGTCCCCCTGTTTATTAGAGGGGGAGTCAAAAGCGAGTGCGTGGATTGATGCTTGAGATCTCTCCAGAAGTCGAGATGACAAACGTTGCTATTCTGAACTGGATGCAGGGGACTAACCGTGTTACGTTTTGAAGATTCAGGGAGTTAACTCAAAGCGGAATTCCCCCCAAATACAGATTCAAAGCCGAAAGCTGTTCGTAATCCACTCCATGCCCTCATACAATTCGTAAAAATCAGAGAAACACGAGTGCTTCTCTTTCCTTTTTTTTTGTGTACAAAGTACTTTAAAAAGAAAAGTAAATTAGACCAAAGGAAAAAACAATAGGACGCGGATGTATTTAATAGTGTTGGTTGTAAATTCTGAGTGATTTTGCGTGCGGTTCAGGAATCTAGAATGGGGTGTGGATAATGACTCAAGGGCACCTCTATTATCGCAGTTGGATGGGTGAACAGCAGTACCGAACTCGGGGGAGCTTAAAACCGGGTATCTCGGGATTATATATTTGTCTATATTATAATCTCTTATTCCATCAACAGATAATTTAACCGGGAGTCACAGCATGGGTGCGAAAACATTTATCAATAACTCAAGCTACAGCTTGTCAGTAATGTTAACCGTTCGTCAGGGAGACCAGCCCGGCCATGTGTTTAGTGTCAACAGTTTCTCGATTGGTCCGAATGGAACTCTTGCTGTTCAATACAGCGGGGATAATAATCCTTATCTTGACGGCATTTCAGTCAATGCTGTCGGCAACGGAAACATAATCACTTCACAAAATTCCGTGAATACGCGGGGGAGTGCTGTAGATAACGCATTGAACACCAATGATACCGTCTCTTTTACTATCCAGAATACATCGATACTGATTGGCTATTCTAATTCCTGACATATCAGTTTAAGCAAGTACCCCCATGAAGCAGAATGGAGTGCTGTTTCCATTCGGCTTCATGGGGTGACGTCCGGATAGTCGAGAACCGCCAACACATACATTACTGTGCCCTTCGACTGGCGGAATGGTCCGAAGCAAATCCAGGCATAAAGAACAGAAATGACCTACCTGATGAAGTTGGTCATGACTTTGCTGACGGCTTCCGGTGCCGGAATAGTGGCTTTTGTTGCTTCTCGCATTTTAAGAAGCCATGCCATGTTTCGACCGAGAACTTCCATAATTTGCACTCCTTCACCGTCCTGAAGCACTTCACCCGGAGCCCGTCCGTGAGTGATGTTCCAATAGTTTGAGGTGGCCAGAATCATTTCTGAATAGGTAAGGTAGTGGTTCAGGTTGTCAAACGTTGAAGAACCTCCTGTTCGGCGAACGGCTACCACTGATGCGGCAACTTTTTGGCGAAACAAGCCGCCATTGCATCCCGCAACAAAAAACGCCCTGTCGAGAAATGATTTCATGGTACCGGCAATTCCCGCATAATAAACCGGTGAACCAAGGATGATTCCGTCAGCATCTTTAATCTGCTGGATCCAGTCATTCACGGGATCGGTGTTTATGCTGCATTTTTCATCCTGATTTTTAGCGCAGGTCCCGCAGGCCATGCACCCTCTTATAGCTTTGTTGCCAATATGGATAATTTCAAACTCGATGCCTTGTTCCTGCAATTGCCGACCGACGCCTGATAGTGCATGGTAGGTATTACCCTCTTGTTTGGGACTTCCGTTGATTGCTATGACCTTCATTTATTTATTCGTTATGTTTTTTTGATTGACGTCCTTCAATGCCCGTTGCCGAAATAAATATACTGGTTCAATGGGAATTAGAGCCTCGAAAAAGTAGTGATCTTGACATCTGTTCCGGTTGAAATTTGATGCGGTTCAGGAATGTGCAGAGGGATGGTTTGATTGCCATTACTCCACGGGTTGTGCTGGCTCAATAGAGCTGATGCAGTTCCAGCTTCCGCAGTTTCGGAGCGAGCTTTGCCGTGGCGGCAACAATACTGATTGTCATCACCCCGCCGAATATTACTGAAGGAATCAGCCCCAGCAATCGAGCTGCAATACCCGACTCTACGGCACCCAGTTCATTGGCGGATCCGATAAAGATGCCGTTGATGGCTGCTACCCGGCCGCGCATGGAATCGGGTGTCGCCAGCTGCATAATGGTTGTGCGCAACACCACTGATACGCCATCGCAAATCCCCGAGAGCAGCAGCAGAACTCCCGCAATCCAAATGTTTACCGTCAGGGCGAAGGTGATGATGCAGAGCCCGAAACCGGCTACAGCACTGAGCAGCCAGCGCCCTGCATGAAGATTGATGGGACGGCGAGCAAGTATCAGCCCGGTTATCAAAGCCCCGATTGCCGGAGCTGCCCGGAGAATACCCAGCCCCTCCGGACCGTAATGATAAACATCCTGAATGAATGCCGGCAGCATTGCCACAGCACCGCCAAAAAGAACGGCAAACATGTCGAGTGCCAGTGCACCAAGGATAATCTGGTTACTGAATACAAAGCGCACTCCTCCGGCGATACTTGCAAAAACAGGGGAGCTTTCGGCAGAAGGGGGCTCCTCGATACGCAGTGAGAGCAACGCAAAAGCGGCACACAAACTCAGTACGGCGGCGACGCCATAGCCTGTACTCTTGCCTGCCAATCCGACAAGTATACCGCCCAATGCAGGTCCAAATGCAAGTCCAAGCTGAAACATTGAACTACCGATGCCGGAGGCTCGCGCATATTGATCCCGCGATAATACGAGGGCAAACATGGCACTGTAGGATGGGCTGATAAATGCGCGGGCAATCCCGTTGAATGCTATAGCTCCATAAAGCCACCAGAGCGTATTACCGGTTATCCAGCCGGAAGAGACTGCCATAAGTGCCAGTGCACTGATACACACCATCAAGCACGAGAGTACGCCGAACATCCGCCGTGAATAGTGGTCGACTGCGTATCCTGCAAAAAGCGTAAAGCTGAAATACGGAATAACCTCGGCAAGGCCGATAAAGCCAAGAGCGAGGGTGTCGTGCGTCAGCTCATATATGTGCCAGCCAGCCACTATTGCTATCATCTGATAGGCAAGGACGATGAGCAGGCGATATGATAACAGCTTTAAAAAACGGAAGATGGATTTATCGGAAAATTGCATGAAAGTCTCTTTGTTTCGTAGTCCATTTCGTTTTGAAAGTTACATGCCCGGCTTCGCATCAATGAAACAAGAACTCAACAAGCACGTTCTCATGGCAAGTGATATAGACTTTTTATGGTACTTTGAGTGGATGTACTGTTTTTTCACAGTATCAAATGTGACGGCAGATTCTCTTCTAAACAGACCGCGTTGTTCTTGAATTGGAAAACCAGCAGTCTCAACATTGTACCGTATTCATTCTGAAAGCTAATAAAGAGAAATATTAGAAGGAGTTGCAAGTAACTTCCGAAAAAATACCTGAAATATGGGAGGATATCGGCATAATGATACAATTGCTGCCAAGGAAACTAAGGAATGGCAACAGGTTTTATAGTTATGCTTCTTGATTACTACGATTATATGGGGTTATTTCCTCGTTACAGGCAGAGTACTCCCTGAGCTTTCCTTGCCCGATATCCGGGCTATACTTGCTGGAAATATCCGAATAATGTTGAGTCGTACTTCTCGTGCGTATTAAAAATTCAAATAAGGTTGGCCAATGCAAAGTCAACAGCTGGATTTACGCCCTGCGCAATATATTTCAATGGTTCGCCATTTTTGCGTGATGCCAGTAAAACCGGTATGCCGTCGCAATTGCTGTTGTCGAACACCATAAAAAGATCAGCTTGCGGTGCGAACCAGCATAATTGTTCATGGGACTTGTGGTGGCGTTCAATTGCTTTTTCAGGATCTACGTCATGCCCTCCCTTTGCAACGCGTTCACTGACACGTAAGGACGATAATTCAGGGGGATAAATTGATATGTAAATCAGTCCGAATTTAAAGCCCTTGGTCTTGGCTTTTATTACATCATCCCGGTATTTGCTCGATGATAAAACGGTTTCGACGACAAAGCTTTGCCCTGCATCAATACACTTTTCAACATCGTTATCAACTGCAATTGCGGCTTTCAGATTGAGGTCATCCTGAGCTTCGCGCGGGAACTGTTTTCGAAGTTTTAGCGTCCGTTCGTCAGCGTTGAGCTTAACAAGGGCATTGTCACCCAGGTCCTTGAGAAAAGATCCAGCAAAACCGGACTTGCCGGCACCATTTGGGCCGGCAATAATCCACATCCATTTTGACATGTGAGGGATGGATTAACGTATATCGAACTTATTTATTACAAGGGGAAGTGCGAACAACCAACTTTTTTCCGATTGAACCATGCGTAGGAATACCAAGCTGATCATTTTCTGCAACAGCTTTTCTGGAAGCCTTGGCAAACGAGGTCTGTGCCATCGAAATCAACTTATCCGGATCATCAAATATGCTGTTGTCAGGTCTAACGACAGGCAGTGGTAGCATGGAGATCCTGGAGATGTTGTCGCTTTCAAACTTTTGACCTAGAAGTGTGACGATTTTTCTGATATTCGCAGACATAACATAGCAGGCATTACTGCTCTTTTTAGGGGTACTTACCCTAATGCGAATGTGCCGATATTTTTTTACTTTTTTTTCCTCTGTCGTACCAACTAACATTTCAATCCCGCCCTTGATTGCGTTGGCCTGCTTCATCTCATTTTCGGCTGTCAAAAAACGATGGTAAAGGTCGTTCAGACTCTTCCTGCTGGTTATCTGCTTGCTTAATTTATGCTGCTTCATCTTCATTATGTATCGTTTCTTTCGTCCATTAGAACAATTGAGATCGAAGATTCTAAAAAAAATTATGCTATCGACTTCAATCTTTTCTCAAAAGCAACATGGTATTCACTCCTAGTGCATACCTGATATTCTATGGTTGATCAGATATGATGCCTATTGCCCAGCTGGTTATCGTCTTACTCAGCAAACACGACGCAACTTTGTAATATAATGATTAATAACGAACAAACAGAAACTGCAATAAGCTGTGCTGTCAACCCTGGAAAAGCAACAGATTCCACTACCTACAGAAATTAATACAAGAGTGCGTAGCGCTTTGTTCCGACGAGGGAATTGAAATCATGACATGCAAACGCGCAGGCCAAAGTGCACCTGCGCAAAGTGCTGAATACCCGCGATCAGTATCCTGGATTGACCTCGCTGAATGTTTTCAGACCGAGACCATAGAGATGGATAAAGCCTGCGGCTGCCTTGTGGTTAAATGTGTCGGCTTCGGTATAGGTTGCCAGCTCTTCGTTGTAGAGCGAATATGGCGAGTTTCTTCCAAGCAGCGTGACACCGCCCTTGTAAAGCTTCAGACGGACAAGACCGGTTACCGGGTGCTGGGTTTCGTTCACGAACGCGTCAAGAGCCTTTCTCATCGGTGAGAACCATGTGCCGTTGTAGATCAGGTTGGCATAGTCCTGGCTGATGTTCTTCTTGTACTGGAAGACTGATTTTTCAAGAGTGAGTCTTTCCAGTTCGCGATGGGCGAAGTGCAGTATTGTGGCTGCCGGGGCTTCGTAGATCTCTCTGGATTTGATGCCGACAACACGGTTCTCGATCATGTCGAGTCTGCCGACACCGTTCTTCGCACCGATCTCGTTCAGGCGGATAATAAGGTCCAGACCACTCAGCTTTTTGCCGTCGAGGGAGACAGGAATGCCTTTTTCAAATTCGATTTCGACTACTGAGGCGACATCAGGTGCTTTTTCGGGTGAAGTGGTGATCTGATAGGCATCTTCCGGAGGAGCTATCATCGGATTTTCAAGTACTCCGCACTCAATACTGATTCCCCAGATGTTTTCATCAATAGAGTAGGGGTTTTTCTTGGTAGCCGATACCGGAATATTGTGTTCGAGTGCATAGGCAATTTCAGCTTCCCTTGAGGTGAACTCCCATTCACGAAGAGGGGCAAGTACCTTGAGGTGCGGGGCCAGTGAAGCAAAGGTGACTTCGAAGCGTACCTGGTCGTTGCCTTTACCGGTGCAGCCGTGGGCAAGCATGGTGCAATCTTCTGCAAGTGCGGCATCAACAATGGCTTTTGCAAGCAGCGGGCGTCCAAGTGCGGTCGCAAGCGGATAGACATCTTCGTAGAGCGCGCCTGCCTTGAGTGCGCGCCAGATGTACTCTTCGACAAACTCCTTGCGGAGGTCAACAAACTGGAATTTCGACGCACCGGTCGAAAGTGCCTTGCTTTCAAGGTTTTCGATCTCCTTCGTCTGGCCAAGGTTACCGGTAACGGCAACGATTTCGGCATCATACTTGTCTTTCAGCCATTTGATCATGACCGAGGTATCGAGTCCGCCGGAATAGGCTATTGCAATTTTTTCCTTGCTCATTTTGCTTCTTGAATTATCAGTTTTTGAAAAGATTTTTTTGAATATATGAGATCACTTCCGAAATGTTCTGTACGGAAGCCGGAATAACGAGAACGGTGTCGTCGCCGGCAATTGTGCCGATAATGAGCGGGTTCTTAAGCTGATCAAGATAAGATCCTACACCGTGAGCCCTGCCCGGAAGCGTTCTTATGATGACGGCGGTTTCGTTGGATTTGACCGCAAGCACTTCGACCCCGACAAGTCCCTTTATTATTCTTCCCGCATTATCATCCGGCAGTGCCATACGGTAACCGTCGTTGGTCCGGGAACGCACAATTCCGAGTTCTGCGCAGTCACGCGAAAGCGTCGCCTGGGCGACAACCATTCCGGTGTTCCTGAGAAGTTGCAGAAGGTCATGCTGATTTCCAACCTCATTCTGCTGCAAAATCTCTATAATTTTCATCTGTCTGGCATGCTTGTTCATTGCTCAGGCTCCTTCATGCCTTGATTTTTTTAGCAGCATTCAGCAGCCGGTGGGTCAGATGAAATTTTCTGTACTCTTCATGGTTCAGCAGCTTTACCAGCAGCGCTTTCTGGACATGAAGACGGTTTTCAGCCTCATCAATAATAATGGAATGCGGCCCGTCCATCACCTCCGCGCTTATCTCCTGACCCCTGTGTGCCGGCATGCAATGCATGACGACCGCTTTCGGTTTGGCTACGCTTAGCAGGGACGTGTTGATCTGAAAGGGGCTGAATACTTTCAAGCGCTCTTTGGTCTCCTCTTCCTGACCCATGCTTGTCCACACATCGGTATAGAGTACATCGGCGTTTGCCGCAGCCTCTTTCGGGTCATGGATGATCTCAATTTTACTGATTCCTCTCTTTCTTGCCGTTTCAAGCACTCCCGGATCCGGCAGATAGCCTTCAGGGCAGGCAAGCACGAAATGAAAAGGGAGAAGGCCGGCCAGCTCAATCCAGGAGTTGGCTACATTATTGCCGTCGCCGACAAACACAACCTTGATACCGTCATTCCACAATCCCTTTTCGTAGAGTGTAAATGCATCGGCAAGAATCTGGCAGGGATGCGACAGATCGGTAAGGGCATTGATGACCGGAATCGTAGCGTGCTCGGCAATTCCTTCAATGATGGAGTGCTCATGCAGGCGGGCGACAATGGCATCGTTATAGCGCGAGAGCAGTTTTGCGATGTCTTCAACGGATTCGCGTGACCCCACTCCGATTGATTTACCATCGAGATTTATGGCATACCCTCCAAGCTCATGAATGCCGAGTTCAAAAGAGACCCTTGTTCTCAGTGATGGCTTGTTGAAAATCATGGCCACGGTTTTATCGCGCAGAGGCAGAAAACCTGAGGTTGAAGGTTTTTCATGCCTTTTTTTCTTGATGAAGAGCGAGTAATCGAACAGTTCGATGATCTTGCCGGCATCAAGCGGTGAAAAACCAAGAAAATCTCTTTTGGAGGATGCTTTATTTTTGTTGACCTCTGTCATTGCGATTAACTGTTTAAGGATTGATCACTGTCCTGCTCGGCGATAAACTGGGTACCAACCCCTTCGTGAGTGAATATTTCAAGCAGAAGTGAATGGGTTGATTTCCCGTCGATAAGATGGATTTTTCCGACACCGGCATCAAGTGTCTTGAACGCCGACAGCACTTTTGGAATCATACCTCCGGAAATAATGCCCTGTTCGATAAAATCGGCTGCTTCCCCTTTGCATATGGTTTTCAGGATTCTGTCGCCCACATGAATTCCCTCGACATCGCTGACATAGATAAGCTTTTCTGCCTTGAGGGCAATAGCGATACTGCTTGCCGCGTCGTCGGCATTGATATTGTAGATATTGCCTTTGTCGTCGAAGCCGATCGGGGCGATCACCGGAATGAGCCCGGCCTGGCAGAGGAGGTCGATATAGTCGGTGTTGATATGCTCCACCTCACCGACAAGACCGAGTGTATCGGCGTTCTGGTGGGGCACCGCCTTTACGGTGTCGGCATCAAGACCGGTAACCCCGACAGCCTTGCCGCCATGCTGGCTGATCAGCTGAACGATATCCTGATTGACCTTTCCGGCCAGCGTCATCTGAATAACGTTGATCATTTCCTTGTCCGTTACCCGACGGCCATGGAGAAACCGTGAGTGGTGTCCGAGTCGTTCGGCGGTTTTTGTTATGGCGTCGCCTCCGCCATGCACCAGAACGATATTGATGCCAACCTTGCGCAGAAGTGTGACATTCTGTGCAAAAGTGTTTTTCAGGCAGGCATCCTTCATGGCCGAACCGCCATATTTTATGACGAAGGTCTTACCTTCGAATTTGCGGATATAGGGCAGCGCTTCAATGAGCACTTGACCAATAGCCGCCTGGGGGGCTTTTCTTGCCGATTTCAGTTCAGCGCACTGTATGTTGTCCATTCCGAAACATTGGAATTAAATGGTTAAAGGGTAGTCAGCTCCTGTAGCTTCCGTTTATATCGACATACTCCTTGCTGAGGTCACATGTCCACACTGTTGCATGTCCCGGTCCGTTGCCAAGACGGAGCGTTACGGCATAGGACTCTTTTGCCATGATTTCTGAGGCTTTTTCTTCAGAGAAGTCGGCAATGAATCCCGGTTTCAGAATTGAAAGATCATCAAAACTGAGTTCGAGTTCATCCTGGTTAAAGCCGGCACCCGAGCGTCCCGCAGCGGCGATGATTCTTCCCCAGTTGGCGTCTTCGCCATGGATGGCGGTTTTAACGAGACTGGACTGTGCGATGGTTCTTGCTGCAAGTTCGGCGTCCCGGTTGTCAGCTGCGCCGACAACATTGACTTCAACAAGTTTGGTTGCCCCTTCGCCGTCGATGACGATGAGCTTGGCAAGAAAGGTCATCAGCGCTTCGAGTGCCTGGGTGAAAAGCATGTAATCGCGGCTCTCTGCATGAATTTCAGGTCCGGTGCCGCTTGCCAGAATCGCAGCCATATCGTTGGTGCTGGTATCGCCGTCTACGGTAATGGCGTTGAAACTCTTGCGGTTTGCTCTTTCCAGTGCATGCTGAAGCAACGATGGGGCAATGGCGGCATCGGTACAGAGAAAGGCAAGCATCGTAGCCATGTTCGGGCATATCATCCCCGACCCTTTGGCTATGCCGCTCAAGCGGACGCTGCCCGTTGACAGCTTCACTTCAAGGGTATAAAACTTCGGGAAGGTATCGGTTGTCATGATTGCTTCCGCCGCCTCAATGCGGGTGTTGCGATTCAGGCTTGAGGGCAGTGCTGAAATACCGCCGAGCACCCGCTCCATGGGCATGAGCTGGCCGATAACCCCGGTGGAGGCAACAAGTACCTCTTCAGGCTTGATGCCGAGTTCAGCGGCAACGGCTTCGGCCATTGCACGTGCATCCTGCATGCCTTTTTCCCCCGTAGCTGCGTTGGCATTGCCGCTGTTGCAGACAATCGCACGAATGGAGGAGGATGAGTGCTGCAGATTCGTGCGCGAAAGCGTTACCGGTGCCGCGCAGCAGAGATTTGTGGTAAAGACCGCCGCAGCGCTCGCGGGAGCAGTTGCAGAGAGGAGGAGCATGTCGTTGCGTTCAATATATTTAATTCCGGCTGAAACCGCTCCCGATAAAAATCCTTCCGGCCAGAAGCCGTGCTCGCTGTCCATGTTCACCGGCATCGTGATAACCGATTCCGGCCAGGCAGTCAAGGATGCAAGCTTATTGATGACGTTAAGCGCTTTGTGACGTTTCTGCACTGTGGTCTTTTAAAATTAATGGTTATGGATTACAAACCGGTGGATTCATCAAGGCCGAGCATGATATTCATGTTTTGTACAGCCTGCCCGGCAGCACCCTTCAGGAGATTGTCGATTGCCGTGACAATGACCACGGAACCGGTTTCGGTTGCCTGTGCAATATGGATATCGCAAAAGTTCGTATGAGCGACATGGCGGACCTCAGTCATGGACTCCCGCAGCCGTACAAAGGGAGCATTCCGGTAAAAGCTTTTGTAAACATCATTCAGCTTTTCAGCTTCTACAGGGCTTTCAAGCCGGATATTAATGACGCTGTAGATGCCCCGGACGAGTGAGCCGATCATTGGCGTAAAGGTGAAATCGAAAGAGGGGCTGGAAGCCGAACTTCCGAGAGCCTGCATGATTTCAGGCGTATGCTGGTGCACACCGACCTTGTATGCCCTTACGTTTTCACTCATTTCTGAAAACGATAACTCAGTTTTGCTGCTTCGTCCTGCTCCGGAAATTCCCGATACTGATGTGCAGTTAACCGATTTGACCGGCATCAGGCCCTGTTCACCGAGAAACAGGGGAGCAAGGCCGAGAATGATGCTTGTAGCAAAACATCCGGGATTACTGATCGCATTTGTCTGCTTGATATGATCGCGGAACAGTTCCGGCATCCCGTAAGTCATTACGGCCGCAGGGGATTTTTTTTGTTTGTAATACTGTTCATGTTCCAGTGTGCTTTTCAGTCTGAAATCACCGGAAAGATCGATCACTGTTTTGCCTGCCTCCAGAAGAGCCGGTACATGGGTAAGTGCCTCGCCGTGGGGGAGTGCCAGAAAATAGATGTCGCTCTCCTGTTCACCGCTGTACGGCTTGTATACCTTGCCGCAGGATAGTGCGGGGTAGAGTTCTGAAACCTTTTTTCCCGCCTGCGAAAAAGCATAAAGCTCCTGCAGCCTGACGTTTGGATGACGAAGCAGCAGCCTTGTCAGTTCAGCTCCGGAATAGCCGGATGCACCGATGACCGATACAGAGTATTTTTCGGAACTATCCGATCGTGAGGCACTCATCAGAAGTATACTTTTATGAAATTTGCAGTAATAAAAGCAATAATGAATAAATATCCAGTAAAGCGGAAATATTAACCTTTTTTACCCGATTATCAAGCAGAGGATTATTTTTTTTCATCCCAGGGGGACGAGGGCTGTTTTTTATGGCAACATCTTTTTTCTTGATATCTTAGCGTTGATATTCGCAGGTCTCTGTTCATGCGTGAACCTGAAAATGAATAACTATGAATAATATCAGATGCCCATGGGCTCCGCAAAAGCTCATCATTTCCCTTCAATTTCTGATTCTGATGTTCATGCTGCTCAGCTGCACAGAGCGTCCAATAGAGCCGTCGGCTCGCAGCGGAGTGCTGACTGTAGCTGTAGACCGGCAGCTTGAAAGCGCTGCCGCCATGCAGAGCGAGGTGTTCAGCCGCTACTATCCGGATGCCCGGATCACAATTTTTCCTGCTGCTTCAGTAAAGACCATCATGCATCTTCTGGATCAAAAAGCCGGAGCGGCCTTGATCAATGGTGATCTTCAGGCGGCTGAAGATTCGCTTGTTGCGACAATGAAACTTCCGCTGCGCCGGGAACCGGTCGGTCGTGATGCCATTGTCTGTATAGTCAACCGCCAAAATCCCGTGAAGTCGCTTTCCATAAACGAACTTTCGCTTTTGTACACACGATCAGGGAGTGATGCAACCCCATTGGTAACAGCGGACGACTACCGTCTTATGACATCGTTTGCCGGAAAAATCGGGAAGAAGAAACAAAATCTTCATGCCTGGGCCTCCAAAAGTGACAGCGAACTTATCCGGCGGGTAGCCGCTGACCGAAAAGCAGTTGGACTACTGTTCCTTTCATCGTTCAATGCCGTGCCCGGCCTCGAACGGGAGCGGAACAACATCAGGATCGTACCTCTCGCAAGAGAGGCTTCAGGTGAAAGAGCCTCTCTGCCGACACGACAAAACATCTTCGACAATCGCTATCCACTTGTTACGACCGTTTACTATGTATATTATGCCGGTAACGCACTTGCCGCGGGGTTTGGCTCCTGGCTGGCGAGTTCGGGGCAGAAAGGAATTGAAAGAAGCTCTCTCGTCCCATTTCGACTTATCGAAAGGACTATAATTCTGAAATAAATGTATGACGTCCAGGCCTGCAGTAACAAAAATCTCCCCGTTAAAGACCATTGTCATTACCGGCATCATCAGTATCGTGCTTGTTCTTGCCGGAACGGCGTGGCTTCTCATTCTCCAGAGCAGGCTGCATGAAGATGTTGAAAAAAAACAGGCATGTTATCTTGATCTTATCGATTTCAGGGGAAAGCTCATTGAATTCGAGATCAACAGAAACGTTTCTGTCGCCCATAATCTCATGGCGGAAGAACTGCCGGGAAAGCCTGAGGAACCAGCCGGTGTGCTGCTTTTCATGTATGACAAGTTAGCCGTTGAAATGAAAGCTGCCGGATTGAAAAATTTTCCTGTGCTCAATGCTGCGCGACAGAACAGTCCGGCAATGCTTGCGCTGGAGAATCTTGAGCTGTTCCGTTATGAGCTTGAAAACACCATACAGAAAACCGGACTCGAGTCAAGGGATGCTGCCGACAAGCTTGTTGACATCAATCATTTTTTTCTTTTTTTCATTCTTTCCATACTTCTTTCTCTGAGTATCACAGCAGGGTGGCTCCTGCACAACAATTACCGCCAGACACTTATTCCCCTTGCTCAGCTGGCGTCTCAGCTGAAGATGATCAACCGCAATATTCCCGAGAGTATACATGAGACCGCTGAAGAGATGAAAAAAGAACTTACAGAAACCGAACCATCAAGCGATATAACCCAGATCACCGAGTCCATCATGAGTTTTTGCGGTGATATCGAAGCCAAAAACAAAAAGCTGGATGAACTTCATATACGCGATGAAAAGACCAATCTTTTCAACTACCGCCATTTCAAGGACCATCTGATTGCCGAGGTTGAGCGTGCAAAGCTGGCAGATGGCAAGGTTACTCTGGCCATGATCGATATTGATCATTTCAAGCTTTATAATGATGCACACGGTCACATCGCCGGAGATCGGGTTCTTGAAATACTTGCCGGTCTCATCAGCAGTCAATGTCGGGCAACCGACATTCCATCAAGGTTCGGCGGAGAAGAGTTTGCTGTGCTCTTTCCGAAAACGGATTCCGTAACAGCTCGCGAAATTGCCGAACGACTTCGCAAAATCATCAGTTCCGAACCTTTTCCCCACGAACAGCATCAGCCTGAAGGACAGCTTACCGTCAGTATCGGCATTGCAACGTTTCCGGGGGATGCCCCTGACTGGCATACGCTTATCAACAACGCCGACAGGGCGCTCTACAATGCAAAATCTGCAGGCAGAAATAAAGTTGTGACCTTTGCCTCCATGAATTCCGGCTCAACAATCGGATGAAGCCCGGGCTATACATTGCCAGAAGGTTTGCATTCAAACAGCGCTCAACCTCAAAACCGACCTTTATCATCATGGTCGCCGTTATCGGTATTGCTGTTGGCACCGCCGCACTTATTCTTACTCTTTCCATCGTCAAAGGCTTTGCCGGCAGCGTTGAACAGAAGCTGATCAGTTTCAGTGCTCATCTCCAGATCCGGTATCCCGAAGACCGGCTTTTTCAGGAACGCCGGCATGACCTTGCAATGATAACCGGGCATCCCGAAGTCACAACAGCCTCACCCTTTCTTGAAAAAAGTTTTGTACTCAGGAGCCGCACAGGAGGAAATGCAGATGCCTATCGCAGCAAACCGGTTGTTGTGAAGGGAATAACCCTTGAGCAGCGGAATGTTTTCCTGAAAAAATTCCTCATAAAGGGCAGCGCAGAGTTGACTGGAAATCGTGAGGTGATCGAGCTCTACGCCGGACAGCCGCTGGCAGAACATCTCGGTTTAAAGGTTGGAGATAATGTCATGCTTGTCGGCCTCGGACGCGATTCGACCGGAGCCAAGCTCATTGCCGGCAACAGGAACATTGTCGATCTGCTCTCGTCTCTTGATCTGGAAATCGGGGTGGTACGAGGAATTTACGATACCGGTCTTCAGGAGGGATTTGACGATTTTGTTGTCATCACCGATTTGAAGCAGCTGCAGGCTCGATTCAATCCCATGATGATCAGCGGCTACGACGCCAATGTCCGCCATCTCAATAAACTTCCCGATACGGTAAAAGAGCTGATTGCCACTCTCGGATTTCCTTTTTATGGCTATACGGTTTTTCAGCGCTACTCAAATCTCTTTGAATGGCTGAAACTCCAGAAAAATATCATGCCGCTCCTGATGGTGACCATTACCATCGTGGCGGTATTCAATATCATCTCAACGCTTCTTGTGCTGATAATTGAAAAAACCCGCGAAATCGGCATGCTCAGTGCGCTTGGCCTTGAACCCGGTAAAATCAGCGCGCTCTTTATGGCCCAGGCCTTTCTTATAGCACTTGCGGGTATTGCTGCCGGCAATATTCTGGCTCTCTCGCTCTCTCTTTTCGAGCTGCGGTTTCATCTTATTACGCTGCCGGAGAAAAGCTATTTTATAAAATATGTTCCGCTGCTTATTGACCCTGTTGACTACGGCCTGGTATCAGTGGCGGTAATGGTCCTGACCCTCTTCTTTGCCTTTGTACCTGCCAGGATCGCAGCATCACTCAAACCGGGCACAGCCCTGAGTACCTGATGGATACCTGTTTATTTGTTTTTCGATTTCCCGATGTGTCGGGACTTTCAATAATTCCTGGTGTTACCGTTATGCAAATGTTATTGCAGCTTGTATGAAAACAGGTTTATGGATTGCGCGCCGCTTCAGTTTTGCCCGAAAACGGTTCAGGATCATCAATGTTATTTCGGCAATCAGTCTTGCCGGTATTGTCATCGGAGTCAGTACGCTTCTTGTGGTTATGAGCGTTTTAAACGGGTTTCAGCAGCTCGCCCGCGACCTCTTTATAACCATCGACAGTCCAGTTCAGCTTGTTCCCCTGAAAGGGAGATCGTTAACGGTTTCAGACAGTCTGCTTCGCTCTTTACGCTCAATTGAAGGTGTCGGCACTGCAGAACCGTTTGCCGAAGGAGAGGCGATACTCTCCACCAGAGATAAAAGTGAACTGGTCATTGTCAAAGGGCTCAGCGATGCGGCGCACCGCCGTCTGATTCAACAGACCCATGCATCCCATCCGTTTTTTACCGGAGAAACCATTGCTGCCGGTGAGCTCCTGGCTTACAGAACAGATCTCTATGCATTCAAAAAGGTGAAAATATTCAGCCCTGAATTGATCTCTTTCGGGTTGGAATCCCTTTCCGAGCCATATATGCTTCCGGCGCTCACTATTCCTGAAACAACAGTCTCTTCGGTATTTTCACTTCAGAAAATATTTGATGACCGTTATGTTCTCACCTCAGACCGGTTTGCGCAGAAAATTCTGCTGCTTGGCAGTGGAGTCTATTCCGGTATTGATATCAGGGGTACGAAAAGCGGCGCCAATGAAGCCTTGATTGGCAGTCTGAGGAAGTGGCTGGCAGAAAGCCCGCTGAAAAACAGCTGCAGAATGAGAAGCCTCGATGAGAAATACAGTGCTGTTTTTGCCGTCATGAAGCTTGAAAAATGGGTGAGTTTCGGTGTGCTCATGCTCATTATTCTTGTGGCATCGCTGAGTTTGACCGGAGCCCTGGCCATGACCGCTATCGATAAACAGCGTGAACTGTTTTATTTGCGCTGTATGGGACTTGAAAAGCCGCAATTCCTGGCCATTTTCATCATTCAGGGCGGGATGACCGGAGTTGTTGGCGCCGCTGCAGGTGCTTTCATCGCATGGAGCATCTGTACCCTTCAGGAATTGTTCGGCATTGTAAAACTCCCCTCAAAAAGCGCCTTTATCATTGATGCCTATCCTGTAAGCATGCAGGTCAATGATTTTGTTGCTGTCGCGATAACAGCGGTGCTGCTCTGTCTGGCGGTGAGCCTCTATCCAGCCCGCAAGGCGGCACAGATTGCAACGAGTCATTCACTCGATTTGAAGACCAACTGATCGCTTTTATAAATTTATTACTCGATTCGAAATGATCGGGATTTCGTACGCCTTGCCCTCAAACCGCTCATTGCAATTTATATTGCTGCTCTGATTTCACGCTGTCGTTTATTGAATATGTATGGATGAGTTGTCGTGACGGTTAACGGTCATTCAGGTAAAGCGCTGTCACGAAGCTGGCGGTCAATTTTGTTGCAATGGAGTGGTGCGGGGTCCATGATTTCAAGTCGTGAGCTGTTGACAGGAGCGCTGGTTGAGATTGTGAGCTGACCTTCGCCGCCATTGATTTTCAGCCAGCCGTCCGTGCAGCGTATGATTCCTTTTACCCGTTCAAAGGTAAAGGTATTTAAGAGAGCTGCGAGGGTAATCTGATTGAAAAGATATCCGGTCCCGATCAACCAGCTGCCTGTATGATAGCCATCTCCGGAACCTTCATGGAGTTTCCAGGAATCCGGCGGTACTGGTTCTGCTTCTGTATGCTGCGACGTATGGCTGTGGTCTGAACCGGGAGGATCGCTTTTTCTGATATGGGCATCAGGAAAACAGGGAGTACGTGATTCGTTGCGTGCAATGTCAAGCAGCCGCGGATCAAGCCGGCCGAATGTAGTATCGGTAACAACTGATTTCGCGGGCAGAAAGGTTTCAGCAAGTTTCTGAAACGCTGCCCGGTCGGCGGCACTGTAACAGTCAGCCTTGCTGGCAACAAGCACGTCGGCCAGATTGAGCTGATCCTGAAAAGAGGGATGTTCACGGTATCTCAACTCACCCAGTTTGCGGGCATCAACAAGAGAGATCGTCGCCTTCAGATCGAGCACTTCACGATTATAGCCGGAAGTAAGGGAACGGATGATTTTCAGTGGATGACCGATACCTGTCGGTTCGATGAGAATTCTGTGGGGTCGGGCTTCACGGATCAGCCGGTTCAGTGCCGCCTCAAATGAGTGTCCGGCCGTGCAGCAGAGGCACCCTCCGGATATTTCACGGATGGTGACATCGCTTACCGGATTGAGCATGGACGCATCAACGCCGACCCGGCCAAACTCATTGATAAGCACTGCCCACCGTTCGCCGGAAGGTTTTTTGCTGAGCAGGTGATTGATGGCCGTAGTTTTACCTGCACCGAGAAATCCGGTAATGATGGTCGTCGGAATATGAAGATGCTTGACGGCAGAGCTCATGAATGTGGATCAAAATCCGTTTTCGGGGTAAAACAGACCGGACAGTTCCATTCGCATGAAACCGTTTTAAAAGAAGTTCCCGGCTTTATACTACTCTCGGGATCGCCTTCGGCCGGGTCATAAAGATAGCCGCACTCTCTGCACATCCATGCATCGGATTCATGGTCGCACCTGCTTGTTTCAGGGTCAAGCAGTTTTCTGAACACCACCATTTCTGACTTTGAAAACCCTTTTGACTGGTAAAATTGCTGGGCTGGTTCGTTGTCACTGTCAGTAAGAAGCGTAATGCGTCCGAATCCCTCTCTGCCTGCAACTGCGACTGCATATTCGATCAGGGTGGAGCCGACTCCCTTGCCTCTCCATGCCGGAGCAACGATCATATCTTCAAGGAGGGCAACTTTTTTGCCAAGAAAAGTGCTGACCGTAAAGAGAAGCAGCACCATGCCATGAATATCGCCGTCAGATTCAGCGACAAAAATCCGTCCAAGCTGGGGATTTTCAATAATCATGGAAAGAACTCTCGATTGAGCGTCGTAATCGGGGGTAAACTCCTTTTCCTGACTGAAGAGGAGTTCGAGCAGAGCACAGCACCCCGCAATATCGCCGGCTGCAGCCGTTCTTACATCTGGCATATCGAAAAATCGTAAACTGTTTGCGGAACATGGTATTTACTGGTAGGCAATTTCAGGATAATCCCTCTTGTTATCAAAACATATTGCAGAAATTTATATTTCATCCAGCGGTATGCATCCCTGTTTATTGGATTGCGCCCGGCAACAGCGGGTTTCCATGAGATATCAGGGCTTGCAGAAAGCTTGCAATATCGGTGGCAATCATGAACGGATCTGTAATATACCCGGCATTTCAATTTGAGGTTCTCTTGTCAAACCCTCTTTTCTGCTTGCACTTACTGCCGGATTGCCCTATACTTGTTTTTTATTTTTTCACTGCCTCTCGAGTCGTAATTGCAGACTGGCGAAAGGTATTTCATTCCAATTTACAACAACCGACCTCTATCAATGGATGCATTCTGGCTTTCGCTTGTCATGATATTTTTGGCTGAGCTTGGCGATAAAACGCAGCTTGTCGCTCTTACCCTTGCAACCTGCTATAACACCGGAGTGGTATTGTGGGGGATTTTTTGGGCTACGCTTGCCATTCATGTTTTTTCCGCAGGTATCGGCTGGTTTATCGGAGGAAGTCTGCCGGTCGACTGGATCAAATTTATTGCAGGAATTGCTTTTATCATTTTCGGGTTCTGGACGCTCAGAGGGGACTGCCTTGATGATGATGAAAAAAGCTGCAAAATAACCATGCGACCTTTCTGGCTTGTATTTACGACTTTTTTTATGGCAGAGCTCGGTGACAAGACCATGCTTTCAACCGT
>Ga0326726_10001862_pt1 | contig 19677 bp, 19 predicted proteins | sample MHFenrmetagenome_2_FD_207603 | JGI IMG/M metagenome (GOLD analysis project Ga0326726, IMG submission 207603) | Lab enriched peat soil microbial communities from Michigan Hollow, Ithaca, NY, United States - MHF15MN | ecosystem: Environmental > Terrestrial > Soil > Wetlands > Peat | place: USA... | reverse complement strand
ATATAATAAATTGAGCGGAAGGATTGCTGCCTGCCTGACGATCGCCGGCCCGGGTGCAACGAACCTTGCTACCGGGCTCTATGATGCAAAGGAAGATCACGCACAGGTTCTCTCACTGAACGGGCAGGTGGAAACCCAGTATACCGGCCCCGGGGGTGTCCAGGAGATAGACCAGGACGCATTCTTTCGCCCGATTACTGTCTATAATAATACTGTTTATGAGAAGAACATGGCAGTTTTGCTGCTGACCCGTGCCCTCAAGTATGCGATCATTAACCGGGGGGTCGCACAGGTGTCGGTCCCCAATGATATCCAGAAGCAGCCGCTCGATTCGCGGTTCTGCACCCGCGAGTCCTGCATCAGCAGTCCCGATATTCTTCCGCCCGAGGATCTGATGAACACCGCTGCCGCTGCCATAAACAATGCAAGAAACCCGGTAATCCTTGCCGGCTGGGGCGCATACCCTGACGGTCAGACCGTACTTGCCATCGCAAAGAAGATCAAGGCACCGATCCTCACTACGTTCCGGGCAAAGGGAATACTCCCGGAAGACAACCCGTATGTAATCGGCGTGTTGGGAAATGTCGGGTCCCCCCATGCAAGGACCCTGGCAAACGAAGCCGATCTCATCATCACGTTAGGGGTGGGTTTCTCAAAATTTACCAACGTTCCTGAGGAAAAACCTCTGGTCCAGGTCGATATTGACCCCATCAAACTCGGGAAAAACCGGCAGTCAGTCGGACTCTGGGGAAACTGCAGACTTGTGCTTCCAAGGCTCCTTCCCCTGCTCCATGAAAGGGAAGAGGGATCGACAGGGGAACGCCTCTCCGCTATTAAAAAAGAATGGGACCTGCAACGCGACAGGGAAGCGGACAGCAGCGCGGTGCCCATCCGCCCCCCGTTTATCATGAAAGTGCTCTCGGATGTGATCCCTGCCGATGCGGTGATCTCGCTTGATGTCGGAGAGAACCAGTGGTGGTTTGGCAGAAACTTCCGGATAAAACAGCAGCGGTTTGCAATGTCGGGTTACCTTGCGACCATGGGATGTGGTTTCCCCGGGGCAATCGCTGCAAAAATTGCCTATCCTGACAAAACCGTTTTTTGTATCAGCGGTGACGGAGGGTTTTCCATGGCAATGGCGGATTTCGTGACTGCTGTAAAGTACGATCTCCCCATGGTCGTTGTCGTGCTGAATAACCGCCAGCTGGGTATGATCCAGGTCGAACAGATGATGGAGAATTACCCGAACTTTGCAACCGATCTGCTCAACCCGGACTTTGCCCGGTATGCAGACGTGTGCGGGGGCATCGGAATCCATGTCGGTCGTCCGGAAGAACTCAGGCCCGCGCTCCTCTCCGCGATGTCACTTAACCGACCTGTCATTGTCGACGTGGACACCGACCCAAGACGGTTCTGACCGTTTCCTTTTTGGCATCCTATTTTTTTATCTCCCGGTGGAATCTGGTTACCCGTTTCGCATCCCGGGACACGTTGTGTCTTTATACGTGGGGGATTTCGGTATGGTCCGAGATCTCTGAGTTTGTTGTACAGATATTTCTGATACTCAATGCGTGGACATCGTTGTTACCCGTCAATCGTGCAAAATCCCTGAGTTCTTCTGTTGAGACCCTCAGGTAATTTTCAAGTCTTTTTGCGGATATATCCGGTTTTAAGCGTTCACGCAGTTCCGGTTTCTGGGTGGTCACTCCTACCGGGCAGTTCCCGGTATCGCACATGCGGTATTGCTGGCAGGCACAGGCCATGAGTGCGGCAGTTCCGATCGCAATCGCATCAGCTCCCAGGCAGAGTGCTTTCGCAAAATCCGGAGAGATCCGCAGGCCTCCGGTTATAACGAGCGATATATCCCGGATGTTATTTGTATCAAGGTATTTTCTCGCCCGGTACAGGGCAAATATGGTGGGAACAGATGTAGCAGCTTTGATATATTGCAGGGCTGCACCGGTCGCACCCGGCCGACCGTCAATAGTGATGAAGTCGGGTTCAGCATATGCCACCGCAGTAAGATCCTCTTCAATGTCTCCGGCAGCGATCTTGATGCCGATTGGCCTTCCTCCGGATGTCTCCCGGAGCCATCGAACCTTCTCTTTCAGGTCATCCCTGGTTTTAATATCTTCATAAGATGCCGGGCTGATGATATCCGCGCCAGCCGGATATCCCCGGATTTTTGCTATCTCCGCTGTTACCTTTTCAGCCGGCAGCCGTGCCCCCATGCCGGGTTCTGCAGACTGCCCGATCTTGATCTCAATAGCATCGGCGGATTTCAGGTTTTCTTCTGTGATACTGTACCGGTTCGGTACATATTCAAGGATGTATTTATAAGCAAACATGCGGGACTCCGGGAGCATGCCCCCCTCTCCTGATCCCATGGCGGTCTTTGCTGAAGCTGTCCCTTGTGCGATTGCAATTTTAACCTCCTTTGAGAGCGCCCCAAACGACATGTGGGTTACATAAACAGGAGTTTCAATCACGAGGGGAAAGCGTGCCTTGGGGCCGATCACTGTCCGGGTATTGACTCCAGTCTCCTTGTTCAGGGGAATTCTGGCAATCTGGGCACCCTTGATCAGGATATCGTCCCAGGAGATAACCGGTTTTCTTGTCCGCATCGGTTCGATTATTGATTCTCCGGTCACTGCCATGGTATGGATGTCTGCCATGTACTCTTCAAGTTCATCAGACGGACGTTCCCATTCGGCGAGATACCCCGCCCCGCTCTCTGCATGTTCACCGGAGACAGAATATCCCTGAACCGGCGTAAGATGGGTGTTGTCGGATCCACAGATCGGACAGGCCCAGTCTGACGGGAACTGTACTGGTTCAGTGCCGGGCCTGATGTTGGTGATTGAATTTCCGCGATCTGGTTCGTACTCGAATGAGTTACAGATATTGCAGCGATAGAGAGTCATACGGATGTACCAGTACTTCCCTATCCGTTTTTGGATATCATAAGGATATTTGGAGAATCAGGACAGGAAAGATTTTTCAGCAGTACTACAGCAGCGATGTACAGTGAAGCAGTTTGCCCCTCCCCTTTACGCCAGACAGTGCCAATTGTCCTTGATCCGGCACTGCCTTGCATCAGCCCTGCCCTGTTATCATCAGCCATCGTCGAAAATAAATAAATGTCCCGGCTGAATACTGATACAAAATTTTCATGGTTATTTTTATCGCAGGAAGTACTTTTCCTTACTCCACGTTCGTCAGTCTGTCCTTCATGTCGGCGATCTCTGCCTTCTTTGCCTCCATAAGTGCGGAAATGACCGCATCAGAAAAGACCAGTGCAAGTGTTTCAAACAGTGTGCCCAGTGGAGCGAAAGCAGACGTGACTGATCGGTAATTACCGGTCAGTTGACGGATTTCAAACGAATTCTTATCTTTGTGGTAATACCCTGTAATGTCCCCAAGGTTCACGACACAATCTGCCATCCTGCCCATTCTGGAGTCCGGAGACGCCGTAATAAGACAGACCTTTCCCCCGAGTTCCTGAGCGGTTCGGCAGATGGATGCCATCGAGTGCGTCTCACCGGATCCCGAGAACATCACCAGTGTGTCGCCGGAAAGAAACGCCGGCGTAATGGTCTCCCCGACGACATAGGTATTGAAACCGAGGTGCATCAGTCGTAACCCGAATGCCCTTGCAATAAATCCTGAACGCCCTGCACCGGCCACATACACTCTCTTTGCAGAAAGCATCGCCTCGAAAAAAACCTGAATCTGACGCTGGTCCAGCATGAGGACAGATTTCGTTATGATTGCTGCCATCTGCTGCATAAATGCCGGGATCCGGGTTTCTTCATCGGTCATATGCTGTACCGCACTTTTACATCACGGGATATGAACATATCGGTTGGAAATTATTCTCATTTATTGCAACCCTGAAATTATATTTAAAAACCCTGCTCCCTCGCAACAGGAAGAGAATTCCTGAATCTGATAAGCTCGTCACAGAACTCTCCCAGATATTCATCCATGGAGAGACTGCCCTCCTCAAAAATGCAATCGCCTTCTTCGACTACTTTATCGATCATGTCCCGCGTTGGAAGAATTAAATCGACAGGTACATCAGCCTTCTTCGAACCTCGTATAAAAGCTTCGCGAAAAAGACCGATACAATACCCGATACGATATTTGTAGACATCCCGTGTCTTGTTCAGGTAACCCTCAACCCGTTCCGTCTCTATCCGGAGAAAATCTTCCAGAACTTTCTGGTCTTTGCATTTCCCGAGCATATAATTGTAATGAGCATACGGGTACATCTCTTCAAGTTCGGCCGGAACAATGCCACAGGTCCCAAAAATTACTATATGATAGCGGGATGGATCTAATACCTGGGCTATTATTGACCTGATAAGCTGGTGACTTGGGCTTTTACTATAGGGTTTTCGGATCGCACATGGCATGAAAATTGCAATATCTTTTGGAAGGACGTTATATTCATCAATGATATAGCGATAGGATTTTTCAAACTCCTCAAGATAAAAAGGGGGATCTGTCAGAAGAGAGCCCCGGCAGATTTCAGATGCACCCTGTGTTTTTTGATCCCCCATGGTCCTCCCTTACCATATTGGTCCGGTGATAAAAGAATGAATCGCCTGCTATCTCAAGCTCTGGACGGCTTTTTACCGTTTATACGACCATCCCCCGGAACTCCCCTACCTGATAAAAAGGATCAATCGTCGCCGGATATTTTTCATTGATTTTCTCAAGGATACGACAATGCGTTCAATGACTGGTAAAGTCCTCAGCCACCAAACGGCAGAGACGGTTGCTTTCCGCGAGATACCAGGGCGTCTCGCGGAGAATCTTTTCCTGCCGGGAGCGTCCGGGTTCTCTGCTCCATTCCAGGAGAATCGCCTCAGTGAGTTCAAGATGGAACTGCAATCCAAGTGCGCTCCTGTACAGGAATGCCTGGTTTTTTACTTTCTCTCCCTTGCACAGAAGTCTGCCACCCGGTGGTATTTCGAAGGTCTCCCCGTGGAGCTGGAATGCAAAAAAACGATCCGGAAACGTTGAGAAGATGCCTTCCTGCCCGGGTTCGCATTGGATCTCACTCCAGCCGGTTTCCTGGACACAGGGATACACACGTGCCCCGAATGCTGAAGCGATCAACTGGGCACCAAGACAGATACCGAGTATTCGGGATTTTTTCTTAACGGCGTTCCGGATATACTCCTTTTCTTTTTTCAGGAACGGGTACTCCTGCTCGTCATTCACGCTCATGGGCCCTCCGAGAAAAATGAAGTGGGTAGCGTCAGTTTCTGGTATTTCATTTGATTCATACAACCGGATATACTCAAATGGAATATTCTTCCCTGCCAGAAAAGATCCAAAAAACCCGAGAGGTTCTCCGGGTGTATGCTGGAATGCGGCAATTTTCATGCTATCATACCAGCATTATCTTTTCAATTACTATTGAATGTTCATCGAAAACGATCTGAAGGAACACTCTGTTACCTCCAATCTTCGTGTAATCCATCGCACGGTACCATAACGGAAGTCCGTTCCCCTGTAATACTTTCCACCCGGTTTGAGGACTGACCATCCTCGAATGCAGAGCAAATCAGGGTTTGAAGATACATTGTACCCTGAAAAATGTGTTCTGCATGCGCGATCCATGGTAAAGGGGAAAATGACCGCTTATGGGGATCTCGTATTAAGATATGATGGTGGGCGTCTTTTCATCGAAAATAAAAACTTCTTCGATATTTACCCCAAAATAGCGTGAAATTTTGAAAGCGAGATCCAGAGAGGGAATGTATTTTTCTTTCTCTATGGCAAGAATAGTCTGGCGGTTGACACCAATGGCCTGGGCAAGATGTTCCTGGGTCAGATTATGCATAGCCCGGAATATTTTGATTTTATTCTTCATCGGTTTCAAAATCTCCATATTTTTTCGCATAATAGATCCTGAAACCTACATACAGGAAGATCATCAGGCAGAGGAGGCCCAGCTGGATATACCCCATCATCCGTGGCGGTAAAAGAACAGGAGGGCGAATTGGGGAAGCCTGCCGGGGAAACTCCGGGATGTGAAGTATTTCCATGACAGCGCCAATCGAAAATGCACAGAAGACCACCCAGAAGACCTGCATCGTCCGCGCCGTTGCCTGTTCTGTGATCTTCACATCCCGTTCATCATTAATCATATCCGTAACCTTTCTCTTGGCCAGGTACACCAACACGATTCCAACAATGAAGGCGATTTCAATGAGGAGAGGTATGTGAAGTTCTACGGAATACCAGAAAATGGCGAGAAGGGCAAGGGCAATACATCCGAATACGAGATAGAAGGTATTTTTTTTCATGCTGTCACTCCGTCATAGTAATTCTGGGCATGTTTCCTTTAACTTGACCTTAATGCGGGTTCTTTATGTGTCACTCTATCGGGATAAGATGGTTTTTGATATCTGGTAGCATATATGGTCTTTCCTCCATTTAATTGTTACTTATGCCAGATATTTAGAAACTTTTAAATGGCAAAATGTCGTATATACATTGCATGGTGTGTGCTCAACACTACACCACCACCGGTCAAAAGAACCAGGAGTACGAAACACAATGAAAACACCAGGAATCTATATCGGGGCTCTTGCAGTCTTCTGTATAGCAGCACTTGTCATTGGTACTGCTGGTGCTGCAGCCATGACTCATCAGGGCATTATTAATAATCTTAAGAATAGGACCGGGCAGTTCGGACCTGAAAAGATGCTGGACAACCTGACAGCACAAGGGTATGACGTAACGGCGATCAGTACAGCAATGACGACCGGAGATTACCAGACCGCCCGGACTCTGTTGCAGGAATTCAGGACCGCACACCCGGATGTATTTCCCATACGCGGTGAAGGAACCGGCAGAGACCTCATGACCGGCCCGGCAAAGGGAGAGAGAATGCTCCAGATGCTGGACAACCTGACAGCGCAAGGGTATGACGTTTCGGCGATCAGTGCAGCAGTGACGAGCGGGGATTACCAGACCGCCCAGACTCTGATGGAGGAGTTCAGGACCGCACACCCGGATGTATTTCCGGTACGCGGTGAAGGAACCGGCAGAGACCTCATGACCGGCCCGGCAAAGGGAGAGAGAATGCTCCAGATGCTGGACAACCTGACAGCACAAGGGTATGACGTATCAGCTATCAGTGCAGCAGTGACGAGCGGGGATTACCAGACCGCCCGGACTCTGATGGAGGAGTTCAGGACCGCACACCCGGATGCATTTCCGGTACGCGGTGAAGGAGCCTGCAGCGGTCACCTGGGTGGGCGCGGAGGGTACAAAAATAACCCGTAACCAGATCGAACCTCGGAACGTTTCAACCCCTCAATATATTTTATTTACTATGTGCAGACATCCAGAGGACACACTCAGTATTTCGGAATTATGGCAGGACTTGCTCTAAAAAACCAAATGGGATACCATTCCCGAATCCCGGGGTAACTTCCCGGAGTATTTTGTTAACCAAAAGGAAGAATCATGAAGAAAATATCATGTATATTTAGTATCATTTTACTCTTACTGCTTGCTGCTACCGCAAACGCAGCAACTTCGACCACCACTTCGGATAGTACCTCGACCACTGCACAGGATGCAGCATCACTGGTGTATGTATCATCAGTGAAAATTGATCCTGAAGTCTTCTATCCCTATGAACAGGGAACCGTCACCGTCACCCTGATGAATTCAGGTACATCTTCTGTCGGGCTATCAAATCCGGATATCCTGAGCGAAAAAATCCATATTATAAACAAGGACAGCTGGAGCACCATGAATTTTATCGGGCCGGGATCGACGATAACCTACTCGTTTCTGGTAAAGGCAGATCCCCCGGACGGGACCTATTTCCCGCTGTTTTCTGTGGGAACACAAAATGCCGGGAGTATCCATTATCCCCTCCTGATCAAAGTGGATTCCGCTGATATCCAGGCGAGCATCTCGCAAAAACCCGATAATTTTGCCTTATCGACAAAAGATACCATCAACGTGAGTATTATCAATCCCCGGGGAGCGGCAATAAAAAATATTATTATTACCCCCACGGGACAGGGCATCGATGTCAGCCCGTCCCAGAAATATGTCAGCTCGTTAAACGGACAAAGTTCTGTTGAGATCCCGTTTTCTGTCACCCCAAACCAGGATTCGACCCTGACTGTGCATATCAGCTACCAGAACGGGGATAATGATCACTCGACCGATGTAATCCTGCCCATAGTCCTCGGGGATAATAAAAAAGCGGCCCTCCCCGTTGTCAACAATGTTGCACTCGTGTCTTCTGGTACATATTACACCCTTTCCGGTGATGTCAATAACGCTGGCATTACCGATGCGAAATCGATGGTGGTGACCGTGGGTGCACCCGCAAAGGCTGTGGAACCGTATGCACAGTACGCAATCGGTTCACTTGCCGCTGACGACTTTTCAAGTTTTGAAATTACCTTTTCAAGTAACGATCTGTCATCGGTGCCCCTTGTTATTACCTGGAAGGATAATGACGGGAACTCATTCAGCTCTACCAAGAACCTTAATCTCAGGACAAACTCCGGGTCTGGAACCGCTGGCACCGTATCGGGCAGTTCCGGAAGTTCATCCGGCAGCGTAACTCCCGCGACAACAGGAACTTCCTCAACAAGAACCAATAGTGGTTTTAGTGGAGGCCCACCGGGAGGAGGCAGTATTTTCGGGTTTGGGGGTAACAGGAACGGAGGTATTAGTTCCTTTTATCCGGTCATTGCCACCGGAATTATCATCATAGCCGGCATCGTGCTCTGGATGAAGCGGAAATGGATTGCTGCAAAACTGAAGAAACGTTAAAGGGCCGGCTATGAATGGTACCCCCCTTATCCGGCTTGCCAATGTCTCAAAGGTGTACCACCTTGAGAGTGGTGACTTCACCGCGCTCGATCATATTTCGCTTGATATCAGCGAAGGGGAATTTGTGGCGCTCATGGGACCCTCAGGTTCCGGCAAATCGACCATGATGAACCAGCTGGGAATCCTTGATGTTCCCACTACAGGTAAGATCTCTATTGCCGGGAAGAATATCGCCAGTATGACCAACCTTGAACGAACCCATATGCGCAGGGATGTGATTGGGTACGTCTTCCAGAAATTTTATTTAATCCCGCTCCTCTCGGCGTACGAAAATGTGGAATATCCGCTTATCCTGAAATATAAAAAGCGGGACACGAGCGGCAGGGCAGCGGCAGTACTCAAATCCGTAGGGTTTGACGAGGCGATGAGCGCTCATCGGCCTAATCAGCTTTCCGGTGGGCAGCAACAGCGGGTCGCGATTGCCCGGGCGCTGGTCAATGACCCGAAGATCCTCCTGTGCGATGAACCTACCGGGAACCTCGACCGGAAAACGGGTTTCCAGATCATGGATATTCTTGTCGGTCTGCATAAAGAAGGAAAGACAGTCATTCTCGTAACTCACGATCCCAAAATCGCTGAGTATGCACACCGGACAATACAACTTGAGGACGGGAGGGTTGTAGAATCATGAGAGATATTTTCTTCGATTTATCGATCAGAAGTGTCCGGCTGAATTTTCTCCGTTCGTTGCTGGCATCCATCGGTATCGTAATCGGTGTCGTTGCCATTTCATCCATGGGGATGCTCGGGACCAATATGCAGCTTATGGTAAAAGACCAGCTTACCACAGGCATCAATACTATCGCTATCACTCCTGATGTTGTGAGGGCAGAACCGGGGGCGTCAGTCAGCACTAATACAGGAATAACCGATATCCAGCTCAGAGATATCAGGGATGCCGCGGGGGTCAATGAAGTTATACCGATTGACAGGACCAACACCCAGTTCTCGATTGGTTCCAACGACGGCAGGGGTTCGATATACGGCCTTGATCCGGCTGATATTAAAAATATCATGAACGTCACGGAGGGATCAACTATCCGCGGTGAGAGTGATGCAATTGTAGGCGCCACAATTGCGAACAGGTTTAACTTACTAATCGGGACACGGATCAAAATTGGGGAACCGAACATTAGTATGACACGGCCGGTCGTCCGGGTAGTCGGGATTCTCCCGGCAGCAGGATTGTCTTCTTCGAATGGCATTAATTCGGATAATGCAATCATCGTATCCGATACCTGGTATACTAACCAGTATGGCGGGGGAAATGTATACGATCAGGTGAATGTCAACTTAAAGGATGTCAGCACATTATCCGCAGTTGAAGATGCCATTGACAAAAAAGTCAACCGGAACAAGGAAGTTGTCCGTATCTCCGATTCCAGTTCCCGGATTACCAGTGTTTCTTCTACCCTGAGCTCCCTCACTACGTTCATCCTCGCAATTGGCAGTATATCGCTCCTTGTCGCTGCTACCAGTATTTTTAACGTGATGATGATGTCGGTGAGCGAACGGGTCCAGGAGATTGGTATTCTGCTCTCTATCGGTACAGAAAAGGGAGAGATACGCCGGATGTTCCTCTACGAAGCGTTCATCCTGGGGATTATCGGGGCTATCATCGGAGGGATCATGAGCATTATCATCGGATATTCCGTAGTGAGCGCGATGATCGGCAATACTGCCTATTTCTTCCTTCCCGAGAGTATTGTCTACATCCCTGCAGGGATGATCGTCGGAATGATCGTCTGTATCATTTCCGGGCTCTATCCGGCCTGGAAGGCATCAAACATGGACCCGATTGATGCACTGAGGAGCGAGTAGTGCCGATAATCCGGCCCCTGAAGGCCTTATCCTCCCTGACTATTTCTTTTTTTCCATGAACCCGCCTCTTAAAAAAAGGGGCCGGGGGATATTCATGTCCAGTCTGTGTTTTCCATACTATCGTTCGGGTTTTCCGAAATACACCCCCGAACGCCTCGCTTTTGGCAGGTATGTCGTCAGACGATCTTACACAGCAATCAGCTGATCCGGAAACTGAATTGTATTTTCATCTGATGATACCTGTGTCCGTAATGTCAGAGTTTCTCCGATACACTTAGAAGCAAATATACCACAATCGGCATTGATGGTTATCTGTTCGGATTTTTCCTGTCCCCCTGCGATATCACCTATGCAGCGTCTGATGGAGGTGTCGCCATTCAGGTTAATGACCTCATTTCTGCTGTTATGGAGTGCGACAGTAATACAGACATTGTGGGCAGTTTCATAGCCGGTATTTGTAATCGCTGCTACCAGCTCCCGGCAGGTCAGTCCGCACCTGGTCTGTTCTCCGGGCTGGAGCACGAAATCGACGGGTATTTTTGAAGTTTCTTTCACTGTGTACTCAGTAGGTTGCCGGATTGTCTGAGACCCTTCAGGATTGTGTGGTGTGGGGATCTGATGGTGTGAGGTGGAATTTGGTGCTCCCTGGCTGACTGGTTTTTCACTGTTTTGCGGTACCTGAAAAATTATGTAAGCTGAGATGGCTGCGATTATTATTACTGCAACAATACCACCTGCCAAAAATAAAATCTTTTTTCCCGGGACTGGTGCTGGATTTTTCATGTGCATCTCCCCTGTCATTTTTATACAGCCCTGCCTCTCCAGTTAAACACCAGACTATTGTAAATAATAGAATAATAACCTTGCAGGAAAGTTTTTTTCCTTTGCTCCGGGGATGTGAGGAGCTGGTAATGTTCTCATATTTTTCGTTCAGGTACCATCCATGATAGAGGAGGTAGCGGGTAGTTGAAGAATAGTAGTGTCGCCGGTGGAAAGAAAAGATTTGTCGTATTCATTCTTCCGAGATGACTGGCATGAAGATCATGGTGGTTATTCTGCGTGAGTAACCCCGGTCAAACAGGTCTGGTAACCCTGCCCATATACTTAAATAAAAAAATCCGGATAGTTCGCAGGCCGGGTTACCCGCTATCCGGATTTTTCCGGAATTTCCGTTTTCTGCAGTGCATCGAAATCAGGTCTGCTTATCAGATGGCTGGTTGATAAACCGGTACGCCCCTTTTGGTACCCGGATCTCAAAACGTGACCCTGTGCCATATATGCCGGTTTCCTGTATTGAGATGTCGGTTATGGACAGGATCTGTCGTGACAGGTACATATCAAGTCCGGTATTCTGGAAAAACTGGCGGTTGAATATCTTCTCTTTTGCATCGGGTGGAATACCTATACCGTCATCCTCACAGATCACGAGCAGTTCTTCAAATGATTCCTCACAGAAGAACCGGAGGTTTTTGATCTTCCTGCCATACCTGACAGCGTTGTCAATGAGATGAAAAAATACTTTCTCAAACAGATGATCGGCATAAATTTCCACCCGCTCAATATCAACTGAAAGAACAATCGATCCCGTTCGGACACTGGCAGCCGCGGTATTAATCAATTTGTTGAGGTTATACCACGCGGGTGGCTGTATCCCGATATTCTGATAATCCCGGGTGAAGGCGATCAGGTTCTGGATGGCATTTGCCGCTGCCAGCTCCTTATCAAAGGATCTGAGCAGGAATGCAGGGTCTCGGACTTGTTCTCTTGAGAGTTCGATATATCCTTTCACAACGGTTAAATGGTTGAGAATTTCATGGCGGGCAATACAGCTGAACGCATTCAGTTTTTTATTGGCCCGCTGGAGAGCATTTTCTTCCTGAACTTTATCGCTGATATCCACGAGCGAAAGGATCAACCTTCCCGTATCCGGAATCGGGGTCATGGTGAGCGATCCGTAGCGCAGCTGGCCATCGAACCGGATGAACTGGAATTCATTGTTTACGGTCGTGTTTTTTGGGTTAATCCGGCACACATATTCAAATTTCTTCATCCGGTCCAGTTCTTTTGGAGCAACAAACTCAGTCCACGTTTTCTTCCCTTCTACTTCATCCCGGACATAACCGATGGTCTTCTCAAATTCCGGATTGATATAGGAAATTGTTGCATCCTCTTCAATGATTGCTATTGCTGATGCAGCATTCTCAAGTATGGCCATATATTCCGATTCAGCATTCTCCAGAGCGATTTCCCTTTGTTTCAGTCCTGTGAAATCCGTAATTGATTCGATCGCTCCATCAAAATCCCCGGATCTGTTAAAAACCGGTGAGGCAATTTCCCGTATGATTTTGGATTTTCCATCCGGGGTTATCACCATAGTTTCTGCTGACAGGGTATTTCCGGTCCACAGTACTTCCCGGTACCCCATCTCCTCAATTTCCGGATCGGATGCAAATATCAGGTCAATAATCATGGACCGGCGTTCCCCAAAGAAGGGAATGGCATACTGATTCCTGTCTTTTTTTAGAATATCTGCTGCTAAAATTCCGGTTAATTCCTCGATTGCCCGGTTCCAGGCAATGATCCGCCCATTCCGGTCAATCGCAAATGTGGGCTCAGGAATATTATAGATCACTTCGGACATTTGCAGGTTTTCGTACCCGGATTCATTACCTCTTTGGGGATCACCGGTAGTTTCCACAAAGGACAGAATAAACCGTCGCGTCCTCGGGATAACAGAGGCTTTAAGAGATACGTTCAGGTTCTTATTTTTCCTGTCTACCAGAGTTAAAAAAAATTGTGAAGGTGCCTGCTCTGTCTTTGCGCTGCAACCGGCAAGGAACTCCGTGATCCTGTCGACCATTCCTGGTGCGACAAATTCCATCCATTTTTTCTTTCCTTCGATCTCTTTCTGGCTGAAACCGATAAGCTGCCGGAATCTGTTATTGGCCAGAGAAATTTTTGCATCCTTTTCAATTATTATGGTTGGTATACTGGAATTTTCAAAAAATGAACGATATTTTCTTTCAGAAGCACGTAATGCGGTAAGAACGAGATCTTTCTTCTCTTCTTGAGGAGAGGTCTTGTCTGGTGGCATGTCTACTCTTTTGCAAACCCGGATTGGGGAACCGTTTTTTTGGATTCCCAAACGTGAGATCCTGCCTCACGATACTCTTTTTCCTGAACAAGTACGTGACCTTATGCTATAATTATTTATTGAAAATACCTTATCCGGACAGTCATGGTGATATCTGGTATTCGTGATCGGCTCTTTAGTTTTAGTCGAGATAACGCGGGTATCTCATATTTTATCCTGTTCCGGATTGCATGGAACAGCGGTAACTATCAGATCTACGTCATATAACGCTCGAGGAACGAAAAAGTGTCAGGACTGCTTCTGCATGCGCGTTCAGAGAGAATTCCCCACCCTCTACACGTGAAAGTTCACCGGCTCTTCCTTTTTAGTCGGGTGCTGCAAATTATTGTCTCTTTTTTGATTCTGGACAATCCGGAACATTTCCTGGGAAATCGAAAGGAGTTCAGACGATCTGGTTTTCACCGAACCATAGTCACACTTAATGCTCAAAAAATGCTACATCATTCAACGGCACGTGCTGATGTGTGGAGAATATATGAGAAAAAAGCTCTTCATCCTTGCAGGACTATTCCTCATTGGCCTGTGCTGCGGTTTGGGGACAGCTGCAGTACAAGAGAACAATTCAACAAATCCGCAGGGCATGGATTTCGTGTCAGATGATATCAGGCCGTTTGAGGGCTCCATCGGCGCAGACAGCCCCCTGTACGGGCTGAAGGTCGCCATGGAAGATCTTGATGAGACGTTCACCTTCAATGATACCCTGCGGGTGGAAAAGCAGGTTGATCATGCACGACTCCGCATTGCTGAAGTGCGGAGGGAACTGGAGCTCAACAGGACCGACTTAGCAGAACGGGTGCTGGAACTGTACTGGCAGAAACTGAACCTGACTGAAAGGTCCCTGACACCCTTTGGATCAAATGAAACCGGACTGCTGCATGCCCAGGAAATGATCACCGTGCACCAGACCGTCCTTGCCAGTCTTTTACTCTCCCATCCGGATACTTCAGGTCTTTTCCAGGCTTACAACAACAGCCTTTCACTCGGACAGAGATTTGAGAAGAAGACCGCAATGAAGTTCACCGTTTTCAGGGGAAAGGATAATAAGTCAATCCTCAGGTCTGAGAGACTGGACTCCGGAGGGCAGACCCATGCCGGTGAGAACAACATGTCTCCCGTCGAAACCATTGTTCCCGACAGGAATGAAGACCGTGAAAGGATTAAAAATCAAAAGGATACGATTAATGCTACAATTACCCCGAAACCCGGGAACAGGGAAGAGCAGGGAAAAAGAACGTGAGTGAGAAGCCACGGGCTGATAATTCCCCGAGTTATCACGGGGTCGATTCAAAAATCCTCGTTACTTTTTATATTCCCAAATAAAAACAGACTATGGAAAGGTGATCCATGGATTATGTAACCCGGTTCAGTATTGTTACCCTCATGGCAATCCTGATCTGCATTCCTTTTATTACAGACGCGGCATCAGTTCCACCGGATTCATCAATAACATACACGATCACCCTCCAGGAAGATGGTACAGCGATATGGCATGTAGAGTACCGGACCTTTCTTGCATCTGATGAAGATGTTGAGATGTTTGATTCCTATGCCGGCAATCTATCCTCACTCTATCTTCCCCAGTTTCAGGATCTGATGCAGCGTTCTGCAGCACAGGCAGCCGCTGCTACTTTCCGTCCAATGGAAACTGACGATTTTGCCGGGGATGCTGCGATCCAGACTTCTCCTACGGGCCGGTATGGGGTTGTGTTTTATTCGTTCCGCTGGAGCGGTTTTGCTAAAGCAGGAAACGGGCTTGCCATGGGTGATGCACTGGCAGGCGGGTTGTACCTGGAAAAAGAAAATACACTCATCGTCCGGTATCCCTTGGGATATGCAGTCAGCGCTGCCGAACCTGCACCGGACCAGGTGCGGGACGGACTCATCTGGTACGGACAGCGTTCTTTCGGGACAGGAGAACCGCATCTTGTCTTTGAAAGATCCGGCTTTCCCTGGATTCCTGTTTTATTGGGGTCAGGAATTGCATTTTTAGTAATTCTGGGGGTTGTTTTGTTCATTTCAAAAAAACGTCCCCGTGAACCGGATGAACCGGAAGAACCGGCAATCCGGTTATCTGAAACTGAGCTCTTCAGCATTGAAGAGAAGATCACCCATCTGTTGAAAACAAGTGGTGGTGAGCAGTACCAGTCGGAGATCGTCAAAAACCTGGGACTCCCAAAATCAACCGTAAGCGCAACTCTTAACGACCTCCACCAGCGTGGTATTATCCAGAAGATAAAAAAAGGACGGGAAAATCTCATACGGCTGAAATGATAATTCCTTGTCGATCAAATCATCTTAAAGGGGATTCCATTCCCGATCTTTTATAGATTTTTTCAAGAAGAATGAGATTTTTCCTGCCTGCTCCTACGAATATTTTTTACTATCACGTTCCTTGGTAGTACAGGAACAGCTATGACGATTGACTGGTACAAAGAATTTGTTGATCCGGACTATACGCCGGCAGCTGATGACCTCATCTGCCTGTTTTATTTTGAACCTGCGGCCGGAATACGGAGTAAGGAAGCCGCAGGAAGGATTGCATCGGAAAGTTCGACTGGTACATGGACCACACTCCATACACTCCCGCCCCGTATGAAAAGTCTTGAGGCAAAGGCGTTTGATATCGAAGGAAACGTAGTAAAAATTGCATATCCTCTTGCGCTCTGGGAGGAAGGCAATGCTGTCCAGCTCCTGAGCGGGATTGCAGGGAATGTCTTTGGAATGAAAGCGGTGAGAAACCTGCGGTTGATCGACGTTGCTTTACCCCAGGGATATCTCAATCATTACAAAGGCCCGCATTTTGGCAATGACGGGATCAGGAAAATGATGAACGTCACCGGACGCCCCCTGACAGGCGCCGTACCCAAGCCTAAAATCGGGTTTTCTGCGCAGGAACATGCAGAGGTTGGTTACGAGACCTGGATGGGCGGGTTCGATTTTGTCAAAGATGACGAGAACCTCACGTCGACTCCATTCAACCGGTTTGAGGACAGGGTAAAAATACTCTCAAAGAAGCGTGACAAGGCGGAGCAGGAGACCGGGGAGAAAAAATCTGCCTTCCTCAATATATCTGCCGACACAGAAACCATGAAAAAAAGGGCCGATCTTCTGGCAGAGTACAGCTGGAACTATGCAATGATTGATGTTGTCGTTGCCGGGACCGCAAGTGTCATGACGATGCGGGACTACTGCTCCGATCTTGGTCTTGCGATCCATGCGCACAGGGCAATGCACGCAACGTTCGATCGGAATAAAAAGCATGGGATCACTATGCAGTTCCTCGCAAAACTCATGCGGCTTATTGGAGTCTCCCAAATCCATACAGGTACCGCAGTCGGCAAACTGACCGGAACAAAAAGGGAAGCCCTTGCCCTGGCCGATGTGTTGCGGGAGAAGAAGACCCCTGCGGTGGAGGGGGTGTCCCTCGGGCAGGACTGGGGAAGGATCAAATCTGCGTTCCCCGTCTCTTCCGGCGGACTCCACCCCGGACTTGTGCCTGATGTGCTGAATATTTACGGCAATGAACTTGTCCTCCTGGTCAGCGGAGGAATCCACGGACACCCCGGGGGTACCCGTGCCGGGGCTCAGGCGACTATGCAGGCAATCGATGCATGGCAGGAAGGTATCAGCCTCGAAGAAAAAGCAAAGGACTCAAAAGAGCTTAAAGGGGCACTGGAGAAGTGGGGGCATTATAAACCGAAGTAGGTGGAATTCAGTTCCGGATCTTTTTTTTAAAAGAGGTTTTCAGGAAAAAAACACTTTCGTCAATCCTGCAGTTATCAGACTCAAATAAATTTTGAAATTCACTTAAGTCATGTCTGCACACAGTTCCGCAACGATTTTCTTCAACAGTTCCTGTATCTCCGTGTCATGTAAAAGCAGGTCGCGAATTATTCCACGTTCATTTTGTATTCGTTCTTCTTTTCCCTCCTCAATAACATCGAATTTTCCTTTTTCAATCAACCGCAGTGTTGCCTGACCTGCACGCTCGAGGGACATGTTGCACGAATTGGCCAGCCGTTCCAGAAACCCGGCAAATAATTCGGCAGGTACCTGGTCAGGTTCAACATCAAGACATGTAAATTCACGAAATACGACGTCCTCATCAGGTGTTGAAGACTCACTCTCAGGTATTACTTCTCTCTCTTCTTTTCCCAAAAATAAATAGTCATGTTCGCGTTACCTGACAGAGATCATACCTGATTTACCCACAACACTAGTATCTCCCTGCAGAACGCGAATATGAATGGTTAAAAAGAGAGAATTATTTTTTAATCGCATTCTGTACTTTGAAAATAATATCGGCTGATAAAACCTGCATATTGTGGACAGGGTCTGCATGCTCAATAAATTTCCTCATAAGTTCGTGATCAGTTATTCCCTGAGCTTCAAAAGGGCAATCGATTCCGATATCCTTACAAGATAATGACGCCATAACTGCTTACCACTTTGTGGTTACATCATATAAAAATTCTCCCTCATTGTTGTCGTTTGTTTATTTTGCGTATTGGCTTATTCCTGGTATTGTTACACTGATTTTTTGGTGGCTGGCTGATTTTGGCATTTCAGCGGCTTTGTCAAATAATAACAGGACACAGAACCCGAATATCGTGGTGGGGATGAAAGTATTTTAATAAGGAAAGGGTGATATCAACGGCCTTATCGTTCCATTGAAGTTATATTTTTATACTGTATCAGGAGTCATTTTTCGATATCTGTACATTTCACATCCGAACATCTCTCGTCGAAATTGTCCGAATGAATCAGTTTTTGCGCATTGTTTAAAACAACCATACGGATCCAATGTTTTCTGATAGTTCATGCAGGTTTTACACTTTACCGTAATGTCACCTTCATGCGACTGATTATAGGTAAGGAAGAAATAATCGTAATATGGTTCTGGTAGTGTTTTCAAACGAAATAGTTATCTGAATTATCTCAGTTCTCTACCAGCTGCAAAAGGGTATTTCCGATCAGGGAATTGAAAAAAATAGAGATTGCACAGTCTGCCAACAGAATGCGAATATGACTGTTTCTGGTCTCTCCATTATTTAGGTAAAACCCCTCCCAAAAGATAAAAACATGGCTTGTATTGGAATAGGTGACAGCTGGTTCATGGTAATACCATCAGTATCCCTTTTTGCAGAAGATCAAATACGAACACCACGAAAAAAACCAATATCACCACTCCTGTGGCCGTCATCAGGGTATCTGTCCAGCATACCCTGTTTGGATTCTCTAACATATTTTCATGTAAACACTTATAATTATTATATTTATCTATTTTAATCAGAGTCTATTTTAATCATTTTTTTAAAAAATATCAATTTTATTTACCCCAAATGAAGATTCTCCCGGTTTTTCAAAATATGAATTATAGAATTTTTCCTGTACACCGGAACGATTCCATCCCGTTCTTCCTGCCTCAACCCGATTCCTTTTAATATGAGCCTCCGAAATCCTTAGCATTCATGACAGGATTCCAGCTCACTTCCGGTTTTGCTCCCGCTGGATCACAACCGGAAGCAATCAGAAGATTAATCGATGGACTGGAGAGCAATGACCAGTACCAGACATTGTTAGGCGTTACCGGCTCAGGTAAGACGTTTACGATGGCAAACGTGATCGCAGCCGGCAACAGGCCAACTCTTGTGCTTGCCCATAACAAGACCCTTGCAGCCCAGCTTTACCAGGAATTCTGTGATTTTTTCCCTCATAACCGGGTCGAATACTTTGTCTCCTACTATGATTACTACCAGCCGGAATCCTACATCCCTTCGAAGGACCAGTATATCGAGAAGGACTCTGCAATCAAT
>Ga0326726_10001861_pt1 | contig 19681 bp, 21 predicted proteins | sample MHFenrmetagenome_2_FD_207603 | JGI IMG/M metagenome (GOLD analysis project Ga0326726, IMG submission 207603) | Lab enriched peat soil microbial communities from Michigan Hollow, Ithaca, NY, United States - MHF15MN | ecosystem: Environmental > Terrestrial > Soil > Wetlands > Peat | place: USA... | reverse complement strand
CCCGATGAAGATCGGCGTGATCGTGCCCCAGGGCTGGGTCGGCGAGTACGACGGCTGGGACCCGCTCGAGGCGTGGAGCCGGACGGTGGCCGTCGCTCGACAGGCCGACCGGCTCGGCTTCGAGTCGATCTGGCTGTTCGACCACTTCCACACGATCCCCCGCCCGACCGACGAGATCACCTTCGAGTCGTTCACCAGCCTGTCCGCCCTCGCCGCCCTGACCTCCCGCGTCCGGCTGGGCCACATCGTCATCTGCACGGCCTTCCGCAACCCGGCCCTGACGGCCAAGATGATCTCCACCATGGACACCATCAGCGGCGGGCGGATGGAGCTCGGGATCGGCGCCGGCTGGAAGCGCGACGAGTGGCTCGGCTACGGCTACGGGTTCCCGGAGACCCGCGAGCGGCTCGCCCGGCTCGGCGACGACCTCGAGGTCATCGTCCGGATGCTGTCGGGCGACCGGCACGCACATGCCACGTTCGATGGCCACTACAGCCACGTCCGCGACGCGAGGAACGTCCCGAAGCCGATCCAGAAGCCACGGGTCCCGATCATGGTCGGCGGCAACGGGCCGAACGTCACCTGGCGCCTGGCCGCCCGCCACGCCGACGAGCTGAACGTCGACGGCATGAGTCCCGACGAGGTCATCGAGGCCTTGCCGGTGATCCGGTCGCGTTGCGAGGAGATCGGCCGCGACCCGGGGACGCTGCCGGTCTCCGTCCACATCTGGCGCGAGCTCCTGGCCGCCGGCGGGGCGCCAAGGGTCGATCAGCTGGCCGCGTACCGCGAGGTTGGGGTGTCCCGGGTCATGACGATCCTCGACGAGTCGACCCGGAGCGACGGGGCGCTCGAGGCGCTGGCGGCCGACGCGCGCGCGGCGGGGCTGGAGCTCGCCTGAGCCGGCAGCCATGCCAAGGGTCGAGCGCCATGCGAGTGTCGACGCCTACCTTGCCGCGGCCGGGGACTTCCTGGCCGACCGCGAGGCCGAGCACAACCTGATCCTGGGGATCTGCTCCAACCTCCAGACCGGGAACCGTCCGGCGGCGAGCGGCCCGGTCGACTACCTCGTGGTCAGGGCGGGCCGGCGGATCGTGCTCAGCGCGATTCGGACGCCGCCCTACAACCTGGTCCTGTCCGAGGTCGACGACGGCGAGGCTATCCCGGCGCTGGCCGAGGCCCTGGCCGGCGCCGACCTGCCGGGGGTCGTCGGCCCGACCGGGCACGCCGGGTCGTTCGCCCAGCACTGGTGCGCCGAGGCCGGCCGCACTCCGATCCTGTCGATCCGCGAACGGATCTTCCGCCTGTCCGCCGTCCGACCTCCACCGAACCCGCCTCCCGGGCGGCTGCGGCTCGCCGCGCCGGAGGACCGTGCCGTCGTCATCGGCTGGTTCGCCGAGTTCGTCGCAGAGGCGCTGCCGCCGGGTGAGCCGGCGACCCCCGAGGAGGTCATCGACCGGCGGATCGCGCAGGGCGGCGCCTTCCTGTGGGACGACGGCGGCCCGGCCTCGCTGACGGTGGTCGGCTCGCGAACGCCGCACGGGGCTCGGGTGGGTCCGGTCTACACGCCCCGCGAGCGGCGGGGCCACGGCTACGCCTCTGCCTGCGTGGCGGGCGCCAGCCAGGCTCAGCTCGATGTGGGGCTCGCGTTCGTCTTCCTGTTCACCGACCTCGCCAACCCGACCGCGAACCACATCTACCAGGACATCGGCTACGAGCCGATCCGCGACGTCGACGCCTGGCGGTTCGAAGGGTAGGAGCCGCAGGAACGGTTACCTGAGCACACCGTAGACCACCTTGAGGCGCGCCCTCGAGACGGCGGCGGCACCGCCGTAGCCGGCAAAGGCGAAGCCGCGAACGTAGTGCCCGGATCGATTGTTCGTGGGCGAGAACGACGACTGGTACCAGCGGACCGAGAAGCCGATGTCGCGCACAGGGCTGACACAGCCGGGATCCCAGCTCGCCGAGAACGAGCAGAGGTTGACGTTCCAGGCGCCGTAGTTCCCTCCAGGGACAAGGGTGCTCTTCCCATAGACGCCGAACGAGAGCCCCTTGTAGACCGTCGCGGAAGGCAAGGTGAACTGCCAACCGATCCACTGGGCGGTGCGGTGCTTGTACTGCCGGGCGGTCTTGTAGATGTACGTCGTATGGGTTACGAGGCGCTTCCGAGAGAGCGACACGTAGGAGGTCTTCTTGAGGTTCATCCCCGCCGCGTCGGTCAGCGACTGCAGCACCTTGTACTTGCCCGCGGGAAGGAGCGACCCTGCGATCGACTTCCCGGTCCAGGAGTACCCGTACGGCCCCGTCCCCCCGCCGATCGACACGGACTTCACGAGCCGACCCGCCGGCGAGTAGATCTTGATCGAGACCCGGATCGGTTCGTATCGAGTGCCTCGCACCTTGACGCTGTCGCGGTAGCCATCCTTGATCGGGTAGAACGTCGTCGCCGACACGCCGACATTCGAGGCCTCGACGACGTCGGATACGACCGGGATGTCGACCGGGTCGCTGGTCGATCCGGCGAAGCTGTCGTCCCCACTCCAGGTGGCCGTGACGGTCGTCGTGCCCAACGGGAGCCCATTGATCGCCGTCGTGGCGAGGTTGCCGACGAGCGGGACTGTGGCATATGTCGCTACCGGGCCGCCGTTCGACGATCCGGCAAAGGTGATCGATCCACTGGGAGTCCCCCACGTGGTGGCCACCGATGCCTGCACCTCGGCGGCGTGATTCAGCTGGGTGGGCCCCGGTCCGACGACATACGTCGTGGAGGTGCCCCTTGCCACCACGAGCGACTGACCCAGAACCGCGGCAGCGTAGGTGTCCGTCCCGGAGTACCGAACCTCGAGATCGTACGTGCCTTCGGCCCGTCCGCCGAGATCGAGCCTGGCTCCGTAGTCCGGGCCGGTCAGGTAGGTTAGTGGGCCTGCTGCGAGCAGGTCGTCACCACCCCCCGTGACGTCGTGAATCTCGATCGTCCCGCCATCCGGGATGCCGTGCGGGGATGCGACCACGACGGTTGCCGCGGTCGGGGCCACAGGTATCGTGCGGTCGAACGACACGTTGAGCGTGGTCGGCTGACCTGTGACCTCCACCTCGACCGGATCACTCCAGGACCCAGCGTAGTCAGGGACAGGAAGAAGCTCTGCCCGAATCGTGAACGTCCCCTGGGTCGATGGGAAGAAGTAGCCGTGGGCGACACCTCCGTAGACGCCCTCGAACGTCAGAAGCTGCTCGGCTCCGCCATCGCGGCTGTACCAGAAGTTCACGCCGTAGCTGCTGTCCGAAGGGGTGACGGTCGCGTAGAGGTCTGCCGAGTCGCCCGAGTGAACGGGGTTCGGCGTGACCTCCAGGACGATCGAAGTCGGGGTCGGGGTCGCGGCAGCCACGGCGGTGATCGGAAGACCCGGGCCTCCGACAACCGACACCGAGAGCAGCGCGACCGTCAACACGCTGACAGCGCGTCGCGTCACCTTCATCCCTCCGACCGCCGTGTGGGCCCATGACGGCCTGCTCGACAGGCGCACAAAGGAGCGTACCGGATGCTGCGGTCGCCGCACAGTCTCTGGTGGCTGCCGTCGGTGATTGCGCGCACCGTCGGTCACGAGGTGTTGGGACCAATCGATCGAGCACGGTCGGAACCCCTCGGCGAACCTCGCCTATCCTGTGGCCATGAGCCTGTACCGTCTCGACGACCCTGGTGATCTCGTCGCGCCGACGGTCGTCGCGGCGTTCGACGGCTGGGTCGACAGCGGGACCGCGGCGACCACCGCGGCCGTGCACCTGGCCGCGGGCGGTGACGTCGTCGCAACCTTCGACGACGACCAGCTCTTCGACTACCGCTCGCGGCGACCGACGCTCGAGATCGTCGACGGCCGCCTCGCCGAGCTCACCTGGCCCGAGCTGACGTTGCGCCGGACCCGGCTGGGCGAGCGCGACATCCTCGTCCTCACCGGCGCCGAGCCGGACTACCGCTGGCGAGAGTTCGCCCGATCCGTCGTCGAGATCGTCGAGGGCCTCAGGGTCGCCGAGTGGATCAGCCTCGGGGCGATCCCGGCCGCCGTGCCTCACACCCGGTCCGTGCCGATCATAGGCACCGAGTCGGCGCCGGGTCTCCTCCGGGCCGACGTCCGGCCGGGTCCGGAGGGGCTCCTCCGGGTGCCGGCGGCGGCGCTGTCCGTGCTCGAGATGGCGCTCGCCGAGGCCGGCACGCCGGCCCTCGGCTACTTCGCCCAGGTGCCCCACTACGTGTCGGGGCCGTACCCGGTCGCCGCGCTCGCCCTGCTCCAGTCGGTGGGGCGCCACCTCGGGGTCGACATCCCCGCAACCGAGCTGGTCGCCGAGGCCCAGCAGCTCCGATCGCGGCTCGACCTCGCGACGGGTGCCGACGAGACCACCCGGGCCTACGTCGAGCGGCTCGAGTCGATGGTCGACGAGGAGCGCCTCCCGGCCGGCGACGAGCTCATCTCCGAGATCGAGCGGTTCCTGCGCGACCGCGGCGCCCCCGGCGGCCAGGGCACGTTGCCCAACTGAGCCGCCGGACATGGGTCGGCGGGCGCTGGCCGGTCGCAGTCGAGGCGCAACCGACGGGCGCCCGCCGACGGTGCTCGCGGCCCGGGTCGGCGTCGAGACCGGCCGGCGACACGAGCTCGTGATTACGCGTTGGCGAGGCGGGCCCTGGCGATCGAGCGGATCGTGAGCAGCAGGACGATCATGACGACCTGCATCCCGATGACAACGCGGTTGACGTCGAGCGCCGGGATCCAGCGGACCGAATCCTCCTTGATGACATAGACGCCGGCCGGCCGGGCAGCCATCCCGAACCCGACCCCGCCGCTTGTCGCCGGCTTGGTCTCGGCACCCGCCTCACCGGCGACGGTCGGTGTCGGGCCCTCGCCGCCACCTGCGCCGCCCATGATCCGGGCGACCGGGATGACGGTGGTCCCGTTCTTGACCACCGGCTCACCGAAGACGCGCCGGGCGGTCAGCGTGTCGTCGACCCGGTCGACGATGGTCTCGAGGTTCAGCATCGCGGTTCCCTACCCTTCGTCAATGCGCTCGACGACGATCGAGCAGCGGGTCGCCAGCGCGGCGATCGCCCCGATCGCGGCCCAGACCGGCAGGAGCACCGCACCGATCACGCCGATCGCCAGCGGGAACTCGGCGATGATCGAGTCATCCTCGTTCTTGATGATGATCCGCCGGACGTTCCCCTCACGCACGAGCTCGCGGGCCTTGGCCAGGAGCTCCTCGCCCGTGATCCGGAACTCCTCGGTCCTGGTTGGCCTGGTCATCGTTTCGGGCATGGTCAAACCTCCTGCCGGCGCGCAGCCGGCTCATTCCGATGGACGTCGAAGCCAGCGTGGACTCGCCGCGGCCGACCGACCAGTGCCGAACGTCGGGACTTCGGCGCCGGCGATCGCGGAGGGGTGATCGACTCGCGCGTCCCGTCAGCCCGGCGGCTCGACCAGGCCGGCCCTGATCCGCTTCGGCAGGCGCGCGACGACCAGGTCGTGCGACCTGGTCAGCAGGGCCTGCGTCTCCTCGATCGGGAGCGCGTCGGGGCGCTCGAGGGAGACCCAGCCGGCGCGGGCCAGATAGGCTGCCGGCCGGATTCCGTCGACGGCGGTCAGCCGGAGGAAGTCGGGCACGTCGCACTTGAAGCTCGGCGTGTCGGGCTTCGCCGGATCGAACGCCGCATACATCTTGCCGCCCACCGAGAACACGAGATCGTGCTCCCACTTGATGTCCTCGGTCGAGCCCGGCAGCGACCGGCAATGCTCGAGGAGCGGGAACGCGACGTCGCCGGCACCGTTGGTCATGCTACGCGTCGAGGTCCTCGAGCAGGCGGGCGATCTCGCGCGCGTTCGTCGTCCCGTAGTTGGCGTAGCAGTTGTTCATGAGGACGTGGGTCTCGCGGGCCTCGGTCGCGGCCTGGCGGATCCGCGGGACCCACTCGCCGAGCTCCTCGCGCGAGTACAGGTAGCGGAACCGCTCGGCGGGGGTGATCCCCTTCGCCTCCCAGGTGTCGGCGTTGCGGCCGTGGAACCGGACGACGGCGAGGTCCGCCGACGTGACCGCGGTGACGGGCGGGACGCTGCTCTTGAAGCCCTGCGGCTCGTCGACCATGACGAACGCGATCCCTCGGTCGGCCAGGAAGCGGAGCGTTCGCTCGGCGTTCTTCTCGTTGAGCCACGACCCGTTGCGGAACTCGACCGACGCCTGCCAGCCATCGAGCCGCTCGACGGCCTCCTCGATCACCACCCGGTTCTCCGACGACGGGTAAACCCAGCGCGGGTACTGGAGGAGGATCGACCCGAGCTGGCCGCGCTCGGCGAGCGGCGCGAGGCCCTCCCGGAAGAGCGACCAGACGGCGTCCTGGAGCTCGGCCGGCAGGTCCTTGGCGTAGATCCGCGGCTTGGCCCGGAGATCGTCGGTCAGCTCGTCGCGGATGACCTTCGGCAGGCGCTTCGTCTCCGTTCCCTGCCCGGTCATGAGGGCGTGGGCCTTGATGTCGAACGTGAAGTCGGGCGGCGTCCGGTCGACCCACAGCTCGGCGGTCCGCGGCGCCGGCAGCGCGTAGTAGGTCGCGTCGACCTCGACGACAGGGAACGTCTCGGCGTAGTAGTGGAGGCGCTCCTCCGCCGTGTCGGCGCCGGCCGGGTAGAACACTCCGGCCGCGACCATCGTCGGGTCGGTCCACGAGGCGGTCCCGATCCGGATCGTCCCCCCGCCGCGGACCTCGATCGGCTCGGCGGCAGCGGTCTCGACGTCGCCGGCGCGCTCGCTCGCGACGCCGGGCCCGGGATCGTGGGCGCCCGTCATCGGACCAGCGTACTGCGTGCGAGGGCTCGCCAGGATCGCCACTCGCGAGATCATCTCGCATGTACATGACACCTTTCGTCATGTACTCGGGTATGCTCTTCGGCGATGCGCGCCTCCCGCCTCGTGTCGTTGCTGCTGCTCCTCCAGACCCGAGGCCGGCTGACGGCGGCCGAGCTGGCCGAGGAGCTCGAGGTCTCGGTCCGGACGGTCCACCGCGACGTGGAGGCACTGAGCGAGGCCGGCGTCCCGATCTACGCCGAGCGGGGGCCGCACGGCGGCATCCGGCTCGTCGACGGCTATCGCACCCGGCTCACCGGCATGACCGCCGACGAGGCCGAGGCCCTGTTCCTGTCGGGCTTGCCCGGGCCGGCGGCGGAGCTCGGTCTCGGGACGGTCGTGACGGCGGCCCGGCTCAAGGTGCTGGCCGCCCTGCCACCCGAGCTCCGGACGCGCGCCTCGCGTCTCGTCGAGCGCTTCCACCTCGACGCAAGCGGCTGGTTCCAGGCCGACGAGCCGGTCCCCCACCTGGCCGTGCTGTCCGAGGCGGTCTGGGAGACCCGCCGGGTCGCGATCGACTACGAGCGCGGCGACCGGACCGTCCAGCGGACGATCGAGCCGCTCGGGCTCGTCCTCAAGGCCGGCGTCTGGTACGTCGTCGCGGTCGCCGAGGGCTCCTTCCGGACGTACCGCGTCGGCCGGGTGGCCGGGGCCGCCCCGCTCGAGGAGCGGTTCGAACGACCGGACGGGTTCGACCTCGCGTCATTCTGGGCCGAATCGAGCGCGGCCTACGAGCGCGAGGCGCCCCGGATCGAGGTCACGGTCCGCATTGCCGACGAGCGGCTGTGGCGCCTGCGGCAGGTCGTGGGCCATGGGACCGTCGACCGGGCCGAGCGCCTGCCGGCCGACGATCCGGACGGATGGGCGCACCTCCGTCTTCGGCTGGACTGGCCCGAGGAGGTATCAAGCGTCCTTCTCGGGGTCGGGCCGGATCTCGAGGTCCTCGATCCGCCCGAGATCCGCGAACAGGTGCTGGCGAACGCCAACGCCCTGCTCGATCGCTACGCGTCGCCCCGGTCGACCGAACCACCGGTGCCGGCCGGGGCGACGGTCATGACCCCCGGCGCAGGTTCGGGATCAGCCGGAGCGCGTGGCTGATCCGGACGGGCTGATCGGCCGGCGGCGGGACGAACGCATCGTCGCCCTTGGTGTTCCGGGCCTCCCGCCAGGCGCGCACCCGCAGGTCGCGGGCCACCTCGCGCTCGCGGTCGGCATGGATCAGGCGGGCCAGTTCGAGGTCATGCATTGGGGACGGCACCTCCGGGTCCGGCGATCGTGTCCGCCGATCTCTTCATGACCTGAATCCTAGTTGAGGTACCTGCCAGGAACTGTCATGTTCTAGCCTTGGCCGGCCAAGGTCGAACTGTCGGCCGGCGCTGGGGTTGGGGGCGGCAACCGTGTGCGTCCGCGGTATCCTCCGCCGGTGGGAAAGCGATGAGTGGGGTCCCGTCCAGTCGCGAGCGGCTCCTCCACCAGGCGGTTCAGGAGGCGGCGCGCCCGGCCGGTGAGCCGCTCGACGAGCGTCCGGTCGCGAGCACCGCCGCCGAGCCTGGGTCGGGACGATGACGTTCCGGCCCGGAGCGTCGCTCGACCCGTCCCAGGTCGAGGACGTCCGGGGGCGCCGGGTCAGCGGCCGCGGGATGGCGATCGGCGGCGGTGGCGGCGCGGTCGGCCTGATTCTCGTCATCGCCTACCTGCTCCTGGGTGGCTCGCCGGGCGATCTCGGGGCGCTGTCCGGGGTGGTCGTCGGCGACGGCGGCGACGTCGGACCGGCGAGCACGGCGCTGGCCAGTGAATGCCGCACGGGGGCCGATGCGAACACCCGCGAGGACTGCCGGATCCTCGGCTACATCAACAGCGTCCAGGCCTACTGGACCGACGAGCTCGCCCGGGCCGGCCAGCGCTACCAGCCGGCACGGACGCGCTTCTTCAGCGACGCGATCCAGACTGGCTGTGGCTACGCGAGTGCTGCGTCGGGCCCGTTCTACTGCCCGTCCGACAAGTACGTGTACATCGACCTCGGGTTCTTCGACGAGCTGCGGAGCCGGTTCGGCGCTCAGGGCGGACCGCTCGCGCAGGCGTACGTCCTCGCCCACGAGTACGGCCACCACGTCCAGGACCTGACCGGCACGCTGCGGTCCGCCGGGGGCGGCACGGGCCCGACGAGCGGGGCCGTCCGGGTGGAGCTCCAGGCCGACTGCTATGCCGGGGTCTGGGCCGCGAACGCCGCCGACACCGGCTACCTCGAGCCGGTGACCGAGGCCCAGGTCGCCGACGCGCTCGATGCCGCGGCGGCCGTCGGGGACGACCGGATCCAGCAGCAGGTCCAGGGTTCAGTGAACCCCGACTCGTGGACCCACGGCTCCGCCGAGCAGCGCCAGGCCTGGTTCCTGGCCGGCTACCGGAACGCCGACCCCGCCGACTGCGACACGTTCAGCGGGAGTCCATAGGCCGGTTTCGGGTCACGTTCGGGGCCGATCAGCCGCGGGCGCGCTCGGCGATCGCCCGGGCGGCACGCCCCAGCCGCTCCGGCGAATCGGCCAGGTCGACGTCGACGACGAGGTCGGCGAGCCGCTCGAGGACGGGGCCTCGGGTCGCGACCTGGTCGCGAAACATCGTCGCCGCGTCGTCCCCGTAGAGCGGACGGTGCGCCTCGCGATCGAACCGCGCGACGAGCGTGGGCACGGTCGCGCGGAGATACACGACCAGCACCTCGGGGGCCTCGAGCGCGGCGAGGCAGCGCGGGTCCTCGACGACGCTCGCCGCGGCCGCGATGACGCTCCGACCCGGCGCCTTGAGGGCGCGCCGGAGGTGGTCCGCCTCGAGTCGATGGAGCCGGGCCGGTCCTGCCCGGACGGCGATCTCGCGAGCCGTCTGACCGCGCGACGAGGCGATCGCCTCGTCGCTGTCGCTGAACGGCCAGCCGAGCCGCGTCGCGAGCGCTCGGCCGATCGTCGTCTTGCCGGCGCCCATCAGGCCGGTGACGACGACGTGCCCGACCGACGGTCGCGTGGCCACCCGCCGATCCTACGCTCCCCGGGCGGGTCCCCGATGGACCCGCCGCATCGCGCCGCACGCCACTCGTCCGCGCTCGTCCACGGTCGCCGCTGAGGCGACGGGGCTGGGCCGGCTAGTCGAGGACGATCCGGACCCCGTCGCCGTCCTCGTCGACCGCCTCGAAGACGGGCCCTCGCCTCCCGGTAGCGAGCGCCGCCCGGATCCGGTCGATGCCTGGTCTCGTGAGGCCCGGGATGTCCTCGAGGCTCAGGTCCCCGAGCGACGCCGGGAGGCGAAGCTTGACCGCGACACGACCTCCCTCGGTGACCTCGAGGCGGATCGACCGCCCCGCCGCGGGCGGATCGCCGCCCGAGCCGGCCCACTCGCCGGCCTGCCGGTCGGCGTCCGCGCCGCGTCCCGCGGCGTCGAGCGCAGCCAGAATCGGCTCGGCCTCGGCGGCGCTCAGCCGGCCGTCGGCAACCATTCGCAGGACGTCCTCGAACGGGTCAGACACGTCGCACCCAGGCAAAGCCTTCGATCGACACCTGCGCCTGCGTCGGTGCCAGGGCCATCATCCTGCTCGGCTCGCCCGGCGACGCCGGGCGAGGCGGCGGCGCGTCGAGCTCCGACAGTCGCCGTCCGGCTTCGGCGACCTCGATCGTCCCGGCTTCGAGCTCGCGAAGGATGGCCAGACGGTCCTGCTCGCGACCGTCGACGGGTGCTGGGGACGCCTGCTGGGTCACGCCGGGCACGGGAGTGTCGGGCCCGGTGGGCACCACGGGAGCAGCGGACGTGGCGGAGACGTCCGAGCCAGCCGGAGAGTCCCGATCGGCGTCGACCCGGAGGTCCCCCGAGATCGACCGGAAGCCGACGACCGGCCCACCCTCCCCGAGCTCGACGGTGCGCCGACCGACGCTTCCGCCAGACCGGTGCGGCAGCGAGCTGCGGACGTCACCGGTGAGGGTCGTCCCCTCGACCCGGAGCGGTCCGACCGGCCGGACGGCGACGTTGCCGGAGACCGTCTCGAGGTCGAAGGGTCCCGCTCCGTCGAACGCGCCGGCGATGGTCATGTCCCCGCTCGTGGTCCTGGCCTGGAGGGCCAGGATCGAAGGAGCGGCGATGTCGAGCTCGCCCGACACGGTTCGCGCCTGGGCAAGCAGCGCGTCCGAACGCAGGCTCGCGCGTCCCGATACGGTCTCGAGATCGACCCGGCCGGAGGTGTCGACGTCGACGTCGCCCGAGACCGAGCGATAGCGCTGGTCGCCGGCGATGCCCATGGCCCGGACGTCACCACTGGCCGTCTCGACCCGGACGCGGGTGCCGCGCGGCAGCGTCACCTGGATCGCCTGGCAGCGACGCTCGCCACGCAGCATCCGGAGCTGCCAGGAGGTGATGGCCGTCAGCTCGAGACTGCCCGGTGCCCGCTGGATCCGGTAGTCCTCCTCCAGCGGACGCGGCCCGCTGCCCTGGATCCGGACCGCCGTGTCGTCCACGGCGCGCAGCTCGACCGGGCCGTCGTGGCCGCGGATCGTCAGGCTCCCGTCGCTCCCGATCTCGTGCTCAATCATCTCGCGGTTCAGAGTGGTCATCGTTCGCTCCTCCCGAGGGCGCGGATCTCGGCCGAGGCGGCCTCCGCATCGATCTCCCGGCGAGCCAGGCGCTCGAGGATCGCCTGGCGGGCGACCGCCAGCTCCTCAACGGTCGGCCGGCCGTCGGTCGGTTCTTCGGTGTCGACGTCGCCGGCCGGCGAGCCCTCGGCCAGGCCGAGCGCCCGGACGAGCCCGTCGACACGGGCCCGGACGGTCGGGTAGCTGATCCCCAGCTCGCGCTCCATCTCGCGCAGGTTCCCGCGCGAGCGGAGGAAGCTCTCGAGGAGGGCCAGCTGGTCGCGGCTCAGTCGCCCGAAGCGACCGACGCTGAACTCGCCCTCGAGCGACGTCCCACAGCTCGAGCAGTGCAGTCGGGTGACCGTCAGGTCGCTCGAGCAGACGGGACAGGTGGAGATGACGTCGTGCGGCATCGAAGTCCTTTGTTACGAGCGACCTGCACGTTGTAACTCAAGACCTTCACTTTGTCAATACTGACGATCACTTTGTTCAGTGCAGCCGGCCATTGGAGACGCGGACTCAGGCGACGGCCAGGCCCGGGATCGTGACCTCGACCAGCGGGCTGTAGGCGACCATCCCGTCGAGGTCGGTCCGCCTCCACGCCCGGGCCACCTTCGCCAGGATGGCGCGGCGCTCGGCCGGATCGGTGATCTCTCGGGCGGTCGCCGGCAGGTCGGCGTTGACCCGACCCTTGAGATGGAACGTGAAGGTCGGTTGAGCCTCGAGGTTGGCCAGCCAGCTCCGGCGGCGCCGGCTGGGCATGCCCGAGATGTAGAGCCGGCCGCCGAAGTTGAAGAACACGATCTCGATCCGACGGGGGAGACCCGTCCGTCGTCCGGTGGTCGTGATGTCGATCGTGCCGCCGTGCGCCAGCGCCTGGCTGATGGTGTCGTCCATGTGATCCCGTAGGCTGCGGTATAGTTGTGTCAGCAATCAGTCTACGGGAAGCCGGCCGAGTCGGCTAGGCTGCCGCCTGATGACCGACGACCTGCTCCTCATCCGCGCTGGACGCCTCGTCGACACGCGGGCCGGCACGGTCGTCACCGATCGGACGCTGCTCATCCGCGACGGGCGAATCGAGACGGTCCTGCCCCCAGGCGCGCCCGAACCCGGCGATGCGCTCGTGGTCGACCTGGCCGGCCACACGGTCATCCCGGGGCTCATCGACGGACACAGCCACCTCATCGGCGACGTCGAGTGGGGCGACGTCCCGGCGATCGGGATGACGGCGTCCCGCGAGCTCCTCGCCGGGGTGCGCAACGCGTCGCTGACCCTGCGAGCCGGGTTCACGACCGTCCGCGACGTCGGGACCTACCGGGCGTTCCTGGACGTCGAACTCCGCGATGCGATCGACGACGGCCTCGTCGACGGGCCCCGGATGCAGGCCGCCGGCGCGTACGTCACGGCGCCCGGCGGGGGCGGCGAGGTGACCGGCCTGGGAGGAGTCGACGTCCCGCCGGAGATGCGGGTGGGGGTCGTCCGGACGCCCGACGACGTCGCCCGGGTCGTCGGGCTGCTGTGCGACGGCGCGGCCGACGTCATCAAGGTCATCGCCACCGGCGCCGTGCTGACCCAGGGGACCAGGCCAGATCGGGTGGAGCTCGACGGGCCGATGCTCGAGGCGGCCGTCCGGGCGGCCACCGCCCGCGGCCGCTTCGTCGCCGCCCACGCCCACGGCAGCGACGGGATCAAGCTGGCCGCCCGGGCGGGTGTCCGCTCGATCGAGCATGGGTCGCTCATCGACGACGAGGGGATCGCCCTCCTCGTCGAGCACGGGACGTGGCTCGTGGCCGATCTCTACGACGGCGACTGGATCGCTGCCGAGGGCACCCGGGCCGGCTGGCCGGCCGAGACCCTGCGCAAGAACGCGGAGGCGACCGAGGCCCAGCGGCGTGGGTTCCGCGCGGCGGTTGCGGCCGGGGTCCGGATCGCCTACGGCACCGACGCCGGCGTCTACCCGCATGGCCGGAACGCGATCCAGCTCCCCTACCTCGTCCGCTACGGGCTGACCCCGCTGGAGGCGATCCGCTCGGCGACGATCTCCACGGCCGAGATGATGGGCTGGGACGACCGCGTCGGCAGCCTCGACGCCGGTCGCCACGCCGACCTCGTCGCGGTGGCTGGGGATCCGCTGGCCGCCGCCGACGGGTCGGGCCTCGAGGCGTTCCTCACCCCGGCATTCGTCATGAAGGGCGGTCGGATCGTCCGCGACGAGCGCCCCATCAGCCCGCGACCGGGATGATCAGGACGAACTTGCCGTCCTTGCCCGGGTAGTGCCCCGTCGGACGCCGCCAGGGGAGGTAGTCCTCGGGCATGAGGCGGACGGGAACGAGCGAATCGGGCCGTCGCGACCTGCCCCAGATCGAGCTGATCCGCGGATACCAGACGTCCTCGATCCAGAGGTGGGTCACCCGGAAGTCGTCGCCGAGCGCCGGGTCGGCGGTCGCGCGGAACCCCGACACGACCCAGTTGTGGGCGCCACGCCAGACGAGCAGGGCGGCCGGCCGGCCGGTGAGCCGGATCGCCCGGGCGGCGGCCTTGAACGCGGCCGCCCTGGTCGGAACGGCGATGACCTTGTACCGCCCATAGCCGAGCGAGGTCAGGGCGCGGGCCTCGCCCTCGGGCTCGGAGCCCTTGTCCGGGGCCGGACCGAGTCGACGGGCAATCTTGTGGAGCAGCTTCTGCGTAGCCCGGGTCGTGTCCGCCCCAGGCGACATGATATTGATCATCGTCTGGAGCGCGGCTGGGGCGCACCAGATCGGCATCTTCTCCGTGACGAAGTCGCCCCGGTGGTAGAGGTCCATCTCGAACGGGCCGGGGCGGGGCGGCGGGACGAGCGCGCTCGTCGGGCTCGGTGCAGGCGTCGGACTCGGCTGGGGCGTCGGGGTCGCGGTGGGGATCGCGCTGGGTGCGGCGCTCGGTTCCGGGGTCGCCGCGGCCGAGCGGTCCGGCGAGGGAACCGCCGGCCCGCCGACGCCGGTCGCAGGCCCGCCGATGGCACTGCTGGGCGGTGCGGCAGGACTCCCGGTGGCGCCGGCCTGGGCCGGGGCGCAGCCTTCGAACAGGAGCGGGCCGGCGATGGCAAGCCCGAGCAGCCCGACCAGGGCGACGACGGGAAGTGGCCGGCGGCGGTCCATCAGCCGGCCCATCCTGGGACCCGAGCGCGGACCGGTCAAGGCGCCCGGTGCCCGCGAGCACCCGGCCCGGTCGCGAGCGTCAGCCGTCGGGGCGTCAGCCGTCGCGGCCGCGCATCAACGACACGCGGAACGGTCGGAGCTCGCCACGGGCGAAGCCGCCGGCGATGACCGGGTCCTCCTCCATGATCCGCCGGGCTGCGGCCTCGTCCGGTGCGTCGAAGATCGTGATCCCGGTGTTCGTCGAGCCGAGGGTCGGGCCGACGAGGATGAGCGACCCCTCGGCGAGCATCCGCTCGAAGCGCTCGAAATGGACGCTCCAGACGGCCCGTTCCTCGTCCGTCATCGTCGCCGCGAAGTCGTCCCGCAGCGGATGGATGAAGTAGATCCACTCACCCACGGCGTGTCAGCCGCCCTTGGCGCGGAGCGTCGCCTTGTAGGCGCGCTTGCCCTCCTGGTAGCGGGCGAGTGCCTCGGGCGAGTCGACGCCACCGAGGGTCGGGTGGGTGGGCCGGACGCTCTCCCAGCCGGGTGGCCGGACGCCGAGCCGGACGCCGACGATCTCGATGAGCGTCTTCGCCTTCATCGGCCCGATCCCGGGGAGGCCGAGCAGGCGCTTCTCGAGGTCGGCCCCGTCCTTCGCCCCGGTCCAGACAGAGGCGGCGTCGCCGCCGTAGTCCCGGGCGATCGAGGCGCACAGGGCCTGGACCTTGCGGGCCATCGAGGCCGGGAACCGATGGAGCGCCGGGCGCCGCCGGAAGGCCTCCTCCAGGACGACCGGGTCGATCGCGGCGATCGCGGCGGCGTCCAGGGTGCCGATCCGGCGCTTGAGCTCGAGCGGTCCGCCGAACGCCTTCTGCACGGTCACCTGCTGGTCGAGGGTGAAGCCGATGAGGAGCGCGAGCGGCTCGCTCACGAGGAGCCGGTCGGCCTCGTCGTCACCGGTGAAGTAGAGCCGGTCGGGGAGCGTCGTCGTGGCCATTGGCGCATGGTACCCGGACGCCGCGGGCCTGGGGAAGCCGGCCCCCGGGCACGGTCCGCGCGCGACCTCGTTCATACTCCAGACGATGGACGACACGATCGACTGGCTCGGTCACGCGACGGTCCGGATCGAGCTCGACGGGATCCGGGTCCTGACCGACCCGACGATCCGCGACCGGATCGGCCCCCTCGACCGGAAGGTCGCGCCGATCCCCCACCACGAGGTCGCGCGAATCGACGTCGTGCTCGTCAGCCACCTCCACCAGGACCACCTCGACCTGCCATCGCTTCGCCGCCTCGGGGATGTCCGGCTGATCGTCCCGAAGGGCTCGGGGGCGATCTTCCGGGCCGCCGGCCACCGCGACGTCGACGAGCTGGCCCCCGGCGATCGGACGCACCACGGACCGCTGACGATCGACGCAGTACGGGCCGACCACAGCGGCTTCCGGCCACCATTTGGTCCGACGGCCCCGGCCCTCGGGTTCGTCGTCTCGGGCCACCGACACCGGGTCTACTTCGCGGGTGATACCGCGCTCTACCCGGAGATGGCCGAGATCCCCGATCTCGACGTCGCGCTCGTGCCCGTCTGGGGCTGGGGGCCGAACCTGCGCGGCGGTCACATGGACCCCGTGATGGCCGCCGATGCCATGACACTGCTCCGGCCACGGTTCGCCGTGCCGATCCACTGGGGCACGTTCTGGCCGAAGGCGTTCGACCTCGTCCGGCCGGACCGGCTGCGTCTGCCCGGGATCGAGTTCCGGGCAGCCGTCCGCGAGAAGGCACCGAAGGTCCGGACCGAGATCCTCCACCCGGGCGGAGGATTCGTCCTGAGGCGCTGAGCGGCGTCGGCAGCCTGTCTCGACCGGTCCGTACCGCACCGAACCGCCTCGGTCCCCTCCGATCCGTGCGGCGGCGGTGCTCCGCCGCACCGGAAACCGCTCCGGAGGCCCCCGAATCCCTCGTCGGATGGCGATCGCGGGCCTATCCTTCGCGCCCCATCGACGGCGACTCGTCGCGGCCGGCGGGCTCTTGGGGGGATCCGAGAGCGCCGGGGTCTCACCGCCCCGGCGCTCTTTGATTTGGCGGTGCCGAGCCCCCTGCGACCGGGTCGACACGAGGGCTCGAAACGCGTGTCGCGGGGTTGCCGGACGTGGACCACTGGCGTAAGATTCCGGCCACGAGAGGTCCGCGGACGACCGATCGACGGCCCGTCCAACCGGATCCGGCGAAGGCTCGCGAACCATGCGCCTCGACCGCACCCTACCGGGACGATCCGGACGGAGCGAGGACCCGCGAACGAGCGGGGCCACGCTGCCGATGACGGCGGATCCAGCGCGCGGCGCCACGAACCTCGCCACGATCCCCTATTCGGGGAACATCAGCTCGGACACCCGCGCGGGCCTCTGAGGGGCGTCCGGGTGTGCCGCCCGAACGCCGGCAAGACCACAGGAGACCCGCGCTCTCGGGCGTGGGTCTCGTGCTGTTCGGCGTGCAGGTTGGCTGACTTCGGCTATGCTCCGCTCCGGACGACGCGCACGCTCCGCTCACCGGAGTCGCGGGGCAGCCCTGCCCGACTCGCGCCGCAACCATCGACCCGCCCGACGGCCCGCCCGACGGGCCACAGGAGCGCTGCTTGACCTTCGACACCCTCGGCCTGTCGGCCGACATCCTCCGCGCGGTCGCGGACGAGGGCTATACCGAGCCCACCCCCATCCAGGACCAGGCGATCCCGTACGTCCTTGCCGGGCGCGACGTCCTCGCCGCCGCCCAGACCGGGACCGGCAAGACCGCCGCGTTCACCCTGCCGATCCTCGAGCGGCTCAGGGACCAGGCGAACTCGAGCTTCTCGCCTGCCCGCCACCCGGTCCGGGCGCTGATGATCACGCCGACCCGGGAGCTGGCGATGCAGATCGCCGACAGCGTGGCGGCGTACGGCCGGCACGTCCCGCTCCGAAGCGCGGTCGTCTACGGCGGCGTCCCGATCGAGCCGCAGATCCGCGAGCTCCGGGCCGGGGTCGAGATCCTCGTGGCCACCCCGGGCCGGCTCATGGACCACGTCGGCCAGCGAACCGTGAACCTCTCCCAGGTCGAGATCCTCGTCCTCGACGAGGCCGACCGGATGCTCGACATGGGGTTCATCCCGGACATCCGCAAGATCGTCGGGCTGCTCCCTGCACGGCGCCAGAACCTCCTATTCAGCGCGACGTTCTCGGACGAGATCCGGCGCCTCTCCCAGGAGTTCTTGCGCGACCCGGCCACGGTCGAGGTCGCCGCCCGGAACACCGCCGCGGAGGGCGTCGAGCAGGTCCTCTACCCGGTCGACCGGGACCGCAAGGAAGACCTCCTCATCCACCTCATCCGGCGCGACCGGATGGAACAGGTCCTCGTGTTCACCCGGACGAAGCTGGCGGCGAGCCGGCTGGCCTCGTACCTCGATCGGCGCGGTGTCAACGCCGTGGCGATCCACTCCGATCGCAGCCAACCCGAGCGGACCCGGGCCCTCGAGGAGTTCAAACGTGGCGAGGTGACCTGCCTCGTGGCGACCGACGTCGCGTCGCGCGGGCTCGACATCGAGGAGCTCCCGTACGTCGTCAACTTCGAGCTCCCGTTCGAGGCGCTCGACTACCTCCACCGGATCGGGCGGACCGGGCGGGCGGGCTCGACCGGCGTGGCGATTTCGCTCGTCTGCCTCGACGAGGTCGAGCTGTTGCGGGCCGTCCAGCGCCTGCTCAAGAAGGCGATCTCGTACCGGGTCGTCGAGGGCTTCGAGCCCGACCGGACGGTGCAGCCACGACCGATCCGGGGGTTCGGACGCGATGGGACGTCGGGCCTCGACGGGCGTGGCCACCACGCCCACCACAAGCCGATCCGGACGCGGACGGCCGGACGCCGGGCGAGCTAGTCGACCGCCCACGGTCGGGGCCGCGCACGGCTGCCGGCCACTCCTCGGGCGTCCGCCTCGGCTACGGGTTGGTCGCCGGCTTCGGCAGGGCCAGCGCCACCAGCCTCGCGGTCAGCGGTCGGAGGTCGGCCCCGTTCTGGTTCGTGAGGACCGCAATCGCCAGGCCGGGCCCGGGCAGGTAACGCAGCTCGCCGCGGACGCCGATGAACCGGCCGCTGTGGCCGAACGCGCGATGGCCGTCGATCCTGGTCACCTGGACCCCGAGCCCGTAGGGCACGTACGGGCGGTAGGCCGCGGTCTGCCTGGCATCGCCGACGGCCAGGGCCAGGGTCGCCGGCTTGAGGACCTTGCCGCCGTACAGGGCACGCGCCCATGCCGCCAGGTCGGCCGAGGTCGCGGCGACGTCGCCGGCCGAGCCGGCCGCGGTCACGACCGAGGTGAAGGGAACGACGGTCCGGCGGGTGTCGGCCAGGCCGATCGGCCGGGCGCCCAGCCCGGGCTGGTTGTAGTAGTAGCCGAGCGCGAGGGGACCGGTCGGCTTCTCCGCCACCTGGATGTAGGCGCGCTCGAGGCCGACCGGGTCGAGCAGTCGCTGGCGGACGAGCCTGGCGAACGGCGCCCCGCCCACGCGCTCGGCGACGAGCCCAAGGAGCAGGTAGTTCGTGTTGGAGTAGTGCCATGTCCGGCCCGGCTTGCCGAGCGGCTTCCCGACGTAGGCGAGGGCCTGCGCCGCCGTCCAGGTCGCACCGCGGTTGGCCATGAGCGCCTTGTCGATCCCCTTCCCGAAGAAGTAGTCGGCGAGACCGCTCGTGTGGTCGAGCAGCATCCGGACGGTCACGCCGGCCGGGATGGGCGTGCCGGGGCTCCCGAGCCGGACCTTGGGCAGGAGCGTGGCAACCTTGGTGTCGAGGCCGAGCTTGCCCTCGTCGACGAGCCCGAGGATGAGCGCCGAGGTGAACGTCTTGCTCATGCTGGCGATGCCGAAGACCGTGTCCGGGGTCACCGGACGGCGCGCAGTGACGTCCGCATAGCCGCTAGTCCCGGTCCACGTGCGACCGTCAGCCCAGGTGATGGTGACGCTTGATCCGGGCAGCCGGTTCGCGGCCGCGAACCGGTCGAGCGCTTTCTGGAGCCGCTTCGCGAGCGCCGGGCTCACGGTCGGCGCGCCCGGGCTCGGGCTCGGC
>Ga0326726_10001860_pt1 | contig 19684 bp, 18 predicted proteins | sample MHFenrmetagenome_2_FD_207603 | JGI IMG/M metagenome (GOLD analysis project Ga0326726, IMG submission 207603) | Lab enriched peat soil microbial communities from Michigan Hollow, Ithaca, NY, United States - MHF15MN | ecosystem: Environmental > Terrestrial > Soil > Wetlands > Peat | place: USA... | reverse complement strand
CGATGACTTGCAGCAGATCACAAAAAAAGCGAAAGATGACGCAAAGATCCCTGAAGGCAAATATGTGATCTACGCCAGCACCCCGAGCTTCATCGGGTCGCACATCACCGGCTATGCCAACATGGTGACCGGCATGGCTGAACAGTTCACCGTATCGACCGGGGAAAAGAAAGACCAGGTCAACATCGTCGCAGGCTGGATGGAACCCTCCGACATGCGTGAAATCAAGCGCGTGGCCAAAGAGCTGGGCGTAAAGATCGTGCTCTTCCCGGATACCTCTGACGTACTCGACGCGCCGCAGACCGGCAAGCACGAGTTCTACCCGAAAGGCGGCGTCACCATCGACGAGCTGAAGAGCACCGGTGACAGCAAGAGCACGCTGGCCCTCGGCTACGTAAGCGCTGAACCGGCGGCAATCGCACTGGACAAAAAGTGCAAGGTGCCGTTCGAAACGATCGAAATGCCGATCGGACTTTCGGCGACCGACCGCTTCATCATGTCGCTCAGCAAGGCCGGTGGAGTTTCCGTGCCGGACAGCATCACTGCAGAACGCGGTCGCCTGGTGGACGTGATGGCCGATATGGAGCAGTACCTCTACGGCAAGAAGGTGGCGCTCTTCGGAGATCCCGACCACCTGGTACCGCTCACGGAGTTCCTGCTCGACCTGAACATGAAGCCGATGCATATCGTCAGCGGCACGCCGGGCATGAAGTTCGACAAGCGCATGCAGGAGATCCTCGAAAGGGCGCCTTACGCGAATTTCAAGAACGGCCTGAACGCCGACATGTTCCTGCTCCACCAGTGGATCAAAAACGAGCCGGTAGACCTGCTCATCGGCAACACCTACGGCAAGTACATTGCCCGCGATGAGGACATCCCGTTCGTCAGGTACGGATTCCCGATCCTGGACCGCGTAGGCCACAGCTACTTCCCGAGCGTCGGCTACACCGGCGGGCTGAGGCTGCTGGAGAAGATCCTCACCGCTCTGCTGGACCGCCAGGACCGCGACGCGCTGGAGGAGAAGTTCGAACTCGTTATGTAACAGTAGTATTGACAACCGTCCGCCCCTGGTGAAAGTCAGGGGCGAACGTTAAAGGGACGAAGCAATGGATACGGAAAACATCAGCCTTCTCAAGGGAAGAGAGAAGCAGGTCTACGAAAAAAAGCAGGGTGGCGCCGAAATAGACATCGCGTGCGACACGACGAGCCTTTCGGGATCGGTCAGCCAGCGAGCCTGCGTATTCTGCGGCTCCAGAGTGGTGCTTTATCCTGTCGCCGACGCCATTCATATCGTCCATGGGCCGATCGGGTGCGCCGCCTACACCTGGGACATCCGCGGAGCGGTCTCTTCAGGCCCGGAGCTGCACAGGCTCAGCTTTTCGACAGACCTCCAGGAGATGGACGTCATATACGGCGGAGAGAAAAAACTCTACCATTCGCTCATCGAGCTGATCGACCAGTATCAGCCGAACGCTGCATTTATCTACTCGACCTGCATCGTCGGCCTGATCGGCGACGATATCGACGCAATCTGCAAAAAAGTTGCACAGGAAAAAGGAATCCCGGTACTGCCGGTGCATTCCGAAGGATTCAAGGGGACCAAGAAGGACGGCTACAGGGCCGCCTGCTCAGCCCTTATGACACTGATCGGCACCGGTTCGACCGAGGGGATCAGCAAATACAGCATCAACATCCTCGGCGAGTTCAACCTCGCGGGGGAAGCCTGGATCATCCGGGAATATTATGAAAAAATGGGCATCCAGGTGGTGGCGACCATGACCGGCGACGGCAGGATCGACGCCATCCGGCGCTCGCACGGGGCAAGCCTGAACGTGGTTCAGTGCTCCGGTTCGATGACCTCGCTGGCCAAGGATATGGAGGAGAAGTACGGCATCCCGTTCATCCGCGTCTCCTACTTCGGCTTCGAGGACATGTCCAAATCGCTCTACGACGTGGCACAGCTCTTCCCCGACAGACCCGAGATCATGGAGAAAGCCAAGGAGATCGTCCGCGACGAGATCCGGCAATATTACCCCGAGATGCAAAAGTTCAAGACGGCGCTGACAGGCAAGAAAGCCGCCATCTACGTGGGCGGCGCATTCAAGACCTTCTCGCTCATCAAGGCGCTTCGCACGATCGGCATGTCTGTGGTGCTCGCAGGTTCACAGACGGGCAACAAGGACGACTACCGCAGATTGAAGGAGATGTGCGACGAAGGCACGATTATCGTCGACGACTCGAATCCGGTAGAGCTCTCCAAGTTCATCCTCGAAAAGGAGGCTGACCTGCTCATCGGAGGGGTCAAGGAGCGCCCGATCGCCTTCAAGCTCGGCGTGGGGTTCTGCGACCACAACCATGAGCGCAAGATCCCGCTGGCAGGGTTCGTCGGCATGTACAATTTCGCAAAAGAGGTTTATGAATCAGTGATGAGCCCCGTGTGGCAGTTCGCTCCAAGAAAAGGAGGCCTCCTATGACCAGCATGAATACAACGGCCAAGACCGCGACGCAGAACGCCTGCAAGCTCTGCAACCCGCTGGGCGCATGCCTGGCCTTCAGGGGCATCGAAAATTCAGTACCGTTCCTGCACGGATCGCAGGGTTGTGCGACCTACATCCGGCGCTACCTGATCAGCCACTACAAGGAGCCGATCGATATCGCATCGTCGAACTTCAACGAGGAGACCGCCGTGTTCGGCGGCAGCCACAACCTGAAGCTCGGCCTGAAGAACGTGACGCAGCAGTACACCCCGGCCGTAATCGGCATAGCAACGACCTGCCTCTCCGAGACCATCGGCGACGACGTGCCGATGATCCTGAGGGAGTACAAGGCCATCATGGGCGATGTGCCCCAGCCGATCATGATCTTCGCTTCGACCCCCAGCTACATGGGCAGCCATATCGACGGATTCCACTCCGCCGTGCGGGCGACCGTGAAAACGCTTGCTGAAGCCGGCCCGAAAAGCGATGTCGTGAACCTCTTCCCCGGCATGATCTCGCCTGCCGACATCCGGTACATGAAGGAGATCATGGAAGATTTCGGCATTCCCTACGTGCTGCTTCCGGACTACTCACAGACGCTAGACGGCGGCCCCTGGGGTGAATACCATACGATTCCTCCCGGCGGCACCACGACCAAGGCCATCGCCGCAACCGGCAGCGCCTCGGCCAGCATCGAGTTCGGTTCGACGCTTGAGGCGGCCAAGTCGGGAGCTGGCTACCTCGAAGAGAATTTCGGCGTGCCGCGCCACAGCATGGCCCTGCCCATCGGCATCAAGGCAAGCGACCAGTTTTTCGCCACGCTCGAACGGCTGACCGGAACAACGATGCCTGAAAAGCACATGGATGAACGCCGCCGCCTTGTGGACGCCTATTCCGACGGCCACAAATATGTCTTCGGCCGGAAGGTGATCATCTACGGCGAGGAGGACCTGGTGATCTCCATGGCTTCCTTCCTGCACGAAATCGGCGTCGTGCCGGTGCTCTGCGCCTCGGGAGGAAAGAGCGGGCAGATGAAGAAGCGACTGCTCGAAATCATCCCGGATATGGACGAACTGGGCATCACGGCCCGTGAAGGTGTCGACTTCGTGGACATCGAAAACGAGACCGAAACGCTGAAACCCGACTTCCTGATCGGCAACAGCAAGGGATTCACCATGTCGAAAAAGAGCGAACTGCCGCTTATCAGGATCGGCTTCCCCATCCACGACCGATTCGGAGGCCAGCGACTGCACCATCTCGGCTACCGCGGGACCCAGGAGCTTTTCGACCGGATCGTCAACACGGTCATCGAACAACGCCAGAACTCATCGGACATCGGCTACACCTATATGTAAAGGGAGATAAATCATGACTATAAACATCCAGAACCATCCCTGTTTCAACGACTCGTCCCGACACAAGTTCGGACGGATCCATCTGCCGGTGGCGCCGAAATGCAACATCCAGTGCAACTACTGCAACCGTAAGTTCGACTGCATGAACGAGAACCGTCCCGGTGTAACCAGCAAGGTGCTGTCGCCCGGCCAGGCACTCTACTACCTCGACAACGCGCTGAAGCTCTCTCCGAACATTTCGGTGGTAGGTATTGCCGGACCGGGCGACCCGTTCGCCAATCCGGATGAAACCATGGAAACGCTTCGCCTCGTCAGGAAAAAGTATCCCGAGATGCTGCTCTGCGTGGCCACAAACGGCCTCGATGTGCTGCCTTACATCGAGGAGCTGGCCGAACTCCAGGTGAGCCATGTGACGCTGACGATCAATGCCATCGATCCCGAGATCGGTGCCGAAATCTACGCATGGGTCCGCTACCAGAAACACATGTACCGCGACCTGCAGGGAGCCCAGCTGTTGCTCGAAAACCAGCTCGCCGCCCTGCAGAAGCTCAAGAGGTTCGGCGTGACGGCCAAGGTCAACTCGATCATCATCCCGGGCGTCAACGACACCCACGTGGTCGAAGTCGCCCGGCAGGTAGCCGCCATGGGCGCAGACATCCTGAACGCCATGCCCTACTATAACACGACCGAAACAGTGTTCGAGAACATCGAGGAGCCGGACCCCGCCATGGTTCTGGAGATCCAGGAGGCGGCTGGCAAGCTGCTTCCCCAGATGAAGCATTGCGCCCGTTGCCGTGCAGATGCAGTCGGCATCATCGGCGAGATCAACAGCGATGAGATCAATGCAAAGATGGCCGAAGCGGCCCTGTTGCCGAAAAATCCCGAAGATAACCGCCCGTTCATCGCGGTCGGCAGCATCGAAGGTGTGCTTATCAACCAGCATCTCGGTGAAGCCGAGAGGTTCCTGGTCTACGCACTCGACGAAGCAAACAAAAGCTGCACGCTGGTCGGTACCCGCCAGGCACCACCTCCCGGCGGCGGCAAGGATCGCTGGGAAGCACTCGCGGAAAAGCTTTCGGACTGCCGCGCCCTGCTGGTCAACAGCGCCGGCGACTCACCGGTATCGGTCCTGACTGCACACGGCATCGAAGTGCTGTCGATAGAAGGAGTGATCGAAGAGGCGGTCTATGGACTATTCACCGGCCAGAACCTGAAACACCTGATCAAGAGCAGCCAGATCCATGCCTGCAAGTCGGGGTGTTCAGGGACGGGAAACGGATGCGGATAATAAAAACGATCAGTCGGATCAGACCAATCTGACTGATCTGAAAAAACAACCAAACAAAACAACCATCATGGACAAACCGAAACATCACATTTTTGTTTGCGCGAGCTTCAGGGCACAGGGCGCTCCTCAGGGGATCTGCCACAAGAAAGAGTCGCTTGGGCTCATTCCCTACTTCGAAAGCGAGCTTTCTGACCGCGGCATGAGCGATGTGGCCGTGTCGGCAACGGCTTGCCTGAACCTCTGCGAGAAAGGGCCGATCGTGGTCGTCTACCCTGAAAACTTCTGGTACGGCGAGATCGACAGCGAAGAGAAAGTCGATGAGATCCTGGATGCCCTTGAAGAAGGCGAGGCCTGTGAAGATCACCTGATCAACTGACCCGCCTCTACTGAGCTGTCCGGCGTTACTGGAGACGACGGGCAGCATTTTTTCCAGCCGACGTTATATCCTTTATTACATATCGTATTTTGACAAAGCAGGCGCTTTGCCGATTTTTTTCTGGCATATGTTCTTTCTTCGTTTACACCTTCCCGGCGGTTCTCCGCCGTCGGGATATTATCGTTCGAGGCCCTATATTGTGAGAAGAAGGAAACATCACCTTAAACGGAACCGTAGCGTGAAAAGCACAAAAGACCCAATCGGACTCGAAGGCTCCATCTGGTTCCAGAAATCACAAAACCGATTCCTCGGCGGCGACCGGATCGTGCTGCTCGAAAAGATCAACGAACTGGGCTCAATCAACAGCGCGGCAAAAGCCGTCGGCATCAGCTACAAGACTGCATGGCATCTGGTCAACATGATGAACAACCTTTCGGAAAAACCGCTGGTCGACAGGATGACCGGAGGAAAAGGGGGAGGAGGAACCGTGCTGACCCGTGAGGGAACACGGGTGATTGAACAGTACAGGGTGGTTCAGGACGAACACCGCAAGTTCCTTGAGAACCTTGAGGAGCGGCTCGGCGATACCGGAAACCTCTATCAGTTCCTCAGGAGGATCTCCATGAGGATCAGCGCTCGCAACGTCTTTGCCGGGACAATCGAAGAGGTGAAGAGGGGGGCGGTCAACGCTGAGGTGGTACTGACCCTCACCGGCGGGCAACAGATAGCTTCGATCATCACCAACGGCGGGGTGGACAACCTCGGCCTGAAAAAAGGCATGAGCGCCTACGCCATCGTGAAATCCAATTCTGTCATCGTGGGAAGGGAACTGCACGAAGCGAACCTGAGCGCCCGGAACATCATGCCCGGCAAGGTGCAGCGGGTCATCGACGGCCCCGTCAGCAGCGAAATCGACATCGAGATCGGAGGCGGCAACATCATTTCTGCCATCATCACCCACACCAGCCGCGAAAAGCTCGAACTGAAAGAGGGCGAACCCGCCTGCGCCCTGTTCAAGGCGTCAAGCGTGATTATAGGAGTTAATTGATAGTTGATAGTTGACAGTTGATAGTTGACAGTTGACAGTTGACAGTTGACAGTTGATAATAGAAATACCGGGTTAGGAAGCCTGAGCTTGCCAATTGATTTTCCGGCTTAAGAGCATCACAGGTCAACCATCTCTTCAACTATCAACTATCAACTGTCAACTGTTTCAGCAGATCCTCGGCAACTGCTCGCCCAGCGGCATTTCAACAATGCGGCGGCTGCCGAAAGGGGTGCGCATGACTACCATGCCGGGGTGTTCTTCAACTACCTTTCCAATACGAACCGCTTCCCGGCCGTGCTCGTGCGTGCGCATGACCGCGAGCACCGCTTCGGCGTCGGCATCAGGGACGACGAGCAGCATCTTGCCTTCGTTGGCGACGGTGAGCGGGTCAATGCCGAGCAGTTCGGCGGCTCCCCTCACCTCCTCGCGAACGGGAATGGCGCTCTCTTCTAGTTCGATGCCGACCAACGATGACGATGCCAGCTCGTTGAGGGTGGCCGCGACGCCTCCCCTGGTGGGATCGCGCATGGCGTGGACACCCGGCACGACATCGAGAACGGCCCGGATCATGCCGTTGAGAGCCGCGGTGTCGCTCATGATCCTGCTCTGGAACGAGAGCCCCTCGCGGGTGGTCATAACAGCCATGCCGTGATCACCGATGGTCCCGGAGAGGATGATTGCGTCGCCGGGTTTAAGGTTGCGGCATGAAACGTCGATGCCTTCGGGAATGAACCCGACCCCCGAGGTGTTGATGAAGATCTTGTCGCACTGCCCTTTCTGCACCACCTTGGTGTCTCCGCACACAATCAGGACCCCTGCCTTGCGCGCCGATTCGGCCATGCTTTTCACGATCGTTTCCAGTTCGACCAGCGGCAACCCCTCTTCGAGCACGAACCCTGCACTGAGATAGCGCGGTACCGCGCCGCCGACAGCCAGGTCGTTGACCGTTCCGTTGATGGCCAGTTCGCCGATGTTGCCGCCGGGGAAAAATATCGGCGAGACGACATAGGTGTCGGTGGAGAAGGCTATCTGCCCCGGTTCCGCGTCGAACCGGGCCTGGTCGTCGAGCTGGTCGAGAAAGGCATTCTGCAGGTGCGGCATGAACACCCTTCCGGTAAGCTCCTGCGACAGTCGCCCTCCGGCCCCGTGGGCCATCTGGACGGTTTCATGCTGAAGGATAGGAGCGGGGCAGTTGAGTAGCATGGTCAAAGAGTTGGATTGCGGTGATACTTGTAATAGGCGGCGCAGGCCCCTTCCGACGAAACCATGGTGGCCCCGAGCGGGGTCAGCGGGGAGCACTCCCGGCCGAACGCTTCGCAGTCACAAGGCTTGAGATGACCCTGAAGAACCGCCCCACTGCGGCAAAGAGGCGACTCCTGCGGTGCGATGTGCCCGACGTCGAAGCGTTTTTCGGCATCGAAGCGTGCATAGGAGTCGCGAAGCACCAGCCCGCTCGCGGGAATGACGCCGATTCCGCGCCACGGACGGTCGGCCACTTCGTAGACCTCGTTCATGATCTTCCTTGCCTGGGGGTTGCCTTCACGGCTGACCACACGGCCATAGGCGTTGACGACGCCGGTGACGCCATCTTCGAGCATCTCCACGACCTGCAGAATGCCTGCGAGAAGGTCGACCGGCTCGAACCCGGCCGGTACGATGGGCACATGGAACCTCTCGGCCACCGGTTCGTACTCCTCCCATCCCATGATGGCGCAGACGTGACCGGCGGCAAGGAACCCCTGCACAAGGTTGCCCGGCGAGGAGAGGATGGCGCTCATGGCCGGAGGAACCATCACCTGGCTGACCAGTTCGCTGAAATTGCCTATCCCTTCGCGCGCTGCCTGCCACACGGCCATGGCGTTGGCCGGGGCGGTCGTCTCGAACCCGACGGCGAGGAAAACCACCTCTTTCTGCGGGTTGTCGCGAGCGATCTGGAGCGCTTCGAGTGGAGAAAAGACGATGCGCACGTCAGCCCCTTCGCTTCTTGCCATGAACAGGTCCTTCGAACTGCCGGGCACCCTGAGCATGTCACCGAAGCTCGCGAGGATCACCCCTGGCTTTGCCGCTATGGCAAGCGCCCGTTCGATGGTTTCGAGCGGGGTGACGCAGACCGGACATCCGGGGCCGTGCACGAGCCGCACGGTCGGCGGCAAAAGCTGGTCGATGCCGTTTCGTATGATCGAGTGGGTCTGGCCGCCGCAGATCTCCATAATGGTCCACTCGTGGACGGCCTTACGGCGGATCTGTTCGAGCAGAGCCTTTGCTCGCTGGGGGTCGCGGTATTCGTCGATGAACTTCATGGTTGGCTCCTTAACGGGAGGATGGGGGCAGGTCGTGGTCCGTATCGAATGCGCCGCTCTTTATCAGCTCGTCCCAGAGCTTCAGGCTTTCGGCGGCCTCCTCCTCATCGATGATCTTGAGGGCGAACCCTGCGTGGACGATTGTGTACTGGCCGATCGCGATTTCGGGCACATATTCGAGACAGGCTTTGGTAAGGGTGCCGCTGATGTCGACCGTGCCCATTTTCAGGCCGTTTTCGTCACGGATTTCAACGACTTTTCCCGGTATGGCAAGACACATGGGACAGTTGATAGTTGATAGTTGATAGTTGATAGTTGACAGTGGACAGTGGACAGAGGGGCATCGATAGTGACTTCTTACATTCCACTATCAACTATCCACTATCCACTGTCAACTCTCTTCTTCGATGATTTGACGATGCTGGTCAGCATTTTAAGTATTTCGACAATATCGGGTTTGATTGAATCAAAACCGTTCTTTTCAAGAATTTCAGAGTGGTAGAGCAGATCAATCCAATACTCCGTCTCGTTAGCTTCCTTGAGGGCAATTGACATCTTGTGAATGAAATCAGCCCTGCTTTCGGCGTGCTCGGCCTCACGAACAAGAGCGCCAATAGCAGTTCCGGATCTCAGAAGTTGTTTGCTCAGCACATACGCCTTTTTCTCCTGCTCAAGAAACTGGCAGAGCTTTACAATCCGAAGCGCAAACATAAATGAGCGCTCCTTAACCCTGGTCCCATCCACCTTCACTCTCTTTATTACATTTTAACTATCAACTATCCACTGTCAACTGTCCACTGTCAACTGTCAACTGTCAACTATCAACTATCCACTCCTTTAAACTTTCCCTTCAGGTATTGCCGGCCGATTGCGGCCTGGCCGAGTGAGAGGCCTCCGTCGTTGGAGGGCACCTGTTCGTGGAGCAAGACTCGATAGCCCTCCATTTCAAGCACGTGGGCCAGGGTCTCCAGCAGCAGTTGGTTCTGGAATACCCCGCCGCTGAGCGCCACCGTCTTCAGGCCTGTTTCAAGATAGGCCATCCGGACCACTTCTGAAAACATGCCCACGAGCGTGCGGTGGAACCGTCGGGAAATGCTCCCGGGCTCAGCTCCCGACCTCACTGCGACGGCGATCTCCCGAATCATGGGGGAGACCAGCATGAGCCAGCGACCTTTCCTGTGTTCGAATCCATAACTGAATCCCGCATCCGCAACGCACCCGCCCGCGACCTGCATCAGCTCCACGGCAGCCTGGCCTTCGTAGCTCACCTCTTGGCGAAGACCGGTGATTGATGCAACGGCGTCGAACAGCCTTCCGCAACTGGAGGTTTCCGCGAGGCCTGTTCCCTTTTCGAGTAGCTCGACGACCATGTCGGCCTGGGCCTGCATCCTGCAGGAGAGCCCTTCAGAAAAAGCCATGCCCCGGTGAAGATAACCGAGGGCCGTTCTCCAGACGTGGCGAACGGCCGCGTCGCCCCCAGGCAGGGGCATGGACTCAAGCGAGGCAAACCTGACGGCTTCGGCCGCATCGCCAACAAGGACCTCGCCGCCCCACACAGTGCCGTCGGTGCCGTAACCGGACCCGTCGAGCATGATCCCGATCACCGGGCCGTCGTAACGGTTTTCAGCCAGGCACGAGGCAAGGTGGGCGTGATGGTGCTGCACGCCGAGGATCGGGACCTTACGGGCGAGGGCCCACTGTGTGGTCAGGTAGGAGGGGTGCAGGTCGTGCACCACCAGATCGGCCTCCGTCCTGAAAATGCCCTGCAGGTGCGCGGCGACCGCATCGAAATGGCGGTAGGCCTCGTAGTTCTTCATGTCGCCGATATGCTGGCTCATGATCGCCTCAGCGCCTTTCATGAGGCAGAGGGTATTCTTCAGCTCACCTCCCGTACCAAGCACCGGTTCGCCGCCCTCCTTCACGAAGATCGGGGCCGGCACGTATCCCCGGCTTCGCCTCACCATGCGCATCCGGCCGGAAAGGTGCACGGCCACCGAATCGTCACAGCGCAGGGCGATAGGACGGTCGTGCATGAGAAAATGGTCGGCGATTCCGCCGAGCCGTTCGAGCGCCTCTGCGTTTTCGCAGGCGAGCGGCTCCTCGCTCAGGTTGGCGCTGGTCATGACGAGCACCTCCGGCCCATCGTGCAATAGCAACCAGTGGAGGGGCGAATAGGGCAGCATCACCCCGAGCCGATCGTTGCCTGGGGCGATGGACGGAGCCAAAGCGACGAACTCTTTTTTCCGGAGCAGCACGATGGGAGCTTCGGGCGAAGCCAGTGCGGCCGCTTCGTCCCCGCCGACAACGCAGAGCGAGCGGGCAATGTCGATATCGCGAACCATCACCGCGAAAGGCTTCTCCTCACGACCCTTGCGCTGCCTCAAACGCCGGACAGCCTCGTCGTTGGAGGCATCCACGGCCAGATGGAACCCGCCGATGCCCTTGAGTGCAAGAATGCTGCCACCGGCAAGCAGGGCGCAGGCCGCAGCAATCGCATCAGGAGCCGCCGAATAACGACCTGCAGAGTCGCAAAGCGTAAGCCTTGGACCGCAGACCGGGCAGGCATTCGGCTGGGCATGGAACCGGCGGTCACCGGGATCCTCATACTCACTCCTGCATTCCGGACAGAGCGTGAAGCCCTTCATCGTGGTGAATGGCCGGTCGTACGGGATTCGCTCGACGATGGTGTAACGGGGCCCGCAGTTGGTGCAGTTGGTGAATGGGTAACGGTAACGGCGATTCCCGGGTTCAGCGAGATCGCGAAGGCAGTCCTCGCAGATGGCGATGTCCGGTGGAATCAGGGTCTCCATGGCGTCGGCGTCGACAGAACCCGATATCACGAAGCCTGACCCGTCGCCAACGGGTTCAACAGGCTGCGATTCGATGCGTGTTATGCGGGCAAGCGGCGGCCGCTCTGTAAGCATGGCCTCGCAGAACGCGTCCAGCTCAACCGACGCCCCTTCGACCTCGATAAGCACGCCGGACGCCGTGTTCCGGATAAAACCGTCAAGCCCGTAGCGACCGGCAAGCCGCCAGACAAACGGCCGGAACCCGACACCCTGGACGATTCCTCCGACAAGGATCCGTCGGCGTTCGCACCCTTCGGGGCCGGTCAAAGGCCCGACAGCCGCGATATCAACCATGCCTTCCAGCGGTCGAGCCCCTCGCCGGTCCTGGCCGATACCTCGATCCATTCGAGATTGTGATTGACCTGCATGGCGTACTCACGGCACTTTGCCACGTCGAAGTCGACATAGGGAAGCAGGTCGGTCTTGTTGAGCAGGCAGAGGTCTGCGTGATGGAACATGGTCGGGTACTTCAGGGGCTTGTCCTCCCCCTCGGTCACGCTGATCACGACCACCCTGGCAGCCTCACCGAGGTCGAACATCGCCGGACAAACGAGGTTGCCGACGTTCTCGATACAGAGCAGCGAGCGTTCCGGAGGATCGAGCTCCCTGACGGCACGCTGCACCATGAGGGCGTCGAGATGGCACCCCGTGCCGGTATTGACCTGGATGACCGGCACGCCAAGGGCATGGATCCGGTCTGCGTCGTTGGTCGTCTGCTGGTCGCCTTCGATGACCGTGACCGGGCAATGTTCCAGAAGCATCGGCACCGTCTTTTCGAGAATTGTGGTCTTGCCCGACCCGGGGGAGCTCAGGAAGTTGATCGCAAGGATCCGCCGGGCCTCGAACCAGCCACGGTTACGTTCGGCAAGCAGGTTGTTTTTAGACAGCACATCCTGTTCGACCTCGACCTTACGCGATTCACCGTGGTGATGGTGATCATGGTCGTGGCTGTGGCTGTGGCCATGGTCATGATCGTGGTCATGGTGGTGTTGATGATCCTCATCGCCAATATGGACATGATAGTCCGCCATTCCAGGCTTGCGGAGCACCGCACCCCCTTCGGACGAACAACCGCAGGTATCGCACATAATTATTACTCCCGAATGGTTCTGTGAATTTTTTTCTCTTTTTTGATCCGACAGATCAGACGGATCGGTCCGATCGGTCCCCCATGATTTATTCGATCGTGATGGATCGCACCGACAACTCCTCGCCCGACTCTATCCGCACCCTGAAAAGCCCGCACGAGGGGCACTTCACGTGGTAGCTCTCGACCGGGAAGGTCGCACCGCACTCTTCGCAGCGACCTCTTCCCTCCCTCTCCTCGATGATCAGTTCCGCACCCTCGGCAGGCGTATTGCGGGTAGCAGCCGAAAAACAGAATCTCAGCGACTCCACCTCTACGCCGGCCAGGCGGCCAACGACCAGTTCGATGCCGGATACCACCGAGCATCCTTCCTGACGCGCCTTTTCTGTTACCGCATCGATGACCGAAAGGGCAATGGACATTTCATGCATATAAGTTATCTCACGTTAATACGAAAGAAAGCAAAAAAGCGCCAAATCCCACCATAAACGCACAAAATACTTCACAAACACAGCTTCTCGTCAGCTCACCTCGGGCAGTGGTGATTGATAGACATTTTTTTCTTAATTTTACACAACATAACCCTGACCAACACATAATAAGTTAAGCTGTCTTGAACCATCTCACGGGATTATACGGGCTGCCGGCAAGTTCGCTCGAAGAACTTCTCGACCTTGCCGCCCTTTACCGGGCAGGCCTCAAGAGTGAAAACGCATCTTTTGAACCGCTCCTCAACAGCAGGCGCATCGCCCTCGTTTTCTTTGAAAACTCGACCCGTACCCGTTTTTCGTTCGAACTGGCCGCGAGGAACCTCGGCGCCAGCACGCTCAGTTTCACAGCAGCCTCCAGCAGCGTCAGCAAAGGTGAAACACTGTCGGACACTATCAGGAACCTGGAAGCCATGAAGGTAGACGCCTTCGTGCTTCGTCACCCGGCTTCCGGTGCAGCGGAGTTCGTCACATCGATAACCGGACGACCAGTTATCAACGCGGGCGACGGCACCCACGAACACCCCACGCAGGCACTGCTCGACATCCTGACTCTTAGAGAATACTTCGGACGAATCGCAGGGCTCAAAGTCATGATCCTCGGCGATATCCTGCACAGCCGGGTGGCTCGTTCGAACATCTTCGGACTGAAAACCCTCGGTGCAGAAGTAGCTGTATGTGCACCGACCACCCTGCTTCCCGGAGCGATCGAAGGACTCGGCGTCCGGGTTTTCACCGGCATCGACGAAGCACTTTCATGGGCTGACGCAGCCATCGTGCTCAGGCTTCAGTTGGAACGAGCGACCGGAGGATACATCCCGTCCCTCCAGGAATACTCGGCCACATACGGACTGACCGACGAAAAACTGGACCGGCTCCGCAAACACCTTCCGGTACTGCACCCTGGCCCGATCAACCGCGAAATCGAAATATCGAACCATGTCGCCGACCGCATCCAGCCTCCCGGCTACTCGAGCAGCATGCTGATGGAGCAGGTGACCAATGGCGTAGCCGTCCGCATGGCTGTGCTTCACCGCCTCCTTGCCGGCAGATGAACACCTGCATTATCAATTTCAACTTAAATTGCCATAATCAACGAAGAACCGGAAATAATGAATAAACGGAACCAAATCCTCAGAACCCTGATGCTGGCAGCTCTCTGCGCAGCAGCCCCGGTAAGCTCGGCCATGGCTGAATCGCCGATCCACCCGACATTCGACACACTGTTCGAACCGTTGCTCGCAGATCCCATGGAACCCCGCATCGCCGTAATGCCCAAGCTCGACAAGAAACAGCTCCAGCTTGACATCGGCCAGTCTGCTGACCTTTACCAGAACAAAGAGCGCACCTTTGCCGCCGGAATCGACTTCGGCACATGGTCACTCCTGAACAGAACCAACGACTTCAAGTTCCCGGTCGACTGCATCGATTATATGTTCGGCTTCAACACAACCTTCAGGCACCAGCTCAAGGAGAGTCTGCTGCCATTCGACGAAGGAAGCGTGAGGCTGCGGCTGAGCCATATCTCAGCGCATTTCGAGGATGGACATTACGACGGAGTTACACACCAGTGGATCAACCCCGGTGAAAGCCCGTTCGGAATTCCGTTCACCTACAGCCGGGAATTCATCAATCTGACGGCAGCCCTCAGTTCACCAGGCAGACGAGTGTATCTGGGATACCAGTATATGTATCACACGATTCCGGGCAGGATCAGTCCAAGCTCATTCCAGGCTGGTGCCGAGATCGGACTGCCTTCTGATGCCTATCTGGCCGCAGACTGCAAACTGCTTCCGGTCTGGAAAGGTGATGCAACAGGAAAAACCGATGCGTACAGGGGCACATGGAACCTGCAGGCTGGCATGCGCATGAAATCGATCGGGCTGGAAAGCGTCAGGGTCGCCGCCAACTATTATTCAGGCATGAGCCGCCAGGGCATGTATTTCTTCAAGCCGGAAAGCTTTACGACACTCGGTGTGATTGTTGACCTTTAAAAAGGGACACAAAAGACAACAAGGAGATAAATGTTTGTTTTGAGAGCATCTGGCGACAGATGCTCTCAAAGTTCCGGGCAACCAGACTTACAGCCGGGAGTCGTAAAACACCGTCGGAAGGGTATCGAACCCCTGAAGGACCCCCTTTGTGATAAACTCCGGAAGAAACGGCGGATAGAGGTGGTAGTCATTCAATCCTTCAATGGGCAGCCAGCTGCTCTGCAGAATCACCTGGCGGTCATCGGGATACTCCGGGTCACGGCCGGTGACGAGCATACCTCCTGTCACATCGCAGTGGAACCCGAGGGATACTGAATGGTGACGACGCCCCTGCCCATCGTTACCGGGATGAGGATAGAGAAGCTCTTTGACAAAGATCATGCCACCGACAGAACACTCCAGTCCGGTCTCCTCCTGCAGCTCACGTCTGACGGCATCTTCAAGGGTCTCGCCCCGCTCAACCACACCGCCCGGCAAAATCCAGTAGCTCTCCGGCATAGCGGGATCCTCTGGTGCGAAGCTCCGATGTTCGACAAGGAGAACATGACCGTCCTGCACACACAGGGCACAGACCCGAAGATCGACCTGCACTCTCGAAAGATGGTTCATACGTCTCGGGTATTTCTGGTTATACTGTATAAGGCTCAGTCAACCTGACAATGAACGAAATAATTCGGTAATGTTAAGAATGCATGCATCGCATTGCGTGCCTGACGCCTCTTGTCTATCTATCTGTCATACTTTTATTCAGTGTCAACGCCCTACCATGAAAATCCCCGCAAAAATCGCAAATCCCCGATACGACGAACCTCTGTGCAGCCGATGCGGGCTGTGCATGGGCAATGCCTGGCCTGAGCAGGAGAGCCTTCAGAGCTGCGTCTTCAATACTGGTTGGCTTGGAATGCACGAAGAAAGGCTTTTCGGTCGAAGAAGAAATCCTGCCGATCCGGATGAACTAGCCTTTGGCATAACCCGTCGGCGCTTCAACGCCCGGATTAAACAACCGATTGAGGGCGCCCAGTGGGGAGGAATCATTACAAGGATAGCGCTGAGAGCATTCGAAACCGGACTCGTCGACGGCGTTATCACCCTGCATGGCACTCATCTCAAGCCGAAAGCAGTCCTTGCGACAAGCCCCACTGAAATTCTCGAGTCAAGGGGCAACAAACCTGTGCTTTCACCAACACTTGTGGCACTTCACACCGCCTGGAGCAAAGGGATCAGAAAACTGCTCGTCATCGGCGCATCCTGCCATATTCACGCATTAAGGGATTTCCAGTCAAGACATCCCTACCTCAGGGATACCGAGATCCACGTCGTAGGCATACCCTGCACAGACAACCTCGAACCGGCGCATATGCGCTACGTTTTCAACCATATAAGCCGACACCCCGAAAGCATCGTGAGCCTCGAGTTCATGCAGGATTACCGGGTACACATCAAACATACCAACGGCAAAACCGAAAAGATCCCCTACTTCTGCCTGCCGCCAGCAGTACTGAAACCCGGGGTATTCTCGAACAGCTGCATGAGTTGTTTTGACTACCTTAACAGCCTCTCAGATATTACAGTCGGCTATTTCGGCGCACCTTTCAGCAGCGACTGGAAGCTCCAGTGGCTGCTCATCAGGACCGAAAAAGGTGAGAAACTGTTCGACCTGATCAGGAACGAAGTCGATATCTCACCCGAAGTGGGGCGAGGTGACGCAATACCGTCTGTACAGAGATCAATCCCGACAACCGCCGCACCAATCATCGATCCGGGCCTGCTCGAAAAACGAAAAGCCATGCCGAAACCACTCGGAGAGCTCATGTGCCTCCTTCAATCCATCATGGGACCGCGCGGGATCGAATTCGCCCGATACTCAGTCCATATCCATGCGATCAGAAACTACCTTTTCGTCAAAAACCGAATGCCTGAACGATTGAACACGCTCGTTCCCGAGCATATCCTCGAACTGGTCAGAAGCTATGACCTGGGAAATTTTGACGCCGCAAAGCCTCATAAAATCTGACAAACACGCCATAAATCGCACCGACAAACAGACCGCATAACCATATCCTCAAATCTGCATAAAGTCAGAATTGCATCTTTTTTTTGGACTAATCAATACTATTTCCTTAATTTAACGTTACCATAACCACACATGTTCTTTTTGGTACAATCTCGTTGCCATGAATTTTCAGGCAACTGACCGCCGCAAGTGGTCGAATTTTGTCTTGACAACACGCATCACACAACCTAACGGAGAACACACGATGAAAAAAATGCTGTCACTTGCTGCGATGTTCGCAGTACTGTCGTATGCATCCCCCGCTTCGGCTGAACTGAAACTCGGCGGCGACGCCAGCGTCAGATTACGGGACGTATCATACAGCGGCGAAAAGCCTTCAACAAAATCCACAAGCGACGATGCAACCTGGCAGTACCGCGTTCGTTTGAATGCAGCTGCAGACCTCGGCGACGGCTACTTCTTCAAAGCCCTCATCATGGATGAGAACAATGCCGCCGGCGGATGGAAATCAGTTTCATACGGCAACACCGAAACATTGACGCTCAACGTCTCCAACTTCTATTTCGGCCGCATGCAGAAAGACTGCCATTACATGGTTGGTCGCCTTCCGCTGAACTCGTTCAACAATGCAATTTTCGACCTGACCCTCTACCCGACCCAGCCGCTCGAGAATCCGGTTGCCAACATCAACTACGATCGCGTTTATGGCGCTAACTACGGCACCAAAATCGGCGAAGGCATGCTGAATGCCACATTTGTTGTGCTTGACAACGAATCCGGCAACGACACCGTGGCAAAAGGCGACGGCCTCTTCAACGACGGCTACGCACTTCACCTCGACTACAAAGTCAACGTAGGCAACGTGACCCTTGAGCCTCAGTTCCTGACCGTCCTGACCAACTCCGACATCTGGAACCAGAGCGGTGCAGTTATTCACTCCGGCGTAACACCATACACTTTCGGTGCTAACGTTGTTGTTCCTGCAGGCGATGCGAAACTTACCTTCGGCGGCTTCTACACCAACTGCAACGACAAGACTCCGAACACCACGACCAAAACCGATTACAACGGCTACCAGTTCAGGGTGAAGGGTGAAATCGGCAACTTCATGGCATGGTACGACTACAACCGCACCACCGACAATTCGACTGCAACCGAGTACAAGTACACCAACAACTTCATCTGGGCTCAGTACAAGATCCCGGTGCACTCTTCTGCAGCCGGCTCGTTCACAATCCAGCCGACACTCCGCTACCTGACGAACAAGACTGAGGCAGCTGGTGCAACGACCCTCGACCAGACCCGTCTGCGTTCAGAACTCTGGGCAACCGTTACCTTCTAAGGTTGTTCCGCAGCAGAAAAAAGCCGCAGGAAACTGCGGCTTTTTTCTTTTCGTTCCCCCCCTAGGGATATAGAAAAAAAATCATCGCAGCTATTGCCATGAAAGAGTTATATAGTTATATTACTCTTTCTGACCTTCGCATGATTCGCACCGATTTTCACCTGACACGATGCACCCGATGGGGCCAATTGCCCCGAAACTCCGTTTATTGAGGAATTACGTACCGTCTGAATAAGAAGTACCGTATCCGAAAGAATTCCTGTTCTTTTCGCCACAACTGTCATTCCGGCGAGATTTTTTCCAGGCCAATACCGTATAACGCCCTTTTTCCGGACAGCAGCGTCCTATGGGGAGATACCCCCTGCGCCTCAAGCAGGATAATGGGATTGTTTTATGGTTTCTGGTATCGTTTTAAGCTGTTCAATCAACCTAAACTATTTGACTGGCTATGATTAAAATCAAGAAAATCATCTGCCCGGTTGACTTTTCCGGCCTCTCACGCAAGGCAATGCAGTACGCAAACGAATTTGCCCGACTGTCGGACGCAAAAGTCTTCCTTGTCGGTGTCGTCGAAAACGATCCGACGATCAACTACTCTCACGGCCTCGAAAAAGAACGGGCCAGCGAGGAGCAGAAACTTGCCGCCCTCATCGATGAGGAACAGATGGCAGGCATCGTCGCCGATTTCGCCATTTATGAAGGATTTGCCGAGGAGTGCATTCTCGATTATGCAAAGCGTCAGGATGCCGACATCATCATCATGGGCTCACACGGCCGTCGCGGCCTGAAACGCATGATCCTCGGCAGCGTTGCCGAACATGTCATCAGGCGTGCTCCCTGCCCTGTCCTCGTAGTCAAAGAAAACGAACACGAGTTCATCCAGTAACCCCCTGACTGCCTTCGCAGCAGGAATGATTTCATCAACAGATTTAATGTCCATTATCCAATAATCAAGGAGAACTTTATGGCACATAATGTATCGGCCGTCTCCCAACCCGAAGAGGTTACCAGCACGCGGAGGGTCATTGCGGCCTCTTCCGTCGGTACACTCATCGAGTGGTATGAC
>Ga0326726_10001859_pt1 | contig 19688 bp, 24 predicted proteins | sample MHFenrmetagenome_2_FD_207603 | JGI IMG/M metagenome (GOLD analysis project Ga0326726, IMG submission 207603) | Lab enriched peat soil microbial communities from Michigan Hollow, Ithaca, NY, United States - MHF15MN | ecosystem: Environmental > Terrestrial > Soil > Wetlands > Peat | place: USA... | reverse complement strand
CCGAACGGTTCACGAGCAAGCATTATTTAGGCTTGAAAGCAAGAGCTACCCTGTCACCTATTATGATATTGTTGAAGATCGGATAATCAGGAAAACCGCCGCTGAAATGTGTCTTGATATTTTGGCAGCAGCAAGCGCTTTGCGCGGTTTCGGTATCAAGGTGGGTGACCGAGTTGCTCTAACAGGTTTGAACAGCACGCGATATCTTGTTGTTGACTTGGCGGTTGGCCTCGTGGGCGCAGTCAGCGTTCCGTTGTATTATACTGCGCCTCCCGCAGACATTAATCAGATTTTGCTTTCAAGTGAATCCAAGGTATTTTTCGTTGGAATGCCCAGCCTTTTGGCGCGTGTTGGAGAGCTTTCTCCAGACGTGCCAGTTGTTTCCATTTGTCGAGGACCGTTGCCGCAAAACCTTTCCAGGAAAGTGGATTCTTGGGAAGAATTTCTGTCTACAGGCGCGAAAACTGATTCCAATATAAAGGCGCCAGTAGGTTTCGGTGATACGGCCACTCTGCGGTACTCGTCAGGCACAACTGGCAAACCCAAAGGGGCTGTTTTCAATCATGGCAACCTAAGATACATGGCCGAATCTACTGTGTCGATAACTGATTGGCGAGCCCGAAACCACGCTGGCTCATACCTTTCGTTCCTCCCCATGGGCCATGTAGTGGAAGGCATTTTGGCCACGTATTCGCCCTACTACATCCCTGCGCCTATAGACATTTATTTTCTTGAAGATTTCAGGAAACTCCAGAAGGCGTTGCCACAAGTAAAGCCGGTTTTGTTCTTTTCGGTCCCTCGTATCTATGAAAAAATCTGGGAAGGGTTGGAGGCAAACCCGTTTGGGCGCTTTTACGTTTCGAGAAAGAAGGGCTTTCTCAGACGCCTATTGAGGCGGACAGTAAGAAGCATGACTCTTAGACGCGCAGGCTTGAACAAGTGTGCACAGCTTATTGCTGGCTCCGCAAGTTCGGATGAGAATCTGTTGCAGAACTTCCGCGAGTTAGGTGTTGAGATTCATGATGCATACGGAATGACTGAAGCGCCTTTGGTTACCTTAAACCGCGTAGGTCGAAATAGGTTGGGCACTGTAGGTGAACCTATGCCTATGACACAGGTAAAGACCGCTGAGGATGGAGAGATTATGGTGAAAGGCCCCCAGGTAACCGTGGGTTATCTCGACAAGACACTTGAATCCCCATTCAAGGATGGTTGGTTGATGACAGGAGACATCGGAAAAATCACTGAAGAGGGCAGTCTAGTCATTTTCGGAAGGAAAAAAGAACTCATCAAAACCTCGTATGGGAAGTGCATTTACTCTGGAAAAATAGAAGGAATGCTTCGAGAACTTCCCGGAGTCACAGAAGCCATGCTGGTGGGCGAGTCAAAACCCTACTGTTCAGCACTACTCTGGGTAGACAAAAAACAATTTGACGATAAAACAGCAAAAGCTATCGATACAGCAGTCGAAGAAATGAATAACAATCTCTCGCATCCCGAAAAAGTGAAGAAATGGGCCATACTTGCCAATACCCTGTCGATAGAAAAAGGGGATTTAACACCTAACCTCAAGCTCAAACGCAACGTTGTCTCCCAACGATTCGCAAAGACAGTTGACGCCTTCTACGGCGGCGAACGTCCCAAAGACGAAGCCATCTACGGGAGCAGCGAAAAAGAGGACTGAAGATAGAATTGGGCTTAAAACTTCTCTTTCTCTCCTGGTGGATACCAAAATACATCATCAAACGAGAGGTAGGCCACATCGAAGCGTTAACAACCGATGCATTAGAAGCTTTACTTAACAAATACTCATCAAACAACATCAATGAAGAGAAATTAAAAAAAGGAGCATCTAAAGGAACCATAGAACAAACACGAGATGCAATGGCATTTAATCACACAAATTTGGTCAATTCCCTCGCGGAAGTCTTGGGAAAAGAGAAAACAATTGGACTTGGAAGAGATGCAATGTTCAAAGTCGGCGAAAGGCTGGGTAGTGAAACCTGCCAGAAATTAGGCGTTGGCAATAGTCTTCAAGACCTGATAAGGGCTGCCAAAATACTCTATCGAATTCTGGGAATTGAATTCGAAGTGCAATTGCAAAACCCTAATAATGCTATCCTAATCATAAACCGATGTGCTCTCGCAGCACATTATTCCGAGTTGACCTGTCAAGTTCTGAGCGCAACTGATGAAGGCACAATAAGGGGACTTAACCAAAATATGAGTATGACTTTTACTGAAAGAATAACCGGCGGTCAACCAAAATGCAAGGCAACAATTACACTTAGATTGAATAGAGGAACAAACCATTAGAGCAATCGTTGTTGGGTCAGGTGCTGGAGGAGCAACAGCCGCTCGAGAATTGGCCAGAAAGGGTTTCGAAGTGCTTGTTCTCGAAGCTGGGCATCCATTTAACCCGCTAACCCATAGGATTTCTTGGCTTAGTCCGTTCAGGGGTACTTTGCTCCTAAAAGATGAAAACTCAGTCGAGAAGATATTTCCACACTTGGAAACTACCCGATCAAGCGAAGACCTCGTAATATTTAGAGGAATGACTGAAGGTGGCTCCACGACAATCTCTTGTGGCAACATGGTCAGAGCCGAGCGCGGATTAAACGAAATAGGACTGGATCTAACTCCAGAATTTGAAGAAATAGAGCACTCGCTCGAAATTAACTCTGTACCCCAAGAAAGATGGCGTCCGCTTTCTCAACAAATGTTTGAAGAAGCTGAAAAAATGGGGTTTACTCCAAATCCAACACCAAAAGTTGTTAACCCCAAAAAATGCGTTGCATGCGGCTTCTGCGAATTAGGATGTGTCAGCGGGGCCAAATGGGATGCCAGGATTATCTTAAAAGAAATCTTGGAGAAAGGTGGTTCAGTTAGAACTGGGTCAGTGGTGCTGAAAGTTATTCTGGAGAATGGACATGCAAAGGGAGTCTTGGTATCTCACGGCTCGTCAAATGAAAGAATTGACGCTGACTTAGTTGTACTTAGTGCTGGAGGAGTCGGGACCGCTCAGATTCTGAAAGCGTCAGACCTTCCTGCCCGGGACAAGCTTTGGGTGGATATCGTTTTGACGGTGGGTGGGATTTCAAAGGGCGCTAAAATGCTCAACGAGCCCCCAATGGTGTGGTTCATAAAGCAAGAGCACGATATAATTTCTCCCTATTTTGACCTACTTTCCTACTGGTTCCACAAGCCGTGGCACGATGTTCCGAAAGAAGACAGAGTCGGCGTAATGATAAAACTAGCTGACACCGAACAGGGATCAGTTCACGCAGACGGAACAATCACTAAATCTATAACCGATATTGATCGGCAGCGGCTAGAGAAGGCAAAAGAAAAAGTGATACAAATTATGGAAGCATCCGACGTAAACGGACCTTTCGTAAACGGAATGATACACGGAGGGCATCTCGGTGGAACCGTACCACTCGCAAAAGAAGATGTTTCGTCAATGCATCCGTCTGAGTTACCTGATAATTTATGGGTTGCGGACCTTTCACTTCTGCCTCATTCCCAGGGCCTGCCAACCATGTTGACTACAGCTGCATTAGCCTTGCGAGTTTCAAAACGTATAGATGAACAGAAACATCTAAAACAATGAGGTGACAAAAATGGAATCCGCGCAAAGGAAAACTAAGGAATACTCAAAGTCAGAACTCATCTTTGGTAACTTAGCCATCGTACTGTGGATAATCTTGGGCGCGTTTTCCTGCTGGCTCTTCTATCCTTTGAGCGCATTATGTTTTTTTGCCTTGGCATCTTTTTTAGTCTTTTTTGAACTCGGGAAACACGGCTGTCAAACCTGCTATTACTGCAAGACTTGTACGATCGGCATAGGAAAACTGCCTGAGCTTTTCTTTGCAAAAGCTGGGACCGCAAATGTAAACAAAAAGGCAATGAACCTGTTTCCCTTTGTTTATCTCTTGCTAAGTTTGGTCCCACTGGTTTTTTACGCTATCTCCATTCTTCAAGAAATAACAGTCCTCAAAATCATAGCATTTGCATTACTTCTACCGATTTCTCTCTATAGCGGCGCTATTAGAAAGAAGTCTTTAATTAAGTAATTTTGTTTTAATTCGCTCGCTTGTTTAGAACTGATAATTCCGTGCTATTCTAAGTGTCTTTCTTCCAGTTTCTTGTCACAGACTGTTTGTAGAAACGTTTCGCCGTTGTGTTGATGCTTATTACAACGAGTATTGCCCAAATAATTCCAGAGATTACCGCTAAAAAAAACAGATCATAAAGTAAGAACAGGAAAATAGTTGAGGTCCCAAAAAGATAAAAAATTAATAGCAAATTGAAAAAGGGTCGAATTTTCAGAGTTAGGGGCGGAATATTCTTGATGTAATGGAAGCCCATTTCAAGGTTGTCTAAGAGTACGTATAGCGAGAAATAAAAGATCAAAGTGAGAAATAGAATTGTGGTTTGTCTAAGTACCTCCTCTATTTTGAAGTGTGGTTAGAAGAAGGGTGATTGATGTGAAAAGGAAGCCGGAGAATAAGGACAGCACTACTATGATGCGTTCGTTTTGATTGAAGTACTCTGAAAATGTGTTTTCATCTTTGGCATTCTACGTTTCCTTCTTCATGAAAACAGATAAAGCGATTGTTCAGGTTTTTCTTTCATTCAATTTAGTTGCGAGTTCTTTCGCATAGTCTTTTGCCCGGTCGATTTCGCCTTCTAGAAGTATGCCCTTCAACTTGGCCTCCACAAGAGCCTTTAGAACTGGTAGAAGCTGGTTCATTTTCTTCTCTCTTAGGTTTTCAGCAATTTTTTCAGCAGCGCTCCAGTTCTTATTTTCGACACGAGATTTCTCAACGTTCTCTGGGTTTTCAGTGTCGAAGGCTGCGAAAGGCTTGTTCATCCATTCCTCTCTCTTTACCTTGCCCAAAAAGAACTTCATTGCAAAGCTCATTGTACCAAATCTGGTCGGAGAACCCAGAGCTAAGAAGTCATAGTTCTTTGCGCTTAATTTCTTCACGTCTTTAATGTCGAATAGGTCAACTTCTATTTTGGACTCTTGTAATGTTTCAGTGATTGTTTCGGCAATTTTCTTGGTGTTTCCTGTTGAGGTGTCATAAATAACTATACCTTTCATTTTTTGACTACCCCCTCATTCTCTTTTTGTTTGCTTTAGAATATTAAATCTTTGCATTCAAATTCCGCTTGGACTTCCCATTTCGAACAGACTTTCCGAGATAGAAAAAATTGTTTTTACGTTGTGGTTGCTGGATTTGTTGCTTGCATTTTTATTTTCAGTAAAAGTGCTTTGGCTCCGGCTATTATACCCAATATGAAGCCCATTATGAATCCGCCACCCATGATAACGCTGGGAATCGAGAACACTATTATCAAGATGCCCCATACGTTCTTGTTTGTTGGTTTTCGATTAAGCATTAGAGTTCCAAATAATACTATAACCCCGCAAATCAAGCCAACAGAGGCAAGTTCAAGCAGCAACGTTGGGTTATTGCCGGTTGAACCTGGGAGAATAGGCATGATTCCAATAAACCACTTTGCTACAATTCCAAGAGCCACTGCGTTGATTAATACTAAAATTCCTGCTATCAAAGACAAACCAAAATCTCTTGTTGATTTTTCGCTTGCCACCCTCGCTATATTCATTCTTAATACCACAATTATTTACTATTTTGCACGATTTTTCTTTTTAGAGTTTTCGTTCAATCTTCAACTCGAGAGATACTCAGCAAGCACGCTCAAGCTTAATTGCCACTCCCTTGGCAACAAGCCCGAACTCTGCCTCAAATAAAGGTCTCGAATCCATAAGATTGAGGAAGGGAATCGAACCTCAACTCAAACTCCCAGCCCCAGTAAAATTACTAACATGAATGTAGAGGGTTCGGTTCCCCAAACAACTTAGTGCGGTGGGATTCGATGTTTAGTTTGTTGAGAATGACATAGATACCAAAACTGATGTCTTAGAATCTTGTTAAACTGGAGAAGGCGCGAGCTGACGTGGCAAGTCTTAAATCTGCATAGCGTTGATAACTTAAACATTGCAAAAGCTGAGAAAGAAATTTGGATTATCGCTCGCTAACAAGGCGAAAGGTTATGAATGAAACTCAGTTTAGTGAAACACGTTGGAAAGGGCTATTCCGTATTGTTGGGATTCTGACCATCGTGCTAGGCATCGCATGGATTGCTGTGACACGTTTGACCAGCACACTTCACGCTTCAGGCCAGCCAAACACTGCCTTGGGCTATTTGCGGGTCTTCTCCCAAAATCAGGCGTTAGCCGCCAGTGCTTGGATACTCTGGATTATCGCTGATGTCTTGCTCATTCCCGTAACCATTTCACTTTATCTGGTTTTAAGGCATGTCAGTAAGAGTCTTGCTGTTGCTGGAGCCATTTTTGCGCTGGCTTTCTGTATCTATGACCCTTTGGTAACAGAATTGCAATCTTTAAGGCTGGTTAGCTTTTCGCAGGCATATGCTGTTGCCACAACTGAAGCTGTCAAAGTCTCCATAGTCGCAAATGCCACCATCATCGTCAACGCACTTCCTTTAATGACGTTCTTGAGCTTTTTCATCGGTTCAGTTGGTACGTTCCTATTCAGTATTGCCATGACAAAAAGTGCTTTCGGCAAGGCGTTGGGCGCATTTGGAATAATCACCAATATGACTGCAATTATAGGGTCACTATATCCGCTGCTTTCAAACCCGCCTTACATTATTGCTTTGTTCTTTATAATATCTGTACCACTCGTTGCCTTATGGTTCATCAGCATCGGGGTCATAATGCTACAAAAGAGAAATCAATTTCAGGCTATCGCAGTCAATCCACGAAGCGGACTTGAAATTTCAAAATTATTTTTTACTGGTAAATTGGGGCTAGAATCCCCCATCGATTCCGGTTTGACAACCCAAATGTAATATTCATGCCAGCGATTCCTTTACGCCCTAAACGGGGGAAGGAAATTGAACCTCAAACCATTCTTCTTCAATGCTTGATTTGAGTGCCTTCGCTATCTTTCTTGTATTCCCAAACTTATTGTCAAAGATAACAACTGCTTTCTTCATTTTTTCAACTCTGCCCCCGGTCTTCTTAATTTGTCTTTAATTAGATAAAACAGACCAGCGTATGCTAATATTCCCAAAACTGGAAATATTACAAGACCTCCAGCTCCTGACCCAGAAACTGATGGATCGTTGTTTAAGACTAAAAGTATTGCAGACACATTCACGCTCGTCCCAAGTGTTATAAAAAATCCAAAGAACAACAGTATAATAGGGTACGCCTTCTTTGGCTTGGAAAGAAGCAGCAACAGAGCCAAAAAACCTACAGGAATTGTGATACCTAAATCAAAGTATCTAACAACCCAAAAACCATTAGGTGCAGCAAGGTAATCGCCAGATGAAGTATTTCCAGTATTAATAACTTCAAGGATCTGGGAGGCCCACATTACTGCAAACATCAAAAGAAATAGGCTCATTATCAACACGTATGTTCTTAGAGTTTTTTTCTTGAAATTTGGAGCATCTTCTTCGCTAAAAAGGGGGAGGCTGCCAAAAAGTAGGATGAGACCTCCCACTATGAGAGTTAGAAAAAGCCACGAAAAGGCTTCGACATTACCACTGTAGACACTGTTCCATTCCTGTGCTAAACCATATTCCAAGCCAACAGTTACCAACGTTATTGGTGACAATACTAGGAAATATTTTGAAACGTTTCTCTTGGCAAGCTGTAAAATTCCTCCGATTATCAATATTGGCGCCATTAAAAACAGATCTGTTATGTCAAATGCAATCGTTTGCGTGATTCCTGAGGGGGAAGTTCTATATTTTATGATTCCAAGAAACGCAGGTCCCAATACGGCTATGGCAATTAAAGTGACTGCACAGATTATCGCAACTATTCCAACTGCATACCAAGGAATTAGATAGTTGCTAGTTGAACATTTAGAGCTAGCGGTTGACATAATTACCTTTTCTTTGTTTGATTAAATATATTAATAAAACAATCGGAGGCTGGGGGTAAGTCCGGTCGGTCATCCTCAACATGTTCTTAGGGTAAATTGGGATAAGTAAGGATATTAAGAAGAGACAATAGACGTATGTTGGAAAACTTAAAGCTCTTGAGAAGGATCAAAAGTTGGCACAACTCTTGATCTCGTGTTTTCATAGCAAGTGATTTAATATTCAGCATATTTTCGGTTATTGTGCTGAATTCTTGTCCATAAATTTTGATGTATATTCCTTGTGACATAGTTTAAATTACACATGAATAAGACTGGTGAGCATTTATTTCAATAGGGTTATAAAACGATGGTAATGCCTCCTTCAGCGTATACCCTTGCCCACAATTGGACAAAATATTTAAGTGCTGGTTGTAAACACTATTGTTTACAGTGACTTTGATGGCTCAAGTTCAGTTAAGATTACCTGAGAAGATGATTGCAGAAATCGATTACTGGGTTTCTGAAGGACGATTTAAAAGCCGTAGCGACGCCATTAAAACTATCATAAGCCTCTATGAGGAACGTGAGAAAACCCGTAATTTCTACAACCTCCTACATAAGCGTAGTGAGGATGCCAAGAAGCACCCTGAAAAGTTGGTTCCCTTAGAGGAAGTCTAGGCTTTTTGGTTTTCAAGGTTTTTTTGTATTCAAATGCGGCGAAAGCACTGAAAAAACTCGATGAAGTAAACAAAGTAAGAATAAAAAAGGCGCTTGGAGAACTTGCATTGGATCCGTGGAAAACGGGAAAACCGTTGCACCCTTCAGATTTTTGGAGCATAAGGTCAGGCGACTATCGAGCTATCTACGAAATAAATTCGAGTCAAAACCAAGTTACGGTACTTTTTGTCGGCCACAGAAAAAGAGTATACGATGACTTCTCAAAGCTTCTCTGAAAATCATGATAGTATTTGATACCATGAAAATAATTCGCCTCAGAAAACAAAATTATATGTATTTTCGCGTGGAATTTAAGCGTGGGTGTAATTCTAACATCCAGCGCTATTTCCTAATTCAGCCTGTTTTATAGGTTATTTATTGAAATAGTGCCTAATTTTGTCCAGAAAGCTTGATGAATGCCCCTTTAGACCTATCGCTTAAATTCCACTCGAATAGACTACTCAAAACAGCAATAAGGTATTGTTAGTCATTTTGGCGTAAGTCCAGTCCGACTTGTTTCTTGATTACCCAACGAAGAAGTATTTGTTTTTACAATCATCGGTCAAGTAACTTCCAAACTTCGTCTTTCTATTGCAGCTAACCCAAGCAAGTGCTCCGTCTTGCTCCATAACCGTCTCTGCAAATCTTCATCATATGAAGCAGGACAAGTCAATACTTCCTTTTTCTTTGCAAAACATTTTCCTGACACATCCTTAACTTCATCGGAGGAAGCTAAGTAAATCGATGTCTCCGCTCCTTTTTTGGCGTTTATCTGCATTGGACGAACCATTTTAAACATAATGGATGAGCTTAGGCTGCCGCTGTTTTTTCCCAGGTTGGTCGCGACAAAACCAGGCATAAGCACATTCGCCGTTACCCCAGATCCTCTTAGGCGCCTGGCTAACTCATAGGTGAACATCATTAGAGTCAGCTTGGTGTTTGAATATACTGGAGCGCGCATGCTTGAGTAGGCTTTTGTTCCCACATAATTTTTTTCGCTCTGAAGATCTTCAAGATCAACTCGGCCATTCTTGGCTAGTCCAGAACTCACATTTATTATTCTGGAAGGAGCACTTTTCTCAAGCAACACAAGCAGCTCACGCACAAGCAGGAACGGACCTAAATAATTGACAGCGAGAGTTCGCTCAAAACCTTCAGGCGTAACCTCTCGTTTATTGAAGAGCGCCCCAGCGTTATTTACCAGCACGTCAAGTCGGTCATATCTCTTTTTGAACTCCTTTGCGAGACGCCGAATTGAATCCATCGAAGACAAGTCACAAATCATAAGATCAACAGAGTTGTTGCCTGTCTGTCTGATTATTTCTCTTTGAGCACTCTCTCCCCGCGTCTGATCGCGCACAACCATGACAACAGTTGCACCCATATTCGCTAAGCCTAATGCGGTCTCTTTCCCAATCCCCGAGTTGCTGCCAGTTATGATGCAAATTTTTCCTTTCATGTCAGTCAAACGAACACTTCCTTACCCTCCAATCCGCTTAATTTTAATCAAAAAGAAAATAAAAAAAGATGTTTCTAGAATGGTTTGAACAAACCTGTGAATACAAGCCATACTAGAAGAGTTTTAGCTATGAAACTAAGCACTATGTATGTTCTTTCTCCGTAGAGATAGTCTTTCCATTTCCCGACGCCTTTGTATTGAAGAACTTGGTTGACTGCAAAGCTCATGAACAGCACCAGATACACAAATAATATCGCATAGACGAAGTTTGGAACATTGTTTCCGCTATTAATTACAGCGCCTGAAAAGTAAGCGAAGAGAACAACCCATGGGAAACCTCCTGAGATACTGCCCAATATGAAGGGAGACCAACTGGTTTTTTCAGTATGCTGGTTTAATTTCTCCATCAGGTAGCCAAACATTATCATCATTGCGTTCAAGACAAATATCATTGCCAGTGACCAGAAATCCCAAATCCCAACGAAAGTAGAGATAACCCAAATCATTATTGAACTGGAAAATGCATATTCGTACCACCTGTAAGGGTTCATTCCTTTCTTTAGGTTCTCGTTGTAGCTCTTGTTCTTGGGAAATGCAATTATAAAATGCGCAAATGCTGATATCAGCGGGAAAGCAGCAAGCAATGCTCCTAAATGATTTACTGAGAAAATTACTTGTGGCGTGGGAGCGCCGAAGAATGCTGGGTTTGTTGGAGATACATGTTGGAAGCTTAGGTAGAAAGTGTATAGGTCTGTTCCTTTTGGCCATGTTAGGGTGAACGTTAGTGCCAGAATGATGATGCCGTTTATCAGCTGAAGGATCCCTGCGCCAATGTTAAATCGTTTAAGGTAGGGAAAAGATATTGGTGACTTAGCGATTATTTCCTGTCTCTCTTTAAAATTCATTTTGGCTTTCTCCTTTCTGTTTTCTTTTTGTTCTGTCAGTGCTAATTAAGTTAACGGAGCAGCTGGATCCTCTACTTCTACTGCAACTTCATTTCTCCTAAGGAAACCAGGAATAAACGGCGGATTATACAACATTGTAAATACCTTGCCTTTTGTTTTAATTTCTGCCTTGACTAATTCGTCTAATAATTCTTGTGTTTCCTTTTCAAAATGGGTTTCTGACCAGCCTCCAGAAAAGCACAAAGCAGCAACTAGACGTTCTGGAATTTCAGCTATGTTTACTCTGTTGTCTGAGGGTTCAGGTGTAGTTTCAAGCGCGAATTCTTCAGGCATGACAAAAGCCATTGAACCTGTATCAGAAAGTACAGGCGAAGTCATCGCAATCTTCTGAGATACCACTGGAGCAGTCATTTTCACTTTTTCTTTTTGCTTGTTCCCACCAGTAATAAAGTTATAGAGTAGACTAAAAGCATCTGCATTTGGATCGTGCACTTTGGCAACGATAATTTTGGGGTAAGCACGTATCTCTACTTTGCCTACTTCTCGGACAACTTTGTACTTTATTGTTTGAACCATTTTTTCATTCTCCATATAACTTGTTTAGGATATTTTGCGTCTAAACAGCAGGATGCTTGCACCAAGACTTATTACGCCTACGATCAGGATTGCTATTAGAGAGTTAGCTATGTTTTGCCAGACAAAGCCCTTTATAATTAGCGATTGAAATGCCTCTGCAATGTAGGTGAAAGGATTAACTTTAGCTACTTGCTGTACCCAACTCGGAAGAAGCCCAAGCGGCATGACCGCAGCAGAGAGAAACAAAAGTGGAAAAGTCGTCAAGAGCCCAATCGAGAGAGTAGTTTCTGCATTTTTAGTGTTTAATCCTACAAAAAGAGATATTCCAGACCAAGCAATTCCGAAAAGAGCAGCTAGAACAAAAATCAATAAAACTCCTAGTACACCCGAAGCAATGCTTACGCCTAAAACTAAGCCAATAACCAGAATAATAGCCACCTGAACCACAGTGGTTAGTGCACTGCTAAATAGCCTGCCAAAGAGAATTGAGGATTTGTTAATTGGCGCTACCCGCATCTTATCCATAAATCCACTCTCAAAATCGTTCACTACACCTATGCCGGTATTCAACGCTGAAGACGCAATCGTTTGTATTATAACCGAAGCAGTGAAGAAAGTGATGTAGCTGTTAGTTCCAGTAAGTATCTTGAAACTTGGAATGTTACCAATTGCCGAAAATGCCTGAGTAAAAAGCAGAAACCAAACCAGTGGCTGAATAAGGTTGAAGAATATCAAGATCGGCTGACGAATAAGTTTCTTGTTCCATCGAGAAGAAATTGCTACAACTTCCGATAACATTTCCATCATACTATCTCCTCCTACCCATCATGCCTCGAGAACCCACCGATTCTTTTCGCTCCACCACATTGAGCGTTTTCCCAGTTAACCTAAGAAAAACCTCATCCAAAGTAGGTGCCGAAAGATTCAACTGCTCCACATCAATATTGGCTCCATCCAGAATTCTCACAACTTGAGTAACAAGCGTCGAGCCATTCTTAGTCATTATGTTTAAACCATTTTCAGCTATCAAGCCATCTCCACATTGTCCAACAGCGTCAATTCCTTCAAGCTTTGACAGCAAGTCTTTGGCTTTCTGGCAGACTACTAGGTCTCCAGACTTGAATCGAACTGTAATTTTGTCTGCCCCAATTTTTCCCTTTAGCTCATTTGGTGTGCCTTCAGCAACGATTTTCCCCTGATCAACAATGCACAGCCTGCTAGCTAGCCGGTCTGCTTCCTCCATGTACTGGGTTGTCAAGAAAATTGTCATCCCCTGCCGATTAAGTTTTACAATGTAATCCCAAACATCCTGCCTGCTCTGAGGATCAAGCCCCGTTGTGGGCTCGTCTAAAAACAAGATTTTAGGATCTGAAACAAGTGATGATGCTAAGTCTAGTCGCTTCCGCATACCTCCTGAGAAAGTCCTGAGTCGGCGGTCTGCAGCTTCAGAGAGCCTAATGGTTTGCAGTAATTCAGTTACCTTTGCTTTGGCTTTTTCTTTTGGAATATGATGGAAACTACATTGAAGCATAAGATTCTCGCGTGCCGTTAAATCATCGTCGACGCCTACTTCTTGAGATGAGTACCCGATTATTCGTCTTACTTTTGATTGGTCAACGTCAATATCTAGGCCGTCAATGGTTGCTTTTCCCGAGGTTTTCTCAAGCAAGGTTGTTAAGATTTTAATTGTGGTGCTTTTTCCAGCCCCGTTTGGACCAAGAAAACCAAATATTTCACCTTTTTTGACTGTGAAAGATATTCCGTCTACAGCCACAACTTCCTTGCCGTAAGTTTTATGCAAATTCTCAACTAATACAATATTCTCGCTCATCGTCAAATACCCCAAAAGCTCTGTGATTCTAACACTCAATTTGTTCTTCTAATAGTATCATAAATTTACCTATGACTTTTTGAGCTTCATTAAACCTCTCTTTTTGCCAAGATATTTAGTTTCTCAAGCTATGTTTAGTCGAATATCTTGATTGGCCGCCTCGATTGCCTTAGCAGCGCTTTTTTCTTTGTCTTTTATCTCTAACATTACATCAAAATTAAACGGTTCAGTGTCCAAAAGAAACTTTTTGAAATCTTCAATGTCGATCGAATCGGCATGTTGACGAGAGGGTCCATTCAAATTTCGAGAACTGTAATCTACCATCGGCACACTGTCGCTCTTCTTATTCCACGTTCGTGATGATAATTGAAGCGCCTGATTTGTACTTGCAGCTGTGGCGTTTATAGAATGATGAAAAACATCAAACAAAACCGGAACACCCACCTTGTTGCTAATTTCAATACAGTCATTTAGATTGTACAGTCTATCGTCGTTTTCGACGACTAATCGCAGACGTAAGGAGTTGTCAAGTTTAGAGAACCTTTCGACAAACCTATCGGTACTATGTTGTTTATTGTCGTAGACTCCTCCTGCATGAATTTGAATTTTGGCATCAGTGTCAAGCTGCATTAAATCCAAGATGGACGCGTGATACTCAAGTTCTTTCACACTTCTTTCAAAAACGTCTTCTCTGACTGAATTGATTAATGTGAATTGGTCTGGATGCATCGAGATCCTTATTCCATTTTTCTTGATGAAGTCTCCGATCTCTTTGAAGTTAGAAGCAAAACAACCTTTCCAATTGAAATTGTTTACTGGATGCGACGCAAAAGGAACCAGATCTGAGGTTATCCTGAAAAAAAATATGTTACGTTCAGCGTTGAACTGCAGTATTTTGAGCAGGCAATCAATGTTATTCTTAATAGTCTTTTTCAATCGACTCTCAGAATAGGATCTAAGTCGAAATGTACTTCCACTGCTACATCCAATGGTCCAGTTTATACATGGATAACCAATTTTCATTCTAAAGCTCTCATTGAATTAACAATATCCTTTCGAGAGGTAAAAAGACTTATGAAACGTCCAACACTTCATAATATCAAGGCTTCAGAAGCCGAGGCTGTTAAATGAGAAAATTCTCCAAACCCACCGTTGTTGTCTCTAAATGTATTACTTTCGCACCAGTAAGATGGGACAGCTCAATAATTGCAAGCGACTTTGTAGAAGAATTAAAGCCTCACGTAAACTTCATTCCAATCTGTCCAGAGATGGAAATAGGATTAGGTGTACCTCGAAATCCAATACGAATAGTTTTGGTTAACGGCGAAAACAGACTTATGCAACCATCAACTGGCATAGACTTCACAGAAAAAATGAATACTTTCGCAGATTCATTCTTGAACTCCTTAAAAGAAGAAGTTGATGGCTTCATCCTAAAAAGCGGTTCACCCAGCAGCGGCTTCAAAAATGTTAAAGTCTATCCAAAACTTGAAAAATCAGCGTCCATAGCAAAAGGACCCGGTTTCTTCGGAAAAGCGGTCCTCCAAAAGTTTCCTTATTTAGCAATAGAAGACGAACGACGCCTGCTCAATCCAAGGATAAAGGAACATTTCTTAACTAAACTGTTCACTTTTGCTGGCTTTGGAGAAGCAAAAAAATCTGGAACTATAAGTGACCTTGTCCGATTTCAATCTGAAAATAAGTATTTGCTTACAGCCTACAGCCAGAAAGAACTTGGGATTCTGGGAAAAATAGCTGCAAATCAAGAACAGAAACAATGCACCGAGTTATTCGACACTTATGAAAGACACCTCTACAGAGCCTTTGGCAGTGCACCAAGCGTTGGCTCAAACATAAACGTGATGTACAAGATTATGGGGTATTTCTCAAATCAGCTTTCAACAGAAGAGAAAGATTTTTTCATAAAGTCCTTAGAAAAATACAAAGAGGGAAAGCTTCCTCTGAGTGCGAGCATTAGCATCCTTAAATCGTGGATAATACGGTTCAAGCAGCAATATCTTATGGATCAAACCTTTCTCGAGCCTTACCCAGAAAAACTCGTTGATCTAGACAGTTTTAGTGCCGAATTTATGGCAAAAGAATACTGGAAATAGAAATGCCTCATAGTCAGAGAGTGAATTATTCTAGCCTAAAATAGCGCGTATCTTACAGTTAGCTAATAGGGATCAGCTGTGGAAACTGTTAAACTGCCTAAAATGCAAGATCGAGAAGTAGAGGACCTTATAAACGAACAATTCTTGTGCCGCGTCGCATTCAATGGAACGACGTATCCATATATTGCGCCTTTCCAATATGTGGTGATTAATGGAACTATCTATTTGCACTTCACAGAATACGGCAAGAAGATGAACTTTCTTGAGCAAGGTACGCCTGTTTCCGTGGAAATAGAAAGGTACACCCCAAATCTCAGCGAGTATGCCTTTGTGGTCTTGACTGGAAAACTGAAATTAGTTAAAAACTCAGAGGAGAGAAAAGCGGCAGTGCAGAAAATGGTTGAGGTAGGTAAAAAGAAACTTTCCCCAAACTTTCTGGTTGCCCATGGTTTTTCTAAAGGATCGGAATGGCTTAACTTTTCAGAAAGTCAAGAAATTCTTATGATAAGACTTGAAGTTACTGAAAAGATGGGGCTAAAATCTCCCCAATAATCAATATGCGCTAGCGCGATAAAAAAAGAAAAAAATTAGAGTTTTTCTGGTGCGCAGAGGGTTTCGGCTTTTGCGGCAGTTCGCATGCAGCCTTTGCAGATGTATTTTGCGTATTTTACAAGTGACTTTATCTTTTCTATTGGCACTTTGTCCTCTACCATTTTGCAGAGGTGACTCTTACGCTATCCTTTTTTACTGTGATGACACAATTCTCGATTGAAATTTCGGCTACTAACACCTGCTTTATCCTCTTTGCTATTTGTTGAGGTGATGTTGGAACAAACCTGAGCAAAATCAAACCCTTGATTTTCCGCCTTTCTTTGAATACAAGCTGACCAAAATCCTTGTCGAATGTTATTACTATTCTACCTTCCTTGTTGGCTAAATCTAAAACCTTTGAATCACTTGCACCAGATGCAAAATCAGCAACTGAAACTATGTCAAGACCCTGCTTCTTCAGCAGATCTACAGTTTCCTTTGGTACATTTTCGTCAGCCAAGAATTGTATCAAGGTAGCGGATAGACCTTCTCTTCTGTGAAAATTTCAGTTGCGTACTTTAGAACCGCTATTATGTCTTCTCTTTTGAGTTGAGGATAGTTCTTGAGGATCTCTTCATTTGTCCAACCATTGGCCAACAAATCAAGTATGAATTCAACAGATATCCGCGTACCTTTAATGATTGGTTTTCCTGCTAAGATGCCTAGATCAAAGGTTATCCTCTTTTTCCACTCTTCAGCCATCAATAACGCCTAACACAAACATGGCTAATACGAAATATAAACGTCTAGCGGAAAGCACTATAATCTAGTTTTTTTCGAAAATATCGAAAAAGTGACTTGCGAGTAGCATCTCCAGCGTTCGACGGTTCAAATCCTGGCGACCTGCTGGCTATAACTTTTGGTCGGAAAAAGCCGCCTCCAATATTTTTTTGAATGGACAATTATTAATTTTCTGGAAATAGTTTCATAGCTTTTTTACTTGTAAAGTAGGGCTAGTATCCCCCACGCGTGGGGATAGGCGTTCTCACCTATGAAATTCAGCCAGATGTCAGTCTGCCGAATTAAGCGCTTCTCTGAGATTTCCGCCCAATAATACAAGCAGTTAGCACTAGCGAGATGTGTTCAGTTTCGCGGCGGCAAGAATGAGGGTCTTGAAGGCGCCTTCGTCAATTTTATCGCCTTCATGCATGTCTATTGCGCGCCTGACTGTCCCAGGCTGGTTGAACAGGTGAGAGGGATCCTCCAGCGAAGCGCCCTTGAAGAAAGTGAGCTTGACAACACTCTTGTAGGTCTCACCAGTGCAGATACCACCGTTATGGGACCAGACTGGAGTCCCAGGATTCGTTGGCTTCACCCACTTCCACTCTTCAACTACCTCTGGGTCCGCTTCCTTGATAAGTCGGCGCACTTTGGCTAACGTTTCTCCTCGCCAGTCGCCCAGCTCCTTGATTTTCGCGTCGATAAGCTGGGAAGGAGACTCATCCGTTTTCGCGTCGCTCTTTTTCATACTATTGATGTAGTTCAACTGCACCTTTAAACCTTAAGCAATCATCCAAAAGAGCGAAAATAAAATTCAGCTTGACGAAGAGACTCATGTCCGTTTGGAAAGTCCGGTCCGACCATCCTCAACATATTTTTACTGGTAAATTGGCGCTGGATCTCCCTTGAGCGCGCGAATAAATCAGTGAAATTAACATAATTTGCACCTAGACTGGGATGCACGGGTACAACAAAGCTTTTATCATCGATACAGCATTCGTATTACTCATTGATGAACGATGGAGACAGTTACCGTATCGAAGAAATATCAGATCGTTATCCCCAAGAAGCTACGCAAGCAATCAGGAATCAAACCCGGAGACAAGATGGTTGCTATAACTAAACATGGAATCATCCAATACATACCTGTTTGCCCCATGAAAGAGACAGAAGGATTCATTCCTGGACTTGACACAAAAGAACTTCGCGACGAGTCTGATAGAGATTGATTAGCATTGATAGCTTTGGATGGATTGAACGGTTCACGAAGGGACCCAAGGCGAGACAATACAAACAGCTGATTGAGTCAACTTCTTCAAAGGAGATAGTAACTTCAGTCGTCGTTCTATACGAAGTCTATAAAAAGATCAAGAAAATGAAAGGAGAAGAGGAAGCTCTTTTAGCTGTGGCAGCTCTTAGCCAGACAACCATCGTTCCAATTGATCAATCCATTTCGCTTGAAGCCGCAGATTACAGTCTTGAACATAATCTTCATTTCTTAGATGCACTTGTTTACGCTACCGCGCGACATTGGAAAGCGAAGCTTTACACTAGCGACGTGGATTTGCAAGCTTTGAATGAAGTGTGCATGATTTAGGTTCTCTGCTTGGAGAGATGTTCCACGTCGAAATGTTGGTCTTTGTCACGTGTAATTTAAACGTGGGTGTAAACCTAACATCACGCTAAGCTTTTTTTCCCAAATAAAGCTCAATAGTAGATTATTTTATCAAATAATTCGCAGAAACCGCTTCTAATTAATTGAATGCCCTCATTCCATGGTAAGAAGAAAGCTCGCCGTTTATATGGCACACCTATGCCTAAAGGACTTCCACCTAATTCGGGTTGCGCGCGCGCTCGAAAAGCCCTATCGTTGCGTTAAATCGGCATAAGTTACAGCCCAAGAACGGGTATTTGTGGCATATGCCTAGTATAAATCCAGCGTTTACTCTGTGGTTGATAATTAAGGTAAACTCTAAGGTTGTTGAGATGGACCATAAGACCAATGCTGAGAAGCAGATGCCGAAAGCTGATTCTGGCAAATCAAGCCCAGTTTCGCCACTTCAACGCTTCGAGAAGAGTATGGAGATTGATTATGAAAAGTGGCACGATGGCATAGGGTACGATATAGATGCAATGAAGTTGGCTTCTCAGACTGAACGCAAAACAATTGAGCAAATGTTAATCCACCACAGCCCACGGGACTGGCGAGATATTGAAGCCCTTTCCGAAATCGACACAAAAGACGCCCATGAAGCTATCAAGCATGCGATGAAAGACCCCAACCCGGCTGTCCGAACCGCGGTCACGAGATTCGCCCCAAACTTGGTGACAAATAGTGAACGAAGCCAATCTATTATAAAAGCATTGGAACACGCAGAAGTATTTGGTGGTCTCTCGCAAGTGCTTGACGATATAGTGGAATACCATCCAACGGAAGTCAAAGAAGCACTCATAAAGGGAGTATTAAGTCGAGAAGGCGAGGTCGCAGCCCTCTTTGCTGCAATGCTCTTCTATCTTTATGACAAAGCAAAAGAGACCTTTGACTGGAATCAGCGTCCATTTTTCCTTCAATTCAATACTGAAAATAGACAGGAACGAATGCAAGCATTCCGAGAGTTATGCAGGCAACTGAATATCAACCCTGAAAAATATCTGACATCAAATAGACTCGAAACGGCATAAATTACAATATGAAATAGTAGTCCCAAAGAGACTCGAACTCTTGTTAGTCTTGCTTAAAATAGTTTTTACTGGCAAATTGGGTCTAGGATCACCCTTCTAACACAAAAAACAGAACTGCCCCGGAAGGGGTTTCATATTCGTTTAGGGTAAGTCCGGTCTGGC
>Ga0326726_10001857_pt1 | contig 19695 bp, 16 predicted proteins | sample MHFenrmetagenome_2_FD_207603 | JGI IMG/M metagenome (GOLD analysis project Ga0326726, IMG submission 207603) | Lab enriched peat soil microbial communities from Michigan Hollow, Ithaca, NY, United States - MHF15MN | ecosystem: Environmental > Terrestrial > Soil > Wetlands > Peat | place: USA... | reverse complement strand
GCTGAAACAGTCCCCCAGTCTGTTTTGTTCATATGGTCTATCTGGTTTATTTAGTTCTATTAGACCAACCAGATAGACCAGACAGACTAGATAACCAGATAGACGAGGCTTCCTGAGCCTGCCAAGCTCATTTCTTCTTCTTCTCGGCCGGAGCAGGAGCAGGGGCCGCAGCCGGAGCTACCGCCGGGGACCCGGACTCGCCCTCAGACTCCCCTCGCAACGTTGTAAGGTACAGGGTCACGGCTTTGGCATCGGAATCGCTGAGCCCCAGGGCCGGCATCCTGGTTTCCGCATTCATCACCTGCGGGTTCTTCAACCATCGATAGACCCAGGTCCCGTTCAATCTAAAGCCCGCCCGATCGAGCGCCGGCCCAACTTTGCCGCCATCGGGGCCGATACTATGGCAGCCGTTACAGCCATATTTGTTTTCATAGAGCCGTTGGCCATACGCCACCGTCTTTGCAAGCTGGTCCGGCTTTATCGTGAGATCCGGCCTGGGAACGCTCGTACCCTTTCCTGGTCTCGTCACGAGATTCGTCATCGCAGCCTGCGCGACATCGAGCTCCTTTTTCGCCTTGCTCATGGCTGCCAGTTCATCGGCGTAGGAGGACTCGTCCGGTTCAACGTCCTTCTTGAGCGCTTCGCTCTTCTTTTCCGCTTCCTCGCTGGCTTGCTTTTCGGCCGCTTCATACGCTTTCGTGGCCTGCTCCAAATTGGTTTGGGCCGTCTGTAGCGCCGCCGCCAGCTGCTTCTTCCGTTCTTCGACTTTAAACTCCATTTTTTGGCCGTGGAGGCCACGGACATACCCGACAATGGCCCAGATTTCTTCTTCTGAGAGGGTGTACTTGAAGGTCGGCATGGTCGGCACGGCAAAATCGTCGTCTCCGATCTCATCCCCGCCTTCTTCACTCGTGTCCTTCATGTCGCGTGAAATCGTATTGAAGATATCTTCGTCTTTAAAGGTACTCATCTCTGACTTGTTCGTGAGATCTTTGGGCTTGGGATCGGGCATCGAGGACCAATTGAATCCTTCGTTCTGCTTTCCGCTCTCACCATGACAGTGCGAGCAGTAGTGACTGTAGAGTTCATGTCCCTTCGCCCCTTGCTCGTTGGCACAACCTGCCACGGTGACCATGGCCCAAACGTAGACCACCGCCCCCACTATTCCCAATGCGTATAGGCGAGCCGCTTTCATGCTGAATCACCTTTCTTTAGCTTGCGGATCAGAACGAACTGAAATCCGAGAGCCAGGCCCACGGCAATGGCCGCATAGTAATAACCGGTATAATCCGGTGGCGCCTCTGCGCGGAAATACCACCAAGAGGAGACGGCCTTTTGGGATCCCTTCTCCTTCAGCTCGCCGCTGCTAGGATCTTTCTTGCCGTCCCAGGCAGCGAAACCGATATTGATGAACCCGGCTGTCGCGATTTGCGTGTCTTCATCCGGATGTTCGGTGGCGAGTGGCCGCGTAAAGACCACTTTCCATCTGCCGTTCGCGTAGCTCCCCTTGGCCTTTACATCTTGGTGCGTCTGTATTTTGAGTGTGCCGAAGCCCTTGGCATTCATGTCGACGCCTTTGCCGTCTTTGTTCTTCCAATACCAAATATTGACCGGCCCGCCTTCGACCTGCGCCATCGGTTGGCCATGCGCAAAGTGGGCTTTCTTGTCACCCACCATGAACTGAACCGCCGCTGCATCGTCCGGATCTTCCGTCGGATCGGCGTACTCTAAGAGAATGGCCACATTGGTCCCGTCGTGCAAGCCACGTACGATCATATCTTTGACCGTCGCTTCCAGAATGCGGGTCGGCCAATGGACTTGAGGCGACATTGGGAATGTCGACGGGGGGGCGCTGCTCCACACTGCCGCGTTTGGGTCATCGCCCGGCAGAGTACCCTTCACCAGCGGGGCACTGATCGACGAGCTTGCCTGAGTTTCTGCTGGAGCGGCGGCCTTAGGCTTTTCCTCGGCTGTGGCGGGCTGCACGATCAGAAACCCTATGGCAAGGCACACACCGCCGACGACATTCGGAACGATTTGACTGAGTCCGCGTATCATAAGTTCCGTCCTCTCTCCTCACTCACTCCCTACTCACTCCTCAGAGGGTGGGGCTATGTGCCTTCCACTGCGCACGTTCACCGCTTACCTTCTTGACGTGCGCGGTGCGCGAGCACAGAAGGCATATAGGCCTACCCTCGTCTATTCCCATGTCCGAGGCGATTGATGCGCTCCGTCGTACTCACCCATGATGATTTTCCAGATCCACTCATCGGGAAGCTCGAGTTCCCAGCGAGGCATGGCCGATTTCCATGGCATTCCTTCGATCGGGAGGCCGACGCCGCCCTTCTTGATCCGCCAGAAGAGGTAGCTTTCCTGGAGCATGGCGATCGTCGTAGGATCGGAGAAGTTGGCCGGGGGAGGATTAAATCCCCTGGCCGCCGAGCCCTTGCCGTCGAAGTTTCCACCGTGGCAGGGGGAACAGAACGCCGCATAGAAGCCTTTGCCCTGCTGGATCGTGTCCGGTGTCTTTGGAACCGGATTTGCCAAGCCTGCATACTCACCTGGCGGAGCCGGATGAATGGTCCTGTTCTCACCAGGCGGCACATTGCTGACCGCTGTACTGTTATAGGTTTGCCAGCCGACCAGCAAAGGAAACAAAATCAAGACAGCCCAACGCAATGCTTGCATCCCGCCGATGTCCTCTCCCGTCAGGAATCGTTGGAGCGGACCCCAAAACTCCTCTTTGGACTCCGCGCTTATTGTGGCAAGCATGAGAAATCCCGCAGTCGTCAGCAATAGGTACAGGAATACCAAACTGGCCGGCAGCGGCGCCGAGCCAGGGATATTGGGCACGACAAATTTCAAAATCAAATAGGTGATGACATTCAATGAGATCAGTTTGATCAACGGCCCCATAGATTCCTCCTCAGTGCGCTTGCGCCACGGCCACTGCCGGACCGGACAGCGCCGCCTTCACCGGAGCGGCAGGCACCTGTCCTGGCACGTCCAGTTCAGATGGATTGACAGAAATAGGTTCGCCGCTCATCTGCTGCAGGAATGCGATGACCGAGAGAATTTCGTTCCTGGACAGCCCGATCGGGTTCTTATTGATGGCGGGCATGTCGGCTGGATAGTGCTTCGGCAGGCCTTCATGGCGATAGTCCATATAGACATAGGCCTGCGGCTGCGTCAGACTTTCATAGAGAAACTCACGGCTCAACTTGGCCCCGATCCCCTTCAAGTCCGGGCAACGGGCCGATTCGCTGGGGCCGATCGAGTGGCACAGCGCACATTGGCCCTTACTAAAGAAAATCTTCTGCCCAATAGCCGCCAAATCCGTCGGTGTTTTGACCGTGGCAATATCGAATTTTTCTTCAACGGGCGGTAACGACGCCATCTGCGGAATCGACAACGACGTGAGCATGAAGATGCCGAGCACAATCGCGACGAATCCAATGACCCGCGGGAATATAGACCGAATAAAAAGGAGAATCAGGATTCCGCATCCTACCACCGAGAGACAAATCAATTGCAGTCTGGCTACTTCACTCATAATCACCCTTCCGTGTGGAATGGTACAAGTTGACCGTTCAATGATGAATGGAACATCAACTCAACATTCATCATTCTCAATGAATCAATGCGCGTTTGGTTTATCAAGCGCACTCGATGCGCCTGCCATCGCCGGCATGCCGTGCGGCAACTCCGCTTTCTTCGGCTCAGTAGCCGCTTTCGCCTTATCACCCATCGTGGCCACCCAGAAAATGAACGCGACAATCATGCAGAAAAAGAAGGTGCACAAGGACATGATCCCGGACGCATAGCCGAGCGCCGGTGAAAATGCGTATTGCGACGTATCGCGGAGCACGCCATAGACGTGCCAATGGACACGAGAGGACGACCGTGCGTAACCCATCAGGGTCATCAGGAGGATGACCATGACCGCGTTGAGTACAAGGGAGTAGCCGGCGCGGGGAGGCATCTTGCCCCAGACCATTTCCGTCGTGGTCTTGGCGCTCTTCAGCAGCAAGGCTGTCAGCGGCGTGATGGTCAACATGACCCCGATCACGATCAATACCTGCGACGTTGAGAAATAATTGATGCGAATAATTGCCGGAACGAAATACCCCCACACGCCAAGGATGATGACCGCGACGCTCGCAAGGACAAGGATGGCACCCATGATCGCTTTGGCAATCTTCGCCCAGCCGGCCGTGTCCTGTTTACCGGCGCGCCAATACATCACGAAACTCATGAAGGTCACGAGAATCATCAAGTTCGAGACGGTCATTTTTGCCGACATGACGCCGAGGACTCCCAGGAGCGGATGGTGGGTTCCTCCCATCTTTGCCGCCTCTTCCAAGCTCGCCACGAGCGAATGGGGGGTCATCCAGACAGCCAGGCACAATAGAAGAACCACCAGCATCGCAAACATCGGCTTCCGGTACTGCAACGCGGACCCGGGGATACGATAGGTGATCCCTAGCCAGAAATAATAGTTCGACCCGAGAAAGAGTACCCCGATGAGCATGGCTTGCAAAATGAACAGCCACGACAGGAAGCCGCCCATCAGCGTGATGCCCATCTGCTGGTTGTACTGGTAAATTTCACGCATGAGCCAGTAGCCGGCAAACGGGAGCGCCAACAGACCGAAGACGCCGATGAAATTCCCGACATAGCCCATCCAGTCGTAGTGGTCGCGCTCCTCCGGGCTCTTGGCGGACAGATAGCGAATCCCGGCGTACGCACCGCAGATATAGCCGCCGAGCACCACGTTCGCAATCAGGCGGTGAATATTCACCGGCCACCAGGTCGGATTCCATGTCGCGGCCCAGGCCCGCGCCATGTCCGTCCCCTCCGCAATCACGACAGGACTGGCCTGGAACGTGGCCCAGGAGTTCGGTATGATCATGATAAAAAACGCAAAGACGTTGAGCATGAAACCGAGAAAAATATGAAAGGTCTTCTTGCCGCCGGTTTGCATCGCATCCCAGCCATACCAGTAGAGGTACAGCGTCACGGTCTCGACCAGGAAAAGGATGCAATAGACAATAAACGACGGGAAGAAAATATCGGTCAGATAGTTCATCAGCTTGGGATAAAACGCGATCAGCAGGAACAATAAGATGCCGCCGAAGAGCGCGGTTGTGGAATAAGCGGATGTCAGGAGCTTGGTGAATTCCTTGGCTAATTTATCGTAGCGCTTTTCGCCACCCTTCCAGGCGACGACTTCGCATACCCAGGCGAAGATCGGCACACCCAGCACAAATCCCGCGAGCAGCAAATGGAGCTGTGCGATAACCCAGATGACGTTGCGGCTACCGACGTAGGGAACGTCACGATATTCGGTCGGAGCTGCGGGTGCGACGTCCGCCCCAAACACCAACGCGGGAAGACTGAAGAGCCCCACTGCCACCGCTAACCCCAAGAGCGCCCCAGCATGATCGCTGCCGCTCCGGAGAAGCCGCTGAATCCATCCACCCTGATGTCCCATTGCCCTCACCTCATCATCTCCCATGTTACGGGTTCATGGCTGCAGGCTGAGCCGGCTCTGTTGCTTCCGGCGCTTCTAGTACTCCTTCGCCCGCCTCCTTGCCTTTTTTCTTGCTCCGCTGTTTTTCCAGTTCGATTTTCGCCCGCTGTTCTACCAGCAATTCGACCTGCGCCGCAAGATGCGCGATCATTTTTTCGTCTTTATTCAGCGTTTCAAGAGGTTTGAATGAGGGCGCGGCCTGCACTTCAGGCTTCCGGCAACAATCGTGCGGGTGCGGGGTAAACACCGGAAGCGAAGACCAGAACAGGACCGACAGCACAACGGCCACACCGGATAATGCTGCCAGCATCAATCCCTGATCCGCCGGTACCCGCATCAAATCCCAACGAGTCACCAACCCTTGATAATTCTCCGGCGCATGGCCTGCCGACTCCACCGTACCCCGAATCACCCGTCCTACGAGCGAGAAACCAATGACGAGCAACACCAGAAGCACCACTGTGGACAGAGTGCCCCAGAGGGACAGTTCGGTACTGATTCGTTCCGCTATAGGAATTCCCTTCAGAGAATCCGATTCGAAGATCGAATGGACCGCCAAGATCCCGCCGTCTGTGACTGCACTCTCAGTGGCCCAGAGGATCGGCACAAAGATGGCGCCGACTAATGCACACTTCCACCACAGCGTCAGTCCTAACCCACCTGGAGGTTCGCGCCGCAGCCGTTCGAGGAAAAATGTACGCCCGACGACCCCGAGCGCCCAGACGTCGATGGGAACCGCCAGCAAGAACAGTAACGCGATGCCGATGCCTTCACCGATATGCGAGCCTAATCCCAGGGTGATCGTTGGAAGAGCGAACACCGTGACCGGACTCGCCAGGAGCATCAAGAATGCGTACACGATTCTGTTTTCAAATTGCACGACCCCGAACGCCAGGAAGAGTACGACGAGGACAAGCTTGAACGGCAACGCGGTCCAGAAGGCGGGCCAGAGGATTCCGAATCCGAGCTTTGCGGGAGACATATGATCGTTCATGCAAGTACCCAACGATGAGCGTAAAACGATGCACGATAAACCACAGCGGGTCCGGATGACTTCAGCATTCTGCCTTCATCGTTCAGCATCCTGTTAGTCCAAATACGATCGATTGATAATGGCAGACACCGTGAAAAGGAGGATCGACGCCGTGAGCACCACCCACCCGATCAGCGCAAGAGGGCGCTTGAAAATATTCCGCTCTGGGTTGCGGTCGAAGAAGGGCAACAAGAGCAGCATGACGCCCAGGGCGCCGGGAAACGCGATCGAACCGAGAAATTGTCCGAACTGGCCGGAAAACATCTTCAATCGAAGATGTTGGAATATGAACAAGAAATACCATTCCGGTTCCGGGTGATAATCGCCCGGGTCAGGTGTCGCCTCGTCCAGCAAGACCACCGGCTCCCAGAAGGCCAGCACGCCGATGCAGGAAAAGACCACCGCCATCCCGACGATGTCCTTCCAAATCTGCCGTGGGAAAAAATAGTCTGTCTTCGCCTTCAGCTCTGTCGGCGTACCCCGGAACGGACCAGCCGGACCTGCGCATCGAAAGAGGAAGAGATGCAACCCAGCCAACCCAATCAGGGCTGCAGGGAGCACCATGACGTGAATGACGAAGAACCGGCTCAAGGTCATCTGTCCGGGGGTCGCACCTCCCTTGAGGAACCGCGCCAGAAAATCGCCCAGCACCGGCACCTTATCAATAATCTCGACGCCGACCGTCGTAGCCCAATAGGCTCGCTGGTCCCACGGGAGCAAATAGCCCGTGAAGCCAAATGCCATGACGAGAGCGAAAAGCGCCAATCCGACCACCCAGATGAGTTCACGCGGTTTCTTATACGCGCCCCAGAGAAAGACTTGTGACATGTGCGCGAAGACGCAAACCACCATGGCTGAGGAACCCCAGAAATGATAACTCAGCAGGAACCAGCCGTAATCGACATCGTGAAGAATGTATTGGGTACTGGCGTAGGCATGGTCGGCGGTGGGCACGTAGTAGAACATCAGCAGCACGCCCGTGACCGCCTGCATGGCGAAGATAAACAAGAGAATCGACCCGAAGACGTAGGCCCAGCGAGATCCGCCAGGGACCGCCTCATTGAGCATCTTGGCTGTCAGCAGCTTCAGCCCGACTCGCTCATCGACAAAGTCGAAGACTTTTTCGGCAACGGTTGGCTGCGTGCCGGCAGAAGGGGTGTCGCTCATCTACACGATCCGCGTTTGAGACTTCGTCCCGGCTTTAAATTCCATGTCGATAATTTGCACCTCGCCGCTCGCGGACACCTGAATCGGCAGCAAGTCGAGAGGGCGAGGGGCAGGGCCATCCAGCACCTGGCCGGACGCATCATAGATGCTTAAGTGGCAGGGGCAGAGGAAGACTTGCCCAAGTATCTTATGTTTTCGCCATTTATATGCGCAACCGAGGTGGGGACATTTACCGGAAAAGGCGAGATAGGGGATGTCCTTCTTATTGGTCCAGATGGCCTTCCCGTCGGTATCCAGGAATTCCATATCTTTTCCCTGGTACACCTTTTCCAGCACTGCCGGAGTCGCCTTGACGAGCCACACGTTCTTCTCGATCTCGGCCTCAGGCATATAGGCCTCTTTGATCTTGCGCTTGTATTCGAACTGGGTCCCGGAATTCTCCGTCTTCACCTTTCCGATGTTCCCGATCTTCAACCATTTATTGTCGAGCGGCGCATACATCGGCTTCATCAAAAACTTCAGCACAGGAAAAGCCAGCGGCAATCCGATAAACAACGCCACCACATGGGTCAAGTTTGCGAAAAACGTCCGCCGCTTGACGTTCCGCTCCAACTCAGGGAGCGGGACCAGTACTTCCCCCGGCGTGACGTGAATATGCCTCTCAAGGCCCGGAATTTCCACTTCATGCAGCGTGACATAGTCGTCACGCTTGAAGAGAGGCAGGCCCAGGATTTCGGACGAGGACGACCGTAGTTGTACCAGATCCTCCGCCACTGCCTGCACTGCGCCCATCGGCACCTGCCGCTCTCCCGCGCCGTTCATCGACACGACGAGATGGCTGACCTCATGGGAGAGCGGGTCCATGATGACCTTGGACACCTCTCCGACTTCTCGGTCCGCACAGCGGACTTTCGACTTCAGTTGAGGCTGCATGCTACTTCTTCTTAATCGGCCTTGGCGTGTTAACAGAGGTGTTCTTGAATGTACTCAGCCAGGAAGCAAGTGCCGTGATGTCGCCGGGCTCCATGACGTCCTTAAATTTGTCCGGCATCTTGCCCTTCTCCCAGTCTTTTTCGAATCCCTCGGCCATAATGCTCTTGGGATCCATAATTTTCTGCTTAATCTCGTCGATCGTGAGATATGAACCGATATTGTCCAACTCCGGACCGCGCTTCTTCCCGCCCTCACCCTTCAGCTTGTGACAGTTGTAACATTCTTGTAGCTGCCACTGCTCTTCACCCAGCTTCATAAAATCTCCGGTTGCCACGCTGGCCGTGACCGGAGGAGCATCGCCGGTCGCCGGCCCTTTCGTCACCTGATCGCCGCCCAACCCCCTGAGCCGCACCTCCAAGGCTTTCACCTGCTCATCGAGTGACTTCACCCGTGCGATCAACTCCTCAGATTTTCCCTGTTCAGTCGCGGCCCGTTTAGGTCCCAATATCTTGGCGATCTTTCCCTTTTCATCTTCCGGATCGAATTGTGGCCACATCGAAGCGCCGGAAATATACACCGTGCACAGCACGATATAGAACACCACGACGGCAATCACGGACTTCACCCCGCTCATGGTCTTGACTGACGGCGCGTCCAACAACATGAAGATGGCAGCCCCGAACATCGCGTGGCCGAAGAACATCATCTGGAAAATGACGGGAAACTCCAGCGCTCTCGCAAGACCGACAAGCGCAGCACCCACTGCCAGACCGATCGCCAGCTTCTTAATCACATTCCCCATGCAGACTCTTTTCCCTTAGCAGGAAGTTGAAAAAGTCTCCCTGCTCACTCGCCCGACCCCGGCAGCTACTTCACCCGCCCGTCCTGAGTCTGCCAAGACAATCTCGTTGCTCAGGGAGGCGCCTTTTCCCATGCCGCGTTCTCGCATCGTTCTGAAGGTCATCATACCGAAGCGGCGCCTCGACGTCTCGCCCGCTGTGGCCTTGCCCAGGGAACGGCGTGTCTTGGCACGCGGGTTGGGCGGGTGAGAAACCTGATTTTCTGGGCCATCCTCCATGATGGCGATCGCCCGATATCCCACACATGCGGACCAGTGAAGCTCTAGCGTACTACTATAGTTCTTCCGCAACCTGTCTGTAGACGGTGCTGCACCCCGATTACTTGGCCCTGGCGGGTACAGGTCTGCCTTCGGGTAGCGGCACCTTCGGATCAGGTACGGGCACTTTCGGATCGGGAACGGGCGCCTTCCAATCTAGAGGCCGAAGGGACACGACAACGGCGAAACTGACAACGGTGAAAAAGATGATGGTAATCCCCGTAATCCACCAAGCGGAATACGACAGCGTCGGCGTGAAGGACTCTGCGGTGAAGTCGGGCATCAGATTGTAGGTGTGGAAGAACTTCCGCACCAACGAGCGGACGGCACCCATCAAGCCCATCGTCCAGATTGAGGTGAAGGCGAGGAAGATCAGTACAAACTGGGAGGCGAAATCGATTTTCCCCCAGATAATCGTGCCTTGCTTGATAGCCCGGTTATACAAGACATAGTTGACGACCGTGACGAACACCAGCGTGAACACCGCAGAAAGTTTGCCCTGCATCCCCGACAGGAAGTTCCAAGCCTCCGGCAGCTCCACCTCCGCCACCATCTTGGCGCCGGTGGCCGCGAATCCGTGGGGAGTGAGCCAGATCGCATCGCTCACGACCGCCATCAAAAAGCCGATTTTAATCACAGTCCGTGCAGACACCGTATACGGAATGAACCGGCCCAGAACGAACGGCGACAGGACCAGCGGAAGGAGGAACGCCAACGACATCGGATCGGGAATCCAGAAATACGACATCACGATCATGATCGCAAAGGGGAGCGACACCATCACAATAGGAGCCAGGATCGTCATCCGGACCTTATCGACCCCCTCAATACGCTTCATACTGAGCCAGACGTAATAGTTAATGGCCAAGAACATGAGCCCGATCGTCGCTCCCTGCATTTCGAAAAACATCGAGAGCTGGTCGGCCATCATGTACGGACAGAACGAAAAATCGTAATCACACATCTCATACGCCAGGAGTAATCCTGTGAAGGGCTGGAACAGCGTTGCGCCCACGGCGATCAGATTCCCGACAAAACCCATCCAATCGTAGAAGGCGCGCTCTTCTTGATTTTTCGCCCCCATATACATATAGGCGGCGATCATGCCCGTCACAAATCCTCCGAACGCCACGTTACCGTCAATCCGATGGAGATTGAGCGGCATCCAGCTTTGATTGAAAATCTTGTCCCACAAGGTCGCGGCTTCGAGAAACTCTTGTGGCGAGATCCCCTCGGCCTTCGGCGGCGTATTCATGAACGAGGTCGGACCATCGATCACGAACATCGTGATCATACAAATGAGATTTAAGAGCACACCGAGGGCGATATGACGCCCCTTTTTCTCCCCCTTCCAGGCGTCCCACAGATAGAAGTACATGTACAACACGATGGTCCCGCTGATAAACAACAGCGGGTAGATGACCGCGAACACGAGATAGAATTGATTAATGAACCAGGTGGTAAACTGCGGGTACGCCGCGAGGAGCACGAAAATAAACAGGCCACCGGTGAGAGCGGTCATGCTGAAGAGGATGACCGTCACCTTCGTCACCTCTTTGGCCAACCGATCGTACCGAAGATCTTGCTTCCGATACCCCAGCCATTCTGAGATCACGATAAAGATCGGGGCGCCGAGAATGAATGCCCCGAACAGGGTATGAAGCTGGGCGATAATCCATACCGCGGTCCGATTCCCCGTATAGGGAAACTCCACTGCAGACATGCCCGGAGTTTGGGCATAGGCCGCTCCTCCGAACAAGAGCAGAAGAGCAGATACCGCCACCAGACCGCGCTGCCACATCTTCATGATATTTCGACGTGCCTCTTCGCTAGGAGCCTACCGACGTTGAGAGACCTGCTTCATGCGTTCTCTACTTTATGGCCAGCTCACCGCTAGAGGGCCGGGACTTGCCCTTTTCTTCGATTCCGCAACCCCGCTTTTCACTTTGCTCATACCCTGTAGCCAGAGTCCTTGGGCGTCAAGGGATTGCGCCTCGTACAGGATAGTGCCATTTCACCGTGAACTGCGCGATGACTCCGAGACAAGAACTGACGGGGACAACAAGAAGATCTGGTCATGCCCATAGGGGCAATACATTTGTCCAGGCCTTGCATGGCACCCTAGGCCATCATGATGCGAACCCACCGATAGGCAACCAGGAAGCTCAGTGCAAGAGGGGCTTCTTGAGTGCTATCGCACAGGCTCCTGGATTGAGGCCGCTTACTTGCCCGCCGGTGCCGGAGCAGCAGAGACGCTCGCCGTATCGACCCACGACTTCTTTTCAGCGTCCCATCCCTTACCAGGCATCCCGAAGCTCGCCTCAAACAACACCAGTTTCCAGACATCTTCGTCCGACAGCTTGCTCTTCCACGCCTTCATCTTCGTATTGGGAACCCCGTCTGCAATCCGCCAAGCCCACACGGAATCGGAATAGAGCTTCATCCGTTCACTGACGCGGAAGTCACGGGCACCCGCCTTAGCCGGCTTGCCGTCCTTGCCATGGCAACTGCCACAATTCACATCGGGGTTTGTCTCGCCAATGTAGAGCTTCCGCCCTTCTTCCAGTTTGGCCGCATCAGCCCACCAGGCAGCCGGCATATGCTTATCAGCCCACTCAGCAGGGGCCGGAGGCGGCGCAACGATCGGCCCCTCCCCTCCCTCTCCTCCACATGCCACCATGAAGAGCCCTAACCCCAACACCACCGACAGTTGCGGAACTTTCATCTGCTTCATAACCTTCAAGTACTCCCATTTTTCTCAACCACATCCATGAGGATTGACTCTCATACTCAAACGAAAAGCGCTTTCACCAGAGGGATTATACCCCTGGTGAAAGCGCCGATCTTAAGAAAGTACCGTGACGCCCCACGCACTCCCCCGCCACTTCGAGTAACCGATCCAGCGAGGTGCACACCAGCCCCACGGACCGCTTCAGTTATTTCTTCCGCTTCCCCTGAAACTTTCCTCGTTTCTGTTCCTGCTTCCGCCACGAACGAATCAGTTTGAACCCGATGAACCCACCGACTGCTGCTGCAACAGCCCCAGACCCTATGTAGACCCACAGAGGAGAACTGCCTCTATCCTGCGTACAGCCGGTCCCAAAATTGACCTGAATGATTCGCTCTGATTCCAGATCCTTTGGGTCGAACGAGACTTTCTGTTGTTGCTGCTGCCCATTGGCTTCAATCAATAGAGGATCGCCAAGATTATCGTTATGAAGATGAAATGCGGCCTTGTAGTATCCATCTCCATCGGTCTTGACAATCTGCCCGTAGGAGATCTTCGTGTCCTTGACGAGCACGTCTATATTCGCGCTGCTTTTCCCATCTGTTCCGCAAACAAACCCTTCTACCGTAAACCGATGGTCGGCTTCATGCGTTGCAGACACGACCGAGGGGAAACCGCCCAAGATTGCAACCGCCAGGACCCATTCTCGCCATCGTGACTGACTCTGTGCGATTTGTCTGCGTCTCACGTGCTCAGGACTGCTCTTTCCGTCGCCGAGCGCTTGTGTCCGCCTCATATAACGGTACGTGTGACCACCGACAATCCCGGCCAATTTTAAGGTTGCAATTTTTAACATAGCCCCTACCCGTTGTCAACGAATCGATGGCCCGACCTTGCGGTGAGATAAGCCCATTTTCAAGCACTTGGAGAGAACCATTCTCGACGTGCCTGCGTATATGAAAAAGAGAAAAAGAGAGGCAAGCGGCAGGTGGAAAACTTACAGGATTCCTCGTGTTTTTGCCTCGGCTGCAACACGTTCGACTTCAGCTCGCCGCTCCGGAGCCTTCTTGGCGATCCAGGCCTCCCAGGATTTCCCCGTAGCCGTGTCCTCACCGGTAAAGGCGATCGCGGCAATCTGGTCATAGCGAATGTGTCGCGCGGCAGAACTGTCGGAAGGGAACACCTCAAGATAGGAATCGGAACCGCTGACCTGACGATTGAAGAGATAACCGCTGAGGGATTCGCCGGATTTCAACGACACAGTGACATCACCGCGATAATCGAATGCCAGTTCCACCGCTTCCGCAAGCTCAGCGAACGAAGCCGGCCGAAATACACGGCCCTCGGGCGATCGGGCTACGCCTTCACCACTCTGATTCTTGGTATCGGTCATGGGAGAACCGTGCAGCGTATCTCGCAGGATAATTGACGATTGATCCACCACACCATTGGATCAATGAATCAATTCACTCATCGATTGACGCCTCACGCAATTCGTCATCGCGAGGTAGGGAGCATCGTTAACTTGACGGTCCGCCCAAACCCTGACAGTGTGTTGAAGGTGTCCTGGACGGCAGACGGTTCATAACCGCAATGCACCATGCAATCGGCGCATTTCTCATTCCGCCCTGTTCCGTAGTGATCCCACTCCGTGCTGTCTATCAATTCACGGAATGTCTTTGCATAGCCCTCCTGGAGCAAATAGCACGGCTTCTGCCATCCGAACACGTTATACGTTGGATTACCCCAGGGCGTGCATTCGTACTCTCGCCTCCCCATCAAGAAATCTAAGAATAGCGGCGATTGATTGAACTGCCATCCCTTCTTCGGATTCCCCAAAATACGGGAAAACAATTCGCGTGTGCGCTCTCGCTTCAAAAAATGCTGCTGGTCCGGCGCCTTCTGATAGCTATACCCAGGCGAAATCATCATGCCTTCGACACCGAGTTCCATCATGGCATCAAAAAACTTCCGCACACGCTCCGGATTGGCATCATCGAAGAGGGTCGTATTGGTCGTGACCCGGTGCCCTCGCTTTAGCGCCGCCTTGATCGCCTTCACCGCCACGTCATAGACACCGTCTCGGCAGACCGCCAAATCGTGTTCGTCTTTCAGGCCGTCCATATGGACACTAAACGTAAGAAACTTTGAGGGCTGATATTCATCGAGTTTTCGCTCCATCAAAATTGCATTGGTGCAGAGATAGATATATCGCTCCTGATCAACCAGCCCACGAACAATCTTGGACATCTCGGGATGGATCATCGGTTCGCCGCCGGGGATGCTGACGATCGGAGCTCCGCATTCCTCCGCCGCAGCCCAACACTGCTCGGCTGTGAGCCGCTTGTCCAACACATGATCAGGATATTGAATTTTCCCGCAGCCGGCACAGGCCAGATTGCAACGGAATAAGGGCTCCAGCATCAACACGAGCGGATACCGCTTCACCCCTTTCAGCTTCTGGGCGAGCACATACTTTGTAACAGTAGCCATCTGGGAAAGTGGAACGGCCATTCCTCTCTCTCCTTCTATTTACTCTCAACTTATGATGAGCAGCTGCGAACCGCAGCTAGACCTGTAGATCGATAACACCGCGGATTCTAACACTGTCTTACCCAACCGTCAATTTCCTCTCCCTCTGAACTCTGACATATCTTTCCTGGAAGAATCAATCGTCACCAGCTTTGGCCAGGCATCGACAGTGAAAAATCCCCGCACCTATCTCTTGACAGGCAGGGTCGAGCGAGCTCTGTGTGGAGGCGCCGAGCGGGGTCGAACCGCTGCATCGCAGTTTTGCAGACTGCTCCCTTAACCACTTGGGTACGGCGCCACGCGCGCATTATAGCGGGCCTTGTTCCTACATCTCAACGTGCACGTTGAAAGGGATGCAGTAGAAACAGTGGTGGGTGCGTGATTATCGGTTGGGCAGGACGGGGATTTCTTTTCCGAGGGTCGCGGGCCGATCCGACTGCGGGGCCATCGATTCCCATTCCTCGTTCGAATGGGCCGCGACTGTCCCGTTTTCTTCAGCGTCTTTTTCCTTGGCCATCAGCTCGACCTCGTAAATCAGCGTGTCCATCAACTCTTCGATCGGCACCTTTCGGACGAGCTTGCCTTTCTTGAACAAGATCCCCTTGCCTTCGCCGCCGGCAATCCCGATATCCGCTTCCTTGCCTTCCCCGATACCATTCACGACACAGCCGAGAACCGACACATTGAGCGGGGTCTTGATATGGCCCAGCTTCTTTTCCAGCTCATTGGCCAACTTCACGACATCGATCTCCACACGGCCACACGTAGGACAGGCGATGACATTGATCCCTCGATGACGCAGTTCGAGCGACTTCAAGATCTCGAACCCCACCTTCACTTCTTCGACCGGATCAGCAGCGAGCGACACACGCAAGGTGTCGCCGATCCCTTGCGAGAGCAAGTACCCCAGGCCCATGGTGGACTTGACGGCTCCGGTCATCGCCGTTCCTGCCTCTGTAATTCCAATGTGCACCGGATAGTCGGACTGGTGTGCAAACAACCAATAGGCATCGATCGCATGGTGCACATCCGACGCCTTCAGCGACACTTTCATGTTCGTGAATCCCACGTCTTCTAAGGCGTGGACGGCATTCAGCGCCGATTCGGCCAAGGCTTCCGGTGAGGGCCAGCCGTATTTATCCAGCAACGGCCGTTCGAGTGACCCGCCATTGACGCCGACACGCAAAGGAATCCCCCGCTCGTTCACGGCCTTGATGACTTCTTCGACTTTCCACCAGGCCCCGATGTTGCCGGGATTGATCCTGACGCAGTCCACGATCTCGGCCGCTTTCAATGCCAGCCGATGGTCGAAATGAATATCTGCAATCAGCGGTACGGTCATCGCGGCTTTGATCTTGGGCAGCACCGACGCCGCTTCGTCGTCCGGCACGGCGACGCGAATCACTTCGCACCCTGCAGCCTCCAGCTGGCGAATCTGCTCGATCGTCGCTGCAACATCGCGCGTGTCGGTCGAACACATCGACTGCACCGATACGGGCGCGTCTCCGCCGATCTTGACCTTGCCAACTTGAATCTGCCGCGTTTTCCGTCTGGTTATATGCATTCAACTCTACTCGCCTTACCCCTTACGCCTTACCTGTTCAATCAGCTCCCTTGTTCATCTCCGTGCAACAGCCGGTCGGCCGATGAGGCAAAGGTGAACTTCTCTGTCGAGGAAGCCGGCGTCTTGCCGATGAGTTCCTTCACGCTCTGATAGATGCCTTCCGCCGTCAACCCATATCGTTCGCGGAGGAAGTCCTGTGGCCCTTGCTCGATGTACCAATCCGGCAACCCCAAAACCTTCGTTGTCACATGCGTCACGCCGCCATCGGACAGGGCTTCGAGCACGGCTGAGCCGAACCCACCCATCTTGCTGCCTTCTTCAACCGTCACCACGTAACGAACGCGCTTCGCCACTTCGACGATCAAGTCCTGATCCAGTGGCTTCACGAAACGCGCATTCACCACTGCCGTGGAAATACCTTCTTCCTCAAGCCGTTTTGCCGCTGTCACGGCCTGCGAGACCGGGACGCCTATGGCGACGATCGCCACTTCCGTACCATCGCGCAACAATTCGCCCTTCCCGATCGGCAAGGTGTTCGGCTTTTCATCCATGGTCACGCCCAGGCTTAACCCGCGCGGATACCGCACCGAGGCAGGCCCGTCATACTGAATGCAGGTTTTCAGCATATGCTGCAACTCATTTTCATCCTTCGGCGCCATGACGACCATGTTCGGCACATGACGCAGATACGCAAAATCGAATGCGCCGTGGTGCGTCGTCCCGTCTTCCGCAACCAGCCCGCCGCGATCGATACAGAACGTCACCGGCAGATTTTGCGTGGCAACATCGTGAACCACTTGGTCGTATGCGCGCTGTAAAAAGGTGGCATACATCGCCACCACCGGGCGGAGGCCCTGCGTCGCAAGACCTGCGGCGAATGTCACCGCATGTTGTTCAGCAATCCCCACATCGTAAATCCGGTCCGGGAATTCTTTTTCGAAAATATTGAGGCCGGTCCCCTCGCACATTGCCGCGGTGATCGCGACGATCCGCTTATCCGCTCGGGCCAGCTTCACCAACGATTCGATGGCGATCTGGGTATAGGACGGCCGCGCCGCTTTCTTCGCCGGGGCTCCGGTTTCCCGGACAAAGGGCGGACAGGCATGGAACCACACAGGATTCTTCACCGCAGGCTCATAGCCCAGGCCTTTTTTCGTAATGACATGGAGCAACACCGGCCCTTTCATCTTCAACACATTATCCAAGGTGGGCAGCAAATGTTCGAAGTTATGTCCATCGATCGGCCCCACATACCTGAACCCAAGCTCTTCAAAAAGCAGCCCGGGGAGGATGGCTCCCTTGGCCAGCTCTTCAGCCCGGCGGGCCCACTTCTGCACATCCGATCCGATATGGGGAATCTTCCCCAACAGTTGCCCTGTCTCCTCCCGCATCTTGCCATAAAATTCACCGGTGAAGGTCCGGTTCAAATAGGAGGAAATCGCACCGACGTTCTTCGAAATGGACATTTGATTGTCGTTCAGAATGACCAGGAAGTCTTTCCCCAGCCCTCCGGCATGGTGCAGGCCTTCCAGCGTCATCCCCGCCGTCATGGCGCCGTCCCCGACGATGCAGACGACCTTATGTCGCTGTTTCAACTGCTCACGCGCCTCGACCATACCGTAGGCCGCGGATACGCCAGTTCCCGCATGGCCTGCGTTGAACGTATCGTAGTCGCTCTCTTCACGTTTGGTGAACCCGCTCAGCCCGCCATACTGTCGAAGCGTATGAAACCGTTCCCGACGTCCGGTGAGTAATTTATGTGCATAGGCTTGATTGCTTGTGTCCCATACGATTTTATCCTTGGGGGAATTGAGCAGGTAGTGCAGTGCCACCGTGAGTTCAATCACCCCAAGGTTCGAGGCAAGGTGCCCTCCGACGTTGGACACCACGTCGATAATCTGCTCCCGTAGCTCCTGGCACAGCGCAGGAAACTGCGTCGGTGACAACCGCTTCAGATCAGCCGGGCTTTGAATGGTCTTCAAAATCGACATGGCAGATGCTCCTTTACGTCAATACATAGCATACGCCTGCAATAACAAGCTGGGTTCAGATAAGCATGGGCGAAGTAACGTGGCAGCTTAGACACTAGTAGTGGCCAGTGTCACATGTAAATTCCATGTTGTCAAGCGGTTAGCAATGTGACTCGGCTCATTGACGATTCGAGCTCGGTTCGAACCGATAGGTAAATACTGTTGAAACAGTGAAGTCTGCGGCACTCCCTGTAATAAAGTCTAGGTTCTCTACCGCGTACACTTGCCACAGAAAGTGCGAAACCACACGATAGTTGAGCCCCAGGACTGATTCTGTGATACCTCGGTCAAATGCTTGTGCGCCGGTCTCGTGAAACGGCGACGAATAGTAGTCAAAATGGGTCGTGATCGACAGATTCTCCGACCACAAGTACTCGATGGCGGCAAGTCCGGAGAAGGTGGGCCGTAGGCCAAGGCCTGCGATAGTGCCAGTCGGGACGACTCCGGTCATGTTGGCATAGAGCATCCATCGGCCGGCCACAAGCTTCTCAACGGCGAGACCCAATCCGAAATCCGGGCTTCCGCTTCCGAAAAAATCCGCTTGATCCCCCGTCGGCAACTTCACTGCGCCACGAAGCGACACAGCCGGCATCGCTGCCCCTTCCGTTAGGAGTTGATACTTACTCATCAGTGTCGTATCGCCCAACCCCACCGCGCCGGGCCCTCCACTCATGATTGTTTGCCCGTTCCGAGTGACATTGAATATAAAGTTTGTGTTCTTGAGTGCATCTCTCGCCGGATTCAAGCCAGTCGTTGCCCGTTCGGTCACAGTAATGGCTCCGTTCATGAATCCCTCATATCGGTAGAGCACCGGCACTTCCAGCCCAAGCTCCAGTTTCTCAGTGGCACCATATCGAAGAAAGAGACCGGATCTGAGGGTTTCGAATTTTACTGTTACGGTGGTCGGCGAAGAATTTTCGTTATAGACACTGGCGGTCTCGGCGAGTTCCAACCGCACATCCAACGTACCCGGTTTCACGACGGCTGCACGGTCGCCAGGAAGACTCAATACCAATTGCTGAAAGGGCTGGAAGTTTCTGACCGGGAACGGACCGAAT
>Ga0326726_10001856_pt1 | contig 19697 bp, 19 predicted proteins | sample MHFenrmetagenome_2_FD_207603 | JGI IMG/M metagenome (GOLD analysis project Ga0326726, IMG submission 207603) | Lab enriched peat soil microbial communities from Michigan Hollow, Ithaca, NY, United States - MHF15MN | ecosystem: Environmental > Terrestrial > Soil > Wetlands > Peat | place: USA... | reverse complement strand
CTGAGCAAATGCCGTCGCGGCGCACGCCGAGACCAGAAGAAACGCCGTCAGCCACTTGCGAAAAGTCATCGTGCCTCCCACGGTCCAGCTCACGCCGGACGCTGGTTTGAATCAGGGAAGCCTATGAGGGGCGTGTGATGCGCGTGTGACAGGCAGGTTACGGGGAAGTTAACTCGGGGCTCGGGGCTCGCATCTCGGGGCTCGCAGAGCCTAGTGCTCTTCGAGTCCCGAGTCCCGAGTCCCGAGCTAGACCCGAGTCCCGGCCTTGATCACACCGTCTTTGGGGACCACGATGATCCCGTCGCGGATGAAGTAGCCGTCGCCATCGGCATCCTGGACGCCCGGCTCGTTCGTGAGTCGCACGCCGTCGCCGATGCGTGCGTTCTTGTCCACGATCACCTTGTCGAGCACGACGTCGCGCCCGATGCCGAGCGGCGGGTTGTCTCCCCGTGCCGGGGCCATGTCGTCCGATTCGTAGAAGTCGGCGCCGAGCAGCACCGACCGGCTGATCTTCGTTCCTGATCGGACGATCGTGCGAACGCCAATCACCGACTGTTCGATCGTGCACCGCTCGAGCGAACAGCCTTCCACGATGATGCCGTCGCGGACACCGCAGTTCTCGAGGCGCGCGCCGGGCAGAAATCGCGCGTGCGTGTAGATCGGCTGCCGCGAGTCGTAGAAGCTGAACGGCGCGTCGGCGCGAGTCAGCATGAGATTGGCGTCGTAAAACGACGTGACGGTGCCGACGTCGGCCCAGTAGCCGCGGAACAGATGCGCGTTCACGTGATACGTGTCGAGCACGCCCGGAATGATCCCTCGGCCGAAGTCGTCCGACTCGTCGCGCGCGATCACGTCGAGCAGCGTCTCGCGCGAGAACAGGTAGATGCCCATCGACGCGACGAAGGGCTTGTCGGGCGTATGTCCCGAGAATGTCGCTCCCTGTGGAATGCTTTGACCGATCGCCGCCAGACGCGCGGCGTCCGGCTTTTCCTCGAAACCGACAATCTGCCCGCTTCGATCAAACCGGAAGATGCCCATCGCCGATGCGATGTCGGTCGGAACCGGCTGCGCGGCGATCGTGACGTCGGCGTTGCGATCGATGTGGGCGTCGATGAGCTCGGTGTAGTCCATGCGATAGAGCTGATCGCCGGCGAGGACCAGGTAGTAGTCGGCTTCGTGCCGGGCAAAGTGCCGCGCCGCCTGCCGGACCGCGTCGGCCGTGCCCTGGTACCAGTGCGGGTTGTCGGGCGTCTGTTCGGCGGCGAGAATCTCGACGAAGCCCTGGTTGAAGACGTCCATCCGGTACGTCTGTCCGACGTGACGGTTGAGCGACGCCGAGTTGAACTGCGTCAGCACGAAAATCCGTCGCACGTCGGCGTGCAGGCAGTTGCTGATCGGGACGTCGATCAGCCGGTACTTGCCGCCAATCGGCACGGCGGGTTTCGAGCGTTGCTGTGTGAGCGGAAACAGCCGCTTGCCCTGGCCTCCGCCGAGAATAATCGCCAGCACTTCCGTGTTGACTGCCACGGCTCTCAACTTACAACTAAGAACTTGGAAGTCACAACTGAATACGCGTGATAATGGCGCCCTCACACGCGGTGTGCCGCATGGAGTATGTCGAACTGAGCCTCGTCGCCGGTCTGTTGCTCGCGGCGGCCCAGCCGGTCGCGGGACCTGGTGATCGGCCGGCGCCACGCACCGACCGAAATTCGCAGATCGCGCATGAGCAGCTCGTCGACAAGGCCCGGCGCGGAGGGATCGACATCTACTTCGCAGGCGACTCCATCACGCGGCGCTGGGGCACCAGCGATGCGCCGTACCGGAATTTGTTCGACAACTGGCGCCGCAACTTCTTTGGCTGGAACGCCGGCAACTTCGGCTGGGGCGGTGATACGGTGCAGAACATCTTGTGGCGCCTGACGAACGGGGAGCTGGACGACGTCCATCCGAAAGTGATTGTCCTGCTCGCGGGCACGAACAACATCGGCGCCGAGCCCCGTCAGGGCGTCGCGGGGCAGGTCGTCGACGACGTGTCGAGCGGCATCGCCGCGATTCTGTCCGTGATGAGACGAAAGGCCCCTGACGCGACGGTGATCCTGACGGGCGTGACGCCACGTCGCGACCGGGACGGCGGCACGAGCCTGATGCCGACGATCGACGCGATCAACAGGCGGATTGCGGCACTCGCCGACGGCCGGAGTATCCGCTACATCGACATCAACAACCGCCTCGCGGAAAAAGACGGCCGAGTGATCGGTGGCATGACCGTCGACGGACTACACCTGTCTGCCGGGGGCTATCAGGTGTGGGCCGATGCCTTGAAGCCGATCTTCACCGAGCTGCTCGGCCCCCCTGCCGCGACGGATCATGCGCCGCCGCCGACGGGCGACCCCAGCATGAGGGAAGCAAGGTAGAAGAGGTCGGATGTAACGTCCATGTAAACGGATCTGCTACAATCCCGCCCGCGTGGCCTTCCGTCTGATCCCCCGAGAAGAAAAGTTCTACTCCGACTTCCTGGCCATGGCCGACGAGTTGCAGAAAGGCGCCCGGCTGCTCGAAGGGATGGTCGCGCCGGACCACCCCATCTGGGACAAGGCCGAGGAGATCAAGGAAGTCGAGCACAAATGCGACTTTCTCACGCACGAGATCATCCAGCGCCTCAACCGCACGTTCGTCACGCCGATCGACCGGGAAGACATCCACGAACTGGCGCGATCGCTCGATGACGTGATGGATGCGATCGACGCGTGTGCGACGGTGATCCGGCTGTACCGCCTGAGTGCCGTCCGCTTCGGCGCGCGCGAACTGGCGCGCGTGGTCTCGGCGTCCACCGTGGAAATCCGCAAGGCGATCGCGGCGCTGAGCGAAGGCAAGAGCCTCGCGACGCACGCCGTGGAAATCAATCGCCTCGAGAACGAAGCCGACCGCCTGCATCAGCAGGCCGTCGTCCGCCTCTTCGACGAAGAAACCAATCCTATCGTCGTGATGAAGTGGAAGGAGACGCTGGATTTTCTCGAGCAGGCGACCGACCGGTGCGAGGACGTCGCCAACGTCATCGAAGGCGTCGCCGTCAAGCACGGCTAGCCGATGCTCTTCTGGACCGTCAGCGCGCTCGTCCTGGTCGCGCTGATCTTCGACTACATCAACGGATTCCACGACGCGGCCAACTCGATCGCGACGATTGTCTCGACGCGCGTCCTGTCGCCCGGGAAGGCCGTCGTCTGGGCGGCGTTCTTCAACTTCGTCGCCGCCTTCGTGTTCGGCACCGGCGTGGCGCAGACGATCGGCAAGGGCACCGTCGACATCACGATCGTCACGCTCAGCGTGATCTTCGCCGGCCTGACGGGCGCGATTGTGTGGAGCCTGCTCACGTGGTGGCTCGCCCTGCCGACGAGTTCGTCGCACGCGCTCATCGGCGGCTACGCAGGGGCCGCGGTCGCGAAGGGCGGCATGGCCGCGGTGATGTGCGAGTCGTGCACGGCGTGGAACAAGACGCTCGCGTTCATCGTAGTGTCGCCGTTCATCGGCCTGTTCGTCGGGTATGGGCTGATGATCGCGATCTACTGGGTGCTGCGGTACGTCCCGCCGGGGCGCGTCGATCACTGGTTCCGCCGCCTGCAGCTGGTGTCCGCGGCGTTCTTCAGCCTGAATCACGGCGGCAACGACGCGCAGAAGACGGCAGGGATCATCGCGGCCGTGCTGTTCAGCTCGGGCTACACGTCAACGTTCCACGTGCCGATGTGGGTGCGGATGTCCGCCTACGCGGCGATCGGCCTCGGGACGCTCGCCGGTGGCTGGCGGATCATCCACACGATGGGGTCAAAGATCACCAAGCTCCAGCCCGTCGGCGGCTTCGCGGCTGAAACCGGCGCCGCCGTCGCGCTGCTGACCGCGACGCACTTCAGCATCCCGGTCAGCACCACTCACGCGATCACCGGATCGATTGTCGGCGTGGGATCGACCAGGCGTCTGTCGGCCGTGCGCTGGGGAGTCGCCACGCGGATTATCTGGGCGTGGCTGCTGACGATTCCCGCCGCCGGGGCGATCGGCGCGGCCACCTATCGCCTGCTCAGCCTGGCCGGCGCGCGCTGAAACTCGAGTGGAAAGCGCAAAGTTCAAAGCGTAAAGTAGGGCGCATGAAGTCCCTTCTTGCCGTCGGATGTCTCGCCATCGGCATCGCGATCGCAGCCGCACATGCAACGGCGCAGCAAGCGACGTCTCCCGCCAGGACCGGGCTGCGCACGGCCTGGGGCGACCCGGACATCTCGGGTCTGTTCACCACGGACGACGAGCTCGGCGTGCCGTTCGAGCGGCCGGCGCAGTTCGGCGATCGCCGGTTCGTGACGGCGGAGGAGTTCGAGCAGCGGCAGTCGCAGTCGGAACGGCAGGACGAAGCCGATCGCGAGGCGTTCGTAGCCCCGCGTCCTCAGCAGGCCGGTGGTCCCGTCGCCGGCGGCACCGGGCCGCCCGCGCATTGGATCGAACGCGGCCGGCCGTCGCGACGCACGTCACTCGTCATCGATCCGCCGGACGGTCGCATCCCGTTTCTGAACGACGAGGCACGCCGTCGCGGCGCGATCGCCGCGATGCGGACGCCGGAAGGCATCAACTTCGCCGGTCCTGAAGACCTGGACAAGTACGACCGATGCATCACTCGAGGCTTTCCGCACGTGATCTTCCCGACCATTTACGACAACACGTCGCAGATCGTCCAGGGTCCTGGTTACGTGTCGATCCGCTACGAGATGATTCACGACGCCCGCGTGATCCCGCTCGACAAGGGGCCGCACATCTCGTCGAAGATTCGCTCGTACTTCGGCGATTCCCGCGGGTACTGGGATGGCGACACGCTGGTGGTCGACGTCACCAATTTCTCGAAGGGCGCCGGCTATCGCGGCGCGACGACGAACCTGCATGTCATCGAGCGGTTCAGGCGTGCCGACGCCACCACCGTGCACTACGAGCTCACCGTCGAAGACCCGACGACGTTCTCGCGCCCGTGGACGGCGTCGCTCGACCTGAAGAAGGACCCCCGGCAAGTACAGGTGCCCGAGTACGCCTGCCACGAGGGCAACTACGCGATGTTCAACATTCTCTCGGGAGCCCGCTACGCGGAAGCAAGCGAAAAGCGCAAAGCGCAAAGTGAAAAGTAAAAAGTAAGTAGAAACGTTGGCCTCGCGCCGGCGACTTCGTCCTTACTTTAAGCTTTGCGCTTTAAGCTTTTCGCTTTGATCGGGCAGCGTTACCGTCACCCTGGTTCCTCCCTCCGCGCGGTTCTCCGCCGCGACGGTCCCATGGTGGAGCTCGACGAGGTGTTTCACGATGGCGAGGCCGAGGCCCGTCCCGCCGGGATCGCGGGCTCGAGACTTGTCCACGCGGTAGAAACGCTCGAAGACGCGCGAGAGATCTTCGTCGGGGATGCCGGGGCCCTGATCGGCCACGGACAGCACAAAGGACGATCCGTGGCGCGCCGTCTCCACGCGAATCGTCGTGTGCTCCGGCGAGTACGTGTTGGCGTTGGCGATGAGATTCCGCAGGACGTCGTGCAGTTTCGTGGGATCCGCGCGCAGCGTCTCGCTCTCCGGCGCGATCGCGATCTCGACGCGTTGATCGCGCTGCTCGAGCGTGGACGACAGCTCCGTCACCACGGAAGCAATGAGGTTCCTCGCGTCGCACGCCACCGGGTCGACCGCTTCCTGGCCGGCGTCGAGCCGGGCGAGGCGCAGCAGGTCCTTGACGAGACGCTCCATGCGCTCGGTGTGGCGCGTGATGATGTCGAGGAACCTGCGGCTCTCCTCGGCGCTCGTGTCGCCTTCCGACAGCGCCTCGACGTAGCCGCGAATCGCCGTCAGCGGCGTTCGCAGCTCGTGCGACACGTTCGCGACGAAGTCGCGGCGGATCTGGTCGGCCCGCCGCAGTTCGGTGATGTCGTGCAGCACGAGCACGGCGCCATGTTCGCTGCCGCCGGCGGCCGGCGCCGCGCGGGCCATGATCGTGCGTGAGGCGTCGCGCGGCGGCGACATCTGCAGCCCTTCGGGTGTCCTGCCGGCGAGCGCCGCCGCGACCAGTTCGGCGATCGCCGGGTGGCGGATCGACTCGACATAGTGGCGTCCGAGCGACAGGTCGTCGAGCTTGAGCATCCGCATCGCGGCCGCATTGGCCAGCTGCAGCCGTCCCTGCGGATCGACCACGATGACGCCTTCGATCATGCCGGAGAGGATGGCCTCCATGCGCGAGCGGTCGCGCGCCTGCTCGGCCAGCTGCCGCCCGACGACCTGCACCGCGTTGTCGAGCGTGCGCGCCACGATGCCGAGCTCGTCGTCACCGTAGTCGAGCCGCGCCGCCGAGAGATCGCCGCCGCGATACCGGTTGGCGACCTCGGCAATGGCCCGGACCCGGCCGCCGACTCGAGAGGAGAACATCCAGCCGATGACGACCGCTCCGGCCAGCGCCACGCCAAGCGCCGTCAGCGTCGCGGTGAGCACGCTCCGAAGCTGCTGCCGGACGCCGGACAGCGGCAGCGCGACCCGCACGAATGCAATGGCGGGATGCACGACCGGCGCGGCGACGTAGAGCATGTCGATGTTGACCGTGTCGCTGTGCCGCCGGGATTTGCCGAGCCCCTGATCACGCGCCTCGACGATCTCGGGCCGCGCACCGTGGTTCTCCATGAGCGCCACGGCGGCGGGCGCTTCGGCCGAGTCTCCCAGGACGCGGCCGTCGCGCGCGATGAGCGTGACGCGCGCGTCGAGCAGCGCGCCGAGGTGGTCGGCTTCGGCGTCGAACTCGCGGATGCGCGCGTCGGTCGCGTCGGCGGCCGGGGCGGCCGCGGCGTCGCGAGCCAGAAGGTCCGCCGCCAGCTTCGCCTCGGCCACGAGCGTCTGCTCGATCCGATCGTCGGTCCGCCGCGCCATCGTCGCCGCAATCAAAGTGCCGGCAACCGCGAGCGCGGTCGCCGCCGCCAGCGTCGCCGCCGCGAACAGTTTGGTCTGGAAGGTCACGAAGCGTTTACAGGTGTTGAATTAATCACTGGCGTCCGGATTCTCGAGCAGCTTGTACCCGAACTGCTTGACGGTGACGAGCGCCGTCGCGAGGAGGGGCAGCTTTTCGCGCAGGCGGCGGATGTGAACGTCCACCGTCCGGGTGCCGCCCGTGTAACGGTATCCCCAGACGTCGGTCAGCAGCACGTCCCGTGACAGCACGCGGCCCCGGTGCTGCAGGAAGTAGTCGAGCAGCACGAATTCCTTGGCCGTCAAAGTGACGGGCTTCCCGTTTCCGGTGACGGTGTGCCGCTCCGCGTCCATGACGATCGACCCGTACGCGACGGTGCGACCCGGCGACCCGGAAGACCCCGCGGACGTCGCCGGCGTGGCTCGAGTGGCGCGTCGAAGCAGCGCGCGGACACGTGCGACGAGCTCGCCCGGGCTGAACGGCTTCGCGAGGTAGTCGTCCGCGCCGATTTCCAGGCCGACGATGCGATCGGATTCTTCGGCGCGAGCCGTCAGCATGATGATGGGCACGCCGGCGCTCGCAGGGTTGCCGCGAACCACGCGGCAGATTTCGAGGCCGTCCACCTGAGGCAGCATCAGGTCGAGCACGAGAAGGTCGGGCGGCTGTGCCGCGACGGACGTGAGCGCGTCGCGTCCACTCGAGGCGATCTCCGTCGTGAAGCCGGCTTTTTCGAGATAGTGCGCGACCAGTTGAGCGATATCCGGGTCGTCCTCGACGACGAGCACGCGCGCCACGCGTCCAATTCTACGGGATTGGCGTCCCGCGCCGGTCGTCGCGCCGGCCCTATAATGTGCGGGGCTCGTGCCTCCAGGTGAGATGTGACGATCGGTCGCCGCGAACTGCTCAAAGGCGGAGTTGGTGCGGGCATCGGCCTGGGCCTCGCGTCGTGTCTCGCGGCCGGCCAGGACGATCCGGCGGCCGCGCGTCCGAAGCCCGGCGACCTTCTCGTGCGCGATGGCGACGAAACCAGAACGCCGCTGACGCCGGCCGATATCGTCGCCGACGCGAAGCCGACGGTCGCGTGGGCCATGGACCCGAACGGGCAAATCGTCCGGAGCGCGTCGCGATTCAACAAGATCGTCGTCGTGCGCGTGGGCTCAGGGGATGAGGCGGTCTTCGCGAACACGATCATCTGCACGCACGACGGATGCGACGTCACCGAGTGGCTCGGCGACGACCACATGCTCTCGTGTCCGTGTCATTATTCGAAATTCGATCCGAAGGACAGCGGGCGAGTCGTCAGCGGTCCGGCGCCGCGCGCGCTGCCGTCGCTGCCACTGACCGTCGCCGACGGCAGGCTCGTCGTCGCCAGACCGTTTACGTCGCGTGTGGGGTTTGAATCGCAATGAAGGGAACTCGCCACCACGAGACGGAAACTCGCCACCACAGAGGACACAGAGGGATTCACATGAAAACCAAACTGGCGGCGCTCCTCGCTCTCCTCGCGGTGCACGTCGTCGTCGCTCAGGCACCACCGCCTCAGCCGGCGCGGCCGGCGATCCTGCAGAACTATCCCGGCGTCACCGCAGAACAGCTGAAAGCGCCCGCCGACGGCGACTGGCCGATGGTCCGGCGCACGTACGACGGATGGGGCTACAGCCCGCTGCAGCAGATCACGCCGGGCAACGTCGCGCGCCTTCAGCCGGTGTGGTCCATGTCGACAGGAGTCACCAGCGGTCATCAGGCGCCGCCGATCGTGTACGGCGGCGTGATGTTTGTCGCGACGCCGAACAACCAGGTGCTCGCCATCGACGCGCGCACCGGCAACCTGCTCTGGCGCTACCGCCGCACGCCGCCGGAAGACGCGATCGTCCTGCACCGCACGAGCCGGGGTATCGCACTTCTCGGCGACAAGCTGTACTTCGCGGCTGCCGAGGCCGTGCTCGTGGCGCTCGATGTCAGAACCGGCAGGGAAGCGTGGACCGCCAAGGTGGCCGAGAACCGGAACGGCTACTACATGTCGCTCGCGCCGCTCGTGGCCGACGGCAAAGTCCTCGTCGGGACGTCGGGCGGAGAGCTCGGCGTCCGCGGATTCGTCGCCGCGTTCGACGCCAACACCGGCAAGGAACTGTGGCGCACCTACACGGTGCCGGCGCCCGGCGAGCCGGGCAGCGAGACGTGGCCGAAAGGCGATCAGTGGAAGAACGGCGGCGGGTCGATCTGGGTGACCGCGAACTACGATCCGCAGACCAACCTGGCGTTCTGGGGGACCGGCAACGGCGGGCCGTGGATGGGCGACCTGCGGCCCGGCGACAACCTTTATACAAGCTCGACCCTCGCCATCGACGTCTCGACGGGCGCCATCAAGGGCTATCACCAGTACCACCCGAACGACTCGTGGGACTGGGACGAGGTGTCGCCGCCGATTCTCGTGGACTATCAGCGGAACGGACGGACGGTGAAGGGATTGATTGACGTCGCGCGCGACGGCTATCTCTGGTTTCTCGAGCGCACCAACGGCCCGATCGCGTTCGTCGAGGGCAAGCCGTATGTGAATCAGACGGTGTTCAAGAGCCTCGATCCGAAAACGGGCCGGCCTGAGGTCGATCCCGAACACAAGCCGGGCACGAATAAGAAAGCGACGTTCTGTCCGTCGCTCTGGGGCGGCAAGAATTGGCCACCGATTGCCTTCAGCCCGAAGACGCGGATGATCTACATCCCGGCCAACGAGAACCTGTGCGAGACGATGACCGGGGACGGGGCCAACTACAAGCCGGGCGAGCGATTCGTCGGTGCCACCTACACGTTCTCCGTTGTGCCTGGCGCCGATCACATCGGCGAGGTGCAAGCGTGGAACGTCGACACAGGCAAACGAGTGTGGACGCACAAGTACGCGAACTCGCCGAACTGGGGACCGATGCTCGCGACCGGCGGCGGCCTCGTGTTCACGGGCGGCACCAACGACAGGAAGTTCCACGCGTTCGACGCGGCCACGGGCAAGCTGCTGTGGGAGTTCCCGACGAGCTCCGGGGTCATCGGCCAGCCGACATCATTTGCCGTTGACGGCAAGCAGTACATCGCCGTGCAATCCGGATGGGGCGTCGATTCCGCCGGCATGCAGGCGCAGCTCAACAGCGTGTTCCCCGGCCAGTATCCCGAAGTGCCCGAGGGCGGCGCCGTCTGGGTATTTGCGGTCAAGTGAGATGACCGTCGCGCTGCTGATGGCGGTCCTGCAGGCGCTGCTCGCGGCGGGGACGCCGCATCTCAGAACGGCGACGAGTGCCAGCCCGACCGTCGCTGCGCCGGCGCGCCCGGGATCGACGATCAAACTGTTCGTCGACGTGATTCCCGACCTGAAGATTCACGTCTATGCGCCGGGCGCGAAAGATTACCTGCCGATCGCGCTCGAGATCGCGCCCGCCGCGGGCGTGACCGTCGGCAAGCTGGCGTATCCCAAAGCGCAGGACCTGTATTTCGAGCCGCTGAAAGAGCACGTGCCGGTGTTCTCGGCGCCGTTCCGGCTCGTGCAGGATGTCACGATCGGGCGGGCGGTGAAGCCGGGACAGTCCCTCACGCTGACCGGCGTGCTGAAGTATCAGGCGTGCGACGATGCGACCTGCTTCAACCCCGTGTCTGCCCCGGTCAGCTGGACGGTGGCGGTCAAGTAAGCCAGCCTCACCGGCCGACGTTCCGTCGGCCCAAACCGCAAGCCGTGCAACTTCCTGAGCCACCAGCGATATCGTTTGCGCGTAGTACCGTGATTCGACTCGCTTAAATTCAGGAGGACAGACTATGCCCGCGAAGAAACGGTCCAGACGGCGATCCCCTACAGCGAAGAGCAAGGCGGTTGTGCGGCGGATGTGCGGCTCGATGGAAGCCCACATGCGCCTGCTCGAAGCAGACCCCGAGATGCGCAGCCGGCGCGCCAAGATCCACGCCGAGACGAGCCGGATGCTTCAAGCCGGCAGCACGTCGAAGCGCGTCAAGAAAGCGCCGCTCACGATTCCCGTCGTCGTCCATGTGGTGTACCGGACGCCCGCGGAAAACATCCCGGACGCGCAGATTACCAGTCAGATCGACGCGCTGAACCGCGACTACAGCGCGAGCAATGCCGACAAGGTCAACACGCCTCCCGTGTGGGCGGGGCTGATCCAGGACACGCAGGTCCGGTTCACGCTGGCGACGAAGGACCCGAAGGGCAAGCCGACGACCGGCATCACGCGAACCAAGACGAAAGCCGTGTCCTTCTCCACACACGACAAGATGAAGCACGCGTCGATGGGCGGCGCCGACGCATGGCCGGCCTCGAAGTATCTGAACCTCTGGGTGTGCACGCTGGGCGGCGGTCTGCTCGGCTACGCGCAGTTCCCGGGCGGTGCCGCGGCCACCGACGGCGTGGTGATTCTCAATACGGCCTTCGGGACCACCGGCACGGCCACGGCGCCGTTCAATCTGGGCCGCACGGCCACGCATGAGGTCGGGCACTGGCTGAATCTCAACCACATCTGGGGCGACACGAGCGACTGCTCGGGCACCGACCACGTCGCGGATACGCCGAACGCGCAAGCCCCGAACTTCGGCGTGCCGTCGTTTCCGCATATCACCTGCAGCAACGGACCAAGCGGTGATATGTTCATGAATTACATGGACTACGTCGACGACAAGGCCATGGTGATGTTCACGCACGGTCAGGTGGCGCGGATGCAGGCGACGCTCGCCGGCCCGCGCAGTTCGGTCGGAGCGTAAGCGTGCCGAAGGACGCCACGCCGGATCTTCTTCAGAAACGCTGGCTTCACTCGCACGAAGAGGACAGCGACACGGAGATGGTGTTCCGGCCGGCGTCCTTCAAGTTCCCGCCGTCGCGAGGACGCGCGGGCTTCGACCTGAAGGCGAACAAGTCGTTCATCGACATCGGCATCGCGCCCGTGGACGGTCCTCAGGAATCCTCGGGGACCTGGACGCTTCAGGACAACCAGCTTCAGCTCTTCAAGCCGCCCTCGTCCGCGCCGGCGCGCACGCTCGAGATCATTTCGGTCGACAAAGATCGGCTGGTCGTCAGGAAGTGATTGGCGGACGCTACAGCAGCCTTGCCGTCAGCGGATAACCCCAGAACACGCCGAGCGCGATCGACGTGCAGCCGGCGACGAGCGACACAGCCCTCGCCAGCGTGCGATTCGATCCGATCCGCGCGACGGGCCAGCCGAGGAGTCCCGACAGCGCCGCCATGCCGAGCGTGGATCCGAATCCGAACAGCGCCATGTAGGTGATTCGCGCCGTCGTCGACGTGAGCGTGGCGAGCACCAGCGCGGTCAGCGCGCCGCTGCCGGCGAGGCCATGCACCGCGCCGACCAGAAGCGGTCGCCGCGCCAGCGTCCAGCGGCCGACATGGACGTGAGGCGTCGCGCCGGCGTGCGTGTGGACGCGATGGCCGTGGTTATGCGCGTGCGGCGGGCCGACGGGGCCCTGACGCACGGCGACGACAATCGCGCGAATGCCGAGACCGATGAGCATGATGGCGACGAACAACTCGAACAGGTCCGACACACGCGCCGGCATTTCCGCGCGGAGGACGACGAGCACCGCACCGACGACGACCAGCGAGAGTGTGTGGCCGAGGCCCCAGAAGGCGCCGAGCATGGCCGCGCGGTAGCGGCTGCCTTCGCCGGGTACCGTCGTGACGAGCGTCGAGACCGCCGTCAGGTGATCCGGTTCGAGCGCGTGGCGCATGCCGAGCAGCGAACCGAGCGCGGAGCCGGAGAGGAGTTCGAATGCGGGCATAATAAGCGTCGCCGTATTCTAGCGTGAATATTCTGAATATCTTTCTTATTGCGATTGGCGGCGCGCTTGGATCCGTTGCGCGCTACCTGCTGTCGACGTTCGTCCTGCGCGCCACCGGCACGCTGTTTCCGCTCGGCACGTTCGTCGTCAACGTGATCGGCTGCCTCGTGTTCGGCGCCATCGCCGGCGCGGCCAGCCAGCGCGTTCAGCTCGCGCCCGCGATGCGGCTGTTTCTCCTGACGGGCATCCTTGGCGGCTTCACCACGTTCTCGTCGTACGCGTTCGAAAGCTTCACGCTGGTGCGTGACGGTCAGTTTCTCTGGGCGTCCCTGAACGTCGCAGGCCAGGTGATCGCGGGACTCGCAGGCATGTGGGCAGGCTATGTCATTACCAACTGAAGGCAAACTGCTGCGGATTTTCGTCGGCGAAGCGGATCACTGGCAGGGCAGGCCGCTCTATGAAGCGATTGTGCTCGAGGCGCGCAGACGCGGCCTGGCCGGCGCGACCGTCATCAAAGGGTTCATGGGCTTCGGCGCGCACAGCCGCATCCACACCGCCAAGCTTCTCGAGCTCTCGCAGGACCTTCCGATCGTCGTCGAGATCGTGGACGAACCCGGCAAGATCGAAGCGTTCATGCCCGATCTCGAGAAGATGGTAGGCGACGGACTCATTACGCTCGAACGCGCCGAAGTCCTGTTATATCGGCCGGGGCGCGCGTAATGGCTAGTTTCGGATGGCCGTGGTGAACCGCAGGTGCAGCTTCCATGTGCCGCCTTCCTGCAGGTACACCCAGCTCTGACGCGTCGGGTTCGCCTCGTGGCCGCGCAGCGTCACGACCGCGACCGTGCCATAGACACCGATCTTCACCTCGTCGACGACCGCGAGCGGACCCTTCTGCCGCCGCCCAATCGTGTTCATCCACGTGTCGCGGGTGATCGACTCACCGGTGGTGGTCATGCGCAGTGATTTTTCAGTCGAGAATCTCTTGTAGCTGTCGGGATCGGCGTTCGAGAACGCTCGCATCAGCGCGTCCTGTGACTCCCAGATCGATTCTTCCTGATCCGCTGCGGGTTTGAACGGCTCGAGTTGCGTGTTTGGCAACGGACCTGACGGCGGAGCATTCGGACGGTTGCCGATCCACGTCGTCTGCGCCGTCGCGATCGTCCACGTGCCCTTGCGCCTGGTCCAGATGCGAAGCGCGAGGTCGAGTTCGGTCTCGCTCGATCCCTCGATGCCGGTCACGATGGCGGTGTCGTCGTGGACTTCGACCACGATATCGTTCATTCGCGCATAACCGGGATTGGCTTTGAGCGACCGGATCTGTTCAATGGTTTCGTATTGTCCGAGCGCGGTGATGCCTCGATACACGGCGTCGTAGAAACGGGCCACGCCCTGCCCGCTTCGCACGGCGTCCATCCGTTGATCTTCAACCCGCAGCACGCCCTCGACGCGTGACTGCGCCGGCGTCACCGCCGGAGCGAGCGCGAGGATCGCAGCGAGCAGTGTTACCACTTCCAACTTACTTTCCACTTTGAACTTTCAACTTCGAACTTTCTTCTAGGCTTCTCTGACTCCGTGGCTGCGCACGAGCAGGAAGTAGGCCGCGACCACCACCAGCAGCAGGCCGTTGATGCCGATCACCATCGGCGCGCCGATGAACGTCGCGAAGTAGCCGCTCGCAAGGCTGCCGAGCGGCATGCCGCCCCGGAACGCCACCATGTAGATGCTCATCACGCGTCCGCGCATGTTGTCGGGCGCGATGAGCTGCACGAGCGACGTCACGGTGGAGAACACCATCATCAGCGCGGCGCCCGTGAAGAAGAGCAGGATCTCGCTGAGCCACAGCACGTGCGACCGGGCGAACGCGAAAATCAACGTGCCGTAAATCGCCTGCATCAGGAGCGCGGTCAGCCCCATCCGCTTGAATTTTCCCAGCCACGCCACGACCAGCGCGCCGCAAATCGAGCCGGCGCCTGAAAACGCCATCAGCCGGCTGTAGGTGCTGGCGTCGGCGTGGAACACGCTCCGGGCGAACGCGGGCAGAAACGTCAGAATCGCAAACCCCAGGAACGTCGTCATCGCCGCGAGGACGATGAGGGCGACCAGGCTGTCGTGATGGCGCACGTAGTTCAGACCGCCCTCGAGCTCCTCGCGCATGCGTTTCGTATGCACCGTGGGGACGTGCTTCACGTGCAGCAGGCTCAGCGTGTAGACGACGATGAGAAACGACGCCGAGTTGAGCGCGAAGGCCGCGTTCATCGCCTGCGGCTCGCTGTAGCCCGTCCTGGTGAAGACGGCGAGCGTCGCCGCGAAGAACAGCGGGCCGAGCACGCGTGCGAGGTTGAACTGGATCGAGTTGAGCGCGACGGCGTTCGGCAGATCTTTTTTGTCCACGAGCTGCGGCAGCAGCGTCTGGTACGCCGGGCCGCCGAACGACTGCGCGCAGCCGGTGATGAACGACAGCGCGAGGATGTGCCAGATCTGGACGACGTGCAGATACATCAGGATGGCGAGCGTCGCCGACGTCGCCATCTGGATGTACTGCGACATCATCAGCGTCTTGCGCTTGTCGTAGCGATCGGCGAACACGCCGCCGATGAGCGTGAACAGGATGATCGGCAGCTGCTGGAGAAACGCGTCGAGCCCGAGATAGAACGTCGAGTTCGTCAGCGACAGCACGAGCCAGTTCTGCGCGACGATCTGCATCCACGTCCCGATCGCGGAACTGCAGGCGCCAATCCACTGGACGCGGAAGTCTCGATAGGTGAACGCCGCCAGCATCCGCCGCGCGGCACGCCCCCCAATGGAGCTGGCCTTGGAGTGAGCGCTCGCGTCTTCCTTGAAGTCGGGCGCGGCAGCGGCGACGGGTTCGGCGGTCGGGACGGTTTCGGCCAAAGGGTCCTAAGTCTCCGTAGGGACTTGGGTTATTCGAATTTGTATCTTACCTCACTGACCGTGCTTGATCGCGCCAGGAGGACGCGTTATAGTTTCGCCGGCGGCAGCGAACAAAAGGCGAAACAAATGATGGCTTCTCTTGCACGCGCCGATCTCGAGTCACTCCTGCATACGAAAAAGCTTGGCCGGACGCTTACGCGCGGCCTGTCCATGCCTGGCGTCGATCTGGAACAGGCCTCGACGGGACATGCGGGATTAGACGCCCGGCTGCAGGGCGGGATCCCTCGCGGTCATGTGTCTGAACTGGTCGGCCCGCGCTCGTCGGGGCGCACCACGCTGCTGCTGCGCCTGCTGGCGGCGGCCACCGCGCGCGGCGAACTCGTCGCGCTCGTCGATGTGCTCGACATGCTCGACGTCGAGTCGGCGGCCGAGGCCGGCATCGATCTCGATCGGCTGCTCTGGATCCGCGGTCACGTCGTGCCAAATCCCGGGCTGTGCCGCGACTTGAATCACCGCGCGCTCGTGCAGGCCGTGCGCGCGCTGACGCTCGTGCTCGAGGCCGGCAATTTTGGCCTGGTGGCGTTCGATGCCGGTGAAGCGCCGGCCGAGGCCATCCGACGGCTGCCGTTCACCACGTGGCTGCGACTGCACCGGATGGTCGAAGGCAGTCAGACCGTCTGCCTGCTCGTCGGATCCGATCGTCTGTCGCGCAGCCCGCGCGGGCTGACGCTCAACGCGTCTGCGCTCAGACTGGCGATGTAGTCATGTACGCATGCGTGTACGCGCCGGGCGGCGGCTCCGAGTCCCGCGCCCCGCGCCCCGAGCCCCGAGCGATCTCTGCGTTGACCGTTGTCGCGCAGCAATTCTCTCCACGGTACGAAAGCCTCGGCGATCTCATCGTGATCGACGTGCGCGGTCTCGATCGTCTGCTCGGCGACACGCGGACGATTGGCGAAGAACTGCGGCGCGACGCGGCCGATCGTGGCCTGCGCGTCCACGTCGCGATCGCCGGTACGCAGACGGCGGCGCGCGTGCTGGCCCTCGCGCGGCCCGGTGTTGTCGTCGTCGAGCCGGGCGGAGAAGCAGAGGCGCTCGCGCCGATCGCGATCGACGTGCTGTCGAGGATCGGAGAACACACAGACGACGATCAACGCAGAGATCGCCGCGAGCCCCGAGCCCCGAGCCCCGAGCCCCGAGAGATCTCTGCGTTTAAGCGTTGGGGGCTCAAAACGCTCGGCGATCTCGCGGCGCTGCCCGCGGTTGATCTCTCGGCCCGGCTCGGACGGCACGGCCTGCGGTGGCAGGCCCTCGCGCGCGGCGACGACCTCCGGCCGCTCGTGCCCGATCTCCCCGAAGAGCGCTTCGACGCGTCGCTCGATCTCGAATGGCCGATCGAAGGCCTCGAGCCGCTGTCGTTCGTGCTCACGCGCCTGCTCGAGCCGCTGTCGATTCGCCTGGAACGCCGCGACCGGGGCGTCGCCGTCCTGCACGTGCAGCTCGGGCTGGTGACGAAGGACGTCCATACGCGCCGTCTGGAGCTGCCCTCACCGCTTCGCGATGTCCGTGCGCTCCGCACGCTGGCGTTGCTCGATCTCGAATCGCATCCGCCGCCTGGAGAAAAGCTCGCGATCGATCGCGTGACGGTGACGATCGATCCGACGCCGGGACGCGTGCTGCAGCACACGTTGTTCACGCGTCCGCATCCAGCGCCCGAGCAGCTCTCCACGCTGCTCGCGCGGCTGGGAGCCGCCATGGGGCAGGACCGCATCGGCGCTCCGTCAGTGGTCGATTCCTATCGGCCGGGGGTGTTTGCGATGAAACCATTTGCGACAGAACACCCGCCTTCGCTCTCGCGCGATACAGGCGAGCTTCGGCGCGGCAGGCTGTCCCTGCCCCCTGACCTCCAGCCTCTGGCCTCTGAACCCCGGCCTCCGGCCTCTCCTGTCCTTCCTGCCCCTCCCGCCTTTCCAGCCCTTCCCGCCCCCGCATTCGCAGCCCTGCGCCGCTGCCGTCAGCCCGTTCCCGCACGCGTGGTGGTGGACACGGCTGGACGGCCGGCACGCGTGACGAGCGATCGCTGCGGATTTGCCGGCGGATCGGTACGGCAGGCCGTAGGCCCGTGGAAGACGTCGGGGGACTGGTGGCTCCTTCGCAAGGCAGGAGAGGCTGGACGGGCAGGAGGGGCAGGACGGAGAGCACACGGAGGATGGGATCGCGACGAGTGGGACGTCGCGCTGAGCGATGGCGCGTCGTATCGCGTGTTTCTCGATCACGCGACGGACGCGTGGTTCATCGAGGCTGTGATCGATTGAACATCACCAAATCACTCAATCACCCGCTCACCCAATCCCGTGTACGTCGAGCTTCACGCCTCGTCCGCCTTCAGCTTTCTCCAGGCTGCTTCGCTCCCCGAAGCGCTCGTCGATCGCGCCGCATCACTCGGGTATCCGGCGCTCGCGCTGCTTGATCGCGACGGCGTCTACGGCGCTCCCCGGTTTCATAAAGCGGCCCGGGCGGCTGGGATTCAGCCGATTATCGGGGCCGAGCTCACGCTCAACTTACAAGTAAGAACTGACAAGTCACAAGTCAATCAGCGTTCTCAGTTGTCAGTTACCAGTTCTAACTTGTTACTTCCGGTTTTGTGCGAATCCCAGACCGGCTACCGGAATCTGTGCCGTCTGATCACGCGCATGAAGCTGGGTGCGCCAAAAGGTGAGGGCGCGCTCACGCTCGACGAACTCGACGGCTCGACGGGCGGGCTCATTGCGCTCGTCGGGCGCGCCGCGCTGTCGGGACGCCACTTCGGCGTCGGCGGCCTGGCCGATCGGCTCATCGGCGTGTTTGGCCGTGACCGTGTGTACGTGGAAGTCCAGCGGCACTTCAGGCGCGACGAACCCGCCGACAACCAGACGCTCGTCGATCTGGCCGCCGCGTTTCATGTGCCGGTCATCGCGACGGGCGGCGTCCGGTTCGCGGCGCCCGCGGATCGGCCGCTCTTTGATGTCCTCACCTGTATTCACCATCACACGGATCTGGTCCGCGCGGGTCGGCGGCTGGCGCCGAACGCCGAACGCTATCTGAAACCGCCGGCGGACATGGCGGCGCTGTTCCACGACCTGCCCGGCGCCGTCGCGCGCACGAGCGAGCTCGCCGCGAGGCTGCAATACACGATGGCGGATCTCGGCTACCGGTTCCCGGATTTCCCCGTCCCGCCGGGCGAATCCCAGGCGACTTTCCTGAGAAAGATCACCGACCTCGGCGCGCGCGAGCGCTACCGACCGTATCACGAGCGCGCCCGCGCGCAGATCGCGCGCGAACTCGATCTCATCGAGAAGCTCGATCTCGCCGGCTACTTCCTCATCGTCTGGGACATCGTCAACTACTGCCGGCAGCACGACATCCTCGTGCAGGGCCGCGGCAGCGCGGCCAACAGCGCCGTGTGCTACAGCCTCGGCATCACGGCGGTCGATCCCGTGAAGATGGAATTGCTCTTCGAGCGGTTCCTGTCCGAAGAGCGCGGCGAGTGGCCGGATATCGACCTCGATCTGCCGAGCGGCGACCGGCGCGAGCAGGTCATTCAGCATGTTTACGAAAAGTACGGGCGTCTCGGGGCCGCGATGACGGCCAACGTCATCACGTACCGCGGCCGCAGCGCGGCGCGCGAAGTGGGGAAGACGCTCGGGTTCGACGAGGCGCAGGTCGATCGGCTCGCGAAAGTGATGGGGCACTTCGAATTTCGAGATGCGAACGATGAATTGCCGAAGCATCTCGCCACGGTCGGCCTCGACCTCAACTCCGAGCGTGTGCAGCTCTTCGCGCGTCTGTGGCGCGAGATGCAGGATCTGCCGCGCCATCTCGGCCAGCATTCAGGCGGCATGGTCATCTGTCAGGGGCAGCTGGACGCCGTCGTCCCGCTCGAAAACGCCAGCATGCCGGGCCGGGTGGTCGTCCAGTGGGACAAGGACGACTGCGCGGACATGGGCATCGTCAAGGTGGACTTGCTGGGGCTCGGGATGATGGCGGCGATTCAGGACGCGCTCACGATCGTGAACGCGCCTGGGCTCGGGACTCGG
>Ga0326726_10001855_pt1 | contig 19704 bp, 12 predicted proteins | sample MHFenrmetagenome_2_FD_207603 | JGI IMG/M metagenome (GOLD analysis project Ga0326726, IMG submission 207603) | Lab enriched peat soil microbial communities from Michigan Hollow, Ithaca, NY, United States - MHF15MN | ecosystem: Environmental > Terrestrial > Soil > Wetlands > Peat | place: USA... | reverse complement strand
CGCGTTGATCGCGTGGCTGCGTGGACAGCCCGAGGTCGAACGCGTGCTCTACCCGGCGCTGCCGGACGACCCCGGTTACGCGCTCTGGCGCCGTGACATGAGCGGGGCGACCGGGCTGTTCGGTGTCGCGCTCAAGCCGGGTATCGCCGAGGCGAAGTTCCACGCGATGGTTGACGGCATGCAGCGTTTCGGCCGCGGCTACTCGTGGGGCGGCTACGAGAGCCTGCTCATTCCTTCGTTCCCGGAGCGCACGGCGATGCCGCTCGCGTTCGCCGGCCCGTTGTTCCGCGTGCATGCCGGACTCGAGGATGCCGACGACCTGATTGCAGATCTCGATGCCGGTTTTGCAAGGCTGCGCGCATGACCTCCCCGAGCGATCCGGCGGGCGCAACGCCGATCGATCCGGACGCTGTCAAGGCGCGCGGTGCGCAGGACGGAGTGCCCGCCGACGCGCTCACTTCAACGACGGAGGCTTCGTTGCCGATTTCGGCGACGACGCCAGACGGCGCCGCGACGTTGTCCGCCGCCGCAGCCGAAGGTGCGCCGGTTGCCGCAACGCCGCCGGTGCCGCCGCGCAGCCGGGTGCATTTCTCCGGCGCAGGCAGCGAGTACTTTCGCATCTGGGTGGTCAACCTCCTGCTGACGCTGCTCACGCTCGGCGTGTATTCGGCGTGGGCCAAGGTCCGCAAGACGCGGTACTTCTACCAGAACACCCGGCTCGACGGCCACGCGTTCGACTATCACGGCGCGCCGCTTGCGATCCTGCGCGGCCGGATCGTCGCCGTGGTGCTGCTGCTCGTTTACTCGCTATCGTTCGACATCTCGCGCACCGTCGGCCTCGTGACGATCGGCGTGTTGTGCCTGGTCGGGCCTTGGCTCTTCATGAAGGCGCAGCAGTTCAGGTTCCGCAACAGCAGCTGGCGCGGGCTGCGTTTCGGTTTCAACGCGGACCTCCGTGCGTCCTATCGCACGCTGCTTCCGCTGTTGCTGCTCTGGTTCTCCGGCACGATCCTGAGCGCGTTGCTGGTGCCCGGGCCGGTGATCGTGATCGCGGGCGTGACCACGGCCATCCTGGTGCCGCTCATGCATCACGCGCTCAAGCGCTACCAGCACACCCGAATCGCATACGGCAACGTCGGCGCGACCTTCAAGCCCGCAGTCGGGCCCTTCTACGCCACGTACTTCAAGGGCTTTCTGCTGCTCTTCTGCTCGGCGACCGTCGGCTGGTTGCTGGCGACGGGCGTGACCTTGCTGATCACCACGCTGCGCGGCGCGTTTGATTTCGACGAAGAGCGCAATGTCCGCGCCGCCGCGATCGTCGCCGGCAGTCTGGTCGTGCTGATCGCCTATCTCGGGGTCTGGCCGTACTTCGCGACACGGCTGCAACAGATCGTCTGGGGCAATTCACAGCTCGGCCCCGCCGGGTTCGAGACGCGGATCCGCGCGTGGCCACTCCTCTGGCTCGCGCTCAGATGTGTTTTCCTCACCGTGATCACGCTTGGTCTGTACTGGCCGTTCGCCGCCGTGGCGCTCGCGCGGTACCGGATCGAGAACATGGAGGTCATCGCGCCCGCCGCACTCAACGACGCGGCGGCGGGTGTCAGCGCTCGCACGGATGCGACGGGTGAAAGCACGGCCGACTTGTTCGGCCTCGACGTCGGGTTCTGACGATGGCGGCGGTGCCCGAGAACCTGTTCGCGGCGACCTGGTTCGATGGACATACTGCGGCCGCGCATCCGGTGCACGTCGCGCTCGCCGGCACGGTGCTCAGCGTGTGCGGTGACGACGGCGCCGAATTGCGCAGAGCGCCGCTCGATGCGCTGCGCCTGTCCGAATCAGCGCAGCATGCACCCCGATTTGTGTACTTCGACGACGGCAGCACGCTCGAAGTGCACGATGCCGAGACGTTCAACGCGGCGCTCGAGATGCTCGGTTTGGGCCCCAAGGGCGTCGCGCGCCTGCAGGGCAGTGCTCCCGCCGCAACGGGCGCGCTCGCGCTCCTCATCGTGGCGCTGATCTTCGGATACGTGCAGGGCCTGCCGGTGGCGGCGCGCTGGGTGGCGTTTGCGTTGCCCGAGAGCGTCGAAGCCCGTCTCGGCGCGCAGTTCCGCCACACGCTCGAGGTTCAGATGCTGCGACCGAGCCGCCTGTCGGCGGCACGGCAGGAGGAGCTCGCTTCCCTGCTGCGCAACGCTGCCGCGCGCGGCGCGCCGGGCGTGACCTACACGCTGGTGACGCGCGGGGTCCGCGGCGGACAGGGGCTGAACGCGTTCACGCTGCCCGGCGGAACCATCATCCTGCTCGACGGACTGGTCGAAGCGGTCGAAAACGACGACCAGCTCCTCGGCGTCCTCGGCCACGAACTCGGCCACGCGGCGAACAAGCACGGCCTGCGCAACGTGCTGCAAGCGCTCGGCATCGGCGCCATCGCGAGTGCCGTCTGGGGCGACTTTGCCGGCGTGGCGACCAACATGCCGGTGGTGTTCGGCGCGCTGCACTACTCGCGCGCCTTCGAGCTCGAGGCGGACGACTACGCAGTCCAGTTCCTGCGCGCCAACGCCAAGGATGCACAGCCGCTCATCGATTTCTTCGAGATGATCGCCGCGCACGAGGGCGAAGCGCATGGGGTGGCGAGCTTCCTCTCCACGCATCCGCAGACGAGGGACCGGATCGAACGGTTGAAGCAGATGCAGTGAGCCGTCAGGCCGCTTTGCGCGGCTTGTACGGCCGCTTTGCCATCGCGCGATCCCACAGCCAGTTCGGGGCGAGCCGCATCAGCTTTGCGACGATTGCCATTTGCCAGGGAATCACCGTGTAGGAACGATCCGCCGCGATCGCCTTGACCGCAGCGCGCGCAAACGCGTCAGCCTCCATGAGGAAGGGCATCGAGTACGGATTGCGTGCCGTGAGCGGCGTGCGCACGAAGCCGGGCGCCACCGTCAGCACGCGGATGCCATAGCGCCCCAGCTCGACACGCAGGCTCTCGAGATAGCTGATCGCCGCGGCCTTCGACGCGCAGTAAGCCTCAGACCCGGGCAAGCCGCGGATGCCGGCGACGCTTGCGATGCCGACCAGGGTGCCGCGCCGGCGCTTGCGCATCGGTGCGATGAATGGATGAAACGTGTGGGCGATGGAGACGACGTTCGTCTGGAGCACCTGGCCGAACGTCTCGAGGTCTTCGTAGTGCTCCGTGAGCACGCCGATCGAAATGCCGGCGTTGGCAATCACGATGTCGGCGCCGCCGGTCGCGCTTTCAAACTGCCGGGCCGCCGCGATCAACGCGTCGCGGTCGTTGACGTCGGCCGCGTAGCAGTCGTGTCTGCCGGGCAGCTTGCCGGCCAGTTCGTCGAGGAGTGCCTGGCGTCGTGCGACCAGGCCAAGGCGGGCGCCTTGCGCGGCGTATTCGCGCGCAAGCGCTTCACCGATACCGCTGCTGGCACCGGTGATGAAGACGTTCATGCAACCGGAAGAACTGCGCGCGTTACTTCTTCGCGCTGCCGCCCTTTTCCGCGCGCACGCGCTGGATCAGGGCATCCAGTACCGCGAGGCTGCCAGTGCGGCTGCCGACGATCGACGGCGACGTGAGGAAACGGCCGTCGCATGCGAGGGTCGGCGTGCCCTCTATCTTGTAAGCGCGCCAGGTGGCCATCGCCTTCGACGCCTTGGTGGCGGTCGAAAACGAGTTGAACACGTCCATCCACTGCTTGCGATCGATGCCGTTGGCCGCCATCAGGTCGGCGATCTCGTTCGGGTCGAGCATCCGCTTGTGGCCGGCGTGAATCGCGTTGAAGACCTTCTCGTGCACGTCGTTCACGCGCCCCAGTTGCTCGAGCGAGTAGTAGATCTTGGTGTGCGGCAGCGTGCTGTTGTCCCAGTTGATGTGGATGCGCTTGTAGTCGACGTCGGGCGCGAGCTTCTTGCGCCAGGCGTCGAGATCCGGGTTGAACGCGTAACAATGCGGGCAGCTGTACTGGAAGAACTCGAGCACTTCGATCTTGTTGCCCGAGTCGGTGGGTTGCGGCGGTTGCACAGCCTTGAAGTCCTTGCCTTCGACGGGGTCGGGCGACTGGGCCCGCGCGACGAGTGGAAGCAGGGCGCCGGCGGCAAGCACCCGGCGGCGATCGAGGCGGAAGTCCATCTTGAGGCCTTTCTGTTCGAGGTTCGAAACCGTTAACGCACCAGGGCGCCTGCGCGACGACGTGCGCACGCCCCGCCGTTATTTCAACCTGACGACCTGGCTGTCGATACCATTTTCAGCCAGCTCCTTGCGGATCCGGTTGATGTCGTCGATCTCGCCGTAGGGCCCGACGCGCACCCGGTACAGGGTTGCGCCGTTCTGTTCGATGGGAAAGACCCGCGCATCGAGGCCCAGCAAAGTAAGGCGCGCGCGCATCGTGTCGGCGTCTTCGGGCGTCTTGAACGCGCCGGCTTGCAGCAGGTAACGCGTCGTTTCGTTCGCGGCCGGCGTGTCGTTGGCCTTGGGCGCGGCCTGCTCCGGCGGAGGCGGCGCGGCTTTCGGGTCGGTCTTCGCGCTGGCCTTGTTCGGATCGAGCTTGGGCGGCTCGACGGGTTTGCTGTAGAGCGCGGTGTTCGGATCGGGCAGCTTGCCATCGGCACCCGGTTTCACGTTTTCGGTGGGCCGCTGCACCTTGTTCATGAACGGCACCGGCGCCTTGGTCATGTAAAGCGCCACGCCGACCGCGATCAGCAGGCCGGCGACCAGGCCGGCCACGAAGCCGATCACCGTGTTTCCGCGCTGGCGCTCGCTGGGTGTCATCCGTGGTCTCACATTCGTTCGGGGGCTGACACACCGAGCACGGCGAGTCCGTTGCGCAGCACCTGTTGCGTGGCGGAAAGCAGCGCAAGGCGCGCATCGCGCACCGCCGCCTCGTCGACCAGCACGCGCTCGGCATTGTAGAAGGCGTGGAAATCGGCCGCGAGGTCCTTGAGATAGAACGCGACCTGGTGCGGCGCCAGTTCTTCCGCAGCGGTGCGCAGCGCCTCCGGGTAGTCGGCGAGGCGCGCGAGCAAGGCCTGCTCGCGTTCGCCGGTCAGCGGCGCGAGGTTCACTTCGTGTGCGCGCGCGCGGTCGAATGGGAATCCTTTCTCGCCTGCCTGCGCGAATACCGAGTTGATGCGCGCGTGCGCGTATTGCACGTAGTAAACGGGGTTCTCTTCGCTCTTCGAGACGGCAAGGTCGACGTCGAAGACGAACTCGCTGTCGGCCTTGCGCGAGACGAGGAAGAAGCGGGTCGCATCGCGCCCGACCCAGTCGAGCAGGTCGCGCAGCGTGACGTAACTGCCCGCGCGCTTCGACATCTTCACTTCTTCGCCACCGCGCATCACGCGCACCATCTTGTGCAGCAGGTAGTCCGGATACCCGCGCGGAATGCTCACGCCGAGGCTCTTCGCCGCCGCCTGCAAGCCGGCGCGTACGCGCGCCACCGTGCCGTGATGATCGGAGCCCTGTACGTTGATCACCTTGTCGAAGCCGCGCTGGAACTTGGTGACGTGGTAAGCGACGTCCGGCACGAAGTACGTGAAGCCGCCGTCCGACTTGCGCATTACGCGGTCCTTGTCGTCGCCGCTGCCTTCGATCGCCGTGGTGCGCAACCACAACGCGCCCTCCGATTCGTACGTCATCCCCGAATCGATCATCGCCTTCACAGCGCCCGCGACCTTGCCGTCCGCATAGAGTGACGACTCGAGATAGAAGTGATCGAACTTCACGCCGAGCGCGTCGAGGTCCTGGTCCTGTTCCTGGCGCAGGTACGCCACCGCGAAGGGGCGGATGTTGTCCAGATCGGCCGGATCGCCGCTCGCCCGCACGGGCGAACCGTCGCGCGCCGTGTGCGTCTTCTTCGCCACGAAGTCGCGCGCGATGTCGACGATGTACTCGCCGCGATACCCGTCCTCCGGAAACACGACGGTTTCGCCGTTGAGTTCGCGCACGCGCGCCTGCACCGAGAGCGCCAGCTTGTCGATCTGCACGCCGGCGTCGTTGTAGTAGAACTCGCGCGTTACCTGCGCGCCCTGCGCGGCGAGCAGGTTTGCAAGCGCATCGCCGAGCGCTGCCTGGCGCGCGTGGCCGAGATGCAGCGGCCCGGTGGGATTGGCCGACACGAACTCCACCATCATCTTGCGTCCGGCTTCGGCATTCGAGGTGCCGAAACCCTCGCGGCGCGTCAGGGCGAGCGTGACGACCGATTGTTTTGCCGCCAGCGCGAGCCGCAGGTTGATGAAGCCGGGGCCGGCGACTTCGACGCCGTCGAGCAGTCCCGCACCGGCCGGATCGGCCTTCAACGCGTCGGCGATGGTTTGCGCGATCTCGCGTGGATTCTTCTTCAGGGGCTTGGCGATCTGCAGCGCGATGTTGCACGCGAGATCGCCGTGTGCAGCGATCTTCGGGCGCTCGAGCACTACCGCGACCGGCGCAACGAGGCCAAGCCGGGACAACGCTTGTTCGATCAGGCTGACGACGCGGTGCTTGTGTTCGGGAAGCATGGTGCGTGCACGCGAAGAACGCGAAACCCACGCCTGGCGGTCCGCCGGGCAAACGAGGCAACGGTGAACGTGGCTGCGAAGGGGCGCGATTGTACCGGCGCGTCGAGCGCGCACCCGGTGCAGAGAGGGCGTGCCCCCCGATCGCGTCGCGCTGCATCGGTCGAACAGACGATTTGAAGCGCGGATCACGCGCAATTCGTCGCATCGCATGCGCAGGACAGAGCGGGCGTCGCGAAACCTCCCTTTTCCTGCGATCGGCGTTTGTTGCAGGAACTAAGAATCGGATTCTGTTTCGCCGCCGGTGCGCGGCTTCACGTTCTCGACCGTTTCCGACGGAGGTCCCGATGAAAAGCAAACTCCTGCCCCTGGCACTGCTGGTCCAACTCGCATTCGCATTGCCGCCGCCGGCCGCCGCCGTCGAAGGCGTGAGCGACGGCGAAATCAAGATCGGCATGGTCAACGTCCAATCCGGCCCGGCATCCGGCCTCGGCAAAGGAATGCGCGCGGGCGCCGAAGCGGTGTTCAAGGACGTCAACGCGAAGGGCGGCGTGCATGGCCGCAAGATCAATCTCGTCGTCGGCGACGACGGCTACGAGCCGAACAAGGCGGTCGACGAGACGCTCAAGATGATCGAGCAGGAGAAGGTGTTCTCGCTGTTCGGCTACGTCGGCACACCGACCGCCAACGCGGTCATCCCGATCGTCAAGGAAATGGACGTGCCGCTGGTGGGCCTGTTCACCGGCGCGATGACGCTGCGTGCCCCGGTCACCCGGCAGATCTTCAACGTGCGCGCCAGCTACGACGACGAAGCCGAAGCGCTGGTCGCGCACTTCATCGACAAGGGCGCCAAGTCGGTCGCGGTGTTCTACCAGGACGACGGCTTCGGCCTCGCCGTACTCTCCGGCACGGAGAAGGCGCTCAAGAAGCGCAGCATGAGCGTGCTTGCCAAGGGCACATTCCAGCGCAACACGCTCGCCATCAAGTCCGGCCTTGCCGCAATGCTCGAGGCGAAGCCCGATGCGGTCGTGATGGTCGGCCCGTATGCGCCGCTCGCCGCCTTCATCAAGGAAGCGCGTTCCGCCGGCCTGAAGTCGCAGCTCGCGACCGTTTCGTTCGTCGGCACCGACAACCTCGTGGCGGAAGTCGGCAAGGACGGCGATGAGGTCGTGATCTCGCAGGTCGTGCCGTTCCCGGACGACAACGACTTGCCGATCCAGCGCGAGTGCCGCGAGATCGTGAGCAAGCAGTCGGGTGAAAAGCTCGGCTTCGTGAACTTCGAGGGTTGCATCACCGCGCGCGTCATGCTGGCCGCGCTCCAGCAGGCCGGCAAGATGCCGACGCGCCAGGGGCTGGTCGATACGTTGAACGGCATGAAGGGCGTCGACGTCGGCGGCCTGCAGGTCGCATTGACTGCGGACAATCACCAGGCGCTCAACCAGGTGTTCATGACCCAGATTCGCGACGGCAAGATCGTCAAGATCCGCTGATCCGGCACCGACTGTCGTTGCAATGAAGATCTCGCATCGCCTCGTCCTGCAGGCGGCGTTCACGTCGGGCGGATTGCTCGCGGTGGCCGCGGTCGGCTATTTCGCGGTGACGTCGATCCAGTCCGACCTGCGCGGACTGACGATGCATGCCACGCCGCTGCAGACCAAGACGTACGAGATGCAGGAGCGCACCGAGCGGGTGCTCGGCACGCTGCTCAAGCTTTCTCTTACCACCGACCGGGCCGAAGTCGAGCGTGGCGTCGGCGCGGCCGACGCCGAATTGCGCCAGCTCGATACGTTGGCTGTACAGATCCGCGAGCTCGACCCGAAGGCGGGCGGCGACCTCTCGGAGTTCAAGGCGGCGCGCGAGCAGATCGCCGCCACGGTGAACAAGCGGCTTTCCGATGACGCCGCGTATCGCAGCGAGACGGAAAGCGCGCGCACTGCGTTGCGCCAAGCCGAGGATGCGATTCACACGACGCGTGCCGCGGTCGCCGGCATCGAGACCGACGCCGCGCAGGCCGCCGACCGGGCGCAGGAAACCGGCCGCGGCCTGAGCACCACGATGAAGCAGGTGCTGTCGGCGCAGGGCAAGTTGAAGGAGCTCGCGCTGCTCGTCAGCGAAACCGACGCGGTGGCGAACCGGTTCCGGATCTCGCCGCTGCGCGAACGGGTCAAGGCAACCGTCGACAGCGTGCAGCGGCTGGAAGTCGGGGGCGGTTCCGACGACGCGCTCAAAGAGGTCCGCACCGCCGTGGCGGCCATGTTCGACGCATTCAATCGCGACGGCACGGGACTCTTCGCATTGCGCGGCGAAGTGCTGAGCGGCAAGAAGGAGGCGGAGGACCCCTACCAGAAGCAGCGCCGCGCGATCCTCGGGCCGATCGAGGATCTGTCGCAGAAGCTCGGCGCCGCGACCGATACGCTTGAAGTGCAGATGGTCAAGCAGCGCCAGGTGCTGGACGGCGCGCTGCGGGTGCGCAACGAACCCGGCGGCGTGGTTGCGGTGAGCGACACCATCTCCCTCGACATGAAGGAGATGACCGGTCAGATCCGCCTGCTGATGCTGGCGGCCAATGACACCGAGGCGACGGCCGCTGCGGCGGGCCTGAAGCAGCTCAACGATCGGATGGCGGCCAATGTCGAGCGGCTGCGCGCGGCGCTGACGAAGATGAACAAGCCGGCCCTGCTCAACAACGTGAATGCGGCAAGCAACGCGCTGCGTTCGGTGGCGGTGTCGATCGGCAAGGTCAGCGAGACGAAGAAGCGGCTGCTTGCAAGCGAGGTGGCGCTGGCGGCGGCAATGCAGAAGCTCAAGGCGGTCGCCCAGCAACGTGCGACCAGCGGCGAAAGCCAGGTGCGCAGTATCAACGAACGCCAGCAGGAAATCACCGCGGCGGTCGACGCACGCGTGCGCAACGCGCTGGTGCTGATCCTCGCCATCAGCGGCGCCATCATCGTGGCATCGGTCGTGCTCAGTGCACGCACGGTGCGCGTGATCACCGCGCGCCTGAACCAGGCGGTGCAGGTTGCCGAAGCCGTTTCGCGCGGCCGCCTCACCGGCGTGCCGTCTGCCAACGGCAGCGACGAGATGGCGCGCCTGATGACCGCGCTCGGTTCGATGGTCGCGACGCTGACGAACATCGTCGAGCAGATTCGCGGCGCCAGCGATGCGATCAACACCGGGTCGACCGAGATCTCGCAGGGCAGCCAGGATCTCTCCAGCCGCACCGAGCAGCAGGCGAGCAGCCTGCAGCAGACGACGAGCTCGATGGAGCAGCTCACCGGCACCGTGCGCTTGAATGCCGAATCGGCACGCCAGGCGGCCCAACTCGCGGGCACCGCGCGCGGCGTGGCGGCCGAGGGCGCCAGCGTGGTCGGCCAGGTGGTGCGCACGATGACCGAAATCCAGGACTCGTCGCAGCGCATCGCCGACATCATCGCGGTGATCGACGGCATCGCCTTCCAGACCAACATCCTTGCGCTGAATGCCGCGGTGGAAGCAGCCCGCGCCGGCGAGCAGGGACGCGGCTTCGCCGTCGTTGCGAGCGAAGTGCGCGCGCTTGCCCAGCGCAGCACCCAGGCCGCCCACGAGATCAAGGGCATCATCACCGCAAGCGTCGCCAAGGTCGAAGCGGGTTCGACGCTGGTGCGCGATGCGGGCCGCACCATGGACGAGATCGTCAATCAGGTGCAACGCGTGACCGACTTGATCGGCGAGATCTCCGAAGCGAGCCAGACGCAGTTCTCGTCGCTCGGCGAGGTCAACAGCGCGGTGGTGCAGCTCGATGAGATGACCCAGCGCAACGCCGCTCTCGCGGAACAGAGCGCGGCCGCGGCGGTGAGCCTTTGCGAACAGGCGCAAGGCCTGTCGCAGGCGGTGGCCGTGTTCCAGACCGACGCCGCGCACGCGACCCAGGCCGAAATGGCCGCGGCCTGAGCGCGCGCCGCCGCGACGCGAAGATCGAATGGTTCCGGGACAGCGTACGGGCCCTGCGCCTTCAACGTGAGCGAAATCGCATGGGCCGGCTGCGGCTGCGGTTCGACCTTGCAACGCGTCGGCCGGCGGGTGGGTCGCGCAGAGGGTGTTCTGGAGACGCCGTATCGCGAGGCTAGTGGCCCGCTGCCAGCCAAAACGCGAATGTGGCACCGCCTCCCGGCGTGGTCTCGGCCCAGATCCGTCCGCCGTGACGTTCGACGATTCGCTGAGCGATGGTCAGGCCGATACCTGCGCCTTCGAACGCGGAACCGTGCAACCGCGAAAAAGGTTTGAACAGCTCGCCGACCCGGCGGATATCGAAGCCTACGCCGTTGTCCTGGACTACAAGGATCCAGTGTCCTTCGCGAAACTCCGCCCGAACCTCGACTCTTGGAGAGCGCATGTTCCGGGTGAACTTCATTGCGTTGGACAGGAGGTTGACGAATACCTGCCGAAGCAACCCGGCATCACCCGAGAGTTCCGGAAGGGAACCAACCGCTACGCAGGTTAGCCGCTCGGCAGGGTGCGTCACCGCAAGCGTTTGAAGTGCATCCGCCACGACGGCGTTCAATGCTACGGGCCGACACTCCAGGGCACCTCGGCTCACCCGCGCCAGATCGAGGAGATCCGTCACGAGATTTGCGAGGTAACGGGTTTGTTGCTCCAGCAGGCCCAACCAGCGTCGCAATTCGGCAGTATTCCCGGCCTCGAGTTCCTTTTGCATCAAGCTGGACAGTCCGGCAAGGCCGTGGAGCGGCGCGCGAAGGTCATGGGAAACCATGCGGTTGAAGGACTCGAGTTCAGAGATCGCTCGCGATAGTTCCTGGGTGCGCTGCTCGACGCACTGCTCGACCCCTTCGTTGGCCAACCGCAGCGCGGCCTCGGCCGTCATGCGGCGCTCGGCCTCGATCTGCTCGGCCACGCGAGCCCGCTTCAGCGACGCGTTGAGGTGTTGCAGCTCATCACGCTGGCGGATGGTTTGGACGAGCAACTTGAAGGTTCGGATGGCCGCGGTCAGGCTTGTGAACAGTCGCGTGCGCGTGAGTTCATCCTTCGTTCTGTAGTCGTTGATGTCGAAGGCGCGCAGCGTCTCGAGCTCGGGTGCGTACCCGGGCTGCCCGGTCCGCAGGATGATGCGCAATGCCACGCGGCCGAGATCTTCGCGAATGCGCTTGACGAGTTGCAAGCCCGCGTCGGGCGTCTCCATGACCACGTCGAGCAGCACGGCGGCTATGTCTTCATCGCTGGCGATCACGGACAGCGCTTCGGCCGCCGAATGCGCATGCAGGAGCGTCAGGGGTCGACCTTCGATGACTACGTCGTGCAGCGCGAATTCGGTCGCCGCATGAACCTCCTCAGCGTCGTCGACGATCAACACCCGCCATTGCGCACCGTGCGACACCGTCGGAACGCCGGGCGCGTCGTCCAGGACAACCAGCGGGAGATCGTCCTGGTCCGACGCAGCGGCGGACGGCATCACGAATGGCGACTCGGGCATTGGCGTGTACCTGTCAGTCGTCGGTGACCTGGGTCAAGCGAAGTGGAATACCGACACGGCCTCACTCAGGCGCAAGGCCTGGTCGCGCAGATTGGCGGCGGCGGCCGTCGACTCCTCCACCAGCGCAGCGTTGTGCTGCGTCGAGCGGTCGAGTTGCGAAACAGTCTGGTTGACCTGCCTGACACCATCGGATTGCTCGACGGACGCCGCACTGATCTCACGCACGAGTTCCGACACGCGGCCGATCGATGCGACGATGTCCGCCATCGATCTGTGCGCGCTCTGAGCAAGGCGGGAACCTTCCTCGACGGTCTCGACGGACCCACCGATCAGGGTCTTGACCTCCGTGGCCGCCTCAGCGGCCCGGTGCGCAAGCAGCCGGACCTCACTGGCAACGACAGCGAAGCCGCGCCCATGGGTGCCGGCGCGGGCCGCTTCCACTGCGGCATTGAGCGCGAGGATATTCGTCTGGAACGCGATGCCGTCGATGGTACCGATGATGTCTTCGACGCGCCGTGACCGCTCGGCGATCTGCGCCATCGTGCCGACGACCTGGGCGGCCACGTCACCGCCTTGTTTGGCTGTGTCACCGGCCTGTTCGACCAGGCTGTTCACTGCCTTCGCGGATTCGGCATTGCTCTGCGCCGCGGTCAGGATCTGCTCCATCGACGCGGCGGTTTGCTGGAGGCTGGATGCTGTCTGCTCGGTGCGACCGGAAAGATCCTGGCTGCCGTCGGCGATCTCGCCGCTCGCAGTGCGGATGAATTCCGTGGAAGTCCGCACGTCACCCACCATGCCACGCAGCGAGTCCCTCATGCGTGCCAATCCCGCGAGAACGCCTGCGACCTCGTCGCGTCCTTCGACTTCGATGTTCACGGAGAGGTCGCCCGCTGCGATGCGCTCGGTGGCTCCCGCCGCACTGGCCAGCCGTTCGGTCACCGACCGTGTTATGAACCACGCGCCCGCGGCACCCAGCACGACGGCGACCGTCGACAGCGCCAGCAGCAATCTCTGCGCTCGCACAATGGCTTCGTGCATGGCCGCCTTCTGCCGGTCGGCCGATCGGCGTTGCTGGTCCATTACGGCCCGGATCGACGCGACATAGGCCTTGGCGGCGGGCAGCATCATGTTTTCGATGTCGGTGCGGGCGCCCCCCACGTCACCGGCGTTCAGGCGGACGAAGATCGATTCACGCAGCTTGAGATATGCGCTGCGTTTCGCGGCAATGTCGGCGATCATTGGTTTGACCGCCGCGTCAGAGCCGAGCTGGGCTTCCAACGCCGTCTGAATCTGGGTGATGCGCGCCGACGTCTCCTTGATCTGGGGGTCGAAGTGGGCCATGACCTCCTTGTTCGCGTCCGACTTCGCCATCGCAAGCGCACGATTGATGTTCAGCTGGGTCAGCGCCGCCCATTCCATCGCCATCTCGGCGTGCGTCTGCTCGCGCTCGAAAGCGGCCAGGTCCGCCAGGGTGGCATCGAGGCCGGCCCAGCCAATCCCGGCGATGATGCAGCCGAGCACAAGCACGAATCCGAAGCCCATGGCCAGTCTTACGCCGAGCCTCATGTTTAGGAACCTCAAGGTCACCGCTCCCTCGCCGACGACATGGTGCAACTTCAATGCGATCAAAGATCCGATCTGCGGTCGCTCGCTTGCCCTGGACAACGGTGCCAGGAACGCGGGCGCCGCGCGGGTCTACCTCCCTTATTGGGTAGGGATTCGCGCCACAATAGTTGGACCAAGCCATCCAAAACACCCGATTTGATGAACTCGACGGCGCCACTTCCCGGCTTGCGCGCTCGACCGCCCCATAGAATTTGCGGCGTGAATTCAAGAGGCGGTTTGTTCAGGCGACTTTCAACCAAGACCTCCTAGCGCAGTGTCGAAAGACCGTCAGGACTACACCTCCGTTGAGGTCGCTACGCGCCTGGGCATATCGCTGCAGCCTGTTCCACGATGGGTCCCTGCAATGACGGAATTCCGATACCGCCATGGCCCAGTGGACCATGCGCCCAGCAGGTCGCGGAGGTGCGGCGCATGAGACGTTCGCAGGTCCCACAGGCAAACGAGGTCGTCAACGTCTTCGACGACACGTTGGATTCGGCGGAGCGAGAAGACGCGGCGCGAAGCCGACCCTGGCAGGTTCTGATCGTCGACGACGAGGCGGATGTTCACCGCGCGACGGCGTTTGCGCTCGAGGGTCTGCTCGTTCAAGGGCACGGCCTGGCGTTTCTGCACGCGTACAGCGAGCGCGAGGCGCGCGCGATCCTGGAGGGCAACGAGGACATCGCAGTCGTTCTTCTCGATGTCGTAATGGAAGCGGAAGACTCCGGATTGCGCCTCGTCCGATTTGTTCGTGACGACCTGCGCCGTCAGGCTGTGCGCATCGTGCTCCACACCGGCCAGCCGGGCTACGCGCCGGAGATGGAAGTCATTCGCGACTATGACATCAACGACTACCGGACGAAGTCGGAGCTCACGCGCTCGCGACTTGCCGTCACGGTCATCGCGGCAATCCGATCGTTCGAGCAGATCCGCGCGGTTGAGTCGGGGCGTCGCAACCTGGAGAAGGTCGTTACCGGCGCAGCGGATCTTTTCGCGCGGCGCGGGATGGCAAACTTTCGCGACGCAGTTCTGACCCACAGTTGCAGATTGTTCGGTGACGGCGCTGAAGGATTCGTCTGCGCGCCGCACCATGCCGAGTTCGACCGGGAACGGCCGGCCGGACTGGAGGTCGTAGCCGCCACGGGGAGCTTTCGCCGGTTTCTCGGCCACCCGCTCCGCGCAGCGAACCTTCCGCTGGCGATGGCGGCGTTGCAGGAAACGCAGGCCGCGCGTTCGAATTGCCACGGGCCGGGGTTCGCGACGCTTTACCTGCGTGACACCTCGAACGCGTTTGTTGTGGTCTTCATCCGAACCGGCGCCGCGCAGGCAACGCCGGACACGCGCCTTATCGACCTCTTCTGCGCCAATGCGTCGGTCGCCTTCGAGAACGTACGTTTGTTCGAGCGTCTCCGGACCCACGCCTATACCGACCAACTGACCGGCCTGCACAACCGCACCAGGTTCGTGAGCCTCGTCGATGAAAGGATCGTGGCAGGCCCGGACTCCTGGGTCGTTGGAATCATCGATATCGATCAGTTCTCCGAAATCAACGACGCCTTTGGCCACGCGTACGGAGACCTCCTGCTCAAAGCCGTTGCAAGGCGCCTGGGCAGGTCGCTGCGCAGCGATGTGGTGCTCGCTCGCGTCGCCGGAGATTCCTTTGGCCTGCTCGGTCCACAGGACGCAATCGACCCGGAGGATTTGCTTGGCCTGTTCGGCACGCCCCACAAGTCAGGCCCGTACCTGCTGCAGGTTTCCGCCTCGATCGGCCTGGTTCGGCTCAGCGAGACACACGGCAGCGGCCTGGACGCGGTCAAGGACGCCAGTATCGGGCTCGACCGGGCGAAAGGCCGCAGGCAGGGCAGTTACTGCTATTTCACCCATGCCATGGAGGCCGAAACCAAGGAGCGCGTGAAGCTGGCCCTGGGCCTGCGGCGCAGCCTGAGGACGAAGCGGCTGCAGCTGTTCTACCAGCCGCAGATCGAACTGGCGACGGGCCGGGTCGTGGGCGCCGAGGCGCTCCTGCGCTGGCGCAATCGCGACGGCACCTTCGTGCCGCCGCACAAGTTCATCCCGGTCGCAGAGTCGTCCGGGCTCATTCGTCCTATCGGCGCATGGGTCCTGCGAACTGCGGCCCGCCAATTGCAGGCGTGGTGCAACCGCTGGAGCGGCGAATTCCGCATGGCCGTCAACGTTTCAGTCGACCAGTTTCGTATGCCCGGGTTCAGCGATTCGGTACGCGGTGTGATCGAAGAGTTCAACGTCGATCCGCGTCGCCTGGAACTGGAGATCACGGAATCCATCGTCTTGGACGAGATGGAAATCGTGCTGAGCACGTTGCGGCAGCTGAAGGACCTGGGCGTGACCATCGCGATCGACGATTTCGGAACGGGGTACTCCTCACTCGGATACCTGCAGAGGTTGCACGTCGACCGACTCAAGATCGATCGCAGTTTCGTCAAAGGGCTTGGCGAGTCGGGTTGGACGAGTGGCGATCGGACGGAGCGGGAGTTCTCCGGCATTCCGGAAATGATCGTCAAGCTCGGCCACAGCCTTGACCTCAAGGTCGTCGCAGAAGGCGTGGAAACCGAGGCGCAGGCGCGCTTGCTGCGGTCTGTCGGCTGCGAGGAGGCGCAAGGCTACCTGTACTGCAGGCCCGTCGCTGCCGATGATTTCGAGCGGTGGGTGGACAGGCGCGGGTTGTCCGGGTCATCGGGAACCGGCTAGGCCCCTTGCATGCAGCCGCTCAGCCTCCCGGAATCGGTTACCGCTGAAGCGGCGATCGCCGTAGCCCGCCTCAGGCGCCGAGCGTTTCGGGACCACTCGGGGCGACGACGGGAATCTGCAGCGTGAAGCACGTACCCCGCCCCGGTTTGCTTTCGACCGAAATCCGCCCGCCGAGCACGCCGGTAACGATGTTGTGAACGATGTTCAGGCCCAGCCCGCTGCCGCCCTGGCCGAGTCGCGTGGTGAAGAACGGGTCGAATATCTTCGGTAGATCCCCCGGCGCGATCCCGACCCCATCGTCGCAAAACTCGAGCACGACCCGATCGTCGTCCGCGCGCTGCGTACGAATCGTGATCTGGCCACCCGGACGGCCGGCAAATGCATGCTCGAGCGCGTTGTTGAACAGGTTGTTGACCACCTGTCCCAGGGGTCCCGGATAGCTGTCCATGCGAACGCCGTCGGCAAGATCGGCGCGGACGCTGATGGGCTTGTTCTTCACGAGGACGCGGACCGTGGAGAGCACTTCCTCGATCGAGTCCTTGAGGTCGAACTTGCGACGCTTGGCGCTCGTCTGATCCACGGCGACCTGCTTGAAGCTCGACAGCAGGTCGGCGGCCTGAGTAAGGTTGTGCATCATCAGGTCGGTGGCCTGCACGTTCATGCGCACGTACTCGTCCAGCTGGGAGCGCCTGAGGGTGCCGGAGTGGGCCTCCTTGTCGAACTGTGCGCTCTTGTCGTGCAGCGTGCTGGCGACGATCAGGGCGTTACCAAGGGGTGTATTCAGTTCGTGCGCCACGCCCGCGACCAGCGAGCCCAATGCAGCGAGCTTCTCGGTTCGCACCAGGTCGTCCTGCGCGCGCGCCAGCGTGTGCAAGGTCTGTTCCAATTCGCGGGTGCGCTCGGCGACCCGCTCCTCCAGGGTCGCGTTGAGTTCGCGCAACCTGTCCTCGGCATGTTTGTGTTCCGTGATGTCGAGCACGGCCCCGATCGTGTGGGTCAGGTGGCGTGACGCACCCTCGCCCTCGAAGAAGGATTGCGAACGCGTCGTGAGCCAGCGAACCTGGCCATCGCGACGGACGATCCGATGCTCGATATCGAAAAGGCCGTCCCCGGCAGGATCATGCGCACGCAGTACGGCAGCCGTTACACGCTCCCGATCCGCATCGTGGACCTGCGTGACGAACTTGGCGAGGGTGACCTCTTCATCGGGGCCCCAGCCATAGTTGGCCCGCTGCTCGGCGGACCAATAAATCCTGTCGGTGTGGTGATCGTGGTCGAAGATGCCGAAGTTGGCGACCCGGACCGCCTGCCGCAGACGGTTGTCGCTGAGGTGCAGCGCCTCCTCGCGTCGCCTGCGCTCGGTCACATCCAGGATGACGCCCACGGTGCGTACCGGTTGGCGCCGGTCGCCTTCGCCCTCGAAGGTCGTCTGCGACCGCGCGGCAAGCCATCGGACTTCGCCGCCGTGCCGCACGATGCGGTGCTCGATGTTGAAGATCCCGTCCCCGTCCGACGCATGCGCCCGAGCGATGGCGGTGCTCACTCTCTCGCGGTCTTCGGGATGCACCAGGTCGGCATAGCGCTGAAGCGAACCCGGCGCGTCGGCTCCGACGCTGCAGATCTGGCGCATCTCGGGTGACCAGAACACGGTGCCGGTCCGATGACCATGGTCGAAGATTCCAATGCCCGAGGCGTGCACGGCCAGCCGTAGCCGCTCGTCGCTTTGGCGGAGCGCATCTGCCTGGCGCTTCTGGTCGGTGACGTCGCGACCTTCGGCGATCAGCATCTGGACCGTGCCTTGCTCGTCGAAGAAGGGCTTGATCGACAGATCGGCGTACTGAATCTGCTCCTGATTCCTGAAATGCGTCACTTCGAAGCGGACCGATTCGCCGCGCGCAGCACGCCGGACCGCGTCCTCGATCCGGGAGCGTTGTTCGCCCGAGGGTCCCCACCACGGAGCCTCCCAGAGGAGGAGATTTCCCACGATTTCCTTCTCGGACATTCCGGTGCTCGCAAGCGCAGTCTGGTTGATGTCCATCAGCCTGCCATCCACTGCGAGCAGCGCGGCGTACTGGAATGCCTGCTCGAAGGAGGCGCGAAATTTCCGCTCGAGGGCCCGCGCCGTCCGGTAGGGAGTCCGCATGCCGGTAACGAATACCACCCGATAGATGATCGCGAAGGCGACGATCTTGTACAGGTGACCGAGCAAGTTAAAGACGTCGGAAACCGCCACGTAGCGCAGGAAGAAGACTTCCCCCAGTCCCATGACAAAACTCGCGCAAGCGAGCCACCAGAACTCGGCGCCGTCCTGCCTCCTCGCGCGGCGCACGAAAATCAGGGCGGCGAGTCCATACGCGCCGACGAGGACGCACTCGTAGACGACCTTGAATCCGGTCAATCCTTGGCCGGTGACATAGGTCCTTGGCAGCCAGGCTTCATGAAAGAAACCGATCCATGCCGTGAAGGCCGAAACCGACAGCGCCAGCGCCAGCGCGCTGCGCCGGGAAACGAAGGACGGCGACCGCATTGCCACGGCAATCAGGGTCGCCGCCATGACGGACCGCGCGACGAGCCAGAAGACGATCGCTTTCTCGGGAGAGCTCTCCGTGACCAGCTTGGGCATTCCCTGGAACGAGAGCGCGTGGAAGAGGTCGATTACCGCAACGGCGAGAAATCCGCACGCGAGGATGAGTTGGTCCTGCGAGCGATGTTCGTTGAACGCGTTCCAGCCGACCGCAAAGACGAGCAACGAAACGACGATCGCAAGCAGCTCCATGAGCAGGTGCAACACCGCATAGCTCTCGGGCTCGCTGAAAAAGGTGAAAGCGGGAAGGAAGAGCGCGACGAAGAAGAGGCCCGCCAGCAGAACACCCGTTGCGATCGTCCGGGTGCGTGCCCGCAGCGCGCGCTCAGTATTGCGCGGGACCACCGGCGTCTTCGCTGGTACGCAGCACCTGGGTCAGCGCGTCGAGCAGCATCGCGCGGGTGAGCCTTGCTTTCGTGATGTATCCATCGATTGCGAGGTTGCTCCTGACGTCCGCCTCCGGCGCCTGGCCCGGCTGTCCGGTGCGCAGGATCACTTTCACGTCGCGCTGGCCGAGTTCGTCGCGGATGGTCGATATCAGCTTCAGCCCGGCGTCCGCGGATTCCATGACAACGTCCAGCAGCACAACGGAAATATCCTGGTTGGCCGCGAGCAACTCGCGCGCCTCTGAGGCGGCATAAGCATGACGAAACTCGAGCGCACGGCCCAGAATCCGCTCGCCCTGCAATGCAAGCACGGTTGCATCGTGAACGGTTCGATCGTCGTCGACGATGAGAACGACCCAGGGTTTCACGCCCCGTGACGCGTCTTCGGCGTCATCCGGGGGTGTGTCGGAGAAGTCGATCGTGTCGCCGAAGGC
>Ga0326726_10001854_pt1 | contig 19705 bp, 16 predicted proteins | sample MHFenrmetagenome_2_FD_207603 | JGI IMG/M metagenome (GOLD analysis project Ga0326726, IMG submission 207603) | Lab enriched peat soil microbial communities from Michigan Hollow, Ithaca, NY, United States - MHF15MN | ecosystem: Environmental > Terrestrial > Soil > Wetlands > Peat | place: USA... | reverse complement strand
TCTTCGAGATAGGCTTCGAGCTTGTCAGACATGGGGGATCTCCTTGGTGATCTCGTCGAGGACGCGGTTCTGATTCTTCCAGACTTCGAGAAGCCCGGCGCGCAGGGTGCGGCCCGGTTGAGTGATGGTGTAGAACTTGCGAGGCCTGTCCTCGGTCAGGTTCCACTTCGAGGCGATCCAGCCGTTCTTCTCGAGCCGGCGGAGAAGGGGATAGAGGGTGTTCTCTTCGACCTTGTAGCCCAGGGTCTCGATGTGTTTGACCATGGAATAGCCGTACATGTCCTTTTCGAGCAGGGCGAGGACGAGGATGTGGAGGAACCCTCGGTTCATCTCCGTTTCGAGGCTGCCGATGTCGGGTTCTTTGGTGGTCATGATGTGTATCTCACTATATAGTGTAATATACTATAGTGTACGATGCACTGCTTGTCAAGAGTTTTTTCCAAAATCTCCAATTTTTTTCCTGAATCCCCTGAAGATTTTCCTAAATTGAACAGGATTTCCCCGTTATTTTGCTGAGTCACCGACCATTTTCCTGGATTTGCGCCGAATGGCCAGGGGAGGTAGGGGCGACCGCGCATCAGGAATTGGGAAAAGAACGTACGTAGTCGTCGTAAAGGCTAATAATCCTGTAAAATCCTCCCTTTCAGGGATGACGGGAGGCCGCTCGGCGAGGATCAGGCCCCTTTGGGCAAGCCTCACTCGATATAGATAATCACGAGGATGATCGAGTTCGGCACCAGACCGGAGCGTGCGCCTTGGGAGATGCCGATCCCCACACGCCGGGACTTAACCCCCTTGGGGTCGGCGGCGGCCTGCTTGGCCCCATCCCGGAGTGAGCCGGCGATGCTGAGAACAGCGGTGACCTTCCGGGTCTTCAGATCGGTCCGGGCGATGCGTCGCTGCAGCCGGCCCATGACATCGTCTTGGCTCAGCGCCTGGTTGTCCAGAAATTCGCGGGCCGTCTCGTCCGCCATCCGGGTGAGCGTGGGATCCTCTTCGAGCGCCGGGGAACCGCCCGGCTCGCGGAGGCCGTTGAGCTCCTTCAGGACAATGGCTTTTGCGTCGGGGCCGAGCGGCGGGATGCGCCTGATGAAAAGTTCCGTGACCAGGAAAACCGTACGGTCGAATTCCTCTTTCAGCACGACACCGATGCCCGCATGGGTCACTTCCGGATGGAGGATCGCGGCGCGGTGTCCGGGGCTGCCCATGAAGCTTTTATGGATCTCATCCGGAGAATAGCCCTTGCCGACGTTCTCCGCGGCCAGATCGGTTATGATCCCCGCGGCGAGCAGCCGCTCTTCTGTGCCTCCCGTCGTCGGCGAGACGTGGGCGACAAATCCGCTGACGCGCATGTCCTCGCAATGCTTCGTGGCGACATCGGCGAGCTCGGGATCATACGTCAGAATGCCGAGGCCGGCCTTGGCACGTTCGGCGTTGATGAGCTCGAACAAATGTTGCTGCCTGTCGACTTGGGGTACGGCTTGGAGGGAGGGGGACGTGGCAGCGGCCTTGGCGGCCGTAACGGCGACATGCCGGGACGGCCCAGGAGCCGGGAAGGCCAGCACGATTGTAAAAGCGGCGAGGCCGATCGAGCCAGTCGTCGCGACCCTCTTGGCGGCCGCGATGGCGACCGCGAATCGATAGCCCGTCTGTGACATGACCGCCCCCTATCTCTTCTTCTTGGCAGGCTCGACCCAGTTCTCGATGAACTTCTTCGGGCCGCCCTCGTGTTCCTCGACCAGGGCCTGGAAGATGGCCTTCAAGTGGTCGTAGGGGAGCGTCCCGATGATCATACGGTTGTTGATGATCATGGTCGGCGTCGAGCGGATGCCGTGGGAGAATTTTTCCGACGTCTTTTCGTACGCGGCGCCGGTGTCGATGATCTTCTTCACCAGCTCGCGGATGGCCGGATCGCTCCCCGCGCCTTCCGTGCCGTATTTTTTGGCCAGAGCGGCGCGCCAGGCCGGGTCCTTGCGCGAAACGAAGTTGGCCCAGATCTCGTCGTGGATCTCGGAGAAGCGTGGCGGGTTCCCCGCGGCGATATAGGTCAGCTCGCATGCGCCGGGATGGAGGTTCGCCTTCTCCGGGACGACGGTGTTGCACGCACCGTCGAGCGGGAAGAACTGGATCACGACATTGATCTTGCCGGCGAAGTCCTTCTTGAGCTTCTCCAGCTGCTGGCTGAGATAGAGGCAGTCGGGGCACATAAAATCCGTGTATTCAATGATTTGGATTGCCGCATCCTCGAACTTCTCGGTCGATCTCACGGACCAGTAGGGCGACAGGAACGACGGCGAGGCGACCTTGGGCAGCTCGAAGAACTGCTTGACGATGTTCACCGCCGTGCCCGTCTGCGCCGCCTTGCGGGCATTGTGATACTCGATCATGCCGTAGGCGCCGGCTGCGGCGATGACGGCGAAGACAATGAGGAGCTTCAGCGAGGGCCGGACCCAGCGCTTGACCAGATTCTTGATGTCGCGGTCGATGCCGTAAACGGCGAAGAGGATGAAGCTCATGATCGAGAAGATGTAGAAGCCCGAGCAGAGGAGGCACAGGCTGCCGAGGTGAAGGACGGAGTAGAGGAGGAGCGTGACGACGCCGACGACGTTGAGGAGCGAGAGGGACTTGTTCGTCCGCTCGAAGGCCTCGGACGGGAAGATCGTCCCCAGGACGAAGAGCGCGCCCAGGAATAGGCCGAAGAAGCCGAGCGGGATGCCCATGACCGCTGAGATCGGCGAGAAGGCCGAGCTGTCACAATTGAAGAAGGCGCTGATGTCGCAGAACGAGCCGGTGAAGATCGTCTTGGGGTAGTTGGCCAGGAAGAAATGTCGGATCGTCATGACCGACGCGGCGATCATGCCCAACCCGGCGATGAAGCTCAGGACGCGCCGGAGGTTCCAGCCGTCGAGAGTCAGTGTCCGCGCGTTGCTCTTCATGCGCCCTCCTTTAGAGGCGAATGATATCACACAGGAGGCGGCAGTGGGGGCTCCGGCTTCTTGCGGCGATGCCGATGGGGCCGGGACCGCGGCCGGATGCCGAAGCGGTTCCTGTAGATGAGCGAGAAAGGATCGTCGCAATCACCGAAGGTGCCCTCGGCGAGGAGGGAGGCGATCCGTGAGGCCTCAGGATAATGGGGGCGTTCCTTGAGCGCCCAGCGCATCTTGCCGTCTTCGAGCGCCCGGAGCATGTGGTCGACGATGACGAGCGTGTGGACGGTCTCGAGGAGAAGCGTTTTGGGGATCGTGGCCGTCGCCCTGGCTCCGCGGAAGGCCTCGTAGAGGACCTTGGGCTTGTCGCCGTGCATCGCGGCGAGCAGGGGTTGGGCCCAGGGCCAGAGGAGCAGCCCGTAGGCCACCTCGGTCGGGGGGAAGCCGCCGGAGCTGATGGAGGCGTCGAGCGCGCCGAGGAGGAAGGTCAGCCTTTCGAAGGCGTTATCGGAGGCCTGGTAGATCTCTCCGACGTTCCCCAGAAAGCGGGGCAAGATGCCGTGCGTGCGGGCGGCCTGGAAGAACGCCCGGACGCTCCCCGATTTCATGTCCTTGTTGAGCTCTTCGAAGAGTCGTGCCCCGGAGCAGATGTCGAGCCGGTGGCTGTGGCGCGGGATGGCCTCGGCCGTTCTCTCCTCGATCGAGAAGCCGAGGCGCGACGCATGACGGAGGGCGCGCCAGATGCGGACCGGATCTTCCGTGAAGCTCGTGTCCGGGTCGCCGATGATGCGGGCGCGGCCCGCTTCGAGATCGTCGAGGCCGCCGACGTAATCGATGACGGAGTAGGTGGCGATGTCGTAGAAGAGGGCGTTGATGGTCAGGTCGCGGCGAAAGGCATCCTCGCGCGGTGTGCCGTAGGCGATGGGCTTGAGCGGGAGGCGGCCGCGGCGCCGAGCCTGGCCCGGGGCGGCCGGAACGGCGCACTCGGGGAGTGGACCGGCGGCGAGGACGTCAGGACCTTGGGCGTGTTCGTCCTCGGGGGCTCCTCCCGCGTTTTCCGGCCCTGTCGGGATAGCGTCTGCCTCCGTATCCTCACGGGCGGCTTCGGCGGCCCTTGCCGCTTCCTCCTCGCGCTCGGCGGCGAGCTCCTCTTCGTCGGGCTTGCGGCGAAAGGTCGATACCTCGATGACCTTCCCGTCCTGGAACTTGACGTGGGCCAGCCGGAAGCGCCGGCCGATGAGAAAGGCGTTCCGAAAGAGCTTCTTGATCTGGTTGGGGTGGGCGTTGGTGCCGACGTCGAAATCGGCCGGCTTGCGGCCGAGCATGAGGTCGCGGACGGCCCCGCCGACGAGGTAGGCAGTGAAACCGTGGGCGTTCAGGCGGTAAAGCACCTTGAGGCAGTCGGGATCGATGTTCCGTCGCGAGATGCGGTGGCGCGAGCGGTCGAGGATGACCGGGGCCTCGAGTTCCGCCTGGGGCGCGCCGCCTGGGGCCTCTTCAGGATCGCTCATGAGTCCTCAAAATAACAAAAAACGCGCTCCGGCTCAAACGGGCGCGACGCGGACCCCATTGCCTATTTTTCTTTCGCCTGCTCGACGGCGGCGAAGACGCGGAGGAAATTGCCGCCGAGGATCTTACGGATGTCTGCCGGCTTATAGCCGCGGCGGACGAGCTCCTTGGTGATGTTCGGGAGGAGACCGGCGTTCTCGAGCCCCGCGGGGGGATCGCTGATGCCGTCGAAGTCCGAGCCGAGGCCGACGTGGTCGGCGTCGCCCGTGATCTTGACGACATGGTCGATGTGGTCGACGACCGTCTTGACGTCGACCACGGGTAGCGTCTTCTTGACTTCGTCCCAGCGCTTTCTGAAGTTAGCCAAGAACTTTCCCTGGGCGGCGGGCTCGAGCTTGTCGATGGCCGCCCAATCCGCCGGCAAACCCTGCGCGGCAGCGACCTCGGCCAGGACCGTGCTCTCCGCCTTGTCGAACCCATCCCTGAGAAAGCCGCGGTAGAAGTTGATACCGACAACGCCGTTCTTCTCGGCCAGCGCCTTGAGCATCTCATCGCTCAGGTTGCGGAAATGCGGCGCCAGGGCCCGGCAGCAGGAGTGCGAGGCCACGACGGGCGCCTTCGACAGGCGCAGGACGTCCCAGAAGGTCTCGTCGTGCGAGTGAGAGACGTCGATGATCATGCCCAGCTTGTTCATCTCGGCGACGACCTTCTCGCCGAATTCCGTCAGCCCGCCGTGGACGGGTTTGGGGTCGCCCGAGGCGTCGGCCCAGTCCGTCGCCGTCCAGTGGGTCAGGGTCATGAGCCGGACGCCGGCCCGGTAGAACTCGCGCAGGAGCACCAGGTCGTTCTCGATGGCGTAACCGCCTTCGACGCTGATGAGGACGCCGGTCTTTTCGTTCCGGGCGGCGTTCGCGTCCTGGTACGAAAGGACGAGCGCCAGGTCCCCGGGATTTTTTTCGACGAGACCGTGGACCGCCTCGATCTGGGCGAAGACCTTTTTGGCCGATTGGAACTTCTCGAGATCGTTCGAGGGCGGAGGGGCGAAGCAGGCGAAGACCTGGAGGTCGACGCCGCCGCGCTTGAGCTTGGGGATGTCGATGTGTCCCGGGGTTAGATCCTTGCTCAGGTCCTCGCCGGCCATGGCCCGGCGGATGGTGTCGCAGTGCATGTCGACGACGGCCGCGTCGCGGTGGAGGAAGAGCGTCCGGTGGATGGGATCGAGCAGGTTCTCGCGGCTCGACGCCAGGTTCCGGATGATGTCGCAGTGATACTGGCTCGCCAGGCGCAGGAGCTCCGGGTCGATCAGCCCCGGCCGGTCTCCCGGCATGTGGTACTCGGGGTGCTCGTCGTCGAGCTTCTCGGTCAGGACCTCGCCGGTGCGGAGGCTGATGGCCGGGACGTTTTTGGACCAGAACGAGGTGTGGTCGGAACCGCGGTAGTTGGGGCGCGGCTTGAGCTTGGCGATCGTCTGCGCGTCGAGCCCCCGCTTGACGATCTCGAAGAGCTCGGCGAACTCGGTCATGCCGCCGACGAGGAGATCGCTGTCACCCGTCCCGACCATGTCGATATTCATGTAGAGGACGGTCTTGTCGAGGGGGATGACGGGGTGTTCGGTGTAATAGCGCGACCCTTGGAGCCCGAGCTCCTCACCGGCCCAGGAACCGAAGACGATCGTCCGGGCCGGCTTAAAGCCCGCGACGTGGAGGGCCCGGGCCGTCTCGAGCACGACAGCGGCCGACCCCGCGTTGTCGTCCGCGCCGGGGTAGATCCAGCCGTCGATGCCGACGCCGAGATGGTCGAGGTGGCCGCCCATGACGATCGCCTCAGACTTGAGCTTGGGATCGGTCCCGGGCAGGATGCCGACGACGTTCGGGGCCGTCCGGTCGCCCGAGACAAAATGGGCCTCCATCTCGACCTCGGCGCCGACGTCGAGGGTGAACGATCGCTTGAGGCGGAGCGTCTTGCTGACGAGGTCCCGCCAGCTCTTCTCGACGAGGTAGAACGCGTCGCTGAGGAAGTCGCGTCCCGCCCGCATGACAACGAAGCCCTCGGGGCACTGGCCCGGGCTAAGAGAGCCGGGACGCTGGCGCCGCTGGCCGGGCTGGCTGGGCTGACTTCCGGGCGTCGAGAGGTCCATCTCGATGAGGCCGACGGCGCCCTTCTCCGCGGCCGTCTTGACCTTCTTCCCGAAGCTCCAGGCGTTCCGGGCCTCTTCGCCGAGAGACTCGGGGAGTTCGGCCATGACCAGGACGATCTTGTCCTTGACGTCGATCGTCGCGTAGTCGTTCCAACCGTCTTTTTCGGAGACGACGCCGTAGCCGGCGAAAGCGAGCTCGCCGCGGACCTTGCCGGAGCCGGTGTTGTTGACGGGCGTGAAGTCGCGTCCCCGGCCGGCGAAATAGACGCGGTGGGCCGGCGAGACGATCTCGAGCCGGATGGGCTGTTCGAAATCTGTCCACGCCTTGAACGGGACTTCCTGGAACCACGTGCCGTTGTCGCCGCCGGGCTTGAGGCCGGCCTTCTTCATCTCGGCGGCCACGTACTCGGCCGCGTGCCGGTATTCGGGCGTGCCGGATTTCCGGCCCTTGAACTCGTCGGAGGCGAGATAGGCGACGTGGGCGAAGGCCTTCACACCGTCGGCCGTGGGCCGGACGGCCGCCCGTTCGGCCGCGCCCGCGCCGGGGAGGCCGGCCGAGGGGGAGAATGTGAGGTAGGCGGCGACGGCTGCCAACGACACGAACAAAGCGAAGAGGGGAGCGGAAGGGCGAGTGGAAGGGCGAGCGGCAATTCGCTTCATGACGAGGTCCTTTGTTCGAGCTTCTTCAGGGCGTCGGCGGCGGCCTTGGGCCGTCTCAATCCGGCCACGACCTCCTCGAAGGAGGGGGGCGGAGGGGCCTCGATGGCGGCGGGTTCGCCGGACGGGAGGGTGAATTCGAGCGCCAGGGCGTGGAGCATGAGCCGGGGAAAGCGCTCCTGGCGGGCCCGGTCGCCGTAGCGGAGGTCGCCGAGGATGGGATGGCCGATGTGATAGAGGTGAACGCGGATCTGGTGGCGACGTCCGGTGGCCGGACGGACGCGAAGGAGGGTCGCGCCGTCGAGCCTCTCGGCGACCTTCCATTCGGTCGATGACGGCTTGCCGCGCTTGGGATCGACGCCCATGCGTCCCGAGCCGAACTCGCGGAGCGGGGCGTTGATCTGGCCGTGGCTCGAGGAGACCGCGCCGTCGACGACCGCGAGATAGATCTTGCGGACCTCGCGGCGGTCGAACTCGCCGTTGAGGTGGCGGTGGGCCGCGGCGTTCTTGGCGAAGACGATGACGCCGGAGGCGCCGCGGTCGAGGCGGTGGACGGGGTAGAGCGTGCCAGGGTAAAGGTCTTTGATGAGTTCCGGCAGACCGCCGCGGCCGGCTTCGGCAAGAGATACGACGCCCTCGGGTTTGTCGACGGCGAGGTAATCGTCCGTCTCGAAGAGGACCCGAACGGCCGTGTTCTTGTCGTCCATGCGGCGCACACCTCTGGGGACTTATAGCACAAAAGGTTACTTGATGACGACTTTCTCCGGCCACACGGCATCGGAGCGGCCGTCGGCGTTGGCGTCGACAAGGATCGGATTGGTCAGAGCGTAGGGGAGGGCGGCCTCTTTGGGGGTCCCGTCGCCCGAACGCTGCTGGATCAGGGGGTAGAGCGATCGTGCGCCAAGGACCTCGACAGCGATCCAGCCGTCGCAGGGCATGTCGACGCGGACGCGGTCGCGGAACTTGACCGTCCTGCCGTCGGCTCCCTTGATGACGAGGGGCGGGCGGCGCTCGCCGTTGACGATCAGCCGGACCTCGGAGACGTCGAGCCAGGGCGCGCCGGTCACATTAATGTCGAGATCGACGCGACCCTTCTTTGCCGTGACCATGTCGCCGAAGGTCGCTTTGCGGTTGGCCTGGGCAGCGATGATGGGTCCGTTCGAAACAAAAGAGCGTCCCTTTCGGAGCGCGGTGACAAGGGCCTCCCGGTCGACCGCGCCGGCAACGGGTTCGGCCATCAGGACATAGGTCCGGGCGTAGCCGGTCTCGCCGCCGTCCACGCCGTGGGCGTCCGAGGAGCCGACGATACGGATCGGATAGCCGCGGTTGACGAGATGGAACCAATCCTCGATCGCGACGCGGTTGTCCCCGCCGAACACCGCTCCGTTCATGGCCTCCATGACGTCGAAATCGGTATCGAAGGGGGCCGTGGCGAAGGCGGCCTTCTCGGGATCGAGGCCGTAGGAATTGAAATAGCCCAGTCCGCCCGAGCGCGGATGGTTGATCTGGACGAGCGACCCGGCGTTCTTTTGGCGAGCCGCGGCGAAGAGCCTGGCCGGGGTTTCGTCCCGGACGCCGATCGCGCCCTTGTTCGGCTCTTCGGGGCGGATGGCGACGGGAAAGGTGTTGAAGTGGATGCTGCCGGTGCGGGCCGTGACCTCGGCGCCAGGGATGAAGGCGAGCTCGCCGCGGAGGCCGAGGCGATCGAGATCGGGCCCGTAGTCAGTGACGATGTTGTGGTCGGCCGAAACGATGACGTCGACGCCCTCGGCGGCGGCGCTGCGGAGGCGGTAGGGGACGAGGACCGAGCCGTCGGAGAACTGGGTATGCATGTGCGTGTCGACCGAGACGAGGCCCGGGGTCGAAAAGACGCGGTCGACGGTGAACTTGAGGTCGCCGAGCCCGCCGGAGAGGACCTCGATGATGCGGGTCTCCATGGCGTATTCGGGGCCGTGGGAGGAGGCGGCGAGATAGGTCCCCGTCGGGAGCGTGACCTCGAGGCCTTCCGCGGGCGGATAGACGGCGTTCTTCAGGGCCTCCCAGCTCCGGCCTGTGGCGATGGGGTTCTCAGGAAGGAAGTAGGGCGTCGCGGTCGGGGCGAGGCCGATGAACGAGACCTTGCCCGGGACGTGACGGCCCTTGCGGTCGGCGACGGCGACGCGGACGCGGCCGAAGGAGGGAGCTTCGATCGTCCACTCGTTCGCGGTCGCACCCTTGCCGGGGCCGGCGACGAATGTCTTCTCGACGACCGCCGGGAAGAGGTTGGCCCGGACCGTGTAGGTGCCTGGGGGGAGGGGGAAGACGAGCGGAACCGGTTTGTCGAGGAACGTGCGGAAGAAGACAGCGCCCATCGCGGGTTCGCGGACGATGACCTCGGCCGGACCATCGAACTTCTTGAACTCAAGACTGGCCCGGACGGTCTGGAAGCGGACGGCGCGATAGAGCCGGGCGAGGAGGTCGGGGAGCGCTGATGCCGTGAACACGGAATAGGAGAGGCGATGGACCGCGCCCGGGCGGAGAGAGCCGGGGAGGGGCGCCTTGGAAGTCTCGACAGGATTGGGATTGTACCAGGCCAGGGCGTGGTCGGGCCGCTGGTAGACCCGAAAGTTGAGCGACGCGAAGGGCCCAGCATTGTAAGGGCTGAAGTTGTAGCTCTGCCAGGCGGTCGTGCCGAGGCTGAAGCTGAGGCCTTTGATCTCGGCTGTGCCGGCGTTGCGGATCTCCGCGGCGGCGTCGATCCGTCCCGAATCGAAAGCGAACGTGTAGCGGACGACGACATCGAGGCGGAGGCCGTCGGGGCCCTGGGATGAGGCCCGGGCGACGACGGTGTTCGCTTCAGGCCGGACGGATGATGCCGTGACGACGAGCGCCTTACCGCTGAGCCGGATGGAAGGATACCCGGCCTGGACATCGGGACGGGCGGCGGCTCCCGACGGGAGGAAGGCGGCGACGTATCCGGCGATGTCGGGGTGACCGTAGTTGATCGAGCTCCAAGCCGGCCGAGGTGTCGCGGCGATGAGGGCGGCGTACTTGCCGTCGGAGACGAAGACATCGCCAATGCGAGCCATGCGACCGAACGGCTGGGGCAGGCTCGCGGGGTCCTTGACGACCTTGATGGTCGCTGGGACTGCCAGCAGGGACCCGGTCAGAACAAGGACCAGGACGGCAATGGCGATGGCTTTTTCCATGGCGGGAGAACCTCCGGGGAAGGGCATGACGAGCCCCAGCATAGCCAAACCGCCGGGGTGCGTCAAACAAAGATCAAGGATTGTTGTCGAAGACCGCGACCTCGTAGGCCTCGCGGACGAGGCCGTGGTGGAAGAGACCAAGGAACTTCATCAGCTGGGTCTGGAAGAAGCGGTTTTCCTCTGTGGCGACCATGTCGGCCTCGGTCTCCCAAAGAGTGATGGGGACACACTCGCCGATCTTGCGGTCGACCAGGAAGTAGGCGCCGCGGTAGCCCCCCTGGCCGCGGCAGCCCGGGACGACGTCCTCGGCGAAAAGCCGGGCTGCCTCGTCGATCCGCTCCGGCTTGATCTGCATTCTCAACATGCGTGCGTGCATGGCTTTCCCCCTACCTGAGCCGTTTTCCCCTATTAGGGATATAGTAGGGCGACACCCCCGCAGAGTCAAATAAGAAGGGGTCAAACCTATCTTTCGTTACTTTTGCTGCCTCCTGCACTTGATGTGCGGGCAGACGCACTTTAAAGTAACGAAAGATAGGTTTGACCCCTTCTTTTCTTTACTTTGCCTTGGGGCCGAGGCCGAGGCTGGAGATGTCCATGAGCTGCTGGTAGAGCAGCCGCTCGCCGGGCTTGCCGCCGCGGCCCGAGGAGAAGGTCATCCAGCGCCCGTCGGCCGAGATGGAGGGGAAGCCGTCGAAGGCCGGATCGTACGTCAGGCGCCGCTCTTCGCCCGTTCCGATGTCCCTCAGGTAGATCTCCCAGTTGGGCCGGCCACCCGGCTCGGTGAGGACGCGGACATAGACGAAATGCCGGCCGTCCGGGGCCGGGAACGGCGCCCAGTGGGTGCCTTCGTCGCTCGTGATCTGCCGACGTGCCGAGCCGTCGTGCTTGAGCGTGAAGATCTGCATTGGCATCATGCCCCGGGCTTTGCCTTGGTCCTGGCGTCTCCAGGCCCGGGTGATGATCGTCTCGCTGTCGGGAAGGATCTGGGCCCCGCCCTCCTGCCAGTCGTCGGTGAAGGTGATCTGCTTCTGCTGCGAGCCGTCGATCGCCATCGTCCAGAGGTCCATTCTTCCGTCGACCTGCCGTCCGAAGAGGATCCAGCGTCCGTTCGGCGCGACGACGCACTCGGCGTCGTAAACCTTGTTATTCGTCAGCCGATTGACGTCCCCGCCATGGGTGTCCGAGGAATAGATCTCGGCGCCTTGGGGGTAATCGTTCGCATCGTGCCAATTGCCCTTGGGGAGATCCGGCCAATCGCGGGTGGAGGTCCAAAGGACGTGTTTACCGTCCGGGAAGAAATAGGAGCAGGCGTCCTCGCCTTTCCCGTTGATACGCCGGATGTCCTTGCCGTCGAAGCTCGATATGTAGACGTGGTAGGTTGTGTCACTTGGGCCCTTGGCATTCCCGATGAGATACTTTCCGTCGGGAGAGAAGTACCATTCGGCGGCCTCGGGCAGGTTGGGAATACGGTGGCAGGGAAGCTCGAGGTTGGCGGCCGGGACGGGGACCGTGGAGGTCGGACCCGCCTGTGGGAGAGAAGCGGCACGCGCCTTGAGCGCCGGAGGCGCGCAGAGGAGCGCTATTGCCACGAGAAGAATGATCAGTTTAGTTAAAGAGGCTTGCTTTCTCATTTCATAACTGGCCGTCTTCGGCCTCGCGTATGTTAAGGCTAATGCCCCGGCGAGTCAATCAAGAAGGGTCAAACCCAGGGCGGGAAGCGAATTCTGAGGAGCGATCTTCAGATCTTTCTCTTCGCCGGAGAGTGACGAAAGGTAGGTTTGACCCCTTCTTTATAATCCTCCGGGGTGTCCAGATCGCGGAGGATGTTGGCGTCGCCGACTTCGATCTCGCCGATGTCTTCCGGGTGGGTGCGCATCAGCCGGCGGAGGCCGTCGGCGGGGTCGAACGCGAGGACCTCCCCGCGATACTTGAGATCCACGAGGACGGGGTGGCCGCGGCGGCCCTCGAAGGTCGGGATGATGATGCCCTTGCGACTCTCTTCGTACGCGGCAATGACCTCGTCGACGACGCGCGAGGCGAGGAACGGCTGGTCTCCCAGTACCACTACGACGGCACGGGCATCCCCCGGAAGCGCCTGGAAGGCGGCTTGGATCGAAGTCAGCATGCCGAGCGGATAATTCTCATTGACCGCGAAATCGACGCCGCGGGGTTCTATTTCGCGCCGGATGGCGTCGCGGTCCGCGCCGAGGACAACGAGCGTCCGGCCGGCGCGCGATGCCTGCGTCGTCCTCACGACGGCTCCCACCACCGTGGTGTTCCCGAAGGAGAGAAGGAGCTTTTGCGTGCCCATCCGCCGGGACTCGCCCGCCGCCAAAACGACCGCCCAGATCACGGCCGGCGTGTCCCCGACTGAGCGGACCGGACAACCACGAGCTCGGCGGCGATGCTGACGGCGATCTCCTCGACCGTCCTCGATCCGATGTCGACCCCGATCGGGGCGTGGACCCCGGCCCACTGTGCAGCCGTCGCCCAGCCGCTCTCCAGGAACTCGCACTGCATGAGCTCGATCTTGCGCTTGCTCCCGATCATGCCGATGTACGCCGCCTCGCGCCCGATCGCGGCCCGCAACGCCTCGGCGTCCTTCTTGTGGCCCCGGGTGACGATGACGAAATAGTTATCCGGCGAATCCTCGACGTTGCGGACCGCCTCGCCGATATCGCCGACGATGATCTCGTCCGCGTCGGGAACGTTCACGGCGTTGGCGAACTCGGGCCGGTCGTCGACGACCGTGACGCTGAAATCGAGAAGGCTCGCCAGGTGCGCGACCGCCTTGCCGACATGACCCGCCCCGGCGATGACGAGCCGCGGCAAGGGAAGGACCGGCACGACGAACGTCATCCGGTCTCCCGCCCGCAGGAGCCGCGGTCGTCCGCTCGCCAGGACGTCTTCGAGGACGCCCGGCGCGATCTCCCCGAAGACGGGATCATCGGGCAAGACCGGCGCGCCCTCCGGCAGCCAGCCCCGCTCGAGAGCGACGAGGTCGTCCTGCCGGGGCGATACACGGCTGATAAGTGCGCCCCCCCGTCGCTTCCGGAAGCCCTCGAGAGCGCTTTCGTAGATCCCTTTGGCCGTATCGACACCCGGATCGACGAGCACCCGGGATGTGCCGCCGCAGATCGCCCCCTCCGCGTCCGAAGGATCGGCATCGAGCCGGACCGAAATAAGCCGGGCTTTCCCGTCCTGAAGGGCCTTTTCGGCGGCGGACTCGACGCGCGCTTCGAGGAGCCCGCCGCCGACAGTTCCGGCGACAAGCCCGGCGCTCGAGAATATGGCCGAAGCTCCCGCGACCTGCGGCGTCGAACCGTCGGTCTCGACGATGGTCGCCAGGACGAGCCCTCGTCCTTCACGTCGTCCGGCGGCCAGCGTTTCGAGGAGCTTGGGGAAGCTGTACGTCATGCGGTGATAGCCGTAACCGCCTGTTTGAGCGCGGCGAAAACGAGGTCGGCCTTGTAGCCGTTTTCCCGCAGCGGTGTCGCGTCCTTCAGGGCCGCGCCGGCCGCCTCCTTGACGAGCGCCTCCGTTACGGGCTTGCCGCGCAGGACATCCTCCGCTTTTTTCAGCCGCCACGGGATTGGCGCCACGCCGCCCATCACGATCGATATCTCCGCGAGCGCGCCGCCATTCGCGACCGCCGCAACGGCCGCCGAAACGAGGGCGAAGTCCCATGTGCCGCGTTCCTCGAGCTTGACGTAGGCCGACTTCTGCCCGGCCTTGGGTGCCGGGACCCAGACGCTTTTCAGGAATTGTCCCTTCGTGAGCACGTTCTCGCGGGTCACGTCGACGTCCGGCCCAGCGTAGAACGCTTCGAGCGGGACGATCTTATCGCCCCTCGCCGATCCGATCGTCGCCCTCGCGCCCAGGCTGATCAGCGCCGGAGCCAGGTCCGACGGGTAGACGATGAAACAGCCGTTGCCGCCGAAGATGCAGTGGTACTTGTTCCTTCCCTGATAGGCGAAGCAGTTGAAGCCGCCCTTCCTCCGGCAGTGGACCTGGGGGTCGCGATAGTACCAGCACCGCGGCCGCTGACAGAGGTTGCCGCCGACCGTGCCCACGTTGCGCAGCTGCGGCGTTGCCAGCGACAGAGCCGCCTCTTTCAATCCCGGATAGTCCCGCGCTACGGCCGCGTCCCCGGCCAGGTCGACAATCCGGGTCATGGCCCCGATCCTGAGGCCGTCCTTCTCCTTCGCGACGCCGGCGAGTCCGGCCACCCTCCTCAGGTCGACGACCAGGTCCGCTCCGGAGACGCCGCTCTTGAGCTCGTCGAGGAGGTCCGTCCCGCCCGCGATGATGGCCGTCGTCTCGGTCGTTTCGGCGAGCAGGGCGGCCGCTTCGTCTGCCGTCCGCGGCTCCGCGATCTTGAACTCTCTCATGACCCGGCCTCCTTTTTCTTGAGGGCCTCGAGGACGCGCTTGGGCGTCATCGGGATCTCGCGGATGTGGACGCCGATCGCGTTGTACACGGCGTTGGCGATGGCCGGAGAGCTGGGCACGCGCGCCGGCTCGCCCAGCCCCTTCACGCCGAGGTTGTTGATCCGCGGGTCGAAGACGTCGGCGAATAGGACCGTGATCTCGGGGATGTCGAGTGACGTCGCGATCTTGTAATCACGGAGATTGGGATTGACGACGTTGCCCGTGGCGTCGTCCATGACCCGCTCCTCGAAGATGCCCGCGCTCAAACCTTGAGTGATGCCGCCGATGACCTGGCTTTCGGCCGTCAGCTTGTTGACGACCTGGCCGCTGTCCTGGACGGCGACGTACTTGAGGACGCGGACGCGCCCTGTCTCCACGTTGACCTCGACCTCGGCGAAGTGGGCGCCGAAGGTGTTGAAGGCGAATTGGTCCGCAGGCATGCCGCCGCGCTCGCCGTGGAACACCGTCTCCCGGCGGAGACTGCGGTAGACGTCGGCGAACGACGCCGACTTGGCCGGGTCGCTCTTGGATGCGAATTTCCTGTCCGCCATGACGACGTCGCCGGCCTCGATCTTGAGCCTGGCCGCTGCGACGGCCTTAAGCCGCTCGACGGCCTTGAGGACCGCGTCACGCACGGCCGGGGCCACGGACGGCGTCGTCTGGCTGCCGCCTGAGGCCGGTGCCCACGGATAGTCGGAATTGCCGAGCTTGACCGTGATGTCCTTGGGACCGAGCCCGAGCGTCTCTGCGGCGACGACGGCCATATGGGTCCGCGTGCCCGTGCCGAGGTCCTGGGTGCCGCAGACGACCTCGACCGACATGTCCGGATAGAGGACGATGTCGGCGAGCGTCCCCGGCGCTCCGGCGCCGAACCAGATGCTTGTGGCGACGCCGATGCCGCGCCGCAGCGGGCCGCTTCCGCTCCCTTCCCCGGGGCGGCGGTTGCGCCGCTCCCAGCCGATGGCTTTGGCCCCGAGCTCGTAGCACTTGTCGAGGCCTTTCGACGAGTAGGGGATTCCCGTGTCGCCCAGGTTCTTCGTCGAGTAGTTCTTCCTGCGGACCTCGAGCGGGTCCATATCCAGAGCCGCGGCCAGCTCGTCCACCACGCCTTCGAGCCCGAAATCCCCTTGCGTATGTCCGGGCGCCCGCATGGCCCGCGAGGCGCCGGCATTTGTATAGACGGTCTCTTCGAAAGCCTTGCAGTTCGGGCACTTGTAGATGTCGACGGCGGGTTCCGCGACGTCATCGCCGGGCCCGACGCCGCCCGAGGCCATGTTGGTGAGCTGGATGGCCGTCAACGTGCCATCCTTCTTTGCCCCGACCCGGTAGGTCTGGAAGGACGAGGGCCGGTACCCGACGCACATGGCATTGTCGCGCCTCGAAAGGAGGATTTTGACGGGGCGGCCCGCGTCGCGGGCTAGAGTGGCTGCCACGATCGTATGCTCGTTGGCGCCGAGCTTGCTGCCGAAGCCGCCGCCCATGTAATTCTTGATGACCGTGACGTTGGACGCCGGGATGTGGAGGGCCCTGGCCAGGCCGTCGCGGACGCCGTGGATGTTCTGGGTCGAATCGTAAACGATGAGGTGGTCGCCTTCCCAGGCGGCGACGCTACCATGCGTCTCTGTCGGGTGGTGGGTTTCGAAACCGGTCCGGTACGTCCGCTCGACGACGACGTCGGCCTGGGCGAAGCCCTTATCGACGTCACCCCGGTTGTACTCGTTAATCTTCTCGACGTTGGCTTTGCCGTCTCGGACTTGAGGGGCGCTCGGGTCGCGGGCTTTTTCCCAATCGACGACGGAGGGGAGTGTCTTGTACTCGACCTTGATCAGGCCAAGGGCCTTTTCCGCCGTCCTCTCATCGACGGCGGCGACCGCGGCGATCTGCTGGCCGGCGTAGCGGACCTTGCCCTCGGCGAGCTTCAGCGCCGACATGACCCCGGGCACGGCCAATGCCGGGGCGAGATCGATCGAGACGACCTCGGCCGCCGCGTAAGGCGAGCGCAGGATCTTGCCGATGAGCATGCCCCGGAGCTTGATGTCGTGAGTGTACTTGGCCCGGCCCGTGACGACCTCGCGGCCGTCGATGCGATTGGTGGCCTTGCCGATGAGACGAAAGTCCGGGGCCTTCGGCTCCGGAGGCGGCGCTTCCGGGGTGACGGCCGCGGCCTTGGCCGGGCGCTGGGTCCTCCCGGCTTGCCCGCGCGCTTCTTCCAGATAGATGCGGCTGCCGTCTCCGATATCGACGAAGTCTTTCTTGATCATGTCAGGCCCCCCTCAGCTTTTTCGCGGCGGTCTCCACCGCCTCGTAGAGCTTGGCGTAGTTGCCGCAGCGGCAGAGATTGCCGGAGAGCGCCTGCTTGATCTCGTCGAGTGTCGGGGCCGGATTCTTCTCGAGAAAGGCCGAGGTCGTCATGAGGAAGCCGGGCGTGCAGAAGCCGCACTGGTACCCATCCTTTTCGATGAAAGCCTCCTGGACGGGATGGAGCTTGTCGTCGTCAGCCAAGCCTTCGACCGTCTTGACCGTCCGGCCGTCGGCCCGGATGGCGAGGACCATGCAGGCGTAGACCGGCTCGCCGTCGAGGTGGACGGTGCAGCCGCCGCACTCGCCGCGGTCGCAGACCTTCTTGGCGCCCGTGAGGTCGAGCCGGTCGCGAAGGACGTCAAGGAGGGTCTCGTTCGCACCGACCTCAAGGCTGACTTTCCGGCCGTTGACCGTCAGGGCGATCGTCTTTTTATCGTAGACCGGGACACGGCCTTTTCGGGTGGCGATCGTCTGGCCGAGAAGGGGCGGCAGAACAGCGGTGCCGAGGGCGCCCGTGCCCATGCCCTTGATGAAGTCCCGGCGGGTGACGCCGGCCGGAGATTTCCGTATTGGCTTTTTCTCCATGAGGGTCTCCTCCGAGCCGCCGGACTAGAGAAGCCGGAGCAAGGCGAGAGCGCCGAGGGAAAGGGCCACCGTGGCCGTAGAGAGCCAGCGCAGGCGGACCGGCCGCATTTCGAGCGACGAGAGGGCGGCGCCGGCCCGCAGGCCCAACGGCACGGTGAGGATCGAGAGCGCGACGGCGATGGGCGCGTAGTAGAGCGAGAGCGGGTAGGATGTGCCCATGACGCAAGGGGCGACCCCTGTCGCGTACTTGACGAGCGGAAAGACGTTGACCGCGACGAGGGCCGTTAGGCCGCCCGAAAGCCCCTGACCGGCGGCCTTCCCTGCGATCGACTTGCTAACGACGCTGAGGATAAGCACGAAGGCCGCGCCCTCCATGACGATGGCGAAGATCGGGTTGCCGATGGCGCCGTGGAGGACCGGCAGGCCAAGAAGCAGGGCGTCGAAAAGCTTGAAGCCGGCGGCCATGCCGACCATGAGAGCCATCGTCCTGATCCGGGGCGAGATGGCCCAGGCCGCGGCTAGGAAGAAGAGGGCCGTGCCGGTCATGATCGAGCCGGACACGGTCGAGGCGCACTGGCGCAGATACATGCCGAGGGCCGCTTCCGAGAGCCCCCAAAGGCTGCCCAGAACAAGGATCGGGCCCCAATTTGTTTTTTGCGGGGTTTGTGACATCGTTCCCTCCGGATGCCGGATTTTAGGGAGGAGCTACGTCCCCCAATATACGGGGTTTACGGCGGGGCGTCAATGAACTCTTTCCGGTCCGTTTCCGTCTAATCCAATGGAACGAGCGTAGAACCGCAGCCATTTTGGACCGAGGGAATAGCCCATGCGCCTGACCGAGACGAAAGCCGCCGCCGTCTTGACCGCTTCAGGGACCCTTCTCCTTCTTCTCTTGGGGCCGGCTTCGGCCGGCGTCCTCGTCGCCCAGAGCCTGGATATCCCTTCGAAGAGCTGGGGTGTCAGTATAGGGAATTCGAAGACGTTCAGCGGCCTGCGATTCAATCTCCGCGACAGCCGGGTCGAGAGGGTTACCGGCGTCAACGTGACCGTTTTGATGCCGCGCATGGACGACAAGGACGCCGTCATCACAGGCCTATCCCTCGGCCTCGCGCCTGGGGGAGGCCGGCTCCGCGGTGTTCAGATGGGGATCTTGGGAGCGGGTGCCGATGCCAGCATGATCGGTCTTAACCTGGGCGGCCTCGGCGTGGGCGCCGGGGACGATCTCATCGGGATCTCCATCGGGGGACTGGGCGCCGGCGCGGGGAATAACCTGTCCGGGATCGCTGTCGGAGGGCTCGGGGTGGGCGCCGGGGAGAACGTCACCGGTCTCTGCATCGGCGGTCTGGGCGCGGGTGCCGGCGGGACCTTCAAGGGCATCGTCATCGGCGGTCTGGGCGCCGGGGCCGGTAAGGACGTCGTCGGTCTGGCCATGGGGGGACTGGGCGTCGGCTGCGGGGAAAACCTGACCGGCATCGCCATCGGCGGACTGGGCGTCGGCGCCGGCGGGCGGCTCACGGGCCTCGCGATCGGCGGCCTGGCCGCGGGCGCGCCGGAGATCCGGGGGTTGGTCATCGGCGGCATCGGCGCCGGCGGGAAAGATCTCAGGGGCGTCTTTGTCGGCGGCGCCATGATCAGGATCGAGAAAGGCGGGCGTCTCACGGGCCTGGCGGTGAGCTCCTTCAATCACATCCGCGGCACGCTCAACGGCCTGTCCGTCGGCATCGTCAACTATGCCTGGACCATCGACAAAGGGATCCAGCTCGGGATCGTCAACATCGTCCGCGACAATCCCAAAGGACTCCGCGTCCTGCCCGTATTCAATACGCGGTTCTGATTCTTCCGATGGATCGGGAAAACGCGACTATCCCGCGGCCGGCATCTTGGCGTCGCTCGGATTTCTCGCCCAGAGCCGGTTGATGACTCGAAGCAGGACGATGCCGCTCCCGACGAACACGGCAAAGAGCACGCCGG
>Ga0326726_10001853_pt1 | contig 19705 bp, 16 predicted proteins | sample MHFenrmetagenome_2_FD_207603 | JGI IMG/M metagenome (GOLD analysis project Ga0326726, IMG submission 207603) | Lab enriched peat soil microbial communities from Michigan Hollow, Ithaca, NY, United States - MHF15MN | ecosystem: Environmental > Terrestrial > Soil > Wetlands > Peat | place: USA... | reverse complement strand
GGACGATGAAGGTGTACGGGCGCCTGAGCGCCAGTTGAACGATCCACACGGCGGGGGACTCGGCCTTAAAAATCGATTATCGATAATCTAGCATGGCGACCGGGGCGGCCGCCCGCTCTGTTTCAAATGAAATACGGATCAGCGACTTAGGCGACCACCCGACGGGTGTAGAGCCATCCGCCAATCCAGGCCGTTGGCAGCACCGAGACCGCAAGCGCGATCGGATACCAGTTGGGACCGAAGTTCCACATGGCGACGGCGCCGACAATACTCACCACGAAACCGATCGCCCCCAGCAGCATGGCGTGCAACATCGGAGCCGAAGGCGCGAGCCACGCGGCGATGTAGCTCCCGAGCCCGTCGTAAACAAGTCGATATGAGAGCGCCAGGAGCAGCAGGTTCGTTTCCGGCATCGGTTTGCCCAGCGGCGGAAACACCCCGAGCGTATGCAGCATCTGGTCGGTACCGAGCGAAAGAACCGCGCCAACGATAAATCCCGCGAACAACGCAATCGCGCTGCGCCCGCCGCGCCGTGGCGGCTTACTCAGTGCCGTCATCGCTCTTCCCTCCCCTCGTCCCATCCTTTGGCAAGGACGAATGGCGAACCAGCGATCCTACATGGCGGCGCTAGCTTTTCTTTCCCATCACCAGAAGGAGTCCACCGATCAAGACCGCACCAAGGCCAACCCAGACAGGAACATTGACGTGTTCTTGTTCGTTGACGGTCATGTGCAGCGGGCCCAAGTCGGCCTGGTGGGTCTCCTTGGTGTAGCTGAAGCCACCGTACGCGAGCCCCGCAAGGCCGCCTACGATCAGCAGTATTGCCACTATCTTTTGGGGATTCATTTCGTCTTCTCCAGTTCAGGTCCGCCAGCGATTTGTACGCCAGCACAATGAGCTCAGTGGCCGAAAAGCTTCTGTTCGCCACCGCTCACTACGCCTAGATTGATCCGCGGCGGACTCTTGTCAAGTCCCGGAAGACTCTAGAAAAACGGTAAGGGACCGAGCCATGCGGCGGAAGATTGACCGTCAGCGCATCGGCATCGTTGATCCCGCGCTTACGGAATGCCAATGTTATCGCGGGTTGACGCCGACGCCGACGCCGTGCAGAAATGGACGCAGAACAAAAAACGAACTGCAGGGGCTCGCAGTCATGGCTGACTCAAGACCATCGTTTGTCTATGGATTGACGTCGTTTCTGGTGCTGTTCCTCGCCGTTGCTTCCGCGCAAGCAGTGCCGCCGAAGAAGATCACGGTCGGCACGCTCACCTTGACATATTGCAATACCGACTACGACGGCTATTGCGGCAGGATCAAGCGCAAGCTCGACCCAACCGGTAGCGTGAACGGCAATATCACCATCGGCTTCGAATATTACCCGCGGCGTGATCAATCGAAACCGAGTCTCGGCGTGATCCTGCCGCAGGAAGGCGGCCCGGGTTATTCCTCGACCGGCACCCGCGATGCGTACCTCAATATCTTCAATGCGCTGCGCGATCGCCGCGACATCCTGATCGTCGACAAGCGCGGCACGGGCACGTCAAGCGCTATCGATTGCCCGGGAATTCAGACCGGCGATCCCGGTGACCCACAATTGCTCAAGGACTGCGGCAAGCAGCTCGGTAACAAGGCACCGCTCTATCGCACCGAGCTCGCGGTGGCCGACATCGTGGGCGTCATGGATGCGCTCGAGATTCCAGAAGTCGACTTCTACGGCGACAGCTATGGAACCTACGTTGGTCAGACGATCGCCGCGCGTTTCGGCAATCGTCTGCGCAGCATCGTTCTCGACAGCGCGTATCCCGTGCGTCCGCCGGATGTCTGGTTTCCGACCGACTGGGCACGCGGACGCGACGGACTCGATCGCGTCTGCCAGCGCTCGCCCTCGTGTCGTGTGCTCGGCGGGAGTTCGACCTGGCGCATTCAGGCGCTACTGAATTACCTGCGCTATCACGACATCACCGGCAGCGCGCCGGATACGGACGGCGACCTGATCGATACCACGCTGAATGTCTCGCAGCTGTTCCTCCTGATGACGAACCTCGGAAACTCGCCGGGCACCTATCGCGAGCTCGACGCCGCTGTGCGCGCCTTCTTCGAGTCGCACGACACGCTGCCGCTGCTGCGCCTCTCCGCCGAATACGACACCCCCGGCGTTACCGATGCGGTCGATTTCAGTTACGGCCTCTATCAGGACGTGGTCTGCGAGGAATATCCGCTGCTCTATGATCTCGCCGCGTCGCCCGCGAAACGACGCCAGCAGTATGCGCACTCGCTCGAAGATGCTCGGGAGAATCGGCCCGATCTCTTCGCACCCTTCACCATCGATGAAGCGATGCAAGCCGCCGCCGACTTCACGCCACTCGCAACCTGCCTCGACTGGCCGGCGCCGACACCCGCTTATCCTCAAGGCGACGCGTTACCGGCGAATCCTGTCTTTCCCACTGTGCCAACGCTCGTGCTATCGGGCGACATCGATTCGGTGACGTCGGTGGAAGACGCGAATCAGGTGACGGAACTCTTCCCGAACGTTCAGCACCTTGTCGTACCGAACCTTACGCACGTCACCGCCTGGTACTTCAGTGACGTCGGCATTCTGCCGGACGGCGGCGACACGACCCATTGCGTCCAGGATGTGGTGCGCCGCTTCGTGTCGCAGCTCTCGACCGGGAATACGAGCTGCATCCCGAAGGTGCGCCCGATCCGCACCGTGCCCGCCTTCGCGCGCTCCGTCGATGATCTCAAGCCCGTCGTTGCCACCAGCGGCAATCAAGCGAACAACGCCAAGCTGCGGGTTGCCGCCGGCGCGCTCGAGACGGTGGGCGATGCGTTCTCGCGATTCCTTATCACCTACGGCATCGGCGCCGGCTTGCGCGACGGTCTATTCACCTACGTGCGCGATGACGTCGGGTACGCGTTCGAACTCGACCACGTGAAATGGACGAACGATCTCGAAGTCACCGGCAAGATGGAATGGAATCTCTCATCGGGCGACGTGACGGCGGACGTTAAGCTCCGGCAGGATGGGAAGAACGTCGGAAACCTGAGCATCGCGTGGAATGACGTGCAGAGCAATGCGATCGCGTCGATCTCCGGAACCATTGCTGGCGATCGCGTGAAGGCGAAGCGCATCGCGCCGTAGTCACTCAATGAATATGTGACGTTGCGCTCGCTTTCGCCAATAATTGACGATAGCGATTGACGCATCGCACTTCACTCTCTATCCTCCGCGCTCCTTTTGCGACGGCACTTTTCCCCGGGCGTTGCTCGCAAACCACCACCTTAACTGGTGACAACCACGAAGCCCGCCGCTTCGCCGTTCCCGCAATGGAACGACGATGGCGTTGATTTCTCTGGTTTCCGCGTCCGCTGGCGGCTAACGACCGCCGGCGCGGGCTCAATTTCTTCCGCGCACGCGAAGCGCGGTGTGTGTGCATTCAAGGAGATTTCGATGTTGGAAGCATTCTTGTTGATGACTTTGATCGGCGCTGCGGTCTGCCTCATCACGGGCGCAGTTGATCACGTGAGGGGCCACTGATCGCGGCCGGGGTTGGCTCGGCTCGGTTGCTCGGCCGCTTTTTTCAGCGTCGCGATGTCGAGCTTCTTCATCGGCATCATTGCCTTGAAGACCCGGGCTGCTTTTTGCTGGTCGGGATCGCTCACAAGCTCGATTAGTGCACGCGGAATAACCTGCCAGGACACGCCGAATTTGTCGGTGACCCAGCCGCATTGCATTTCCGCTCCGCCCATTGAGAGCTTCGCCCACAGGTCGTCGACTTCGGCCTGAGTTGTGCAGTTGACGACGATTGAAATCGCGGGCGTGAACTTGAACAGGGGGCCCCCGTTCAACGCGACGAATTCCTGTCCCTCGAGTTCGAACGCCGCAGTCATCACGCTGCCCGTCGGTCCGGGTCCGACGTCGCCATAGCGCAGAGTCTTGAGGACTTTCGAGTTCTTGAAGACGGAGACATAGTAGTCGCGCGCCTCTTCAGCCCGGCCGTCGAACCACAGACAGGTCGTGAACTTCTGCATGGCAATGCTCTCCTGGTGCTGCCAGATATGGTCGCATCCTACCGCGAGTTCCCCGCGATCGATCTAACTCAAGGACGCCGCCAAGACCCCTGAGCCGACAGGCCGCACGGGGTTCTTTGCGGAATCTTCGTGGCGCGGTCGCCTTTTCAATCGATGGCGTAGGGCTGCCAGCGCCAGGACAGGAGGCTCTGCGGCTCCACGCGCTCCATCAACACCTCGAAGACGACCGGTTGCCTTGAAATGCAACCTTGCAGTTGCTCATCGATGAAGCTGAACGGAAACCGAACGAAAAGCCCACTCTTATCTATAGGTCGCAGGCGCTTCCTGGGCTAACCGATCCGCGCGAATCTACCAAGGCCCGCCGCTATCGCCACTCCGCTTGTCGGCGAAGTGGCGATAGCGATCAGTGGCAGCCATTGCGCACTGACGGCGCCATCCGTCAGGGATGGAGCTGCAGGCGAATCTCGCCATCTTTGTGCGCATCGCTGTGCACATTGACGTACAGATCTCCCGCCAGGTAGCTCGCGTATTGCGACGCAGTGAACCTCGTGCCATCTGGCACGGACCACCGAGTCGCTGACTTCTTTACGAGAGTCACGAGAACGGGACCGTTCACCCCAGCCGCGCCCTGATGGATATGCGCGGCGGTACCGTCAATGCCGGACGTTATTACGCCTCCGCTCACCGCCATGCCATCACCAACGACGATGTCGCTCACGGCCGACGCCGTGGAAACTACCTTCGGAACTTCCTGGTCGCCGCTCAGGACGCTCGGCGCCTCCACGGCCAACGCCACTCCACTTGTTACTGCAATCGCAGTAGCGATCGCTATCAGTCCGGTGCGCGCTGATGGCGCAACCCTGTTGTGCATACGCATGTGAATACCTCTTACCGATGGAAAACACTTTGATCCGTCGTGGTCACTCAGCCCTTGAGCGACACCCTAGAACAATGTGACTGCAGAGTCGGTTCGATGGCACGCATACGGTGATCGCACTTGCTGCCAGCATCGCGACGACAGTTGACTCGACGGCGCGATCAGTCGATAAAGTCGTCTGAATCGGGATCCTGACTGATCTTGAAAAGGGAGGAATTATGCGTGCACTAACGATGAGTCTCCTTGGGGCCGTTTCGTTGATCGTCATTTCGGCCGGGGTCAGTGCCAAGGACAAGCCACTGTCGGACGCCGAATACACCGCACAGGCACTCTCCGCTGCTCCTGCGGCAATCGCGAAAGGCGCTGCTGTCGTGCGCATGGAGGAGGACGGAAGCATGCGCACGTTGCGCAAAGGAACCAACGACTTTACGTGCATCGTCATGGGCACGGACAAGATGTGCAACGACCGCAACAGCATGGAATTCATCCACGCGCTGATGAAGCACGAGCCGCCTGCGGACAAGGCGGGAATTTCCTACATGCTCGCCGGTGACCACGGCGCGAGCAATACCGACCCGTACGCATCCGGTAAGACGGCGGACAATCATTGGCTCGTGACGGGTCCGCACATCATGCTTTTCGGTCCAGCGGCCAAGACGCTGGGATATACGGAAGCCAAGGACCCTGATCCCAGCAAGCCCTACATGATGTGGGCGGGTACGCCGTATGAGCATGCCATGATCCCGATGGGCGCTCCGAAGAAATAACGCCAGGACGCGCGAATCACCCGGCGTTTGCGCAGGAAGGCCCTCATGAAGCGACGCGATTTCTGCAAGTCGACCCTGATTGGCGGCGCGGCGGCAGCTTTGCCTTTCGTTCGAGGACGCGCATTCGCCGACGCCGCTGCGCCTCCGAGTGGCAGCGACATTCCAGCAGTCAAACTGTCGGGCGAATCGACCGTCATTCCCGCGGCCGCGGCCAAGGATCTGGCCGCGCGCCTGCACGGACCGCTGCTGACTTCGAGCGACAAGGACTACGACCAGGCGCGGCGCATCTGGAACAAGATGATCGACCGCCGGCCTGCGCTCATTGCGCGCTGTTCCGGTGCGGCCGACGTTGCCCACGCTGTGGCCTTCGCGCGCGAGCGGGAGCTGCTCGTGGCGGTGCGCGGCGGCGGTCACAGCTTTCCCGGTTACTCGGTGTGCAACGGCGGCTTGATGATCGACCTTTCGGCCATGCGCGGCGTGCGCGTCGATCCCGCGACGCAGACCGCACGCGTTGCGGGCGGCGCCTGGATCGGCGATCTCGACTGGGAGGCGCAACAGTACGGTCTCGCGACACCGATGGGGGAGATTTCCAACACCGGTGTCGCTGGACTCAGCCTGGGCGGCGGCTACGGGTGGCTGAGCCGGCGTTTCGGCCTCGCCTGCGACAACATAGCCTCGGTCGATCTCGTCACCGCCGATGCCAGGATTCTGCGCGTCAACGCGAAGGAACATCCGGATCTCTACTGGGGCATCCGCGGTGGCGGCGGCAATTTCGGCGTCGTGACATCGTTTGAATATCGCCTGCATCCGGTCGGCCCCAAAGTACTCGCGGGCAGTCTCAACTACGCGCCGGCCCAGACGCGCGCGGCGCTGGAGTACTACGCCGAGTTCGCTGCGCGCGCGCCGCGCGAATGCGCGATTGAGCTCAGCTGGGGCGGAGATGAGGGAGATGCCGCGGACCTCACCGTCTTCGTCTGCCATAGCGGCGATCCACGCGCAGGGGAGAAGGTGCTGCAGCCGTTGCGCACCGCCGTGAAAGCGCGCACCGATACCATCAAGCTGCAGGATTACGTCGACGTTCAGCGGCAATTCGACGGTCCGCCGCTTTCCGCACGGAACAGCTACCTGAAAGGCGGCTATGTCGCCGAAGTGACGCCGGCGTTGATCGATGCGCTGATGAACGAGTTACACGTCGATAGCGTGCTCGGCATCGAGATGGTGCACGGCGGCGGCGCCATCGCGGATGTTGAAACCGGTGCGACCGCGATCGCACACCGGAAGGAAATGTTTCAGTTGCTCGTCGCCGCATCTTGGCCCGACGCGGCCGACAACGACCGTAACCGGGCGAGAACCCACGCGGAATGGGACAAGGTGAAGCGCTTCACCAGCGGCTTCTACGTCAACCTCAACGACGCGGATCAGAAGGCGGTCGACGACAATTACGGACCCAATCGTCCGCGGCTTGCGGCGTTGAAGAAGCAGCTCGATCCAATTAATCTGTTCCGCCTGAATGCGAACGTGCGCCCGGTGGCTTGATTCAAATTCGCGAGGCCCGTCGCACTGAGTCGCTGCGACTGCATGCCAGACTGCGCCGATGGTGATCGCGGAAGGCACTCGTAATCTCCTGCTGGCGAATGCCGTGACAGCGGCCCTGGCGCTCATCCTGCATTGGCCGCTCACCACCCTGCTTTGGCCCTTCTGGGTGCAGAGCGTGATCATCGGCTGGTACAGCCGCCAAAGAATCCTGGCGCTCACGAATTTCTCGACCGACGGCTTCGAGATCAATCACCACCCGGCGGCGCCGACACTGGAAACGCAACGCTTCACCGCGCGGTTCTTCACCCTGCACTACGGATTCTTTCACTTCGGCTATCTGGCCTTCTTGTGGAAGGGAACGAAGGGCTACAACTGGTGGGATTGGCTGGCGATCATTGCCGCGGCCGCTTCCTTCGTCGCGAGCCACCGTGCGTCCTTCCGACAGAATATCGAAGCGGACAGGCGTGGCCGCCCGAATCTCGGCACGCTGATGTTTCTGCCGTACCTGCGCATCATCCCGATGCACGCCATGATCCTCGTCGGCGCCGGCTACGTAAGCGACAGCGCGGGCGCGCTGTTGCTATTCACCGCTCTAAAGACGGGTGCAGATGTGCTCATGCATCATGTCGAGCACAGTCTGTTGCAGCGGGGCGCGATACCGGTAGAAAGCGTGAACGCTCGCGACGGCTAGGAGCAACCTATCAGTCGCCAGAGTATCGGCCGCTCATTCCTCTGCGTCAGCGCTCATCGAAGGCCAACCGATCGCCCCGCAAAACCCGCAACATCGAAATAGGTCGACGAACCCACGCGCTCTACCTTGAGAATCGTTTGCAGGCCGTTCGCGGCTGGCGGCGATACGATCGTCTCTCTCGAGACCTTCAGCGGCCTGCCATTCCACAGGCTTTCGCTGAGAACGCGACCCCGCAATTGACCGACGGATGGCAGGTCAAGCTGCAGCAGATGCGCGATCGTCATGCCGATGTCGGCATTGCTCGCCGGCATTGTGCTGCGGTAGCCCCTGCGAAAATCCGGTCCACGTGCCGCCATGAAATTCCAGGTGTCGGCGCGGCTGAAGCTCCCGTGCATGCCCTGCCCCTGCTGCAGGGCCGTGTCGGCTACTTCCGCGGCACAGCCGGACGGTCGTGCGCAGCCGGTACCGAAGGATGCGAAGTTGACGACGATCGACGGTCGCGGTGTGCGCGCCGAGCCCTCGAGGTCGACGGCACTCAGAGGCAATGTTCCTGGAAATTGGCCCAGACGACTGCTGTCGACGAACAGGCCGCTCACGTAGTCCTGGCGCAAGAGAATCTGGATCACCCGGGCGGCCAGATCGTGCGCGTTGTCTGGCGCTACCTCGGGCGCCAGATAGACAAGATCGGATCCGCCATTCGCCGCGACGATGATCAACGGCGCGGATACATCGCTCGCGATCACACCGTGGCCTCGGATGGAATGCGCTCCGCTCCTGAAATCGACGACCGCGTTCTTTGCGTCCGGGTCGAAGAGACGCAAAGCGGCGTTCTCCTGCTGCAAGCCCTCCGCAAGATCGATCGCGAGAAACCCGGGTGGCAGCGTGCCCGGCTTGACATCGCTGTAGGTGAATTTCGCCGCGGGACTCGAGGCGCTCGATTTCGAAATCGTGGAAAAGCCGTGGTCCGCAGCGACGATTACGTCGGTGGAGGCCTGAAGTCCAAGTGTCCTCAGACTGTGCTCGATGGCCGCCAGCGCATCGTCGAACCCGCGGATGGCCGCCATCGACGTCGGTCCATTGATACCGGGAATCAGCGTTCCGGGACTGTCCCCCTGATTGTGTTGGGTGCCGTCGGGATCGCGCGACCAGTAGACGAGGACAAAGGGTTTGCCCGCGGCCTTGAAGCGCGGCAGCACGACCTTCATCGTCAACTCGAGAAAGAACTGCTGCTGCGCTACGTTGGGAACGAGCGTGCCCGGCGTGCGGTAGTCGCCCGGATTTCCATTTTCGCCGCGTTCGGGCGCGACCGTGACAATACCCGCAGCCTTGATGGCTTCGAGCCATGAATCCGCAATCGGAATACCGCCGTCATGTCCGCTCGTGTCATCGACAATCAGCGTCGCTCCGCCTCCCACATCTCCCTTCAGCGATCCCAAATCAAGAATGGCCACCGGTCCCAGCTTGCCGATGGCGGCGGTGGAGTAGCCCTTGGCGCGAGCAGCAGCGAGAATCGATTCCTCGTTGAGATAGTTTCCTGCGAAGTGTTCATTCACTTCGACGATTATTGGATCGGATTCGAGGAATGGCGTTACGCTGCCTCTGGCGGCGGACACGGGAAAGCCAGCAAACAAAGCATTGCTGAAGTCGCCGGTATCGCCCAGCCGATGTCCAGTGGCGAAGGCCGAGGCATTCGCCGTCGTAAAGGTGGGAAACAATGAGTGGCTGTTGGCGAAATTGACTCCCCGGTCGCGCAGGCGTGCGAGTGCCGGAGCCGTCTGGTAGTCGACAATTCTGGCGCGCAGGCCGTCGGGCACGAAAAGAATCACGTTGTGGGGTTTTGCGGCAGCCGCAAGCGACGCTGGCAAGACCGCAAGAGCCAGCAGAACAGCGATGGGCAGACCTGGATATTTCATGTTCACGGCCAGAATGGTTTTGTCTTGATGAGCCTCGCGTAAGCCCGCTCAGCCGAGCGCTCGAGCTCGCCGACGCGCGCCTTCTGGGGTCCGAGGATAGCGCGGCGCGTTGCGGGCGCCACCTGCGATAGCAGGCGTTCGTAGGCAACGATATCATTGAGCGCGCCGAGCGCATCCTGCAGCCCTTTGAGCGACGACACGGCAGCTTTGCGGCGCGCTGCGGATTTCTTCCCTTGGAACACATCGGCGAAGAACTCCATGGCATAGCGCAGCTTCTTGGCGCGAATGCGAAACTTGTGCCGCTTGGCCGGCGTGAGGTCTCTGAGTTTTCTGCCCTGCTTCCGTATCTGCTGCAGACGGCGCGTAAGATCACCGGCGGCATGAGCCGCTATCGGTTGCTCACGCTGCTGGCGCAGCAGTTCACCGTCGCTTTGTGTCCACCGACCCGCCTCGATCCATTCCGCCACCTGCAGAACCAGCGAGCGGAAGCTCATCGATTTCACCGCCGCGGCGGCATCTGCGTGCGCTTGTGCACGCCGCTTCGCAAAGTCACGACAGACGTGAGCGAGTCCAGGTGCCTTGGGATTCTGCTGCCTGAACGGTGCCAGCACTTCTTCCGTAAACGTATCGAGATCGCGTGCTGGTCCCAACTCGCCCGTGATCCACGCCAATTGATCCTTGATCTTCTGAGTGTCCGCGTCTGCAGCCACCTTGGCGAACACCGAAATAGCGGCACGCAGGCGCCGGAGCGCCACGCGCATTTGATGCAGGCCTTCGCTGTTTCCCGTTAGCGTCGCCGTTTCATTCGCCATCAAGTGCCGCAGGCATTCACGTCCTATGATCTGAAACGCCTCCTGCGACGTCATCGATTCCGTGATATGAACAGCGCCTGCCGTGTCGATCGGATTCTTCTCGCCCGCGAGCAATTCGTAGCCGCGATCCGCTTTCGACTGGGTGGCAAGGTGCAGCGGAACAACCTCGTTGAGCCGTCTCGCCCAATGAAAGAGCGCCGCCGGCGTACCGCGCACGAGCTCCATTTCCACCTCGCAGAGCGGTGAGCGGCGTTGTCCCGTGTCCACCTCGCCTTGATCGAGGGCCACGGCAATCTGCGAGTCGCTATCGGTCGCGCGAAATTCAGTGCGGCGGATGCGGGTTTCAAACAACGGCGCGAGCGCATCGGCATTTCGACCCTGCAACACCGATTCCAGGGGCGTACCTCGCATCAGGTCCAAGTCCGGTTGCGGGCCCTTGATCACGCATTCCCATTCCGCCCGATCGAAGTATCCGGTCCTCGCCCCGGCACTCGCCTTGATCGTTTGCATGTGCTTCCTGCCCGCCCGGCGGACGCGCAGGGAGAGTCCTGCGTGACGCAGCCTGAGATCGGCCGTGTCGAAGTAAACCGATACGAGCGTCCGGCCCGGTGACCTGCGCTTGTGGAACTCGGTGTCGAGATGCCGCTTGATCCGCCCGGCATCGGCGGGATCAACGGTCAGCTTGAGTTCGATTTCTCGCGGCGGTGATTTCAATGGATCCACGATTGACCAATAAGGGCGACTTTGGGTTCCCGCCTGCCCGACGAGTCCACGGCTGCAAGCACTATTAACACCGATTTGGGTGCAAGAACACGCCCTCGAGCGAACGAATTGCCAATTGAGCTGACGAAGCGTTTGCCGCACTTGATAGGGCTCATTCCGGTCAGGACACGTGCCATGGCGCTCGAGCAATTACCGGAACTCATCCTGCAATCCCTTGAGGACGAGCGAGGCGGGATTCAGATCTTCGAGACCGCACTCAAGTGCATCGTGCATGAGGACCTGAGGAGCGTCTGGAAGAACTACCTGGATCAGACGTGCAAGCGCGAGCGAATCCAGCTCGAGCTAGGCTCAGGGCTGGGAATTGATCCTGAGACGCAGACACCAGCAAGAGCCGCCGTCAAGCAAACCTGCGTGTCGCATGTGGAAGCGATGCAGACGGTTCTTGCGGCGGGCGATCCAAACTACGCAGAACTCGTTGCCTATGATTGTGTGGTTCTGACCGAAACCAAGACCCAATCGGATTGGGAGCAGCTAGCCAGGTCTGTCGACAGACTATCAGGGGCCGAGCCGAGCGCGCTGAAGGCGGCGGTCGAGAAAGTCGAGAGTCAGGACGTGGAGCGCCCTGCCCTCCTGGCGGATCGGTGCCGCGAGCTTTGGTTCAAGGTGTGCGGAATAGGAGCCGTCCTGACCGCTCCCGCTAGAGGGGGAATGTCAGACTCGGGCTATCGATGATGGGCCCGCAGCGCGGGTGCTGGCTTCGATGTCAGGAATGAGTAGCGATTCGAGAATCCGCTAACCTTCGCCTCAACAACAGTTGATAAGCCGCCGGAAGCACAAGCATCGACAAGAGCGGTGCCGTGATCATGCCGCCGACCATCGGCGATGCGATGCGCCGCATGATTTCCGAGCCCGTGCCGCTCCCCCACATGATCGGCAGCAGGCCGGCAATAATCACTGCGACTGTCATCGCAATCGGTCGCACGCGAAGCGCGGCGCCTTCGACGATCGCCTGCACGAGATCCTGCTCGTCATTGAGCCGGTGATCCGCCGCGCGAGTGGCAAGGGCTTGATTGAGATAGACGAGCATCACCACGCCGATCTCCGCCGCCACGCCTCCGAGCGCAATGAATCCGACCGCCGAGGCCACCGACATGTTGTAGCCAAGCAGGTACATCAACCAGAACCCACCGACCAGGGCGAACGGCAGCGTCCCCATGATGATGAGCACATCGCCGATGCGCCGGAACGTGAGGTACAGCAGGACGAAGATGATCACGAGCGTCGCCGGCACGACGATCTTGAGCTTCTGCTTGGCGCGCTCGAGATACTCGAACTGGCCGGACCAGGAGATCGAATAGCCAGCGGGCAACTTCACCGCACGTGCCACCGCGGCCTGCATGTCGCGAACGGCCGAACTCAGATCGCGTCCGTGAAGGTCGATGTACACCCAACCCGAGAGCCGGGCGTTCTCGCTCTTCAACATCGGCGGTCCGTCCGTGATGCGAATCTCCGCGACATCGCCCAGGCGAATCTGCGCGCCGCGCTCGGTGAGAACCGGCAGGTCGCGCAACTTCTCGACGCTGTCGCGCAGCTCGCGTGGGTAACGCAGATTGATCGGGAAGCGCTGCAGGCCTTCGACGGTTTCGCCAATGTTGTCACCGCCAATCGCGGCCGAGACGACACTCTGGACGTCGGCAATATTGAGACCATAGCGGCCGGCCGCGTCGCGATCGATCTTGACGTCGATGTATCGTCCTCCGGATAGCCGCTCGGCGAATGCCGACGTGACGCCGGGCACTGCTTTCACAGCACGCTCGACGGCTGCCGCGAGCCGATCGACCTGCTGCAGATCCGTGCCCGCGACTTTGACGCCCACGGGGCTCTTGATGCCGGTCGCCAGCATGTCGATGCGATTACGGATGGGCGGCACCCAGATGTTGGCAAGACCGGGCACCCGCACGATGCGGTCGAGCTCCTCGACGAGCTTCTCCGGCGTCATGCCGGCCCGCCATTGATCGCGCGGTTTGAACTGAATCGTCGTCTCGTACATCTCGAGCGGCGCCGGGTCGGTCGCCGTCTCCGCGCGGCCCGCTTTTCCGAACACACTCGCCACTTCCGGCACCGTCTTGATGAGGCGGTTCGTCTGCTGCAGAAGCTGCGTGACTTTGCCCGCGGAAATGCCCGGCAATGCCGAGGGCATGTACAGGAGATCGCCCTCATCGAGCGGCGGCATGAACTCTCCGCCGATTCGCATCACCGGGATCGTGGTTGCCAGCAGGATGAGAAGCGCGCCGCCGAGGACGATCCTGGGATGCGCCAGCACGCGCACGAGCAACGGCCGATAGAGCCGGATGAGAGTGCGATTGATCGGGTTCTTCTGCTCTTCGGGAATCCGGCCGCGAATGAGGTAGCCCATGAGCACGGGAATGAGCGTTACCGCGAGTCCCGCGGCCGCCGCCATCGCGTAGGTCTTCGTAAACGCGAGCGGCGAGAACAGCCGCCCTTCCTGCGCTTCGAGCGTGAACACAGGCACAAACGACAGCGTAATGATCAGGAGTGAGAAAAAGAGCGCAGGCCCCACTTGGGCAGCGGCATCGCCGATCACGCGCCAGCGCTCGCCGCCCGACAGTTCGCCCTCCGGGTGAGCGTGATACCAGGCCTCGATGTGCTTGTGCGCGTTCTCGATCATCACGACCGCCGCATCGACCATCGCGCCGATCGCAATGGCGATACCGCCCAATGACATGATGTTCGCGTTGACTCCCTGATAGCGCATCACGATGAACGCCATCAACACACCGAGCGGCAGCGAGACGATCGCGACCAGCGCCGAGCGCAGGTGAAACAGGAACACCAGGCATACGAGCGCGACCACAATGAACTCTTCGATCAGCTTGCTCTGCAGGTTGTCGATCGCCCGCTTGATGAGGTTCGAACGATCGTAGGTCGGCACGATCTCGACACCGCGCGGCAGGCTCGCGCGCAGCGCGGCTAGCTTCGCCTTCACCGCATTGATGGTCTCGAGCGCATTCTTGCCCGAGCGCATGATGATGATGCCGCCGGCGACTTCGCCTTCGCCGTTCAATTCGGCGATGCCCCGGCGCATCTCGGGGCCGATCTGCAGGCGCGCGACATCACCCAGCCGCACGGCGATTCCGGACGCACTGGTCGTCACCGGGATCTTGCGGAAGTCATCGAGCGATTGCAGGTAACCCGACGCGCGCACCATGTACTCGGCCTCACCGAGTTCCAGCACCGAGCCGCCGGTTTCCTGATTCGCCTTGCCAACTGCCTCGATGACCATGCCCTGCGTGATGTTGAATGCCCGCATGCGCTCGGGGTCGAGCACGATCTGGTATTGCTTCACCATGCCGCCGACCGAGGCGACTTCGGAGACATTGGGCACGGACTTGAGCTCGTACTTGAGGAACCAGTCCTGCAGCGCACGGAGCTGCGAGAGATCCATCGTCCCGCTCCTGTCGACGAGAGCGTACTCGTACACCCAACCGACGCCCGTGGCGTCCGGTCCGAGCGATGCTCTGGCCTGCGCCGGCAGCCGCGATTGCACCTGATTCAGATACTCGAGCACGCGCGAACGCGCCCAGTAGGGATCGGTGCCGTCCTCAAAGAGGATATAGACGTAGGAATCGCCGAACATCGAATAGCCACGCACGGTCTTGGCACCGGGCACGGACATCATCGTGGTCGCGAGCGGATAGGTGATCTGATTCTCGATGATCTGCGGCGCCTGGCCGGGATACATCGTTCGAATGATCACCTGCACGTCCGATAGATCCGGAATTGCGTCGAGTGGCGTGCGCAACATGGCCCACACGCCCCACCCTGCAACCATCAGCGTCGCGAGCAGCACCAGAAAGCGATTCGTGATCGACCAGCGGATGAGTTTCGCGATCACGGCTTGGGCTCCGCTTCGAAGCGATTCACCGTCGACTTGAGATTGGCCTCGGAGTCGATCAGGAACTGCCCCGATAAAACGATGGACTGCCCTTCTTCAAGTCCGGAGAGCACGACGGTTTGACCGTTCGCCTCGGCGCCGAGCGCGACATTGACGACATGAAACGCGCCGCCGTCGTCTCGCGTGATCACGACGTTGCGCTCTCCGGTCGAGATCACAGCTTCGCTCGGCACGACGAGCTGCGCTTGCGCGCCCGGCTGCGAGAATTCGACGGAGACAAACATGCCGGGCGATAGCCGGCGACCGGCGTTGTCGAGTGCGATGCGCGCGGTGAGCGTGCGCGTCTGCGCGTCGACCTCGGGCAGCAAGGCGATGACCTTGCCTTTGAAGGTTTCGCCCGGCCACGCGGTCGCGGTGGCGGTTACCTGGGACGAATCCTTGATCCAGGCGACCTTCGCTTCGGGAATTTGCGCGCTGACCCAGACCGTCGCCAAGCCGTTAATGCGAAAGAGCGTGGTGCCGGCCATGAACGTTGCGCCCTCGCGCACGCCAAGCTCCGTGACCGAACCGTCGATGGGCGCAAGGAGTGTCGACTCCGCATTCGCCTTCCGGTCTGTCTCGATGGCGCGAATGACTGCCTCCGGCACGCCGAGCACGGCGAGGCGTTGGCGCGCGGCGGCTCGCAGCCCCTGTGCGCTTTCTGAAGGCGCACCGAGCAGCGCGAGATATTCCTGTTCGGCCTGCATCCACTGAGGTACGACCATCACGGCGAGCGGCTGACCGCGATGCACGCGTTCGAGCGGTGCCTTGACGTAAAGATGGGTGATGTAGCCTTCGACGCGGGACTGGACGACTTCCTGCAAGCGATCGTCGAACGCGACATTGCCGGCCGCCTGGAGGCGTACCTCACGAGTCGTCTTCGCGACTTTGCCCAGGCGAATGCCAAGGTTCTGTGCCGCCGTCGAGCTAACTGTGACACTCGCATCGCTCCCCACCTCATCCGCGTACACGGGAACGAGCGGCATATCCATGTAGGGCGACTTGCCCGGCTTGTCGAACTTCTGATCCGGCGCCATCGGGTCATGCCAGTAGAGAATTTTGCGGCCTCCCGCCTCCGTTGCCGCTGCGGGGGCGATGGGGCGATGCGCCCACCAATAGCCGCTGCCCGCGCCGACCGCGAGTAACACCAGCGCTGCAGCGAACAGCGCAATACGGTTCAGAGGCTGGGTCGTCATGGCGATGCTCCGGAATCGTGTAGCAAGTGAAGGAAGGCCCAGGCGCGCGCAACACCGCCCTTGAGTTCGACGTATTCGAGCTGCGTGTTGATTTCCTCGGACAAGGCGTCGATCGTCGAACGCAAATCGGCGCGACCCGCGGCGTACGCGGCAACGCTCGCTTGCGTTTGCTCGTGAATGAGCGGCAGCAGATCAGTGGCGTAGTGCGCAAGGCGGGCGCGGCCCTGGCGCCACTCGGCAAGTGTCGCGGCGACCTCCGCGGTGTGCATGCGGATCTCAGCATCGCGCTCCGCTTCTTCCGCGCGAACGGTGGCGAGCTTTTCGGCGATGACCGGGTTCTGCCGGTACTTCGAGAAAAGAGGCAGCCCCACGCGAAATTCGAGCGAGAGCATGTCCGAGAAATCCGTACCGCGCTTCTGATAGCTCAGCTCTGCGCTCCAGTCGGGGTGCTTCTCCGCGCGCGCGAGCTCCACGTCGGTCCGAGCGGCGGCGATGCGGGCCTCAAGTGGCGCGAGCGGCGCGTGTTGCGCCACGCCGGCCACCAGAGCGTCCGCGGAGTGAACGACCTCGAGATCGGTGGGAATCGGCGCCAGCGGTCGCTCGACGGCGCTGCCCACCCAGCGCGCGAGTTCCGCCTTGCGCATCTCGGCGTCCTGTTCCAGCGCCAGAATGCGGTCATCAAGTCGCGCGGCCATCGATTGTGTCGCCAATGCTTCCGCCGTCGAGAGCCGTCCGCTCGCGAGGGCACCGCGAGTTGCGGCGGCCTGTAGATCCACGCTCGGCTTCAGCTCGCGCAGGCGCGCAAGCGATTCGTTCGCGACCGCCGATGCGATCCACGCTTCCGATGCGGCGCGTCTTGTTTCGTAGTGCGTCTTGCGCAGCTCCGCTGCGGCGATGCCGATCTCCTGTTGTGCGTAGGTCTTCTGCAGGTGGCGCTTCGTGCCGCTCGGGAAAGTCTGCATGACGCCGACGCGGCGCATCGTCATGAAGTCGCGTGTGAAGGAAAAGCGGTCGGCGGTATCGATGGGCAGGTTGTCCACCGCCGCGACCAGCTCCGGATCCGGCAAGCGTCCTGCGCTCGGCGCTTTGGCGCTTGCAGCATCGAGCATCGCCGCCGATGACGTGACTTGTGGGGACTCATCGAGCGCGAGCTCGACGGCTTCTTCCAGCGCAAGCGGACGCTCGTCCGCCACGACCATGGCGACTGGAAACAACAGCACCGCAAGCCCCAACAACTTCGTAATCATGCATCCACCTCGCGCTCTGTCAGGCGCGCGGCGCGCGCCCAATGCACAGAAACAGCCGGCGACGTGCCGGCTCAATCGATCAGGGTGGAGGTGTTACAGGCGCAGACGCGCTGTCAGGAGATATAGAAGTGTCGCGTTCGCGCGGGGCGCTGCGCAATGAGTAGGAATACGTACGGAAGCTGAAAAGACGCTGCCTGCGCACTGATTCAGATGCGCAACGAGGAGTGAATCGGGCGATCCACCATCGTGCAGCGGCTGCTCGACGGAGCGTGACGGCACCAGGAATGACGAGGTACTAGCTGCGGGACTGACGATGCAGCACGAGTTGTCGCCAACGACTGCGCCCGGCATCGTGTCCGCTGTGCAGCCGGACGCTGGATTTCCCGGGCAACATTCGCTCGTCGCCTTGTCGGCCGCGCACGCCATGAGCGGCTGCGCCAAGCCGAACAAGCTGGCGCAGACGAGGAATATGGCGGTCAGGCGGCGAAACATGTGTTGATACTCGAACCGTCGCAGTCACTGGATACGCAATCTAAAGCCAGTTCAGCGCGATTGGTACCTCATGTCAATGCGGGTGTTGCGTACGTCACATTTGCTAGCCACCGTATGAAGTGTGATGGCTAGCGCACCCGAACGCGGTGCGCTCACTCAAAAAAGGCCACCGTGCGCAGTTCGATGCTCGAGCGCGGCTTCGCGTCGGCAAAGCTCGGATCGTGGAATGCAGTGTGCGGCGTGCGCAGGGCCCGGGTCCGATCGCTGTCGTGGAACTTGATCAGCAGGACCTCGTCCCGTGTCATGTTCGAGAAGTACCACCACTGGTGATTCGGGTTGTAGTGAAAGATGGCGGCCGCGGGAACCGCGTCTTCGTTCGGCATTTCGCCCAGCATGGCTTTCTCGTCGGGCAGCTTATCGACGATGAATAGCGTGTTGGGCACACCTTCGTCGGCACCGACACTGCGGGCATCGCATACCGCCAGCGGCCAATCCTGCGGCGGCTCTGAAAAAGCGCGCCACAGGCTCGAGGCGATGAAGCGGGAGTAGCCTTTCCCGTCCGGGAACGACTTCTCGTAGATGGTACGGGCCATCGCTGCGGCGCGCTGGGGCGTAAAATCGACGTGCGCCTCGCCAGCGGGCGGTTGCACACCGCCGCGGTGCGTGTAGCCGACTGTCTGTTGCTGGTACTTCGAGATATCGCCTGAAGTGCGGATCATCCAGCCCATCGGGGCGACCCGTGTCGCGCCTGTCAATGATTTCACCGTCTCGACCACTTCGCCGGGATAGACACGGTCGACCTGATCTCTGTCGAAGAAATCGGTCACCGTGCTTGGCCGGCGGGCCAGCATGAAGCCGTTGACGTCGAGAGTGAAACGATCCTTGATGGCGCGTCCATCGCGGACCGGCACCTGATGAGTTTCGTAGCGGCCCGTGTTGTGCTCGATGCCCGGCGCCACGAAGCGCCGGTTGATGAAGGAGCCGCGCACGACATAGTTGATCGCCGCGTCAACCGTCCTTACGCCCGGTTCTGTTAGCAATGATCCCATCTGCGCGCTTCTCATGGGTACGCAGTCTACCGCATACCAGTCGGTGTAGCCGACCGCCCCCTTGACGGAATCTTTCGCAGCGCGCAATTGTTCGCTACTAGACCCAGACCTGCAGGACGTAATCGAACGGCGCCTGAGCCGTGAGCAGGTCGACGCGCTGCAGTTTGATCCGAAACTGATTGCCGAGCTTGCGCAGTGTGTGCTGGTACTGTCCCGTGAAGTGACGCGTCTGATCGCGCCGTAGTTCGGTCATCATGAAACGCGACCGTACGCGAAGCTCGGTCTCGGTTTCCCGCTCGACCACCACATTGCCGACAATGTGACTGGTTGCCCATGCAGGCGCCTGCGACCATGCGTTCGGATGGGTCACGCGGCCCATTCTCACCTCCATCATTGGCCTGTCCTCGGCGAAAAT
>Ga0326726_10001852_pt1 | contig 19706 bp, 19 predicted proteins | sample MHFenrmetagenome_2_FD_207603 | JGI IMG/M metagenome (GOLD analysis project Ga0326726, IMG submission 207603) | Lab enriched peat soil microbial communities from Michigan Hollow, Ithaca, NY, United States - MHF15MN | ecosystem: Environmental > Terrestrial > Soil > Wetlands > Peat | place: USA... | reverse complement strand
GTGCAACTTACATGAACAAAGAGATAGTCTCCGGAGGTGAAAATCCGGAAGAGCTGCAGCTGGATGAACGCGATAAGGCGATCATTGAGTTTGGCCGTCAGCTTGCAGCCGATCCCAACCGGGTTTCGGATGAGCTTTTTGCGAAACTGCGAAGCTATCTCACAGAAACCCAGATTGTGGAACTCACGGTTTTCGGTGCCCTGATGATTGTCAATAATATCGTCAACAGCGCGTTGCGCGTTGACCTGGACGATGCGCTGTCATCTTTTGCCATCGAGCCTGAAATCGCTTTTGCCGGTTCATCTCATTATCAGAAAAGCAAGGAGTCGGTATGAGCGAAAGAAAACTGCATTTTGATACCCTCCAGGTACATGCGGGCCAGGTTCCTGATCCTGCGACAGGTGCATGCGCCGTACCTATCTATCAGACTACATCGTTTGTGTTCAAGAACTTTGAGCAGGCAAAAGCCATAAGCTCTGTCGAAGAGTTCGGATTTGACTATACCCGAATCACCAATCCGACCAATGAAGTGCTTGAAAACCGGATTGCCATTCTAGAAGGCGGCAGCGGAGCCCTTTCCGTAGCGTCGGGTTCAGCCGCAACGGCATATTCCGTTCTGAACATCACCCATGCAGGTGATGAACTTGTTGCCGCAAAGACACTTTACGGCGGAAGCTTCAATCTCTTTCAGAACACCCTGCCGAAACATGGGGTACGCACGCATCTGGTTGATGCTGCTGAACCGGAGAATTTCAGAAAGGCCATCAATGAAAAAACAAGAGCGGTATTTATTGAGACCATCGGTAATCCCGACATCAATATCATCGATTTTGAAAAGGTGGCGCGTATTGCCGAAGAGAACGGTATTCCTCTCATTGTTGACAACACCTTCGGAACTCCATATCTTTTCAGGCCTTTTGATTACGGGGCCAATATCATTGTGCACTCTGCAACCAAGTATATCGGCGGGCACGGCACCAGCATCGGAGGATTGATTGTTGACGGAGGAAACTTTGACTGGTCCAAAAGCGGCAAATTTCCTGATTTTACCACGCCTGATCCTGCCTATAACGGATTTATTCACTGGGACCGCTGGGGCAATTATCCCGGTGCGGGAAACATTGCCTACATCATAAAAGTCCGGCTGCAGTATCTGCGTGATCTGGGTGCCTGCATGAGCCCGTTCAATGCGTTTCTCTTTCTTCAGGGCCTTGAAACCCTGTCGTTCAGAATATCCCGGCAGGTTGAGAGCGCACAGCGGATTGCTGAATACCTTGAGACGCACCCGGATGTTGCCTGGGTGTCCTATCCGGGCCTCAAAAGCAGTCCTTACCATGAACTTGCCAAAAAATACCTGCCGAAAGGACCGGGAGCCATTCTCGCATTTGGCGTCAAGGGCGGATTTGAGCGAGCCAAAAAGTTTATTGAATCGATGAAGGTCTTTTCATTCCTGGCCAATGTCGGCGACTCGAAATCACTGGTTGTACATCCGGCAACGGTCACTCATGGCCAGTTGACCGAAGCGGAACAGCTGCTTGCAGGGGTAAAGCCTGAACAGATCCGCTTTTCTGTCGGAACAGAGTATGCGGAAGACCTGCTCTGGGATATTGCCCAGGCCTTTGAAGCTTCTGCCGTGTGAGCAGTACGGATTAAGGTATTGCCAGGAGTGTCGGCGCCACTCTTCTCGTTATGAGTATATAACATTGAGGTCAGCTCGCAGGGCCGGCCTCTTTTTTTCTGAAGTCGATTTTCAGCCACTGCTCTTCATAGCCGGCTTCCGCCACCCGCATTCCGGCCAGAAATACCGGCAGAATGACCCCTTTCTGGTAGTTGCCGATTCTGACGGTCATGGAGTCACCTACCTGCACCACGTTTGCTTCCATACGGTTGTCGAAAACGAAAGGCAGGCGGAGCTTCATGACATAGTGACCGTCGCTGATTTTCGTGATGAGAGTGTGCTCCTCGTGGTAGAATATGTCCATCGGGTTTTTCCCCTTGTAGACAAGCTCCCCGACTGTTTTCAGCATCTCGAGCCCGAGCACTTCGCGCCGGAAAAGCGGCACCTTGATGATGGGGATGGGTGCGAAGGATCGCTCGATCTGCTCCAGGTATTTCTTCTGGATTGTTTTCCATTCATCGAAGTAGGCCCCGTCGACGTCATCCAAGTAGACACGGTTGATTACCACCTGATCGACCGTGATGCCGTAGAGGTTCAGGTAGGTGAGCGCACGCATCGACTCCTTGACCACCATCTTTTCGGGATTCATGACAAGGCGTACCGTGGTTTTTGTCCCGTCGGAGAGGAGTTCTATAATCCCCTCGATCGACGAGAAGAGATGGTCAATCTGGTTATAGACATCTACATCCGGGACGATATCATGCAGGCGGCTGACCCGTTTCGACAGCGGTCGGATCACTGGTTTAACGACATATTTTTCGAGGTTCCGCATCAGCTTGAGCATCCAGCCGAACGTTTCCGGCAGAGAGAGCAGCCGAAGCGTTTCGCCGGTCGGCGCGCAGTCGACCACCAGCAGGTCGTACTCCTTCGACTCGTTGTACCGCTTGATATAGGAGAGCGAAAAAAGCTCTTCCATACCGGGCAGAACGCCCATCTCTTCGACATAGATCCCTTTGATTCCCTGCGCCTCCATGAGGTGCGCAAAGTGTTCCCGCACGATATCCCAGTTCAGCATCAGGTCGCCGTAGGCACTGACCTCCTGACCCCAGAGGTTTTCGGCTATCAGTTTAGGAGTGGGGCCGAGCTCAATGTCGAAGGAGTCCCCGAGGCTGTGCGCCGGATCGGTTGAAATAACGATGGTCTTGTAGCCCATGGACGCCGCCTTTACGGCCGTGGCTGCAGCTATTGAGGTTTTACCGACTCCGCCTTTACCTGTGAAAACGATGTTCCGCATGTGCTCTCCGGTACGGGGGGAAAGTTGCAATCGCTGTTTTTATCGCTGCCCTGTAGTATCAACCATAACCGCTCCGACCGGCTGATAATTCTCTGGAGTTTGTCTGTGGGACGAGCATTGGAAAAAAGGGGTTGTTGCCGCATTGCGGTTCGAAAAGTCCAGAGGAGGAGCTTCCCGGGGAAAACACCTCTCCTCTGGTTTATCTTCATGATTATTGCCGGCCGTAATAGGCAATAATCGACGCTTTTGCGATTGCATGCCGGTTCAGCTGAAACCCGGCCATAGGTGGAGGTGTTTTTTCGTTCATATCCAGTTTTTCCACATCTAGTGCATAGACGGTAAAGATGTACCGGTGCGGTTTATCGCCCTTTGGAGGGCATGCGCCGCCGAACCCCGGCTTTCCGAAATCTGTCATGCTCTGGACACTCCCTTTCGGGGCCAGCATTTTCTCGGGATTTCCGGCGTCCGCTTTCAGTTCGGTGACTGAAGAGGGGATGTTGATGATAACCCAGTGCCACCATCCGCTGCCGGTCGGCGCATCGGGATCATAGACGGTAACGGCAAAGCTCTTCGTGTTTTGCGGCGCGTTTGACCAGACGAGCGAAGGCGAGATGTTTTTTCCGGTACAGTCCATTCCCGAATAGACCTGGTTTTCGGTCAACTGTCCGCCAAGCTCTTTGCTTTTTAGAGTGAATTCCGCAGCCTCTGCGATGCTGCTACCAAGAATCACCGACATAAGTACAATCGAGAGTAGCTTTATCATTGTTTTCCTCCTTTCTGATCATTCGATTGATTATCTGCTTCACCAATCCAACACGGCGTGTCACACTGATTATTTTACGAAAACTTTGCGATTTCGATGATGTATTTGCGCTTTTTTTGCACAGCACCTTACGTCTCAATTCCTGCTTATCATTATATTTTAAGAACATATCTTTTGAATAATATATGTCGTGTTTCGGATCAAATATCCAATCGCTTTGAAGGTTGGCCAAAGCGTGGGTGCACGAGGGTAAGGATTCTCATCTCAAGGCTGAATGCAATCAGGTGGCGCTAGAGCTTGTCGATTTGGCCCGCGATGGGTTCATCACAGTTTGATTTTATTCTGTCAACGAACCGATGAACTGATAGTAGGCATGAATGCAGATAATTTTACCCTCGAGAAGTACTTCGATAGAATAGCCTATATCGGCAAAGCCGATAAAGACATTGCAACGTTGACGGACATCATGCGGTGCCAGTTGTTCTCTGTTCCTTTTGAAAACCTTGATGTTCAAGCCGGAAAAATTGTTTCCCTGGTACCGGAAGAAATTGTTGAAAAGATCTTGATGCAGAGGCGTGGGGGATATTGCTACGAAGTTAACGGCATATTTGCTATGGCGCTTCAGGAGCTCGGAGTACCTTATAAATTTGTGGCAGCCCGGCCGATGACTTACCCTGTCAGGCGCCCAAAAACTCATATGGCTGTTGTGGCTGAAGTGGAAGGTAAGGAGTGGCTGTTCGACCTGGGGTTCGGGAGTTCCGGCATCAGAGCGCCGATGCGGCTTGATGAAGTCGATATTGTAATCAGGCAGGATGCTGATAAATATATGTTAAGCAAGAGCAGTAACGGTGTGTATCTGCTGAAAGCATTTGTTGACGGGAAGTGGGCAAATCAATATGAGTTTGATCTTTATCTGCAGGAATGGATTGACTTTGTTCCTGCCAACTACCTTAACTCAACACATCCAGACTCGATTTTTGTTAAAAAATTGCTGGTAGTGCTTCAGAATCCAACGGGCAGAGAGATCCTTTGTGATGATACATTGAAGAGCATTGTTAATGGGGAGAGTACGCAGCAAGTCATTTCCATGGAAAATCGTGCATCCATACTGGCCGCCAGATTCGGGCTTTTCGTACCTCATCAGTAATGCGCACAACCTGATTAAAAATGAAAAAGGTTGAACCCATCCGTTTTGATCGCGGCCGCCCGATGCTGCTTGCTGGCTTGAGGCGTTATCATTTGTACGCGCAGTCAGAACAGAGTATTCCTGAGCAGTGGCAGCAGTTCCGCTCTCCCGGCCAAATTGCGGGTCAACTCGGTTCGATCTTTTATGGGGTGATGTGTGGTCACGATTCCAGTGGATTTGAGTACATGAGTGGCGTTGAAGTGGAATCCTTTGCCGGGCTGTCCGCCGATTTGGGCCGAATGCGCATCATGGAACAGGACTACGCCGTTTTCGAGCATAGCGGCCATATCTCCGCAATTCGGACGACATGGGAGCGAATCCTTCATGAATGGCTTCCCGGCGGGGGTTACCAGTCGGCACATAAACCCGATTTTGAACGCTATGACGAGCAATTTGATTCGCGCACCGGTCTTGGTCGTGTTGAAATATGGATATCTATTGCAAGACAGACACCCGATAATAAAGAGCAGGAGTCTCATCAGTGAACAGTATTATTGAACGGCGGGTCATGCGATTCCGCAGAGTTTTGATTTTTTCAGGCCTGTTCAATATTGTTCTGGCTGCGCCGCTTATGGTGCCGGAACTTTACAGGAGCTATCTGGCACTTCTCTGGAAACTTAACGGAGTGCTTTCGCTCGGCGGGCAGGAGCCCATTGTTCCTTCAGGCGGTATCACTGCTCTGTTCGTCAATACAGCAGGTATAGACCTCGTGCTTATCGGTCTGTTTGTTCTGTATTCGGCGGGAAAACCTTTGTCGCATCGGTTTATACCTACCTTCAATGCCGCAGCACGCTTCGCTTTTGCCGGAGTAATTCTCTATTACGTGATAGTGTATGACATTGCGCGCATTGTAATGCTGATTGGATTTGTGGATATCCTGATCTCCGGAGTGTTTGCCTGGTATCTGATTTTACTCCGAAAGGTTCGCAGTTCATGAATACCGGGATGCAACGCAACAGTGCCGCAATCCGCAACCTGGTGATTTTTGCATCAGTCGCCATCTCAATTGGCTGGATTGGTTGGGGGCTGGATTTGATCATGGGCACACCCGCCGCACAAGAGGGCGTTGGCCAACTCCTCTGGATTGTTGCCCCGCTTTCGACGGCACTGCTTTTACGGGCGTTTGCCGGTGATGGGTGGAAGGATTTCGGATTACGGCCGGAGCTGAAAAAGAGTGCGCTTTGGTATCTCTTGAGTCTCGTTTTGTTCCCTGTTTCTGCGGCTCTTATCGTTTTAATCGGTTTGCTCAGCGGATTGATCGCACTGCCTGATGTTTCACCTGCGAGAGCGGAATTGTTTCTGAATCTCTTTTTGATCAGTCTTACTCCCTCGTTTATCAAGAACATTTTTGAAGAGTTTGCCTGGCGCGGCTACCTCGCGCCAAGGATATCTTCGCTGCACGTTAACGATCTGGTCGGGCATGTTCTGGTGGGGGTGGTCTGGGCGGCCTGGCATATTCCGTATTACCTTTTCTTTTTAGACCGGACCTCCTTTGCGGCCTACAACGCTCAAAGTTATATCGTCTTTTTCCCCATGCTCTTTGCCGGCGTTATTGCCATGTCACTGGTGTACGGTGAGATCCGGATGTTGAGCGGATCAGTATGGCCGCTGCTGCTTTTGCACACTGTCAGTAACGCTGTGGGTAACCCTCTGCTGCTTCATGATTTTATCAGAATAGCTCCCGGCGCGGATATTGTGGTTTCGCCGGGGCCGGGCTCAATTTTCAGCGTTATCATTAACTGCGCGATCGGGGTGGGGCTGTACCGGTTTCGAAAGCGAAAGGGAGAGGGCCTATAGGACTTATGGAAGATGAAGAGTCGATTGGAGAAGTTGTGCTGGAAGTTTCAGACAATTTTTCAAAGAAACTCTACAATCTCTTCCAGCGATTTGCGGCTTTTTGGCATGGGTACTGAATCGGGTGCAGCGTAACCGAGGGGGGTGAAGGCAAAGATCTCTTCATCAGGCTTGAGTTGTAGTGCTTCACGAATAATTGCAGGATCAAAAGCTGCTATCCAGCACGTACCCACTCCTTCATGGGTGGCGGCAAGGATCAGGTGATCCATGGCGATGGTGAGGTCGGTTTCGAGGGAGTTGTAGCCGTCTTTACTGCGCACCCAGGCCTCGCTGCGCTTACCTGCAACGATGAGCAGTGCGGGGGCATTTTGGATCCAGTCCCGCGGGTAGGCAGGGTAGACTTTCTGCAGCATTTCAGGCGATTTTACCACAAGGAAACGCCAAGGCTGAAGGTTTTTGGCCGAAGGGGCCATTCTTCCTGCGTTAAGAATTCTGTGAAGCACCTCTTCGGGAATGGCTTTCTCGTTGTCATAACTGCGGATACTGCTGCGTTTGCTGACAAGTTCATAAACGTCCATCGGAGGTTCTCCTTTCAGGCATGCTGGATTTTATCGAAATCTTTTGAAATGATGTGGAACATCCGGTTTGTGGCGGTCTGCATAATCATGGACATGCCTGCATTGGTCATGGCGCGGATAATCTTTTCGGGGATGATCCGGAATGCAGGGTAGAGAAGAAACTTGACATCGATTTTCAAGTCAAAGCGTACCCTGGTTTTATCTCCCTCCATGCGATGCATGTCGAGATCGCCAAAAGCTTTACCCTCAAAAAGGTAGTTTTTTGGATCTTCGATTGGTTTTTCCATAGGGTAGTGCTTCCAGCGGATCTTTCTGCCTACGGTGAAGCTGGAGAGCATCTCATCGGTGAGCATGTCTGGGTCGGAGCATTCAATATTGTCCGGAAGCTCCACCAGCAGCTCATCGGTCTGTTCAACATAAAAGATTACATCGAACGGATTGTTCTGGGGGTCGGTAACCCGGAAATGCCATCTGAAAACATTTTCCGTGTCGGTCAGCTCAACGCTGTGACAGAACGGGTTGAAGCCGAGTATTTTTTTTTGATCGGATAGATAGGCTGCTGTCCGGTCAAATTCACCGTGAAAAATCCAGTCGCCTCTGCTTATTCCTGTCGCATCCATTTCCATTATGGCAGTTCCATAGGTTTCGTTTTGTGCAAAATGCGGGTGATCCCGACATTGGCTGCACCGGAAAAATATAAAGAGTATTGATGAAAACCTATCCACTAGTTCATGGCGCCCTTCGACAGGGGATAGGGTGATTACTGTAGTTCGGCCTTCAATCGCTCTGTCTGATCGTGCATTTTGAGGGCATCGATAATATCCTGAATGTCACCCTGCAGAATCTGCGGAAGGGCATGGCTGGTATATCCGATACGGTGGTCAGTCACTCGTGACTGAGGATAGTTATAGGTACGGATCTTGGCGCTCCTGTCGCCGGTTGTGACCATCGAACGGCGCAGGTCGGCCCTTTGCTGAACCTGCTCGGCAAGCAGGATGTCATAGAGTTTAGTGCGGAGCATTTTCATGGCCCGCTCCTTGTTCTGGAGCTGGGAGCGTTCCTCCTGACAGGCAGAGACTATACCTGTCGGCATATGGGTGATCCTTACGGCAGTTTCCACTTTATTGACGTTCTGCCCGCCTTTTCCTCCGCTTCGGTAGGTATCGAACCGCAAATCCTCCCTTCGGATCTCCACATCAACCTCCTCGGCTTCCGGCAGTACCGCCACGCTGACTGCCGAGGTATGGATACGGCCCTGCGTTTCGGTGTCGGGGACTCGCTGTACGCGGTGTACACCGCTTTCATATTTCATGGTGCCGTATACATCATGGCCGCTCACTTCGAGAGTGATTTCGCGGAATCCTCCCGGCATGGAGCTTTCATTGTAGTGCAGTACCTCACACTTCCAGCCCTGTTTTTCGGCATAGCGCTGATACATTCTCAGAATATCAGCCGCAAACAGTGCGGCCTCCTCGCCCCCTGTACCGGCCCTGATTTCGATAATAACGTTGCGGGAATCGGCTTCATCTTTCGGCAGAAGCAGTACCTTCAGATGTTGTTCGAGCTCCGGCAGCTTTTTTTGAAGTTCATTGATTTCCGTCTGGACAAGTTCCCGCATCTCAGGATCGGTCTCGCTTTTCAGCAGGTTCCTTGATTCATCGAGCTCAGTTTTTGCCTGGGCATAAGTGTCATAGGCCTGTACGATCTCCTTGAGGTCGCTGTACTCCTTGTTGAGTTTTCTGAAACGGGCCTGATCAGCTACCGCTTTCGGATCGGCCAGCAGCTGTTCAAGGTCAAGATGTTTTTCTTTTATGGATTGCAGTTTATCGAGCATTGCGTCGGGGCCAGAGCCTCAGGGATTGATAATATCGTTGATGAGAATGAATGCGAACAGCGCGAGCAAGAGTGCCATGCCGACTTGCTGAATACGCATTTTCACTTCGAATGGGATTTCGCGCCGGATCACGCCTTCAATTGCGTTCAAGAGGAACTGACCGCCGTCAAGCGCAGGAACCGGGAGGATATTTATGATGGCCAGTGAGATCGAGAGCATTGACAGAAAGTAAAGAAAGCTGACCGGGCCCTGCTCTGCGCTCCGGCTTGCGATTTTTGCAATCTTGATGGGTCCTCCAACCGATTTGCGGAACTCCTCCTGGCCGGTGAAGATTTTGCCGAAGCCCTGTACGGTCATGACGCTCATTTTCCAGCTTTGGTTGATTCCGCTGAGCACTGAGCCTCCAACACCGAGCTTTCTTCGTTCGGTTGCAATCTCCTGTTTGAGTGAAATCCCTATTTTACCGGTTTTGGTCGGAACGACGGTAGAAACAAATGCTTTGCCTTCTGTACGGATAACATCCGCTGTGACATCCCGTCCCTTTACAGGTTCAAGGAAGTACCAGGTAATCGCTATGGGTTTGGAGGCATGTGCGGATATTATTCCGACAACCTGGGTCCAGTCGGATACCGGGTTTCCATCGATTGCGGTAATAAGCCCGCCGGATTTTATTCCTGCCTGCTGAGCCGGCTGCCCTTCCAGGGCTTCATCGATAACCGGAGGAATAATCGGCCGAATACCGAGCCCCTGCTGATCATTGATGCGCGACATGATATTTGCCGGAGCATCTATGGTGAGGTTCTGGCCATCGCGCTGAATGGTGTAGGTGAGAGATCGGGCAGTCAGAAGTTCAGGATCGAGCACTTCCTCCCAGCTTGCCATTGATTTTCCGTTCACCTGTACAAACCGGTCGCCGGTTTTCATCCCCATTACTTCAAAAACCGATCCTTTCTCAACGAATGCGGGGTTGTTGACGCTTGTCCGGGATTCGCCGAGCACAAGGGTGATGCCGATAAAGATAACTGTGGCAAGAATCAAGTTCATGGCTACTCCGCCGGCGAGAACAATCAGTCGCTGCCATGCCGGTTTTGCCCTGAACTCCCATGGTTCCGGTGTCGAGTTTTGAAAGTTGGTGTCAAGGCTTTCGTCAACCATGCCGGATATTTTCACATATCCGCCGAGCGGAAAGACCCCAATACCGTACTCGGTTTCTCCGATCTTTTTCTTCCAGAGTCTCATATCGAAAAAGTCGAAGCCGATGTAGAATTTGTCTACCCTCATGCCGAACAGTTTCGCAGTCAGAAAATGGCCGAGTTCATGTGCCGTTACAAGAATAAAGATGGCAACAATGAAAAAAAATGTCGTGCTCAGAAAGTCCATGTAGATCCTTCGTATCAATAGTGAAAACAAGGCGTTCCCGTTTCAATGGGGAGCGGGTTTGTTTTCAGGTTGGTTTACAGTGCTTGTGCGATAAATCTGGTTGCCGTGTCCCTTGCCCATTTGTCAGCCGTAATGTACTCTTCAAGTTCGACCGGAGTAAATGCATCATGAGACTGCATCGTTTTGTCGACCGTTGTGGCAATATCGACAAAACTGATTTTTTTATCGAGAAATGCTGCTACGGCAATCTCGTTTGCTGCATTGAGAACGGCAGGGTAGGTCCGGCCTGCTTTCAAGGCATCAAATGCCAGACTGAGAGCCGGGAATCGTACCATATCGGGTTCCTCAAAGGTCAGCGTTCCGATTTTTATAAGGTCAAGTTTCTGTATGCCGCTTATGCAGCGATCCGGATAGGACAATGCATAAGCGATCGGAGCGCGCATGTCGGGCGCACCGAGCTGAGCGATGACGCAGCCGTCGATATATTCGACCATTGAGTGGATGATGCTCTGGGGGTGCACCACAACGCCGATTTTTTCAGCCGGCATGTTGAAAAGCCAGTGTGCTTCTATCACCTCAAGGCCTTTGTTCATCATGGTTGCGGAGTCGATGGTGATTTTTGCTCCCATGCTCCATTGCGGGTGTTTCAATGCCTGTTCGAGCCCGACTTTTTTCAGTTCTTCGGCAGATGTATTGCGGAATGGTCCGCCTGATGCTGTTAGAATGATGCGTTCGACATCCTCTGTGCGATGACCCTCAAGTGATTGGAAGATGGCAGAGTGCTCACTGTCGACCGGCAGCAGCTGCACATTATGCTTTTTTACAAGGTCAGATACCAGCTGTCCGGCAACGACAAGGGTCTCCTTGTTTGCCAGCGCGATGTGTTTACCTGCCTTGATTGCGCTCACGGTCGGCAGAAGTCCGGCTGCACCGACAATCGCTGAGACAACCATGTCAGGACCATCAGCAGCTGCAATCGCGCAAGCCCCGTCACTTCCGAACAGAATTTCCGGTTTGTAATCGCCCAGTATAGCCTGCAGCTTTACTATTGACTCCTCATCTCTGACGGAAACCGCTTCGGGCCGGAACTCCTTGATCTGTTCAGCCAGCAGGGCTATATCCCGACCGGCGGCAAGGCCGGCAACGCTGAATTTATCAGGGTGCTGCCTGACTACATCAAGGGTACTGACACCAATGGAGCCGGTAGAGCCGAGGATGGCTAATGATCGCATAGTGATGAACAAAAAAAGGTTGCCGCATTTTTGGGTGAATTACGGCCTGAATTTATGCTTTTTCGGTAAGGCTTACAAATAACCGGTGGTGAGTCCATTTCTTGTCCGTTTTTTCTTTTTGCACTTCCCGGGAAATTATGGTATAATTATGCCCTTTCAACGGGTTCCTAGCTCAGCTGGTTAGAGCGACTGGTTTACACCCAGTAGGTCGGGGGTTCGAATCCCTCGGGACCCACACTCATCACAGTTATACATGATAAAAAAGGCAGGGATCTCCTGCCTTTTTTATTTTCCTTCTGAGTTCATTCACGCTTACATGATGACGGAAAAGCCGGATAAAGTGCTGTCCGGAACATTCTCTTCTTTTCGTATTGCGGTGACATGTGAGCGTGAGGGCCCTTTTTCGGCACGTCTGACAAATTCATCAAGCTGCTCCTCCGGGCCCTGAACCTCGATTTCAACGGTGCCGTCTATCCGGTTTTTTACCCAGCCCTCCAGCTTCAATTCGTTTGCGGCCCGTTCAATATACATTCTGAACCCTACGCCGTGTACCAGGCCGGAAACTATCAGATGTATCCTTTTGGGCATGGCTTGTAAGCTCAGTTTTCCGGAATGTTTCGTGCACCCTTGAGTCGTGCAACAGCAGCTTCCAGTTCCGCCTGTTCGGTGTCGCTCATCTTGTCTGAACCATTTTTGGCTGGAGTGCCTGGTGTGATTTCAGTGTCGGCACTCTCATCATCGCTCTCTTCGAGCTCTTCAGTCAACTGGACAGGAAAGAGCCCTTCAGGACGTTTTCCCAGAATTTCCTCAATCTGATTGTACTGAAGCATCTCTTTCAAAAGAAGCTCACTGGCGAGTTTCTCAAGTTTTTCCCTGTTCCGGGTCAACAGCTCAGTTACCTTGACGCGTGACTCTTCTACAATAGCCATGACCTCTCTGTCGATAAGCCGGCCGGTCTCTTCGCCATACTTTTTGTCGATACCCGGGCTGCCGTAATAGGGATTGTTGCTTTCGAAGAAGGAGAGGTTGCCGAGTTTGTCGCTCATACCGTATACCATCACCATGTTGTAGGCAATGCTGGTGACTTTTTCAAGGTCATTCTGTGCTCCGGTCGAGATTTCATTGAATATGATCTGTTCAGCAATGCGTCCGCCGAGAAGACTGCATATACGGGCGAGCAGCTCATTTTTCGTCATGAGATAGCGGTCCTCGAGCGGGATGTTCATGGTATAGCCGAGTGCGCTCATTCCTCTCGGAACGATGGATATTTTCTGAACCGGGTCGTTTTCCGGCATCATCCAGCCGACAATAGCGTGACCGGCTTCATGATAGGCGACGATCTGCTTTTCACGCGGGTTGATAACCTTGTTCTTCTTTTCAAGTCCGGCGACTACCCGTTCGATGGCATCTTCAAAGTCTTTCATTTCGATGCTCAGCTTGTTGCGGCGCGAGGCAAGCAGTGCCGCTTCGTTGGCGGCATTGGCAATTTCCGCACCGGCAAATCCGGGAGTCTGGGAAGCCAGCGCTTTCAGGTTGACGTCCGCTGAGAGCGAGAGCTTCTTTGTGTGCACCTTGAAAATATCGATTCGTCCTTTCAGGTCGGGCTTGTCGACCATGATCTGGCGATCGAAGCGGCCTGGTCTGAGCAGTGCCGAGTCGAGTACGTCAGGACGGTTGGTTGCTGCCATCAGAATGACGCCCTTGTCGGTTGCGAATCCATCCATTTCGACCAGCAGCTGGTTAAGCGTGTTTTCACGCTCGTCATTGGCTCCCATCATTGCGCCTTTACCACGACTGCGGCCGACGGCGTCAATTTCATCGATAAAGATAATGCAGGGGGCTTTTTCCTTGGCCTGCTTGAAAAGGTCCCGGACCCTTGCGGCTCCGACGCCGACAAACATTTCCACAAAATCTGAACCGCTGATGCTGAAAAACGGAACATCCGCCTCACCTGCTACAGCTTTGGCCAGAAGGGTTTTTCCGGTTCCGGGAGGTCCGACCAGAAGGACGCCTTTCGGGAGTTTACCGCCGAGCGTCGTATACTTTTTCGGATCCTTGAGAAAATCGACAACTTCCATGACCTCTGCCTTTGCTTCGTCGAGCCCGGCTACGTCCTTGAAGGTAATGCGGGTGTGCTCATCCAGGTTTTCATAGAGTGCAGCCTTGTTTTTGCCGATATTCATGAACTGGGATCCCGGTCCGCCCATGCGACGGAATACAAAGAAGTAGATGCCAAGAAGCAGGGCGAAAGGAAGAATCCACTGAAGCAGTTCACTGATCCATGTACTGCTCGGCAGTCCCTGGTATTTGATTCCCTTGCTTTCGAGCTGTTCTATCAAGGTGTCATCGCGTACCGGATTGACAAAAATTTCTTCCGGTTTTGACGTGGATTGAGGCAGAATTGTTCCGGGGCCGTCTTTAGGCTGTTCCTTGACCGCAATACCGGTTACGGCGCCAGGCTTGAGTTTGACATATATCCTTTCCGGCGATATCTTTACCGATTCGACTTTGTTTTCGGCAATGAGTTTGCGGAAAGTGCTGTAGGGGATCTCCTGTGTTGATCCTGACCAGAAAAAGGCAAGTTGTATTCCTATGAGAAGAACAATAACAACCACATAATACATTATCGAGAATTTCGGACGCGGTATGTTGTTTTCTGGCTCGTTTTTATAGGGATTTGAGGGTTTACTCGGTTTTTTTGACATCAATTAACAATCATGGTTATAGTAACAGTGCATCCTCCTTGGGGATTCAAGTCTTCTAATTTACTTGATTCTTCCATTTAAAGAAGCATATCGTACGAAAACATATTATATATTACCGAACATAAAATGTATTCCAGTTGCTATAAGTTTCATGCCGGCCGTAGCTGGCCATCAGCGGCGGCGGATCCCTCGCTCCCCTCTTTTTTCCAGAGCAGGATACTTTAAGTTGCCGGCAGCTTTTTAAAAAAAGAAAAGAGAGGGTGTTCATGAGTTCAGTCCGGGATAAAGCAAACAGCAGGATATCATCACTGAAATCGCTTCTGTGTGTCGGGCTTGACAGCGACCCGGGGAAGATACCTGCACTGTTTTCTGAATATGAAAACCCTGTACTCGAGTTTAATCGCGCCATAATAAGAGCAACAAGCGAATTTGCCGTTGCCTACAAAATCAATACCGCGTTCTACGAGGCCCGGGGTATTGCCGGTTTGCAGGATATGGAAAAAACACTCGCCCATATTCCCGATACGATCATGACCATTGCTGATGCCAAGCGTGCTGATATCGGCAATACCAGCAAAATGTACGCTCAGGCATTTTTCGAGCACTGGTCGTTTGACGCTCTGACTGTTGCGCCTTATATGGGGTTTGATTCCCTCGAGCCTTTTTTTGCCTATGAGGATAAACTGCTGTTTGTGCTGTGCCTGACCTCGAATGAGGGATCTGCTGATTTTGAGGAGCAGTCGATGCAGAGCGGTCGGCCGCTCTACCGCACAGTTCTCGAAAAAGTTTCTTCATGGAGCCGGAATGAAAACGGCGGGGTCGTTGTGGGGGCGACCAAGAGCTCACTGCTTGGGGATATTCGCCGAGAAGCTCCCGGACTTTTTTTCCTGATTCCAGGGGTAGGTGCACAGGGTGGTTCGCTTGAAGAGGCTGTTGATCTTGGCGTTGACTGCAACCGCCAAAGTGCTTTGATTAATGTCAGCCGCAGCCTTATTTATCCCGCTGCTCCCGCATCGGGAACGTTTTCGGGTATCGACGACTATGAGCAGGCAGTTGCTGAAGAAGCTATAAGAATTCATGATGGCATGAAACGCGTTTTGTAGAAGTTATACTTCAGCAGTACTGATTATTTTTTATTTTTCAGCAAAAATGCCGCAGAACTATTCCGGATATCATCGCGGCTTTCAATGACAGTTAAAAATCGTAATACCAATGTGTGGAATTGTTGGCTATATAGGGTGGCAGGAAGCATCCCCGCTGCTTCTGAAAGGGTTGAAGCGACTCGAATATCGTGGTTATGATTCAGCAGGAATCGCCCTTCTGAACGGCACTCTTTCTGTCATGAAGCAGAAAGGTAATGTCACTGGACTGGAAACAGATACTGCAGCGCAGAGAGAAGCGATGTCGGGTGCTACGATCGGTATCGGCCATACCCGGTGGGCTACCCATGGTGATCCTAGCGACCGCAATGCTCACCCCCATCTGAATACTGCAGGGGATATTGCGGTCATTCATAACGGTATAATCGAAAACTATTCGACGCTTAAACAGGGGCTTATCGACGAGGGTTATGTATTCAAGAGCGATACCGATTCAGAGGTACTTGTTCACCTGATTGACAGAATATGGAAGAATGATACCTCTCTGGATCTTGAATCAGCTACCCGCAGTGCACTTCGCCATGTTGATGGTGCATACGGCCTGTGCATAATCTCTTCCCGGGAGCCCGATAAAATCGTTGTTGCACGTAAGGGCAGTCCTCTGGTAATAGGGATCGGCGTCGGGGAGTTTTTTATCGCTTCGGATGCAGCACCTATTGTCGAGCATACCAATAAAGTCGTTTATCTGTCGGACGGTGAACTCGCCGTGGTGAAGAAAGATGGTTATTCGGTCAAGACGATCGAGAATATCGAACAGGAAAAGATCATCACGGAGCTTGATTTCTCTTTGGAAAAAATAGAGAAAGGCGGTTTTGAGCATTTCATGCTCAAGGAGATATTTGAGCAGCCGAGCGTCATGCATGATGTCATGAGAGGACGCGTCCGCCTTGAGGAAGGACGGGTCTGTCTTGGCGGCATTGAGGATTACCTTGATCGCCTCAAGCAGGCAAAGCGCATCGTCATCTGTGCCTGCGGAACGAGCTGGCATGCAGGTCTGATCGGCGAATATCTTATTGAGGAGTTTGCCCGTATCCCTGTCGAAGTTGATTATGCCTCAGAGTTCAGGTACCGTAACCCTATAGTCGGTGTTGATGATGTGGTTATTCTTATTTCCCAGTCAGGCGAGACTGCCGATACTCTGGCTGCTCTGCGCACGGCGAAAGAAAAAGGCGCTCTCGTCATGGGAATCTGCAACGTTGTTGGTTCCACCATTGCCCGTGAAACGCTATGCGGTATGTACACCCATGCCGGTCCTGAGGTCGGTGTCGCTTCCACCAAAGCGTTCACCGCTCAGGTGATCATGCTCTATATGCTTGCGCTCGCACTCAGTAAGGGTCGGACCATTTCTCATGATGAGATTACTCTGAATCTTAAGGAGCTCGCAGATCTGCCGACAAAAGCAGACAGAATCCTTAATCTTGACAGTCAGATCAGGGATATAGCGGAACGGTTCAAGGATGCAAAGAACTTTCTCTATCTCGGGCGCGGATATAATTTCCCGGTTGCTCTTGAAGGCGCACTTAAACTGAAGGAGATCTCCTACATCCACGCAGAAGGTTATCCTGCAGCCGAAATGAAGCATGGTCCGATTGCCCTGATAGACGAGGATATGCCGGTTATTTTCATTGCCACCCGCGACAGCACCTATGCCAAGATTCTGAGCAATATCGAGGAGGTGCGCAGCCGCAAAGGACGGGTTATTGCCATCGCCAGTGAGGGAGACAAGGAGGTTTCCCGTCTTGCCGAGCATGTGATCTATATCCCCCAGGCATCAGGTCCGATCACCCCTCTTTTGACGGTGATTCCGCTGCAGTTGCTTGCTTATCATATTGCGACACTTCGCGGCTGCAATGTTGATCGCCCGAGAAATCTCGCGAAATCTGTTACGGTGGAGTAATTTCGTTCAGCGCTAAATTTTCACCGGACACCGCATGTTCGATATCTGACGGGTACATTGATTGAATAGGTTAGTCCGATCTTTCAATCAATGTACCCGTCATTTTTTTTGTACGATAACAGATTCTGTTGCAAGCAGTAACGCCTCGATGCCCAACAAGCCGCCAAAAACCTTATTGACAGAACGTTGTTGCTGCGGTGTTCGCAGTAACTGCAGAATGCGTGCTGCAAGAATGGTATAACAACCGAGAATGGTACAATCAATCAAACACATACTTATCGTCATAACCAGATACTGCTTCGGCAACGGCTGAGATGAATCGAGAAACTGAGGTAGTATGGCAAGTATGAAAATGAGTGCCTTCGGGTTGCTTGCGTTTACTAAAAAGCCGCGCAATACCAACTCTACGGGACGAACCTTGTGTAAACAAGCGTGTTCAGCCGGCAGCGCATAGGGCTTGGACCTCCACTGCTTCCAGCCCAGATACAGCAGGTATACCACTCCAAGCCACCTGATAGTTGCAAATGCCGGTTCAGAAGCTGTCAATAGTGCGCCTAATCCAGCGGCTGCGGCTGAAACCTGCAACATAAGTGCAAGTTGTAGTCCGATGACATGCCAGATGCCGAGACGAAAACCGTAATTCAGTCCGGAGGACATAGAGGTAATGGTACTCGCACCAGGAGCCAGGCTTGATACCAGAACGACCATACAATAGCCCAGCCAGGTATCCAAAGTCATGGGAGGATGGTTTAAGATTCAGTTTTTTCGAAGCGGTAAATAACAGTGCAGGAAAAATATAGGGCTTTTATTTTCCGAAAAGCTGATCATGATACTGGAGATTCGTCTCAACAGTAATCCTTTCTGATTGTTTTACATCCATAACGTGTAAGGGGAATTTTTATGCATTATTGCCCGTTCAGTCATGTATTGGCTTTTATGATTTAATAACCATAAATCAAAGCAGTTATGCAGGGTCATGTTGTTATTACCGGAGCTACCGGTGTGATCGGTATTGAGCTTGCGCTGAAGCTGATCCGCCGTGGTGAGCAGGTTGTTGTGCTTGCCCGTTCTCCTGAAGCGGCTGAACAAAAAATTCCCGGTGCGGCAGGCTACGTCAGGTGGGACTCTGATATGGAAAGCGGTGAGTGGACCGGTTTCATCGATGGGGCGAAGGGCGTGATTCATCTGGCAGGAAAACCGCTTCTTGAAAGTCGCTGGAGTGAAGAGCACAAGAGGGAGTGCTATGACTCAAGGATTTTTGGTACGAGGCATATCGTATCGGCTATTTCCAATGCGAAGATAAAGCCAGGGGTATTGATATCAGCATCCGCTATCGGCTATTATGGTTCTTTTGAAAGCTGCGCCGATACTCCTGATCTGCTTGAATCGGGCTCTCAGGGAAATGATTTCCTTGCAAAAATCTGTATCGACTGGGAGATGGAGGCTCTTGCAGCAGAAAAGAGTGGTGTACGTCTTGTGCTGCTTAGAACCGGCATTGTATTATCGACAAAAGGCGGGATGCTCCAGAAAATGATTGCACCATTCAGCTGGTTTGTGGGAGGTCCTGTCGGCTCAGGAAGCCAGTGCATTTCATGGATTCATATCGATGATGAGATCGACTGCATTATTGAGGCACTTGATAATACGGCTTACAGGGGAGCCGTAAACGCGGTCAGCCCTGAACCCGTTACCATGAAAGATTTTGCCGCTGAGCTTGGTGCAGTTCTCGGCAGGCCATCCCTCTTGCCAGTACCAAAGTTTGCCGTTCAGCTTCTGCTTGGTGAGGGTGGTGAATACGCGGTGAAAGGTCAGAAAGTAAAGCCCGGCTTTCTGCGTGCACAGGGTTTCCCCTTCAGATATACGAAGTTATCCGAAGCGCTCAGGGAGTTGATAGACAACAACAGGTAAGAAGATACCGCTATGTATTTGCCCTCCCGACTGTGTCGGGAGGGCGACGGCCTTGTGATTTCGGATAAATCGCGACTTTCATCACGGTATGGCAGTGAGCTGAACCATTGATGAATGAAAAAACAAGAAGGAGTATACCATGGGAACCAGAGGACGTGAAATCGTCGGGGAGTCTCTTCCCCGTGTACTTGAATTGCTCAACAAGGCATTTGCTGACGAGTGGCTGGCCTACTACCAGTACTGGCTTGGTGCCAAGGTGGTTCAGGGGCCGATGAAAGATGCGGTGATTGCCGAACTTGTTCTGCATGCAGCCGATGAGCTTCGGCATGCAGACATGGTCACAGCGCGGATCATTCA
>Ga0326726_10001851_pt1 | contig 19727 bp, 15 predicted proteins | sample MHFenrmetagenome_2_FD_207603 | JGI IMG/M metagenome (GOLD analysis project Ga0326726, IMG submission 207603) | Lab enriched peat soil microbial communities from Michigan Hollow, Ithaca, NY, United States - MHF15MN | ecosystem: Environmental > Terrestrial > Soil > Wetlands > Peat | place: USA... | reverse complement strand
CCGTGGACGGCGGCCACGCCGTGCAGCGTGCGGCGGCGGAGCGCTTCATCGGCACCGGGCTCGAGCTCGGCGGCTGCGATCCCGCGTATGTGCGCGAGGACGCGGACCTCGCGCATGCGATCGAGAACCTGGTGGACGGCGCATTCTTCAACAGCGGCCAGTCCTGCTGCGGAATCCAGCGCATCTACGTGCACCGCAGCCGTTACGACGAGTTCGTGTCCGGCGCCGTCGAGCTGACGCGCCGCTATGTGCTCGGCAACCCGACCGACGCCAGGACGACGCTCGGTCCCGTCGTGCGCACGGCGGCTGCCCGCCAGATCCGCGCGCAGATTGCGGCCAGCGTCGCGGCCGGCGCGCGCGCGGCGATCGCGGAACGCGACTTCCCGGCGAGCGATCCCGCGACGCCCTATCTCGCGCCGCAGGTCCTGCTCGACGTCGATCACAGTATGCCGGTGATGCAGGAGGAGATCTTCGGACCCGTGGCCGGCATCATGGCGGTGGCAGGCGACGACGAGGCCGTGCGGCTGATGAACGACAGTCGCTACGGGCTGACCGCCGCCGTCTGGACCTCCGACGCGGAAGCGGCGATCGCGATCGGCAACCGCGTCGAGACCGGCACCTGGTTCATGAACCGCTGCGACTACCTCGATCCGGCGCTCGCCTGGGTCGGGGTCAAGGACTCGGGGCGCGGCTGCACGCTGTCGCGCGTCGGCTATGAGCACCTGACGCGGCCGAAGTCCTATCATCTGCGCCTGAAAAGCTGAGGCTGCCATGAACCTGAAGGGCAACTGGAATTACCCGACCAAGATCCTGTTCGGCGCCGGCAACATCAAGAAGCTGCCGCAGGCCTGCGAGACGCTCGGGATCCGCCGGCCGCTGCTCGTGACCGATCCCGGTCTCGCCGCCTTGCCGATGATCGCAGATGCCGTCGCGATCTGCCGCGCGGCCGGCCTGCACTGCGCCGTGTTCTCCGACGTGCGCGGCAATCCCGTCGAGCAGAATGTCACCGACGGCGTGCGCGCCTACCGCGACGGCGGCCACGACGGCGTCATCGCTTTCGGCGGCGGCAGCGGGCTCGACGCGGCCAAGGCGATAGCGCTGATGGTGGGGCAGAAGCGCCCGATCTGGGATTTTGAGGACCGCGAGGACTGGTTTACGCGCGTCGATCCCGCCGGCATGGCGCCGGTGGTCGCGGTGCCGACGACCGCGGGCACGGGGTCGGAAGTCGGCCGCGCCTCGGTGATCACCGATGTCCGCGATCACACGAAGAAGATCATCTTCCATCCGAAGATGATGCCGGGCGTCGTGATCTCGGACCCCGAACTGACGATTGGCCTGCCGCCGAAAATCACCGCGGCAACCGGCATGGATGCGCTGTCGCACTGCCTCGAAGCCTATTGCGCGCCGTTCTATCACCCGATGGCGGACGGCATCGCGGTCGAGGGGATGCGGCTCATCCACGATTACCTGCCGCGCGCGGTGGCGGATGGCAAGGACCTCGAGGCGCGCTCAAACATGCTGATCGCCTCCTCGATGGGCGCGACGGCCTTCCAGAAGGGACTCGGCGCGATGCACAGCCTGAGCCATCCCTGCGGCGCGAATCTCGACACGCATCACGGCCTCACGAATGCGGTCGTGATGCCCTTCGTGCTCGCCTGGAACCGGCGCGCGATCGAGCCGAAGATGGGGCGCCTCGCCGCCTGGCTCGGCCTGAAGCGGCAGAGCTACGAGGGATTCCTCGACTGGATCCTCGAGCTGCGCGCGACCATCGGCATCCCGTCGAAGCTCGCCGCACTCGGCGTGCGCGAAGAGCACGCGAAGGAATTCGCGCCCCAGGCGCTCGCCGATCCCTCGACCGGCGGCAATCCGCTGCCGATGACGGTCGGCGACTTCGAGAAGCTCTACCTGAACGCCATCCGCGGCTAGACCCGTTGTGCGTGCGGGTCGCCTGCACGCACCTCGAAACTCGCGAGCACGGTCCGGCCGCTCCTCGGATCGAGGCGGTCGTCGATCGCGACGATATCGGCGCGCAGCTTGTCGCGATCGAGGTCGCAACGGATGTAGCCGCTGTGCCTGCCCTCGTGGAAGCGCACCTGCGGATTCAGCGGCAGCATCGCGGTCTTGTCGTTGTTCGTGGTCGCGATGGACGAGGTGACGAGCTCGACGCCCATCGGCCGGCCCGCGGCGTTCGCGACCTCGTTGACCCAGAAGGAGTGGATGTCGCCGGTCAGCACGACCGGGTTCGGGGTCTTGTGGCGCGCGAGCGAGGCGAGCAGGCGTTCGCGCGCCGGCGCATAGCCTGCCCAGGCATCGGTGAAGATGCGCGGCGAGCCGTTCCAGCTCTCCTTGATCGTCACGAACATGACGCCCTGCGTCAGCAGGTTCCAGGCCGCGTGGCTTTCCGCGAATGCGCCATCGAGCCATTGTTCCTGTTCCGGGCCCAACATCGTGCGCGCGGGATCGGCGAGTTCGGCCTTGCAGGCAGGCTCTTCCGGATTCACGAAGCTGCCGCCGCCGGCGCCGCTGAACAGGATCTTCTTGCCGCGGTCGGTGTCGCAGTTCCACGGCGTCGGGGCGCTCTGGCAGGCCTGGACGGAGCGGTATTGCCGGTTGTCGAGCAGGTAAAAGCGCGCGAGCGTCCCCCAGTCCACCGTGCCGTAGAGCCGCGCCGCCATGCCGGGCAGCAAGCGCGAGGGCCTGAGCGGCATGTTCTCGAAGAAAGCCTGGTAAGCCGCCGCGCGGCGCGCAGGAAACGACTGGCGCACCGCCTCGCCGCCGCAGATTGCGCTCTCGCCGGTGAGCCCGGCGTAATCGTTGTCGACCTCGTGATCGTCCCACATCGCGAGCCAGGGACAGGCCGCATGCGCCGCCTGCAGGTCGGGGTCCGTGCGGTACTGCGTGTAGCGATGGCGGTACTCGGTCAGCGTTGTCGCCTCCTGCGTGTCGAACAGCCGCACGCGCCGTTCGCCCCAGGCGTCCTCATAGATGTAGTCGCCGAGCATCAGCACGAGGTCCGGCTTGTCATCGGCGATGTAGTGGTAGGCCGAGAAAAAGCCCTGCTCGTAATGCGCGCAGGAAGTGACCGCGAATCGCAGTGGGCCCGCGGTCTCGCCGGTCGGGCAGGTCAGCGCGCGCCCGGTCGGGCTTTCGTAGCTTCCGATCCTGAACCGGTAGAAATACTCGCGCCCCGCATCGAGGCCGCCGACCTCGACGTGCACCGCATGCGCGAGGTGCGCGCGCGCAAGCGCCGTGCCGCTCGCGCGGATCTTCGCGAAGGAGCTGTCCTCCGCCACTTCCCAGGTGAGTTCGAAGACGACATTGCCCAGCACTTCCGGCACGAAGGGTTCGGGCGCGATGCGCGTCCAGATCACGAAGCCGTCGGAGGACGGATCGCCCGACGCGACGCCGAGCTGGAACGGATAGGAACTGAAGCGGACCTGTGAAGTCGCGCTGCCGAACGGGACGACGGCGAGTGCGCCCGCGGCGGCCGCCAGGCGCGTGAATTCGCGGCGCGACAACGGGCGGCGGATCGCCACCTCAGATGCCCGCGCCGTGCTCGAAGCCGGTCTGCAACGGGGCGGCCTGCGATACCCGGGAATTCGGCGGCACGCTGTGCGTCAGCCAGACGTTTCCGCCGATCACGCTGCCGCTGCCGACCGTGACGCGGCCGAGCACCGTCGCGCTCGCGTAGATCGTGACGTCGTCCTCGATGATGGGATGGCGGGGCAGGCCCTTCACCAGCCGGCCCTGGGCGTCCACCGGGAAGCTCTTGGCGCCGAGCGTGACGCCCTGATAGAGCGTCACGCGGTTGCCGACGATGGCGGTCTCGCCGATCACGATTCCCGTGCCATGGTCGATGAAGAACTCGCGGCCGATGGTCGCGCCCGGATGGATGTCGATGCCGGTGCGGTGGTGCGCGTTCTCCGCGATCAGCCTCGGCAGCAGCGGCACTTCGAGATGATAGAGGATGTTGGCGATCCGGTGCCGCGTCACCGCGAAGATGCCGGGAAACGCATAGAGCGCCTCGATCGGGTGGCGGCAGGAGGGATCGCCGCGCCAGGCAGCGCGCGCGTCCTCGAACACCCGCTCGCGCAGCCGCGGCGACTGCCTGAGCAGTTCGCGGGCGAGCCGGCGGGCCTTGACGTCGAGCGCCCCCGCGCCCTGCGCGGCCGCTTCCCCGAGCCGCTCCGGGAACTCGAGCGCGAGGTGGATCTGCGTTGTGAGCACCTCTTCGATTTCGTCCAGTTCGCGCTCGACGCGCCGTACCGGGCTCTCGCCTTCCGTCGCGTGCAGGGTCTCCGCGATCAGCAGCCGGTGCAGCCGGTCGATGGATGAAAGCACGGCCGTGCGATCGGGCCAGTTGCCGACGCGCAGCACCTGGAAATCCGCCGCGTCGCCCGGCGACGTCAGCGCCCGGGCGAGTGCGGCGTGATCGCCGTCGGCGGCGGACTCAGGCGAGTGGGATGATGCGCGGCGCACTGGCGGGTGCCTCTTCATAGAGCCAGGTCGAAAGATACCTCTCGCCGAAGCTTGGGATGATCGCAACGATCAGCTTGCCACGGTTCTCCTCGCGCCCGGCGACCGCGAGCGCCGCATAGAGCGCGGCCCCGGAACTGATGCCGACCAGGATGCCTTCCTCGCGACCGAGCCGGCGCGCGTACTCGCCGGCCTGCTCGTTGGTCACCTGGATGATCTCGTCGATGACTTTCGTGTTGAGGATCTCGGGGATGAACCCGGCGCCGATGCCCGCGATCTTGTGCGGGCCGGGCTCGCCGCCGGAAAGCACGGGACTCGCCGCCGGCTCGACCGCAACGCAACGGAACTGCGGCTTGCGCTTCTTGATGACTTCTCCCACGCCCGTGATCGTCCCGCCGGTGCCGATGCCCGAGACCAGGATGTCGCAGGCGCCGCCCGTGTCCTCCCAGATCTCCTCGGCGGTCGTGCGCCGGTGGATCTCGGGATTGGCAGGGTTCGAGAACTGGCCGACCAGCAGGAACCGCTTCGGGTCGCTCGCGACGATCTCGTTTGCGCGCGCCATCGCGCCCTTCATGCCCTTGGCGCCCTCGGTCAGCACCAGTTCCGCGCCGAAGGCGGTCAGCATGCGACGGCGCTCCATGCTCATCGTGTCCGGCATCGTCAGCACGAGCCGGTAGCCCTTGGCCGCGGCGACGAATGCGAGGCCGATACCGGTGTTGCCGCTGGTCGGCTCGACCAGCACCGTGTCCGGCCCGATGCGTCCCTGCTTCTCCAGCGCCTCGATCATGCTGACGCCGATGCGATCCTTGACGCTCGCGCAGGGATTGAAGAATTCGAGCTTCAGCACGATCTTGCCCGGCAGGTCGCGGCCGATCTTGTTGAGCCGCACGAGCGGCGTGCGGCCGATGGTCTGCAGGATGTTGTCGTAGATTTGCATTGCAAGGTCCCCGTTCGCCCGAGCTGCCGGAAATGGGAGGGGCCCCGGGCCCAGCTGGGCACCGGGAACCCCACCCGACATGGAAACTTTAGCGTTGCCTGCGGCTCAACGCACGGCGTAGCTTTCCATCCGCAGCCCGGTGCCGCCGTGCGAGACATGGGCGACGACCGCCTGGCGGCGGTGGATCTTGGTCACTGCGCCCAGGTTGATCGCGAAAGCCAGTTCAACGATCGACCCTTTCGCGAGCCCGAGGTTCCGGGTCTCGACAAAGACGCCATTGGCGCTGAGATTGCAGGCCTTGCACAGCGCACCCCTGCGACCGGGCACGATCAGGTAGACCGTGGCTCGCGCGCGATGCCGGGTATGCAGACGGCGTTCCATCTCCCGATCCCCGCCTTTCTTCTGTCGCCTGGAGTGGATGGCGATACTCAGTATGCAGGGCTAGGCAGGGGGAGGAAAGCGCCGCCCGTCCCCTCGAACCGCCGGTCCCTGCGGCCCCGCAGATTCAATCGTTTATGAGGAACGGGCGCTGTCGGCGCACCTTGTTGCAGTGCAGCAATCAACGTGGCGGCGAGGGTCTGCGCCGACTGTTCCGATACCATGCGGGGCATGAACGCGGAAGCGCAAACCCTGCCACGGCTGACGCTCGACGACCTCCGCGAAGCGCGCAGGACGCTGGGCGGGCTCGTGCTGACGACGCCGGTCCAGGAATTGACCGGCCCGTCGGTGGAAGCCGCACTAGCCCCGGGCACGCGCGCGTTCATGAAGCTCGAGCTGTTCCAGCGCACTGGCAGTTTCAAGCCGCGCGGCGCGCTCCTCAACGTGCTCGCACTCAGCGAGGCCGAACGCGCGCGCGGCATATGCGCGATCAGCGCCGGCAATCACGCGATCGCGACCGCCTATGCGGCGCGCTGCCTCGGCACCAGCGCGAAGGTCGTCATGACCGCGAGCGCGAACCCGTTCCGCATCGGGCAATGCCGTTTGTACGGCGCCGAGGTGGAACTGACGCCCGACGTGCACGCGGGATTCCGTCGCGTGAAGGAAATCCAGGAAACGGAATCGCGCGCATTCATCCATCCCTACGAAGGCCTGCGCGTGTCGCTCGGCACCGGCACGCTTGGCGTCGAATTCATGGAGCAGGTGCCGGATCTCGATGCGGTGATCGTGCCGATCGGCGGCGGCGGGCTTGCCTCCGGCGTGTCCACGGCCGTCAAGTTGATGCGGCCCGGTTGCGAAGTGTTCGGCGTCGAGCCCTTCGGCGCCGACTCGATGTACCGGAGCTTCAAGGCCGGCAGTCCCGCATCGATCGAGAAAGTCGCGACCATTGCCGACAGCCTCGGCGCGCCATTCGCGACGCCGATGTCCTTTGCGCTCTGCCGCGCGCACATCGACGAGCTGGTGCGGGTCACCGATGAGCAACTGGTCGCGGCGATGCGTTTCCTGCTGGAACAGGCGCGCCTCGCGGTCGAGCCCGCGGGCGCCGCGGCGACCGCCGCGCTCCTGGGACCGCTTGCGACGCGCCTGGCCGGCCGCCGGGTCGGCCTGATCGTCTGCGGCGCGAATATCGACGCCGCGGGTTTCGCGCGCCTCGTGGGGACTTGAGCTTGGCCGGGCCGCCGGTCGCCGCCGTCGTCTTCGCCTGGTTGCACCTGCTGGCGGTCGGACTCGCGGCCGGGCTCCTGCTTTCCGAGTACTGGCTGTGCCGGCGCATCCCGGACCGTCTGCAGGTGAAGCTTCTCGGCACGGTGGACCTCGGTTACTTCCTGGCGCTGATCGGCAGCCTCGCGACGGGGCTCGCGAGAGTCCTCTTCTTCGGCCAGGACACGGCGTATTACCTGGCTAACCGGTTGTTCTGGCTCAAGATTGCACTTTTTCTCGCGATCGGGCTGCTGGCGCTCTTCCCGACCCTGCAGTTCATCCGCTGGAACCGCGAGGCGCGGGCGGCCCCGGCTTTCGCGCCGTTGACCCGGGAACTCGAGCGCGTGCGGGCGAGCCTGGCCCTGCAATTGGGCCTGATGCTGCTCCTGCCATTGGTCTCGATTCTGGTCGCCCGGGGCTACGGGCTGCCGGGGCCCCATCCTTAGGCCGGATCAGGCACTTAGGCGTCTTTTTTGCGTTGACACAACGGCCGTTGAGCCCGAAAATACGCGGCTCATTTTTGGGAGGGGTACCCAAGCGGCCAACGGGGGCAGACTGTAAATCTGCTGGCTTATGCCTTCGTAGGTTCGAATCCTACCCCCTCCACCAGTTGTCGATGGCAACCGGGTGGCTCGGCTTCTTTGGCGACCCACGATACCTGCTGTTCGCGGCGTGAAGGAATGCGGGTGTAGTTCAATGGTAGAACCTCAGCCTTCCAAGCTGATGACGTGGGTTCGATTCCCATCACCCGCTCCAGTCGGGTTGACCTGGGCCCACGTAGCTCAGTCGGTAGAGCACGTCCTTGGTAAGGACGAGGTCACCGGTTCGATTCCGGTCGTGGGCTCCATAACGAAAGAGACGATAGAGGTGTGTCGTGGCTAAGGAAAAATTCGTTCGTTCGAAGCCGCATGTGAACGTGGGGACGATTGGTCATGTGGACCATGGGAAGACGACGTTGACGGCGGCGTTGACGAAGGTGATGGCGGAGAAGCACGGCGGCGAGTTCACGGCGTACGACCAGATTGACAAGGCGCCGGAAGAGAAGGCGCGCGGGATCACGATCGCGACGGCGCACGTGGAGTACCAGTCTGCCCAGCGTCACTATGCCCATGTGGACTGCCCGGGCCACGCCGACTACGTGAAGAACATGATCACGGGCGCGGCGCAGATGGACGGCGCGATCCTGGTGGTGTCGGCGGCGGACGGGCCGATGCCGCAGACCCGCGAGCACATCCTGCTGGCACGCCAGGTGGGCGTGCCGTACATCGTGGTGTATCTGAACAAGTGCGACATGGTGGACGACGCGGAGCTGATCGAGCTGGTGGAGATGGAAGTGCGCGAGCTCTTGTCCAAGTACCAGTTCCCCGGGGATGACACGCCGATCGTGCGCGGTTCGGCCTTGAAGGCGCTGGAAGGGGCGGCCGGTGAGCTGGGCGCGGACTCGATCGTGAAGCTGGTGGCGGAGATGGACCGTTACATCCCGACCCCGGTGCGGGTGATCGACAAGCCGTTTTTGATGCCGATCGAGGACGTGTTCTCGATCTCGGGGCGCGGCACGGTGGTGACGGGTCGCATCGAGCGCGGCATCGTGAAGGTCAACGACGAGATCGAGATCGTGGGCCTGAAGCCGACGCTGAAGACCACCTGCACGGGTGTGGAGATGTTCCGGAAGCTCCTGGACGAGGGCCAGGCGGGCGACAACGTGGGGGTGTTGCTGCGTGGCACCAAGCGTGAAGAGGTGGAGCGCGGGCAGGTGCTGGCGAAGCCCGGCAGCATCAACCCGCACACCAACTTCGAGTGCGAGGTGTACGTGCTGACCAAGGAGGAGGGCGGGCGGCATACGCCGTTCTTCAAGGGCTACCGGCCGCAGTTCTACTTCCGCACCACCGACGTGACCGGGACCATCGAGTTGCCGGCGGGTGTGGAGATGGTGATGCCGGGGGACAACATCAAGATGGTGGTGGAGTTGATTGCGCCGATTGCGATGGAGGAGGGCCTGCGGTTCGCGATCCGCGAGGGCGGCCGTACCGTCGGCGCCGGCGTCGTGTCGAAAGTATTGAAGTAAGCAAGGCAACGGAAGGGCAGTAGCTCAATTGGCAGAGCGGCGGTCTCCAAAACCGCAGGTTGGGGGTTCGATTCCCTCCTGCCCTGCCACCCGTAGCGGGAAATGATGAACGAACAGGCAGGCAATCCCGGCGTCGCAGTGATGGACGCCCTTAAATTGGTGCTGGCCGCGGCCGCGCTGCTCGGCGGCATCGTCATCTATTACTGGTTCGGCGACCAGCCGGCGGTGATCCGGGTGCTCGCCGTGCTGGCCGGCCTGGTGGCGGGCCTGGCGCTGCTCTACTGGTCGCAGCCTGGCCGCGTGCTGTGGGATTACGTGCAGTCCTCGCGCGTCGAGCTGCGCAAGATGGTCTGGCCGACGCGCCAGGAAACCTGGCGCACGACGCTGGTCGTGTTCGTGTTCGTGATGGCGCTCGGCGTGTTCTTCTGGCTCGTGGACATGCTCCTGGCCTGGGGCGCAAGACGCCTGACCGGGCAGGGAGGCTGACGTGGCGTTGAACTGGTACGTGGTGCACGCCTACTCGAATTTCGAGCACAAGGTCGCGAACAGCCTGAAGGAGCGCGTGAAGCTGCACGGCCTCGACGCCAAGTTCGGCGAGGTGCTGGTGCCGACCGAGGAAGTCGTCGAGATGCGCGCCGGCCAGAAGCGCCGCAGCGAGCGCAAGTTCTTCCCGGGCTACGTGCTGGTGCAGATGGAGATGGACGACGAGGCCTGGCACCTGGTCAAGGAGACGCCGAAGGTCCTCGGGTTCATCGGCGGCACGCCGGAGAAGCCGGCGCCTATCACGGACAAGGAAGCGAACGCGATCCTGCGCCGTGTCGAGGAGGGCGTCGAGAAGCCGAAGCCGAAGGTGCTGTTCGAACCGGGCGAGATGGTGCGGGTCGTCGACGGCCCGTTCAACGATTTCACCGGCGTGGTCGAGTCCGTCAATTACGAAAAGAGCCGCCTGCAGGTCGCGGTCCAGATTCTCGGGCGGTCGACGCCGGTCGAGCTGGATTTCGGGCAGGTGGAGAAAGTCTGATCCGGGGAGCCGCAAGGCGCCTGAACCCGGGAGCGAGGAACGATGGCAAAGAAAGTACAGGGCTATATCAAGTTGCAGATTCCTGCGGGCGGGGCGAACCCGAGCCCGCCGGTCGGGCCCGCGCTCGGCCAGCAGGGCGTGAACATCATGGAATTCTGCAAGCAGTTCAACGCCGCGACACAGAAGGAGGAGAAGGGCCTGCCGATCCCGGTGATCATCACCGTCTACAGCGATCGCAGCTTCACCTTCCTGCTGAAGACCCCGCCGGCTGCGGTGCTCGTGCGCAAGGCCATCGGCATCGAAAAAGGCTCCGGCACGCCCAACACGAAGAAGGTCGGCAAGATTTCGCGCAAGCAGCTCGAGGAGATCGCAAGGGCCAAGATGCCCGACCTGACCGCGGCCGACCTGGATGCGGCCGTGCGCACCATCGCGGGCAGCGCCCGCAGCATGGGCGTCGACGTGGAGGGGGTCTGACATGGCTACCGTATTCAAGCGCCAGAAGCCGTGGGCCGAGCGCGTGAAGCCCGGCCAGCAATACCCGGTTGACCAGGCGGTGTCGCTCGTCAAGGAATTCGCCAATGCGAAGTTCGACGAGGCCGTCGATGTCGCGATCAACCTCGGCATCGATCCCGCGAAGTCGGACCAGCAGGTGCGCGGCTCGACGGTGATGCCGCACGGCACGGGCAAGAAGGTCCGGGTCGCGGTTTTCACGCAGGGCAAGAATGCCGACGCCGCCCGCGAGGCCGGCGCCGACATCGTCGGGCTCGAGGACCTCGCCGAGAAGGTGAAGGCCGGGCAGATCGATTTCGACGTCGTCGTCGCGAGCCCGGATGCGATGCGGGTCGTCGGCGGGCTGGGCCAGATCCTGGGGCCCCGCGGCCTGATGCCGAACCCGAAGGTCGGGACGGTGACGCCCGATGTCGCGGGCGCGGTCAGGAATGCGAAGGCGGGCCAGGTCCGCTATCGCTGCGACAAGGCCGGCATCGTCCATTGCACGATCGGCAAGGCCAGCTTCCAGCCGGCCGCGCTCAGGGAGAACCTTATGGCGCTCTTGGCCGACCTGCAGAAACACAAGCCGTCGACGTCGAAGGGCGTCTTCGTGCAGCGAGTCACCGTGTCGTCGACGATGGGCCCCGGCGTTGCCGTGGACCGCGCGACGCTGGGAATCTGAGGAGTTCGAATCGAAGTCCGGGCAGCGGCCCGGGCCATCGAAGACCGCAGGCGGGGCGACGGCCCCTCAATGGGCGCCTGCGCAGATGGTGGAACCCGAGTCAGTGTTGACTGGTGAAGGTTGCCATCAGCCGGCCGGATATCAGGCCGGCACAAGGGTGGGCGCGCAGCAATGCGCGCCCGGTGATGGATCTTCTGCCAGGAGGAAGGAATGGCACTCAGGCTTGAAGACAAGCAGGCGATGGTGACCGAGGTGCAGGCCGTTGCGCGCACAGCGCATTCGGTCGTCGCTGCGGAATACCGTGGCTTGACGGTGACGCAGATCACCGGCCTGCGCGCGAAGGCGCGCCAGTCCGGCGTCTACATGCGTGTCGTCAAGAACACGCTGGCCCGCAAGGCGGTGGCCGGAACGCAGTACGAGTGCATCGCGGGCAGTCTCAAGGGACCGCTGATCCTCGCGTTCTCCAAGGACGATCCGGGCGCCGCCGCCCGCGTCGTCAAGGAGTTCGCGAAGACCCACGACAAGCTGGTCCCGACCCTGGTCTCGCTCGGAGGGCGGCTGTTTCCCGCCACCGATCTCGACCGGGTCGCGAGCCTGCCGACCAAGGCCCAGGCCCTCGCGATGATGCTCGGCGTGCTGAAGGCGCCGATCTCGAAGCTGGTGCGCACGCTGGCCGAGCCGCACGCGAAGCTGGTTCGCACCGTGGCCGCGGTCAAGGCCACGAAGGCCGCGTGACACCGGGCAACAGTCACTGATTCGGTTTCAAACAATTTTTCTGGAGAGATGACAATGGCTGCAAGCAAGGAACAGATTCTCGAGTCGATCGCCAACATGACGATCATGGAAGTGGTCGACCTCGTGAAGATGATGGAAGAGAAGTTCGGCGTGACGGCTGCCGCGCCGGTCGCGGTCGCCGCGGGCGCCGCAGGCGCTGCGGCGCCGGCCGCCGAGGAGCAGACCGAGTTCGCGGTGACGCTGAAGGCCTACCCGGCCGAGAAGAAGGTCACCGTCATCAAGGTGATCCGCGAGATCACCGGCCTCGGCCTCAAGGAAGCGAAGGACCTGGTCGAGGGCGCGCCCTCGCTGGTCAAGGAAGCTGTCTCGAAGGCGGATTCCGAGAAGATCAAGAAGCAGCTCGAGGACGTCGGCGCAACGGTTGAGGTCAAGTAACGACCTCCATGCGAGGGCAAACGGCCCCGCAGTCCGCGCCACCGGACATCACCGCAGCCTGCACCCCGACGGGTGCAGGCCGCGCGGTGCTGGCCGGTGCGGCGGTTTCGTTCATTCATGAATAGGGTGACCCCGATGGCCTATACGTTCACCGAAAAGAAGCGCATCCGGAAGAACTTTGGCAAGCGCCAGGGAATTCTGGAGGTGCCGCCGCTGCTCGCGATCCAGACCGAGTCCTATGCGCAGTTCCTGCAGCTGGACGAGTCGCGGGCGCTGCACGCGGAGCTCGCCTCGCATTCCGGCGGCCAGGTCGCCGGCGGCAGGCTGCTTTCGGAGGAGCAGGAACGGGACATCATCGACCGGCACCTGAAGCGCGCCGGGCTGCACGCCGCGTTCCAGAGCGTGTTCCCGATCAAGAGCTACTCGGGCCACGCGACGCTCGAGTACGTCTACTACTATCTCGGCGAGCCGGTGTTCGACGTCAAGGAATGCCAGCTGCGCGGCCTGACCTTTGCTGCGCCGCTGCGCGTGCGCCTGCGCCTGCGCGTGATGGACAAGGAGTCGCCGGGCGCCTCGCGCGTCAAGCGCGCGATCGAGCAGGAGGTCTATCTCGGCGAGCTGCCGCTGATGACGGAGAACGGCACGTTCATCGTCAACGGCACCGAGCGCGTGATCGTCTCCCAGCTGCACCGCAGCCCGGGCGTCATCTTCGACCACGACAAGGGCAAGACCCACAGCTCGGGCAAGCTGCTGTTCCAGGCGCGCGTGATCCCGTACCGCGGCTCGTGGCTCGATTTCGAGTTCGACGCCAAGGACTGCGTGTTCGCGCGCATCGACCGCCGCCGCAAGCTGCCGGTCACGATCCTGCTCCGCGCGCTCGGCTATTCGAACCCCGAGATCCTGACGCTGTTCTTCGACAAGAACGTGGTGCACCTGACCAAGAAGGGGCCCGAGCTCGAGCTCGTGCCCGAGCGCCTGCGCGGCGAGACCGCGATGTTCGAGATCAGCGCGGGCGGCAAGGTCATCGTCGAGGAAGGCCGCCGCATCACGGCGCGCCACGTGCGCCAGCTCGAGGAAGCCGGCATCAAGCGCCTTGCCGTGCCGCTCGAGTACCTCGACGGCAGGATCCTGGCCCATGACGTCGTGGACAAGGAGACCGGGGAGGTCCTCGCCACGGCGAACGACGTGCTGAACGCAGCGCTGGTCGAGCGCTTCGTGAAGGCCGGCGTGACCGAGATCGCGACGCTCTACGTCAACGACCTGGACCGCGGGCCGTACGTGTCCGACACGCTGCGCATCGACGCGACCACGACGCGCCTCGAGGCGCTGATCGAGATCTACCGGATGATGCGCCCGGGCGAGCCGCCGACGAAGGACGCGGCAGAGAACCTGTTCCACAACCTGTTCTTCAACTCCGAGCGCTACGATCTCTCGGCGGTCGGCCGCATGAAGTTCAACCGCCGCGTCAACCGTGAATTCCCGTCGAACCTTTCCGGCCCCGAGGCCGAGCGCTGGCTCGAGGAGCCGGGCATCCTGTTCGACGGCCGCTACTTCGGCACGATCGCGGACCAGCGCAAGGATGAAAGCGCGCGCAACCTGCTCGGGAAGTACGGCCCGGACATGTCCGACGTGGTCGACGTGCTGCGCACGCTGATCGCGATCAAGAACGGCGACGGCAAGGTGGACGACATCGACCACCTCGGCAACCGCCGCGTGCGCTGCGTCGGTGAGATGGCGGAAGTCGCATTCCGCATCGGCCTGGTGCGCGTCGAGCGCGCCGTGAAGGAGCGCCTGACGCTGGCCGAGAACGAGGACATCAACCCGCAGGACATGATCAACGCGAAGCCCGTGGCCGCGGCGGTCAAGGAGTTCTTCGGGTCGTCGCAGCTGTCGCAGTTCATGGACCAGAACAACCCGCTGTCCGAGATCACGCACAAGCGGCGCGTCTCGGCGCTCGGCGAGGGCGGCCTGAAGCGCGAGCGCGCCGGATTCGAGGTCCGCGACGTGCACCCGACCCATTACGGCCGCGTGTGCCCGATCGAGACCCCGGAAGGGCCGAATATCGGCCTGATCAACTCGCTGGCCGTCTATGCGCGCACCAACAAGTACGGCTTCCTCGAGACGCCGTACCGGCGAGTGCGCGACCGGCGCGTCACCGGCGAGGTGGATTACCTGTCGGCGATCGAGGAGAGCGAGTTCGTCATCGCGCAGGCCAATGCGCCGCTCGACGGCAAGGGCCGCTTCGAGGGCGACCTGGTGTCCTGCCGCTACCAGAACGAGTTCACGCTGATGCCGGCCGAGCGCATCGAGTACATGGACGTGTCGCCTCGCCAGATCGTGTCGGTGGCGGCCGCGCTGATCCCGTTCCTCGAGCACGACGACGCGAACCGCGCATTGATGGGCTCGAACATGCAGCGCCAGGCCGTGCCGACGCTGCGCTCGTCCACGCCGCTCGTCGGCACCGGCATCGAGCGCACCGTCGCGATCGACTCCGGCGTCGCGGTCATCGCGCGCCGCGGCGGCGCGGTCGACTCGGTCGACGCGTCGCGCATCGTGGTGCGCGTCAACGAGTCCGAGGTCACCGTGGGCGAACCCGGCGTCGACATCTACAACCTGACCAAGTACACGCGCTCGAACCAGAACACCTGCATCAACCAGCGTCCGCTGGTCCGCGTCGGCGACACGATCGCGAAGAGCGACGTGCTGGCTGACGGGCCCTCGACGCACCTCGGCGAGCTCGCGCTCGGCCAGAACATGCTGGTCGCGTTCATGCCGTGGAATGGCTACAACTTCGAGGACTCCATCCTGATCTCCGAGCGCGTCGTCGAGGAAGACCGCTTCACGACGATCCACATCGAGGAACTGACCTGCGTGGCGCGCGACACGAAGCTGGGTCCCGAGGAGATCACGGCGGACATCCCGAATGTCGGCGACTCGGCGCTCGCGAAGCTCGACGAGGCCGGCATCGTGTTCATCGGCGCCGAGGTCAAGGCCGGCGACATCCTGGTCGGCAAGGTCACGCCCAAGGGCGAGACCCAGCTGACGCCCGAGGAGAAGCTGCTGCGCGCGATCTTCGGCGAGAAGGCCTCCGACGTGAAGGACACTTCGCTGCGCGTCCCGCCCGGCATGGACGGCACCGTGATCGACGTGCGCGTATTCACGCGCGACGGCGTCGAGCGCGACTCGCGTGCGCTCGCGATCCAGAAGTCCGAGATCGAGAAGGTCCGCAAGGACCTGAACGATCAGCGCCGCATCCTCGAGGACGACCTGTTCTCGCGGCTGCGCACCGAGCTCACCGGCAAGGCCGCGAGCGGCGGCCCGCGCAAGCTGAAGGCGGGCAGCACGGTCACCGCGGAGTACCTCGATGACCTGCCGCGCGAGGAGTGGTTCGAGATCCGGCTGCGCGACGATGCCGCGAGCGAATCGCTCGAGGCTGCGCGCCGGCGCCTGGCCGATCAGCACAAGGAGTTCGAGCGCCGCTTCGAGGGCAAGAAGGCGAAGATCACGGCGGGCGACGACCTCGCGCCGGGCGTGCTGAAGATGGTCAAGGTGTACCTGGCCGTCAAGCGCCGCATCCAGCCGGGCGACAAGATGGCCGGCCGGCACGGCAACAAGGGCGTCGTCTCGACGATCGTGCCGGTCGAGGACATGCCCTACCTCGCGGACGGGTCGCCGGTGGACATCGTTCTGAATCCGCTGGGCGTGCCGTCGCGCATGAACATCGGCCAGATCCTGGAGACCCATCTCGGCTGGGCCGCGAAAGGCCTGGGCGACAAGATCGGCCGGATGATCGAGTCGCAGAATGCGGTCGTGGAGCTGCGCAAGTTCCTCGACCGCGTCTACAACGCGACCGGCGGCCAGAAGGAGGACATCTCAACGTTCTCCGACGCCGAGATCCTCGAGCTCGCGCGCAACCTGACGGACGGCGTGCCGATGGCGACGCCGGTGTTCGACGGCGCGAGCGAGGCCGAGATCAAGCATCTGCTCGAAATGGCGGACCTGCCGACTTCCGGCCAGACCAACCTGACCGACGGCCGCACGGGTGAGGCCTTCGACCGGCAGGTGACTGTCGGGTACATGTACATGCTGAAGCTGAACCACCTCGTGGACGACAAGATGCACGCGCGCTCGACCGGGCCTTACAGCCTCGTCACCCAGCAGCCGCTGGGCGGCAAGGCGCAGTTCGGCGGCCAGCGCTTCGGCGAGATGGAGGTCTGGGCGCTGGAAGCCTACGGCGCCGCCTACACGCTGCAGGAAATGCTGACCGTCAAGTCGGACGACGTGAACGGCCGCACCAAGATGTACAAGAACATCGTGGACGGCAACCACGCGATGGACGCCGGCATGCCGGAATCGTTCAACGTGCTGGTCAAGGAAATCCGGTCGCTGGGCATCAACATCGAGCTCGAGCAGGAAGGGTGATCCGATGAAGGACTTTCTCAAGTTTTTCAAGCCGCAGGTGCCGGTCGAGAATTTCGACTCGATCCGGATCGCGCTGACGTCGCCGGAGATGATCCGTTCCTGGTCTTACGGAGAAGTCCGCAAGCCCGAGACGATCAACTACCGGACCTTCAAGCCGGAGCGCGACGGGCTCTTCTGCGCGAAGATCTTCGGGCCGGTCAAGGACTACGAGTGCCTGTGCGGCAAGTACAAGCGCCTGAAGCACCGCGGCGTAGTCTGCGAGAAGTGCGGCGTCGAGGTCACGCAGTCCAAGGTGCGCCGCGAGCGCATGGGCCACATCGAGCTCGCGAGCCCGGTCGCGCACATCTGGTTCCTGAAGTCGCTGCCGTCGCGCATCGGCCTGATGGTCGACATGACCCTCAGGGACCTCGAGCGGGTGCTGTACTTCGAGGCCTTCGTGGTCGTCGACCCGGGCATGACGCCGCTCGAGCGCGGCCAGCTGATGACCAACGAGATGTACCTCGAGGCGCTCGAGCAGTACGGCGACGAGTTCGACGCGCGCATGGGCGCCGAGGCGATCCTCGAGCTCCTGAAGACGATCGACCTCGCGACCGAGACCGGCAAGGTCCGCACCGAGATCGAGGGCACGACCTCCGAGACCAAGATCAAGCGCCTGACCAAGCGCCTGAAGCTGCTCGAGTCGTTCATCGAGTCGGGCAACAACCCGCAGTGGATGGTGCTGACGGTGCTGCCGGTGCTGCCTCCCGACCTGCGGCCGCTGGTGCCGCTGGACGGCGGGCGCTTCGCGACCTCCGACCTGAACGACCTGTACCGCCGCGTGATCAACCGCAACAACCGCCTGCGCCGGCTGCTCGAGCTGAACGCGCCGGACATCATCGTGCGCAACGAGAAGCGCATGCTGCAGGAGTCGGTGGATGCGCTGCTCGACAACGGCCGCCGCGGCCGCGCGATCACGGGCACCAACAAGCGCCCGCTGAAGTCGCTGGCCGACATGATCAAGGGCAAGCAGGGCCGCTTCCGCCAGAACCTGCTCGGCAAGCGCGTCGACTACTCGGGCCGCTCGGTCATCGTGGTCGGCCCGACGCTGCGCCTGCACCAGTGCGGCCTGCCGAAGAAAATGGCGCTCGAGCTCTTCAAGCCGTTCATCTTCCACAAGCTGCAGCTGCGCGGCCTCGCGACGACCATCAAGGCCGCCAAGCGCCTGGTCGAGCGCGAGGGCCCGGAAGTCTGGGACATCCTCGAGGAAGTGATCCGCGAGCACCCGGTGCTCTTGAACCGCGCGCCGACGCTCCACCGCCTCGGCATCCAGGCCTTCGAGCCGGTGCTGATCGAAGGCAAGGCGATCCAGCTGCATCCGCTGGTCTGCACGGCATTCAACGCCGACTTCGACGGCGACCAGATGGCGGTCCACGTGCCGCTGTCGCTGGAGGCCCAGCTCGAGGCGCGCGCATTGATGCTGTCGTCGAACAACATCCTGTCGCCGGCGAATGGCGACCCGATCATCGTGCCGTCGCAGGACGTCGTGCTCGGGCTCTATTACATGACCCGCGAGCGCGCCGGCGCGCGCGGCGAGGGCATGATGTTCAGCGACGTGCGCGAGGTGCATCGCGCGCATGAGACGCGCTCGGCCGAGCTGCATGCGTCGGTGCACGTGCGCATCGTCGAATTCGTGAAGGACGAGGACGGCGTGCTCGTCGAGCAGCGCCGGCTCGTGAAGACGACTGTCGGCCGCGCGCTCCTGTCGGAGCTGCTGCCGCGCGGGCTGTCCTTCGACCTGGTCAACCAGGACATGACCAAGAAGCGCGTCTCCGCGGTGATCAACTCCTGCTACCGGGCGCTCGGCCTGAAGGAGACAGTGATCTTCGCGGACCGCCTGATGTACACGGGCTTCACCTACGCGACCCGCGGTGCGGTGTCGATCGGCGTGGACGACATGATGGTCCCGCCGCAGAAGGCGAAGATCCTCGGTTCCGCCGAGCGCGAGGTCAAGGAGATCCAGGACCAGTACGAGTCCGGCCTCGTGACCAACGGCGAGCGCTACAACAAGGTCGTCGACATCTGGTCGCGCACCAACGACCAGATCGGCAAGGCGATGATGGACCAGCTGCGCTTCGAGGAGGGCACCAACCTGAAGGGCCAGAAGGTCCAGCAGGGCTCGTTCAACTCGATCTTCATGATGGCCGACTCCGGCGCGCGCGGTTCCGCCGCCCAGATCCGCCAGCTGGCCGGCATGCGCGGTCTGATGGCGAAGCCGGACGGCTCGATCATCGAGACGCCAATCACGGCGAATTTCCGCGAAGGCCTGAACGTGCTGCAGTACTTCATCTCGACCCACGGCGCCCGCAAGGGCCTCGCGGACACCGCGTTGAAGACGGCGAACTCCGGCTACCTGACGCGGCGTCTCGTGGACGTCGCGCAGGACCTCGTCGTCACGCAGCACGACTGCGGCACGACCCGCGGGCTGGAAGTGACGCCGATCGTCGAGGGCGGCGACGTCGTCGAGGGGCTCGGCGAGCGCGTGCTCGGCCGCGTCACCGCGATCGACGTGCCGATGCCCGGCACGGACGACGTGCTGGCGCCGGCGGCGACGCTGATCGACGAGGCCTGGGTGCAGCAGCTCGAGATCCATGGCGTGGACCAGATCAAGGTGCGCTCGCCGATCACCTGCGAGGTGCGCTACGGCGTCTGCGCGATGTGCTACGGGCGCGACCTGGCGCGCGGCAAGCTGATCAGCATCGGCGAGGCCGTCGGCGTCATCGCCGCGCAGTCCATCGGCGAACCGGGCACGCAGCTGACGATGCGGACCTTCCACATCGGCGGCGCGGCG
>Ga0326726_10001850_pt1 | contig 19728 bp, 17 predicted proteins | sample MHFenrmetagenome_2_FD_207603 | JGI IMG/M metagenome (GOLD analysis project Ga0326726, IMG submission 207603) | Lab enriched peat soil microbial communities from Michigan Hollow, Ithaca, NY, United States - MHF15MN | ecosystem: Environmental > Terrestrial > Soil > Wetlands > Peat | place: USA... | reverse complement strand
GCTCGAGAACGAGCCGCTGTTCGCGGACGAGGCGTCCAAGCAGGACAAACCGGCACCCGCTTCGACTGAGCAGGCGCCCGTCGCGCCGGCTCCGGCCCCAGCGCCGGCGGTGTCGGCTCCCCGGCCCGCGCCGGGACCGTCGCTGGTCTCGCAGGTGCTCGACTGGGTCCTGTCGCCGATCCTCTGGATTGGGCTCGGTGTCGTGGCTGTGATTCTGACGGCCTTCTTGTTCGTGCGCCGTCGCCGGCAAGAGCCGGAGGACGTGACGGGCCGCTGGGAGGCGCTCGAATCGGAAGTCGCCGAGGACGAGGCGCGCGACACCGCGCGGCTCCGTCGCCAGGTGCCCGAGGGCAGCATCGTCGTCGAAGAGGGCGGGCCGGGCCGCAGCGACGAAGAGCCGGAGGCTCCCCCGGAGCCGCGGCGTGCGGCCGCTCAGCGTGCGCCGCGCGCGGCCGCCCCCGTGGCGGACGACACGCTGTCGAGCCAAACCGTCATCAATCTCGACCAGGCGGACCCGGTCGCCGAGGCCGATTTCCATATGGCGTACGGGCTGTACGACCAAGCGGCCGAGCTCGTCCAGAAGGCTCTCGACGCGGCGCCGAATCGCCGCGACCTCAAGCTCAAGCTCCTCGAAGTGTTCTTCGTTTGGGGCAACAAGGACGCGTTCTTGAGCGCGGCCCAAAACCTGCGCAAGGAACTCGGCCAGAAGCCCGACGCGGATTGGGACAAGGTCGTGATCATGGGCAAGCAGATTTGCCCGGACGAGCGGCTGTTCGCCGAGGCGACCTCGGCCGCGGGGCAAGTCGACGTCGATCTCGAGGCGGGCGATTCGCCGCTCGACCTCGCGTTCGACGAAGTTGCGGAAGAGGGTGTCGATCTCGATCTCGGCGAGTCGAGCCTCACGAGCTTCGATCTCGAAGCGACCGGCGGAACGCCGGCCCAGAAAGCGGCGCCGAAGCCCGCGCCGAAAGCCGTCGCGCCGAAAGCCGCGGCGAAATCGAAAGGCGCCGATCTCGACGACATGCTCGAGATCGGCGAGCGTACGGCGGCCGGGCTCGAATCCGCGTTCGAGGACCTCGACGCGGAGGACGTTGCCGGCGCCACGTCGCCCGACGTCGCCGACAGTCTCGCCGTGACGCAGGAGTCCCCGACGGTCGAGAGGCCGAGTCAGACCAGCGACTGGGCCAAGATCTCGCTCGAAGATACGGGCGACCTGCAGGCGGCGGACGCGCCGACGGTCGAGACACCGACGATCGAGAGCGCGCGCCCCGACGCGGCAACGGCGCAAACGCGGACCATCGAGACAGCGTTCCGGCCGGAGCCCCCGACCGTCGAGCAGCCGACGCTCGCCGGAGGCGAGCGCAGCGACCTCACCGCGGAGATCGACCTCGACGACCTCGGTCTCGACGTCAAGGACCTCGAAGGCCTGCCTCAGGATCTCGGCGAGCTGCCCGGCGCAACGGATCGTGAAAGCGACACGCGCGAGCAGCCGGTGCTCGGTGGCACAGACGACGTGCTTTCGGCAACGGGCGTCACGCAGGTCTTGCGCGACGAAGAGGCCGATGCGAACGACTTCGAGACGCGAGAGACCGCGGTGCTCGCGGACAACGAGGCGACGATGCTCGCGCCGAGCGTGCGCGACAGCACGATGACCGGAACCGAGGTGCTCGAGCATCGTCTCGAGCTCGACGAGACCGGCTCGACGTCGCTCGTCAGAGCGTTAGGCAACGACGACGACAGGGAAGGCCTCGACCTGAATCTCGACGACTTCACGCAGGCGCTGCACGGGGCCGATACCGTCGAGCAGCCCCGCACGGCGACGTTCTCACGCGACGTGTTTGGCGGCGGCGACACGCCCGTCGACATCGACATTGGCGTCGACGTCGTCGGCTCGGAGGACCCGACCGGCACCGAGGAAGTGAGCCCGCTCGATCCGCAGACGATGACCGAGGTTGGCACGAAGCTCGATCTCGCGCGCGCGTATATCGACATGGGCGATCCCGAAGGCGCTCGCAGCATTCTCGAGGAAGTGCTGGACGAGGGCGATCCGGGCCAGCGGCGAGAAGCGCAAGGCCTCATCGACGTCCTGAGCGCTTAGCCGCGAAACACGATTAGGACGAACACCGGCGCGCAGCCTCGGCGGCGCGCCGGGTCCTCTCGACCTCTCCGACCGCTATGCCGCGAATTGCGCTCGGCCTTGAATACGACGGCAGCGACTTCGTCGGCTGGCAAATTCAACGCGCGGGACGCAGCATCGAGGCCGCGCTCGCCGCGGCGGTGCAAGCGGTCGCGAACGAGCCGACGACCGTGCATGGCGCGGGCAGGACCGACGCGGGCGTGCACGCCGCGCAGCAAGTCGCCCATTTCGACACGAGCGCCGAGCGCAGCGAGCGGCAATGGCTGCTCGGGATCAACTCGAACCTCCCGCCCGACGTCGCAGTGCGTTGGGTTCGCGAAGTGCCGCCGACGTTCGACGCACGCCGTTCGGCCCTGCGCCGGCGCTACCGCTATTCCGTGTTGCAGCAGCCGACGCGTCCCGCGCTCGCACGCGCGCGAGTCTGGTGGATCCGAGAGCCGCTCGACGCCGCTGCGATGACCGCCGCGTCGCTACACTGGCTCGGCGAGCACGACTTCTCCGCGTTTCGTGCGGCCGGCTGCCAGGCGAAGACCCCGATGCGCCGGCTCGTGGCCGTCCGGATTGCGCGCGCGGCGCACGCGGACGGTGTTCTCTGGCAGATCGATTTCACGGCCAATGCTTTTCTACAACACATGGTGCGCAACCTCGTCGGCGCGCTCGTCGAGATCGGTCGCGGCGACCTCGCGCCGGCTGCGGCGCGCGAAATGCTTGCGAGCCGCGACCGCACGCAGGCCGCGGTCGCGGCTCCGCCCGCGGGACTGACCTTGGTCGAGGTGTTGTATCCGGAGCACTACCGGTTGCCACAGTTGAGCGACGCCGATTAATGCCCCGCCAACGTTTCGGCTATCATTCCGCGATCCAACGATCGGCGACTGAGCAATGAGCTGGTTCGACAAACTGATGCCGTCGCGGATTCGGACCGAGAAGCGCAAGCACTCGGTGCCCGAGGGACTGTGGGTCAAGTGTGTCGGCTGCTCCGCCCAGCTCTATCGCGCGGAGTTGCATCGCAACTTGCACGTCTGTCCGAAGTGCGGACATCACCTGCGTATCAGCGCGCGGGAGCGGCTCGAGATGTTCCTGGATCCCGAGGCCGGCTACGAGCTCGCCGCCGATCTCGAGCCGCGCGACCCGCTGCGTTTCAAGGACACGAAGCGATATCGCGAGCGCATCGCGCTAGCCCAGCGCGAGACCGACGAGCGCGACGCGCTGATCGTCATGGCGGGCACGCTGAAGGCGATGCCGATCGTCGCCGCCGCGTTCGAATTCCGGTTCATCTCGGGGTCGATGGGGTCCGTCGTCGGTGAGCGTTTCGTGCGCGGCGTCGCGTACTGCCTGCAACATCGACGGCCCCTCGTATGCTTCTCCGCGAGCGGCGGCGCCCGGATGCAGGAAGGGCTGTATTCGTTGTTGCAGATGGCCAAGACGAGCTCGGCGCTTTCTGAGCTCGCGGCAGCGAAGTTGCCGTACATTTCCGTGATGACCGATCCGACGACGGGCGGCGTTTCCGCGAGCCTCGCGCTGCTCGGCGACATCAACATCGCGGAGCCCGGTGCGCTGATCTGCTTCGCCGGCCCGCGTGTGATCGAGCAAACGACCGGAGAGACGTTGCCCGAGGGCTTCCAACGCGCCGAGTTCCTGCTCGAGAAGGGCGCGATCGACATGATCTTGGATCGCCGGCAGGCCCGCGACGAGATCGCGGCGCTGATCGCCAAGCTCAGCAACCGCCCGACGCTTTCCTAGCGTACGAGGCGCCCGTTGGCTCCGTCCTCGCGACGCGATTACTCGCTCGACGACTGGCTCCGTCGGTTCGAGACGCTGCATCCGAAGAAGATCGACCTCACTCTCGACCGCGTGACGGCGGTGATCGAGCGGCTCGAGCTCAAGCCGCCGCCGTACAAGGTCGTGACCGTCGGGGGCACGAACGGCAAAGGCTCGTGCGTCGCGATGCTCGAGAGCATCTATTGGCATGCAGGCTATGCGGTCGGCGCGTTCACGTCGCCGCACCTCTGGCGCTTCAACGAGCGCATCCGCGTGAACGGCTCCGACGCGCTGGACCCCGAGCTCGTCGCGCTGTTCGAGATCATCGATTCGACGCTCGGCGGCATCACGCTGTCGTACTTCGAGTCCTCGACCGTGGCCGCGCTGCTGCACTTCGCCCGCAAGCGCGTCGACGTCGCCGTGCTCGAGGTCGGGATGGGTGGACGGCTCGACGCGTCGAACGTGGTCGATACGGATTGCGCATTGGTGGTGAGCGTCGACCTCGATCATCGCGAGTGGCTCGGCGACGATCGCGAGTCGATCGGGCGCGAGAAGGCGGGGATCATGCGCCGCGGCAAGCCGGCCGTGATCGCGGACCGCGATCCGCCGAAGAGCGTCGTCGCTTACGCTGCGGCCGAAGGCGCGCTGGCGCGGGTCATAGGCCGGGATTTCGACTTTCGGCTCGTGCCCGGCGGCTGGGTGCGTGCCGAAGGCGATGCGCGGGTGCTGCCGCTGCCGCCGTTCGGCGGCGACGAGCAGGTCGGCAACGCGGCCGCATGCGCCGCGGTCGTCGACAGCCTCGCGAGCGAGCTGCCCGTGAGCGACGACGCGCTGGCGGAAGGAATTCGCAATGCCTACCTTCGCGGCCGCTTCGAGCGTGCGACGGTCGACGGCGTCGAGTGGATCTTCGACGTCGCGCACAATCCCGCTGCGGTCGCGGTCTTCGCCGCATCGCTAGCGCGATTGCCACGCGCGCCGCGCACGCTCGCCGTGTTCGCTGCGATGCGCGACAAGGACCTCGCCGGAGTGATCGCACCGCTCGTGCCGTCGGTCGATGCCTGGTTCGTGACGCAGGCGAACGCCGAGCGCGGTGCGACCGGCGAAGCGCTGCGCGAGGTGCTCGCGGCGCGCGGCGCGCGCTCGATCGAAGTCGCGTCCGACGTCGCGGCATCGACGGCGGCGGCGCGAGCTGCGGCGCAGCCCGGCGCACGCGTGATCGTGTTCGGATCTTTCGTCACGGTGGGCGCCGCAGCCGATGCGCTTGGGCTATACTGCGCTCCCTCGCGAATGGCTGATCAACCCGCCAGATGGACCAGGGCCTGAAGGAGCGATTGATCGGCGCGGCGGTTCTCGTCGCGCTCGGCGTGTGGCTGATCCCTTGGTTGCTCGACGGCCGCCAAGAGCAAGTGGAGCTCGCATCGCCGAGCTCGGCGGTGCGCTTGCCGGCGCCGGACGGCCCGCTGCCGGTTCGGCAGCAAACGTTGAGCCTCGAGGCGGCCAAGTCCGACGCGGCCGCGACCGAACCGCGTCCCGACTCGGCCGCTCCCGCGACGACGGCGAGCGCCGCCGCGGACACGATCGTCGCAGCGGCGGAGCCTACGCCGGCGGCGCAGGAGAGCGCCGCGCCGCCGAAGTCGTCCGCGCCCGTGCCTGCGCAGGAAAACCCCGCGCCGCCGAAGCAAACCGCGCCGGCGCCGGTCAAACCCGTCACGGACCACAGCTCGGCGCCGCGCGTCGCGAGCGCCGCACCCGCCGCGACGTCGAAGCCGGGTCCAAAGCCAGCGGCTTCGACCGCGAGCTCCGAGGCGCCCGCGCGCGGCGATTGGGCCGTGCAGCTCGGCAGCTTCGGCGCCGAGGACAATGCGAAGAAGCTTGCGCAGAAGGTCAATGTCTACGGTTACAAGCCCGAGGTTGCGAGCGTCCGCGCGAGCGGGCGCGCGATGTACCGCGTGAGGCTCGGGCCTTATGCGTCGCGCGCAGAGGCGGACGCGACCGCATCGGCCCTTTCGGCTCACGGATTCGCCCCGCAAGTCGTGGCGGCGGACTGATGCGCACCGAATGACGCCGGTCGATTACCTCATGGTGCTCGTGTTGGTGGTGTCGGCAGGAGTAGGTTTTTGGCGAGGCTTCGTCAAAGAAGCCCTTTCGTTACTCGCCCTGCTCGTGGCGATCTGGCTCGCCTGGCGCTTCGCCGCGCTCATCGAGCCGAAGCTCGGCAACTGGGCGGCGGACCAGGAGGTCCGACTCTGGATCGCGCGCGGGATCATCTTCGCGCTCGCGCTCGTCTTGGGCGCGCTCGTGTCTTGGGCCGCGCGTCAGCTGATCCGGCACACGGGCTTGAGCGGGGTCGACCGGCTGCTCGGCGCTGCCTTCGGTTTTGCGCGCGGCGTTCTGATCGTCGGGCTATTCGTGCTCGCCTTGGATTTCTTCGATTTGGACCAAGATGGGTGGTGGCAATCGGCACGGTTGCGGCCCTACGCAGAGCAAGTCGCGGCGGCTGTGAAGAAGTATGCGGAGCTCGGCACTCGCTACGTCCAAGGCGGAGTGGCGGTGTGACACGCTTCGCTCTCGGTGTTTCGCGGTCCTCCTTACTCTAGGTAACGAACCATGTGCGGACTCGTCGGCATCGTCGGGCAAGAGCCCGTGAATCAGGCGATCTACGACGCGCTCACGGTGTTGCAGCATCGCGGCCAGGACGCGGCGGGCATCATGACGGACGACTCGGGCCGCCTGCGCGTGCGCAAAGGCAATGGCCTGGTCCGCGACGTGTTCCTCGAGCGGCACATGCTCAAGCTCGGCGGCAACGTGGGGCTCGGCCACGTCCGTTATCCGACCGCGGGCAGCGCGACGGTCTCCGAGGCGCAGCCGTTCTACGTCAACTCGCCGTACGGCATCTGCCTCGCGCACAACGGCAACCTCGTGAACGCGGAGGAGCTCAAGCGCCTCGTCACGCAGCAAGACCATCGCCATCTCAACACCGATTCCGACTCGGAAACGCTCCTGAACGTGTTCGCTCACGAGCTCAGCAAGCCGGCCGGCAACGGGCTCAAGCCGGATCAGATACTCGACGCGGTCGAGGCGCTGTACAAACGCTGCTCCGGCGGGTATGCGGTCGTCGCGATGATCATCGGCTACGGCGTCGTCGCGTTCCGCGATCCACACGGAATCCGGCCGCTCGTGCTCGGCGTGCGCGAGACTGCCAACGGTGTCGAGCGGATGGTCGCGTCGGAGAGTGTCGCGCTCGACGCGGTCGGGTTCGAGCTCGAGCGCGACGTCTTACCGGGCGAGGCCGTGTTCATCGACAAGCGCGGTTTCCTGCACAGCCGCCAGACGAGCGCGCGGCGCGGCTACACGCCGTGCATCTTCGAGTTCGTGTACTTCGCGCGCCCCGATTCGATCATCGACAACCTCTCCGTCTACAAGGCGCGGATGCGGATGGGCGAGAAGCTCGCCGACAAGATCCTCAGGGTGCGCCCGGACCACGACATCGACGTCGTGATCCCGATTCCCGACACCTCGCGGACCGCGGCGCTGCAAGTCGCGACACGCCTCGGCGTGAAGTATCGCGAAGGGTTCATCAAGAATCGCTACATCGGCCGCACGTTCATCATGCCGGAGCAGTCCGCGCGAAGCGCGTCGGTACGGCGCAAGCTGAACGCGATCGGGCTCGAGTTCAACCGCAAGAACGTGCTGCTCGTGGACGACTCGATCGTCCGCGGCACGACGTCGCAACAGATCATCGACATGGCGCGCGAAGCGGGCGCACGCAAGGTCTACTTCGCTTCGGCCGCACCGCCGGTCCGCTATCCGAACGTCTACGGCATCGACATGCCGGCGGCGGGCGAGCTGGTCGCCGCGGGCCGCACCGTCGAGCAAGTGCAGCGCAAGATCGGCGCAGACTGGCTCATCTACCAGGACCTCGAGGACCTGAAGCAGGCCGTGCATCACGAGAAGGCCGACATCGACGGTTTCGATACGTCTTGCTTCAACGGCGAATATGTCACCGGCGACGTGAGCCGCTCCTATCTCGATGCTCTCGAGATCATTCGCGCGAACGCCGCGAAGGCGAAGCGCGACGCGAGGGTGCGCGCCGAGGAAACCGACGACGACACGATGCAGGTCGCGAGCGGCCTGTGACCGCGGCTCCGCTGCTTTGCGCTTTCTAATCGTCGACGACGACTCCGAGTACCGGCAGCTGCTGCGCTACCACCTCGAGGTCGAGTGGCCCGACGCGTCGATCGAGGAGCAGCAACCGAGCTCGACGGGCACGCTTTCGCCCGGTCTCGCGCTCGCCGAGCTCGATCTCATCTTGCTCGGCCACCCCGTTGCGCGCGACGAGGGTTTCACGTTGCTCAAGAGCTTGCGCGGCCGGCCCGACTGCCCGCCGATTTTCGTTTTCGCGAGCCCTAGCGACGAGTTCGTCGCGGTCGATGCGCTGAAGGCGGGAGCGGCGAGCTACTTCCCGAAGGACAAAGTCCGCCATCATCGCCTCGTCGACGCGATCCGCGCCGAGATGCGGACCGAATCGCCGGGCGAGGACACCGGCAGTCTGCTCGTCAATCACAAGGCCATGAACGGCGCGCGTAAGCGCCGCCTGCTCGGGAAGCTCTACGCGGGCGAGCTCTCGTCCGTCTATCTCGCCGAGGCCGAAGATACCGGCGAGCGGATCGCGTTCAAGGTGCTACGGCACGTTCCGGATTCCGGCGGCACGCGCACGTTCGATCGTTTTCTCCAAGAGTACGAAGTGATCGCACGGGTCCGGCACCCGAACGTCGTGAAGATCTTCGACCTCGGGGTCGCGGACGACCACGCCTACATCGCGATGGAGTATCTTGGCGCGGGAAGTCTCGCCGAGCGCCTGAACGCGGCGCTCGATCCCGGGCTCGCCGTCGGCTACACGATCCAGATCGGCAGCGCGCTCGCCGCGATCCACGAAGCCGGCATCCTGCATCGCGACCTGAAGCCCGCGAACATCATGTTCCGCGAGGACGGCACGCTCGCGCTGATCGACTTCGGCCTCGCGAAGCAGATGCGGCTGCACGCGGCTATTACGGGGACAGGCCAGATCTTCGGCACGCCGTATTACATGAGCCCAGAGCAGGGTCACGCCGAGCCAACGGACCCACGCTCGGATATCTACAGCTTGGGGTGCATGCTCTACGAGATGTTGACGAGCGAGCGGCCGTTCACGGCTAGCTCGCCGATGGGAGTCATCTACCGGCACGCGCACGCGCCGCGTCCGCGTCTACCGCGCTCGCTCACGCACTTGCAGCCCGTCCTCGACCGGATGCTCGCGGTCGAGCGGCTCGCGCGTTACCAGTCCGCGCGCGAGTTCCTCGCCGACCTCGCGACCGCGGCGAGCTAGTCGAACGTACCGAGCGAGTAGCCGCGCTCGTCCCAGCGAACGACGCTCGCGTGCTCGTACCACGCGCCGAGCACGATGCGGACGGCGGGCCGGCCGTCGAGCACGAATCGATGGATCGCGGGGCGGTGCGTGTGACCGTGCAGCAGCAGCGATACGCCGTGCTCGCGCATGACGCTTTCCACGGTCGTCTGGTTCACGTCCATGATGTCGTACGACTTCGCCGCGATCTCGGCGGCGCTGAGCTGCCGCAAGTCGGCCGCGATCTTGCGCCGCTCGGCGAGCGGTTTCGCGAGGAAGTCGCGCTGCCATTGGGGATTGCGCAACGTCCCGCGCAAGCTCATGTAGCGTGTGTCGTCGGTGCACAGCAGGTCGCCGTGCGTGAGCAGTACGGTGCTGCCGTAGAGATCGACGCGCTCGTAGTCGCCGAGCAGCCGGCAGCCGGTCGCGGCGCAGAACCGCGGCCCGAGTAGGAAGTCGCGGTTGCCGTGCATCAGCGAGCACGGCACCCCCGTGCGCGTGAGGTCCGCGAGAGCGGCTTGCACGGGCGCGAGCCGCGCGTCGTCCTCATCGTCGCCGACCCAGGCCTCGAAGAGGTCGCCGAGGATATAGAGCGCGCGCGCGGCGCGGGCTTCTCTCTCGATGAAGGTCACGAAGCGCCGAATCGTCTCCGGCTCGCCCGCATCGAGGTGCAGGTCGGAGATGAACAGCGTCGTCACGGCGGCCTAACGGACTACCGAAGGATCTCGATCGTCTCGATCGTTATCGGCTCGACCGGCACGTTCTTGTCGAACGGGCCGCCGGCGCCGGTCGGACGATGGCCGATTTCGTCGACGACGCGCATCCCGTCGTCCTTGTCCTTGTCGTCGACGACCTTGCCGAACACCGCGTAGCCCCAACGAGTCGGCCGCGGGTTCAAATCCACGTTGTCGGCGAGGTTGATGTAGAACTGGCTCGTGCCCGAGTGCGGATCGTTCGTACGCGCGAAGCCGACGGTGCCGCGGAGGTTGTTGAGCCCGTTGCCGGACTCGTTGAAGACATTGCCCTTCACCGGCTTCTGCTTGAAGTCGGCCGTGTAGCCGCCCGCTTGCGCGATGAAGCCCGGGATCACGCGGTGGAAGATCGTGCCGTTGTAAAAGCCTTGCTTCACGTAGGCGAGGAATACGTCGACCGTGAGAGGCGCGCGCTCGCGGTTGAGCTCGATCACGAAGTTGCCCGCGGTCGTGTACACGCGGACGCGGGGCGAGTTCGCCGGCGAATCAGCCGACTGCCCCAGGCTCGCGAAGGGTGCCACGATCAGTCCCAGTAGAACGCCCGCGAGCTTCATCGCCGTCACTCTTGTCGTACGAGCGGTGATCATACGAACCCACGTGAGCGGATGCACGCCGCGTCAACGAGCGCGGAGCTCCGCGGCCTTGACGGTGTTCGCCATCAGCATCGCAATCGTAAGAGGGCCTACGCCGCCCGGCACGGGCGTCAACGCGCCGGCCGTCTCCGCGACGTCGGGATGCACGTCGCCGACGAGCACCGAGCCGCGGCGCTCGAACGTCTCGAGGCGGTCCGGATGCGACGCGAAGATTCGGCGCGCGTCCTCGGGCGAAGTCACGCTATTGATGCCGACGTCGATCACGACCGCGCCGGGCTTCACATAGTCGCGCGTGACGAACGCGGGGCGTCCGATGGCCGCGACGAGGATATCGCCTTCCCGCGCCATCGCGGGCAGGTCGCGAGTGCGGGAGTGGCAGATCGTGACGGTCGCGTTCTTATGTAGCAGCAGCAAAGCCATCGGCTTGCCGACGATGTCGGACCTGCCGATCACGACCGCGTGCTTGCCTTCGATCGGGACCCTGCTCCGGACGAGCAGCTCGATCACGCCAGCGGGCGTGCACGGCGCGAAGCTTTCGCGATTCTGCACGAGCCGGCCCGCGGAGATTGGGCTGAAGCCGTCGACGTCCTTGGTCGGGTCGATCGCGTCGAACACCTGCTGCTCCGCGTCCGCGCCCATCGCTTTCGGCAATGGCGACTGCACGAGAATGCCGTCGACCGCAGGGTCGTCGTTGAAGCGGCGGACGACCTCGAGCGTCGCGGCCAGCGTCGCCGTGGCGGGAAGGCGCTCGTGCGCGATCCCCATCCCGGCTTCCTCGGCCGTCTTGAGCTTGTTGCGGACGTAGACCGCCGATGCGGGATCGTCGCCGACGAGCACGATCGAGAGCGCGGGCGGCCGGCCCAGTTGCTCGCGGACGCGCGCGACGCGGGCCTTGAGCTCATCGCGAATTTGCTGGGCGACGGCCTTGCCGTCGAGAATCTTGGCGGTCACCGGTGTTCTCTGCCTGCGCGGGGACGCGGATTCTCGCACACGGTTTCCGGGCCGCTCAAGGCGCGGTTCTCGACAGGCCCGCTCGCGGCCGAATAAGATGCCGGCCTTGCGTATACGGGCGGGGCATGGCGCAGTCTGGTAGCGCATCTGCTTTGGGAGCAGAGGGTCGCAGGTTCGAATCCTGCTGCCCCGACCACAACCTCTTTGAAGAAAGGCGCCCGTAGCTCAAGGGATAGAGCATCGGCCTTCTAAGCCGGGGGTTGCAGGTTCGAATCCTGCCGGGCGCGCCATGTCGCATGCGTTTAGAATGAATGGCGACACGCTGGTGGACGTAGCTCAGTTGGTAGAGCCCCGGATTGTGATTCCGGCCGTCGTGGGTTCGAATCCCATCGTCCACCCCATTTCTGGACGCGTAGACCCCGGGCGCGTAGATCGAGTAACGGGCCGTTAGCTCAATTGGTAGAGCAGCGGACTCTTAATCCGTTGGTTGAAGGTTCGATTCCTTCACGGCCCACCACTCGACCCACGCCTGCGCCGAGCGCCTCGCCTCGACGCGACATTTCGTTGGACTAGCGTCGTGCGCGGCCTGATGCACCTCGTGAGCCTCGAGCAAGCCGCCGGCGTCGAGTCGCATTTCACGGAATTCGTGATCCAGGCGCGCGCCGCGCGTCCCGATTGGACGCAGGGCTGGCTGAATCCGAGCCGCAAGCTGCATCCGTACTTCGCCGTTCGACTGCGCGAAACGCTTGCGCAGCGTATCGACGCGAAGTATTGGCACGGCATCAAAGTGCCGTCGCCGCTCAGGACTGCGCGCTGCCGTAGCGCGCTGCGTCGCGCACGAACCGACTCGCTTCTGATCTGGAATCGCAGCGCGAAGCTTCGCTATGCGCTCGATGCCATGGGCGAAGAGCGCTGTATCCATTGGGAGCATGGCGCCGCGTGGGACAAGGGCCACGAAACCGAGCGGCGCAAGTACTTTCGCCGAGTGCCGCGCGCGATCGCGAATTCGCGCGCGTCCGCGCGCGTGCTCGAGCTCCTCTGGGAATATCGCGGCGTGCTGCGCGTCTGCCGCAACGCGCTGCGGCCGAGCCTCGTGCCGAGCTCGCCCGTTCGTAAGTCATATCCCTCGCGACGCATCCGCATCGGCGTCGCGGCGCGCCTCTATCCGGTCAAAGGCGTCGCGCTCGTGCTGCACGCCGTGCAGCTGCTCGGCCGGCAGGGGGTCGACGTCGAGCTCCGGGTCGCGGGCGCCGGACCGGAGCGCGAGCACCTCGAGGGTCTTGCGGGCGCGCTCGGGATAGGCTCGCGCGTGTCCTTCCTCGGCTCGGTTCGCGACATGCAGGCGTTCTACCGGGAAGTCGACTGCCTCGTTCATCCGCCGCTCACCGAGGCGTTCGGCCTCGTTGCGATCGAGGCGGCCGCGCTCGGCTGTCCGGTGATCGCGGCGGCGGTCGACGGCCTGCCCGAGGCCGTGACGGACGGCGTCACGGGCTACACGGTCGCACCGACGTTGCCGCTCGCGGAGTACGCGGGCCTCGGCGGCGCTCAGTACGGACTGCCGACGCTCGTCTACGATCCCGCGCGCGACTCGCTCGTCGCAACGCCGCTCGTCGATCCGGCGGCACTTGCCGGCGCCGTCGGGCGGCTGGTCTCGAGCGCGGCTACGTTCGAGACGCTCAGCGCGCGCGCGAGCGAGCACGTGCTCGCTGCGCCGAGCTTTGCGCGGCACGTCGACGACGTCATGGCGGTGGTCGATGAGTCGGTCGCGGGCCGCTGACGCGCTTCGGCGCGAAACCGCCGAGGGTCTCGCGTGACCATCTTGCTCTATAGGCCTAGCCTCGACTTGTCGAGCGGCGCGGGTCAGCTCATGCAGATGCAGCTTCGCGCGCTGCTCGCTGCGGGCGAGGACGCCGAGATCGGCTGCGAGCGAGGGGCGCTGAAGTTCTGGCTGCGCTCGGGCACGCGCGCGCGGCGAATTCCGGTTCGCGCGCTACGCGTCGCAAACCGCGAACGTTTCGTCGTCGACCATGGGTTATGCGCCCCGAACGCGGCCGTCGTCTTCGTCCACAACCTCGCGACCGAGGCGAACGCGCACCTATCGAGGCCGGATTGGGCCGAGCAAGCCGACGCGGAACGGAGCTTCTTTCGCGAGCTGCGCCCGGACGCGTTGCTCGTCGCGAACTCGCGCCTGGTCGCGGATGCGCTCTGCGCGCGCTTCCCGATCGCGCCGGAGAGGGTCGTCGTTCAACATCCGGGGTTTAGCGCCGCGCGTTTCAACCCGGGTCGCGCCGCTCTGCTGCGCGCCGGCGTGCGCCGGGAGCTCGGCGTCGCGGCAAACGTGCCGCTCGTCGGGTTGATCACATCCGGCGATTTCGAAAAGCGCGGGCTCGACGTGTTCGTCGCGAGCGCCGAGAGGATCGCGGCCGTGCGAGCCGACGCGCGCTTCCTTGTCGTGGGCTCGAAGTCGCTGCCCGCCGCGGTCCGCGGCCACGCTCTCGCGGCGAGCGGCAGGTTGCTGCATCGACCGAAGAGCCGCGCTCCCGAGCGTTGGTTCGCCGCGCTGGATCTCTTTCTTTATCCCGCCCTCTTCGAGGAGTTCGGGATGGTGATCTTGGAGGCGCAGGCCGTCGGTTTGGCCGTAGTGACGACGCGCCTAGTCGGCGCCGCGGAATGCCTGCCGCCGGCTTACGAGCGTTGGTTGGCCGAGCGTCCGGTCGCGGCCGAGCTCGCCGAGCGCGTGCTCGCGCTGCTCGCCGATGTCGGCGCTCGGGCCGAGCTCTCGGCCGCAGGTATCGCGAACGCGCCTGCGCACGACGATCGCGCCTACGCTGCCGCGAGCGCGGCGACGATCCTCGCTCAGAAGCGGCGGCTCAAGTAGAGGCTGAAGCCCCGTAGGTCGTAGAAATTGTCGGGCCGGCCGCCTTGGCTGTCCGTCGGCAGCAGATTGTCGCGCGCTAGCTTGTCGCCGATCCGGAAATCGAACGAGACGGCCCAGTGCGGCGAGAAATCGTATTCGAGCGCGCCGCCGAGCCAGTAGCCGTAGGCGGGCGTCGCGAGATCGAGCCGTGCGGCGCCGATGAACCCGCCGAGCGACAAGTTCTGCGTGAAAGCGTGCTTGTAATCGAGCGCGCGCACGGCGATCAATAGATTGGAGTCGATGTCCTCGAGCTCGAGCCGCGCGCCGAAGTTGCCGTGGCTCAGCGCGCGACGCACGCCCGCGGCGACGTGATAGCCGCTCGTAGTCGTCGTCACGATGCTCGGGTAGGTCGCGATGTCGGCTTCGACGCGCGTCGAGTTCACGCCGAAGTCGACGAGCACCTCGGAGCGAGCGACGTTCGACGCAAAGGTCGCGAGCAGCGCGGAGCCGAGCAACGAGAGCGACGCGGGTTTCTTCATCGACGGTCCTAGAAACGCAGGAATCCGCTCACGCGCGAATAGGCGGCGCCGAAGACGTCGCGGCCGAAGTTGACTTCGACGCCCGTGAGGAATTGGCGCCACTGGTGGCTGTAGCGCAGATCGAAGTTCGACCCCGTAACGTACGGCTGATTCGTGTACAGCTGATTGTCGAGACTCCGGTACGTGCCTTCGATGAGTCCACCGAACTTCGGCTCCCAGGCGACTTGCACCATCCAGCTTCGTGCGCCCGCTTCGTCGCCTAGCACACGCCAGTCGCCGCCCCAATGGCCGATCACGTGGTCTTCGTTGCGCAAGCCGTCCTGGTAGATGCTGTGGGTGTACCAGGCGTTCTGCCACTCGCTGACCTCGAACTTGAGCGCCAGGTTCCTGCCGAGCAGCGGGAAATCGAGGCCCGCGGACAACGCGGCGTTGCCGAGCCGCAGGTTGCTGAGCGTCGAGGTGTCTTCGCCGGCGTACTCGAAGTAGACCGCAAAGGGCGTCGCTCCCTGAAAAATGAAGCGCGAGGTCAGCGCCGCGACTTGGTTTCCGAACTGCTGGTTGTTGTCGTTGCTCGACGGATTGAAGAACGCTTTGAACAAATCGCTGAACGAATCCTGCCGATCGCCGCCGCCGTATTGCATGATGCGGCTCACGCCGAGCGACCAGCCCGGGAGCGGTGCGATCGACAAGTGCACGCCGAAGATTCTCGGCTTGCCCGTCGTGTAACCGGTTCCCGATGCCGAGACGATGTGGCTCGACTCGCTCATCTCGCCGATGAACACCTCGTACTGGAAGCCGACACGGCTGATCGGCTCGTAGTTCGAGACGGACAACGTCGGCATCGTCGGCGCCTGAGTGCTCAGCATCATTGCGCTGTCGGTCATCGGCGACAGCCAGTGATCGCGATAGCCGATGTCGACCTGCATGTACTCGCTGCCGATGCTCGCGAACGTCCCGGTCGGAGTCGTGTCGCCTTCGTAGGCGAACGCGCCGCCGTTCAAGAGTACGTGGTCGCTCGGCTGCCAAAATGCGCCGACGGAGACCTCGTAAGAGCTGTCCGAGTCCATGCCGTGCTGGTTTGGGAGCACCGTCGGCGTGCCGCCGCCAACTCCGAGATCGACGCTCAAGTGCTCGGTGCCGGCCGTGCCCATGTAGCTCGCGAGATAACGCTTGACCTGCTCACACAGCAGCGCGTCCCGGTCGCAGCCTTTGTCGAGCGCTTCGGACACCGTCGCAGCGGCGATCGGGCGCTTCAGCACGGGCACGTCGGCGAGGATCAGCAGTCGCTCGATCGCACGCTCAATTTCCGGCGATTGATGCAGAGGGAGGTAGGGGCTCACGCCGCGCGCGGCGGCGTTCGTTGCGATGAGCGTGCAACAAGCCAATACAATGCGTCCCGCAACCATGCGGTATCCTTGGGCCGATTCCTCTGAGGCACGACGTTGCGGTCCGCCGGGCGAGCTCGAAACTGGGGCGTGATGATATCCGCTAAGCCGACGGCGTGCGATTCGCTGCTGTTCGTCTATGGCACGCTGCGCGCGTTCGTCGCGACTGCCGCCGGAGACCGGCTCCGTCGACAGTCGTCCCTCGTCGGCCGCGCGCGCGTCGCGGGTCGCCTCTACGACCTCGGCCGCTACCCGGGCCTCGCGCCGCCGCGCCGGCCCGGCGAGTGGGTGGTCGGCGAGCTATACCGCCTCACGAATCCGCGCCTCACGTTGCGAGCTCTCGATCTCTACGAGGCCGGCGCGTGGCCGGTGCCCGCGCGCTTCGCGCGCGCGCGCGGGATCGCATACGTCGGGTCTCGGGCTCGCCGGCGGGTTTGGGTCTACCGTTTCGTCGGCCCGGTGCGCGCAGAGCGCCGGATCGCCGGCGGCGACTACGAGCAACATCGGGCCCGCGCTCGCGGCAGCGAGCCGGCGAATGCCCGCGCCCGAGACGTGACGACCGAGCCCGACAGCGGCGCACGGATCGAATCGCGTCGTCTATAATGCCGCTCTTGAGCGCCCGTCGGCGCGAGAGTGGCGGAATTGGTAGACGCGCTGGACTTAGAATCCAGTGGGGCAACCCGTGGGAGTTCGAGTCTCCCCTTTCGCACCATCTCCGGCCGGGCGATCACTCAAACGATGGTGGACTAACGTGGTAGCTGCGAAGGGATTTGAAGTCTCGGTCGAATCTTCGGCCGGTTTGGAGCGCAAGCTCAAGATCCGCGTGCCGAGCGCCGAGATCGAGCGCGAAATCTCGTCGCGTCTCGCGCAAGTCGGCAAGACAGCGAAGCTCAAAGGCTTCCGGCCCGGCAAGATCCCCGAGAAGGTCGTGCGGCAGTACTACGGCGGGCAAGTCCGCGACGAGGTCTTGTCGGACGTCATCCGCTCGAGCTACTCGCAGGCAATCGCCGACCAGAAGCTGAATCCGGCCGGTGGCCCGCGAATCGAGGCGGTGCCGGGCGAGACGCCGGGCGATCAAGAGCATTTCACCTATCGGGCGACGTTCGAGGTCTATCCCGAGGTCGCGCTGCAGCCGCTCGAGCAACTCGCGCTCGAGGTGCCGCGAGTCGCGATCGACGACGCAGACGTCGATGCGATGATCGAGAAGCTGCGGACGCAGCGCGCGACGCGGCGCCCGGTCGAGCGCGGGGCGGTCGCCGGCGACCGTGCGGTCGTCGACTTCGAAGGCAAGATCGACGGCGCGCCGTTTCCGGGCGGCAGCGGCAAAGACGTAGGCATAGTGCTCGGCAGCGGGCAGGTGCTCGCCGAGTTCGACCGGGCGCTGCACGGCGCGTCCGCGGGCGAGACCCGGACGGCGGCCGTCACGTTCCCCGCGAACTATCCGACGACGGAGCTCGCCGGCAAGAACGCGGAGTTCGTGATCACCGTTCAGCGCGTCGAAGAGCAAGTGCTGCCGGAGCTCGACGACGCGTTCGCCGCGAGCTTCGGCGTGACCACGGGCAAGGTCGAGGACCTCACCGCCGAGGTGCGCAAGAACATGCAGCGCGAGCTCGCCGAGCGCCTGAGCCGCGAGACGAAAGCACGGGTGTTCGATGCGCTGATCAAGGCGAACTCGATCAGCGTTCCGCGCGCGCTCGTCGAGCAGGACATTCAGACTCTGCAGCAGGGCGCGATGCGTGAGCTCGGAGTCAACGATCCGACTCAGCTCCCGCCGCCGGAGCGCTTCGCGTCGCTCGCGCAGCGGCGCGTGACGGTCGGCCTGCTGATTCAAGAGCTCGTGCGGCAAAACAAGATCCGGCTCGATGCCGCGCGCGTCGAGCAGCGCGTGCAAGAGCTCGCGGCGCCGTATGAGAAGCCGGCCGAGGCCGCGCAGTTCTACCGCGCGGACCGTGGCATCATGACTCAAATCGAGACCGGGGTTCTCGAGGATCAGGTGGTCGACTTCCTGCTCGCGCGCGCGAAGACGAGCGAGCAGCCGTTGACCTTCAAGCAATTCATGGGCGCCTGAGCGCCTCAACCGTCGGTTCAAGGAGAGAGCGTGGACGAAAGAGCTTTGAATCTGGTGCCGATGGTCGTCGAGCAGACCGCGCGCGGCGAGCGGGCTTATGACATCTACTCGCGGTTGCTGAAGGACCGCCTGATATTCATCGTCGGCGGCATCGACGACCACGTCGCGAACCTCGTCGTGGCGCAGTTGCTGTTCCTCGAGTCGGAGAACCCCGACAAGGACGTACACCTATATATAAACTCACCCGGCGGCATCGTGACGGCCGGACTCTCGATCTACGACACGATGCAGTTCATCAAGCCCGACGTGAGCACGATCTGCATCGGCCAAGCCGCGAGCATGGGATCCTTGCTGCTCGCCGGCGGCACCAAAGGCAAGCGGTATTGTCTACCTCACTCGCGAATCATGATCCATCAGCCGAGCGGCGGCTTCCAAGGCCAGGCGTCGGATATCGACATCCACGCGCGCGAGGTGCTGAAGCTGCGGCAACGCCTGAACGAGATTATGGCGAAGCACACGGGGCAGACGATCGAGCGGGTCGAGCGCGACAGCGACCGTGACAACTTCATGGACGCCGAGGCGGCAGTTGAGTATGGGCTCATCGATACGGTGCTCGACAAGCGCATGGGGTCGTCGCCCAAAGGTTGAGAACTCGATCACCTAAGTGGCCGCGACTAGACGAGATACTGGGGCCGCGTGCCTTTGCAGACTCTAGGGACTAGTGCTATAAGGCCAAGCATGCGCCGATTGCTTGGGCGTAAGATAGGACGTGTATGAGCGACGATTCTCGCAGCAAGGGGGACGACGGCAAGCTGCTGTACTGTTCGTTCTGCGGCAAGAGTCAGCACGAGGTGCGCAAGCTCATTGCCGGCCCGTCCGTGTTCATCTGCGACGAATGCGTCGAGCTCTGCAACGACATCATCCGCGAGGAGCTCGATGAGCGGGCCGAGCGCGGCCGCGACAAGCTTCCGAAGCCCGCCGAGATCAAGGCCGTCCTCGACGAGTACGTGATCGGCCAGCAGACCGCGAAGAAAGTCCTGGCCGTGGCGGTCTACAACCACTACAAGCGCCTCGAGACGCGGGCGCGGGACAAGGGCAAGCAGGACATCGAGCTCGCGAAGAGCAACATCCTCTTGATCGGCCCGACCGGGTGCGGCAAGACGCTGCTCGCGGAGACCCTCGCGCGCCTCTTGAACGTGCCGTTCACGATCGCCGACGCGACGACGCTCACCGAGGCCGGCTACGTCGGCGAGGACGTCGAGAACATCATTCAGAAGCTGCTCCAAAAGTGCGAGTACGACGTCG
>Ga0326726_10001849_pt1 | contig 19731 bp, 13 predicted proteins | sample MHFenrmetagenome_2_FD_207603 | JGI IMG/M metagenome (GOLD analysis project Ga0326726, IMG submission 207603) | Lab enriched peat soil microbial communities from Michigan Hollow, Ithaca, NY, United States - MHF15MN | ecosystem: Environmental > Terrestrial > Soil > Wetlands > Peat | place: USA... | reverse complement strand
AGAAACATACACGCGACCGTCACGTACATCACCCGGCGCTTCCCGTAGACGGATATGTCTTCCTGCTGAATCATGTGAATTGCGATGCTTCCCTTCCCTTCGTTGCAACCACGCTGTCAGCCAACGCGCGCTGCTGCGTATCCATCGGGGACGTCCGCGGCTCCCCGGAATGAGGTTCCGGCGCGGCACTATGTGAGTGTGCGGCGGGCAAAGACGAACATCGGAATGAGTCCTGTGGCGGTTGTGTACAGCGCGGCGGGGAGGCCATAGTAGAGGGTCGCATGCCACCAGGTCACGCTGCTTCCCTGGAGGAAGATAATGAAATAAATCAGATTATGCACAAACGCCGCCGCTGCAATGATCAGAAGAAACCGGTACGTGCCAAGCGTTTGCTGGATCTTGTTCTCATTGAAAAAGTATCCTGCAACGAAGCCTCCCGACGATTTTGCCAGAGCTGAAAGTCCCAGCATCCCGTCGCTCCCGCTCAACAAATCCATCACAAGTCCGGCCAGGAAACCGGTAACGGTCGCGGTCAGTTGACCTCGCGCCACTGCAAGGTAGACGATCCAGATCAGGAGAACGTCGGGGGTCAGCCCCGCCACAGCCAGATAGCTCATGACCGTTGTCTGAATGACAATCAGGACTACGGTCAGGATGATGACGGGAAGGAAGCGGGACATGGGGCGCTACTCGCCAAACCGCTTTTCCAGGGCGATGCGCGTGCTGTCGGGGGTCGACGTGATGACAAAGACTTCTTCGAGACGATGAAAGTCGACCCCCGGAACGATCTCGATCCGCTGGAAGAGCAAGCCTTCAACGGGAACCGCGGAGCTGACAATGCCGAGACGTATCCCGGCGGGAAAAGTCGTGCTGTAGTCGGAGGTGATCACAACGTCCCCGGTCTGAACATCCAGATTCTTCGCCACATCCTTCAATACAAGTCGTGATCCCCCTTCCCATGCTGCTATGCCATCAACGCGGCTTCGTTGCACCTTTGCACTTACCCTGAGGTCTCTATTATAGAGAACCTGCGCCACGGCGTAATGACCGCTCGTGCCAACAACCTTTCCCACCAGGCCGTCACCGCTGAGAACCGGCATGTTGGGTTTAATGCCATCAGCCTCGCCGACATTCAGGGTAATAGTGTTACGCATGAGCTGGAGGGTCTTCCCGATCACTTTCGCGCTGACGTAGCGGAATTCCGCGCGTTCCCGCAGACCGAGGATCTGATGCAGTCGCAGGTTTTCAAGCCGGGCTTCGCGTAACCGATTTACCTCATCGGCAAGGTTGAGATTCAACTCCCTCAACACCTGGTTTTCCCGACGCAGGTCAAAATAGTTCGGAATCATGCTGATTGCATCCTGGAAAAAACCGGCAGAGAGAACGGCGAGCGAACGAATGGAACGAATCTGGGGGGTTTCATTGGACGCCAGCAACACCGCCGCAATGCAAAGACACAGCGAGTAGACAACATACTCTTTGAAATTGAATATAAACTCGTAGACGCGTCTCAGCATACGGACGGCCGATCAATAGCGCCGGCTCTTGAGGAGGACTTTCGTGTATTTCGGCAGATTTTCCAGCACCTTCCCGGTTCCCCGCACCACAGCGGTCAGCGGGTCTTCGGCAACATGAACGGGGAGGCTGGTCTCGAGGCGCAATCGCTCGTCGAGCCCTTTGAGCAGCGCACCTCCACCGCTCAGCATGACACCCCGGTCAAGAATGTCAGCCGAAAGCTCGGGCGGTGTGCGTTCGAGAGTGAGTTTCACCGCCTGCACGATCTGAGAGACCGGTTCGCTTAACGCCTCCCGGATTTCCATCGAACTCGCTTCGGTGGTTTTTGGAATCCCGTTGACAAGATCGCGCCCCTTCACCTGGATCGAGATTTCTTCCTTAAGCGGCATCGCCGACCCTACTTCACATTTGATGGCCTCCGCCGTTCGCTCGCCGATCAGGATGTTGTGGTTCTTTTTGAAAAACTGGACGATGGCGTTATTCATTTCATCGCCCGCAATCCGCACCGACTCCTCATTGACAATCCCCGAGAGCGCGATGACGGCGATCTCGGTCGTCCCCCCGCCGATATCGACAATCATATTGCCGACTGGGGCATCGACGTCAAGACCGACGCCGATCGCGGCAGCCATCGGCTCGGCGATCAAATGGACCTCTTTTGCCCCCGCGTGTTCGGCGGAATCCCGCACGGCGCGCTTCTCCACTTCTGTCACGCCGCTGGGAACGCAGACGACAATGCGGCGGCTAGGCATCCAGTTGGCGTGAATCTTTCTGATGAACTCCCGCAGCATTCCCTCCGCGATCTCAAAATCCGCAATCACCCCGTCCTTCATTGGACGGATCGTCCTGATATCCCGGTGCGTCCTTCCGAGCATCTCCTGCGCATCCTTACCGATTGCAACGATGCGTTTCGTGTTCCGGTCAAAGGCCACGATCGAGGGCTCATTCAGGACGATCCCTTTCCCCTTCATGTAGATGAGGGTATTTGCGGTGCCCAGGTCGATCGCAAGATCTGTGGAAAAAAGTGAGAATAGTCCCATGGGGTGCCGAAGATGGTGAAATGATCGCTAATGCCGGAAATGCCTTTTGCCGGTGAAGACCATTGCGAGATTGTTGTCGTTTGCTGCTTTGATCACTTCTGCATCGCGGACGGAGCCTCCAGGCTGTATCACTGCGGAGGCGCCGGCGCTCGCGGCTTCGAGGAGACCATCCGGGAACGGGAAAAACGCGTCCGAAGCAGCGGATGATCCGCGCAAATCGAGACCGGCATTCCGCGCCTTTTCCGCCGCAATCCGTGACGAATCAACCCGCGACATCTGGCCTGCACCGATTCCGAGTGTTCTGTCCCGCCGCGCGTATACGATGGCATTCGACTTGACATGTTTGGCCACGCGCCAGGCATACTGCATGGCGGCTTCTTCATCCGAAGTAGGCATGCGTTGCGTTACCACACGCCACGTCGCCGGCACCACACCGATCTCATCCGCATCCTGAAGCAGAAATCCGCCGGGTACGCTCCGGATATCGGGATCGTGCAGCGTCCGCAAGTCACCGTGGAGCTCGACGATGCGGCGGTCCTTTTTCTTGCGCAGAAATTCGAGAACATCCGGTGGAATCCGGGAGGCAATCACGACTTCAGTGAACACAGCATTGATTCGCTCTGCTGCCGGCATGTCCAGCGGCCAGTTCACCGCAACGATGCCCCCGAATGCCGATGCCGCATCCGTTGCCAGCGCTTTATCATAGGCTTCCGTCAGTGTCGTCCCGGATCCGACTCCGCATGGATTCGTATGCTTGATGATGGCAACCGTGGGGTCGTCAAACTCCGCCACAAGGCGTGCTGCGGCGGCCATATCGACAATATTATTGTACGAAAGTTCCTTTCCGTGCAGCGTCCGGAACATGGAGGTGAAATGACCGTACAGCGCGCCCTGCTGATGAGGGTTCTCGCCGTAGCGCAGTCCGAGTTCGCGGGAAGCGGCGATCGTAATCATGGCGGGCGGAAAATTTTCACCGCCGATATGCGTGGCAAGGTAACCGGCGATGGCAGCATCGTATGATGCGGTGTGCCTGAAGACTTCACAAGCCAGCGCAGCACATGTCTGTTCCGAAAGACACCCATCGTGCTCTTTCATCTCCTCTACAAGAGCAGGATATCGGGCAGGATTCGCTATTGCAGCCTTAAAGCGATAGTTCTTTGCAGCAGCCCGGAGCATCGAAGGGCCTCCGATGTCGATCTGCTCCACGGCATCCGTGATGCTGACATCTGGCCGAGATACGGTTTCACTGAATGGATACAGATTCACGACCACCAGATCGATCGATTCAATGCCATGCTCACCTGCCTGCCGGACGTGCTCGGGGTTGTCAGGGATAGCCAGCAATCCGCCGTGAATTTTCGGGTGAAGAGTCTTGACCCGTCCATCGAGAATTTCCGGAAAACCCGTTACATCCGAGACATTCACGACCTCCAGGCCTTCCTTGCGGAGCGCGGCAGCCGTTCCTCCGGTTGAGATAATTACGACGTTCAGACTACGAAGTGCACGGGCAAAGTCGACCAATCCTCGCTTGTCGGATACGCTGATCAGAGCGCGGCGTATGCGGGGCACGGGTTGCCTTTGAGTGCGGATGTATCAGTGAGACGCATGTGCAGAGTCACCCGGAGTGCCGTGAGGTATCTCCCCTGCCGACTGTCGTGAATCTTCCTCAGCGATCCGGTGAAGCGCTTCCGGGTAGAGGACATGTTCGACTTCGAGAACTCGTGCTGCCAGCGATTCGGGAGTATCATCCGGAAGCACGGGTACCATTCGCTGAAGAATGATCCGGCCGCGGTCGTACTCCTCATCAACATAATGCACGGTGGCCCCGCTCTCCTCTTCGCGCGCGGCAATAACTGCTTCGTGAACGTGCCTGCCGTACATTCCCTCACCGCCATGCCGCGGCAGGAGCGCGGGATGAATATTGACAATGCGGTTACGAAATGCAGCTACAACGCTCCGGGGAACACGCTTCATGTATCCTGCAAGAACAACGAAGTTCACCCCGTGATCGCGCAGCATGGAAAGCATCGCAGCAGCAAATGATTTCTCATCGGGAAACTGTTTCTGGCTCAGATGAACTGCGGGTAGGTCACAGGCCCGGGCGATGTTGAGAATGCCCGCGCCGGAGTTGTTGCTGATGACGAGGCAGATCCGTGCGCCGGGTACGTTCCCCTGCTGAATCGCCGTGAGGATCGCTTCAAAGTTCGACCCGCGTCCTGACCCCAGTACGGCAATTCGCAGCATAAAAAAATGGTACAATAATTCCGGCTGAAATACAAGAAAAGCCCAGTGCCAGGAGCACCTACGCGTGTCTTTCAGGCCACAGCCGCCTCCAAAAGCTCGAGCTTCCCTGATTTCAGGTCAAGATTTGCCCGTACGCCGACGGGGAACGTCACAAAATGTTCCTCGTGCCCGAACGGGAATCCTGTGGCATGCGGCTTCCCTGTCATCGCGGCATTTTCCCGCATGATTTCGTCAACCGACAGTGAAGGGCTCGAGGCGTCATTGGGCACGCAGTTTGTAAATGAACCGAGTACCACAGCGGTTACGCGGGAGAAGATGCCTGCGTTCCGCAGCTGCGTCACCATACGATCGATCCGGTACGGTTCCTCACCGATGTCCTCAAGGAACAGGATCGATCTGAGAAAGTCCGGTTGATACGCTGTTCCAACAAGCGAAGCACAAAGAGAAAGGTTACCTCCGATGAGACGGCCGCGTACAGGTCGGCGTGGCCCACGGCCATCCGTTAAAACCGTCCCGGCGCCGAGTCCCATACCGGACGAAGCATCCGTCAGGATCCGCCAGAAAGACTCTTCCGTGACTGGATCCATCGAGCCCGCCATCTCCACGCCGGCCATCGGGCCGTGAAATGAAACCAGACTGCATTCGGACCAGAGCGCAAGGAGAAGAGCAGTGATGTCGCTGTAGCCGACGAAGATTTTCGGATGTCTTGCGATCAATCGATAGTTGAGCGCCCCGAGGAGGCGAGGTGAACCATATCCTCCCCGGACGCAGAAAATGGCTTTCACCCGGCGATCCGTAAACATTGCATGCAGGTCGTCGGCTCGCTGCTTATCCGTCCCCGCGAGATAGCCGACGCGTTGGGAAACGTGCGGAGCAACTAGAGTTCGATATCCCAATCCCTCGAGATAGCGCACGCCACGTTCCACTCGGCCTGTGTCATCCAACGGACTTGCGGGCGCTACGAGACCGATGAGGTCACCTTGTCTGAGTCGGGCGGGAAATTTGATCGTCATACTGATTTGCGCCGGAAGGAAATGATGAGCAAAGATACTTGCTTTTTCGGGGATGGGCAAGATCAGTCAGACTCATGATCTGGTGTGGCCCGATGGCGGGCGCGTGTATGGCCGAACACGATCCGCCCGAATCATCTTCCGGGCTCTACGAAGCATTGTTGCCGTTGTCGCGTGCAAATCGTAGATTGCGTCACCAGACGATTTTCCCTCCTCGTCCCACCGTTTATTGACTCAGCCACCTATCGAAGGGGAACCACCATGATGTTCATTTTATGCGCAGTCGTTGCCATCGCCTGTTTCTTTGCATGGCGGGGGGCGGCAAAGAAAGTCCAGGAACACAATATCACTTTTCGCGGGCTTTCGGGCATCGCGCTGATCGGCACAGTTATCTTCGCGGCGCTTGCACTCCTGCAGTGCTTCACCATCGTCCCCGCCGGGAATGTGGCGTGGTGGATTTCTTCGGGACCGTCTCCGAAACGCCTCTGAAAGCCGGGATCAATTCTGTCAACCCCTTTGCCCGTGTAATAAAGTTTTCCGTCCAGACAACAGAACATAAAGAAGTAATGCAGGTTCTTTCGCGCGAGGGCCTCACCATCGGCCTTGAAATCAGCGCTCTGTACCGTCTCGATCCCGATTCCGCGGCAAGCGTGTACAGGAAAATCGGAACCGACTATGCGAATGTCGTTCTCGTGCCGCAGTTCCGGTCCATCAGCCGGGCTGTCACAGCAAGTTTCCAGGCAAGCGCTCTGTATTCAAGCGACCGGGAGCGTCTGGACCTCGCCATACAGGATGAGCTTGGGCGCACTGTGGCCCCGCGGGGGATCATCGTCGAGACCACGCCCCTGCGTAATGTCGCCCTCCCGTCACAACTGACGGATGCCATCGAGCAGAAGCAGCGGGCCGAACAGGAGAGCCAGCGGATGGAGTTCGTGCTCACAAAGGAACGCCAGGAGGCTGATCGCAAGCGTATCGAGGCAAAAGGAATTGCGGATTTTCAGACGATCGTTGCCCAGGGAATCAGCGAACAGCTCCTTCGGTGGAAAGGCGTCGAGGCCACAGAGAAACTCGCGAATTCCCCGAACACAAAGGTCATCATCGTTGGTGCGGGCAAGGATGGACTGCCGGTTATCCTGGACACGAAATAGGGTAGCAGTGAAAAGGGACATGACGACGAATCCCCGCCCCTACGATCTTGTCTGGAACCCTGAAGAGACGTTCTATTGAACGTCTCTACAGATATCAACGAGGGTATGGACCGGGATAATTTCCGCAGGGCCGTTCCATGCAATGCCCCCACTCACCATTATTGACCCTGCAGGGATTCGCCACGACCCCCGCCAATGTTCGTCTCCTACCGAATCAATCCGAATCTTCGTATATTTTGTGCCGTCACGAATTCCGGAATCGCGTGAAAAGATTTGCCCTGCTGCTGTCCGCTCTCCTTTGCTTCCTTCCTGTGAATGCCTGGAGCACTCTTGGCGACGTAAACTCGACTGCCAATGTCCTCGTCGTTGTCGAAGGGAGCACATCATTTAGGAGCCAGGCTATTGCGCGGGGCAGGGAGCTCGCCACGTTGTTCGGTCACTTCAATGTGAAGACAAGGGTGCTTGGTGTCAACGAGTACGTCCCGCAGACGTTTTCCCGGTACGATCTCGTCTTCTATATAGGATTCACTGCCAACTACGAACCCCCGGCCCGTTTCCAGGAAGATGTTCTCAACTCCCGGACTCCGGTTATCTGGATCGATACGGGATTCAAGGAATTCTCCAGACGTCCCGACGTCCGAAAGAAGTTCGGCTTCTCGGTATCACATATCGATTCGATAAGCATGTTTGACGTCGTGCGGGCAGGCTCCCGGACATTCACCAAGGGGGAAACGAACATCAATATCGTGGAAGTCGCGGACCGGAAGAAGGTCACCGTGGTCGCCACGGCATATTCAGCCCGAAAGCGCTGGGAGGTTCCGTACATCATCAGCTCGGGCTCTCTTACGTACATCGCCGATTGCCCGTTTGCGTCCGTAACTGCAACCGACCGTTATCTCTACTTCGCCGACATGCTGCATGATATCCTTGGACAGCAGCATGAGGAAACGCATACGGCGCTCATCCGCATCGAAGATGTAACTCCGCTTGAGGATCCGGCAAGCCTGCGGGACATCGCCGACATTCTCTCCGCCCGCAACATCCCCTTCCTCGTCGGCGTCATCCCGTTCTACGTCGATCCGACGCAGGGTACCCGCGTCAGTCTGTCAGACAGGCCCGACCTGGTCGACGCGCTCCGCTACATGACGGAGAACGGCGGGTCGATCGTTATGCACGGCGTGACCCACCAGTACCGCGGCACAACGGCAGTTGATTACGAATTCTGGGACGAAAACACCGAGAAACCCGTCAAAGACGAAACTGTAGACGGCATCAGCCGAAAACTGGAGTCAGGCATTCAGGAGTTTATGCGGAACGGTCTTTCGCCGCTGATATGGGAAACCCCGCATTATGCCGGGTCCTTTAAACTCTACGAGACCATCGGCAAGTATTTCAGTACCGCGATGGAGCAGCGCCTTGCCATCGAGGACATCGACGACGGACAGTACTTCCCGTACATCATCAACAGGGACCTTTTTGGACAGAGAATCCTCCCCGAAAATCTGGGTTACGTCCCTCTTGATGCCGACCCCAAAGTGGGCGAGCGGGCCGTCCAGGAGATCCTCGACGGCGCCAAATCGAACCTCAGTGTCCGTGACGGATACGCCTCGAATTTTTTCCACGCATTCGTCAATCATGAGCTTCTTAAGGAAATCGTCGACGGCGTTCAGGCGCTTGGATACACATATATGGATGTGAGGGATCTTCTGCTCTGGACAAGAACGCAGGACAGGGTGATCCTGTGTGGAAGCCAGAGCTACTCCTTGACGCTCGATGACCAATACCTCCAGGAAACCACCGTGAATGGTGATGGCGAGATCGTTTCATCCGTCACCTCTGAAAAACGCATCAAGGGGATGTTCACACGATCGATATCTCTCGACCCGAAACAGATTTACAGGGCAGAGGCGGTGGAATTCAGAGAGCGAACGCCCTCGTTCGCAGAGCGTCTCTCCGGAGGGACTGAGCGCCTTTACAAGCGCTTCTTCGGCCAACCGGAGACATGGAGTGACGCAAGAGCGGTCATCCTCTGGGACCACCATGCACTCGGCGCCGCATACAATGATCAGGCATCGTTCGTCAGCGCGCTGCGGAGCGTGAACATCATTACCGACACGATATTTTCGGGACAGCCGGTCAATCTCGACGGACACAATCTCCTGATTGTTCCGTTCGCCTTTGTGGATTCGCTCAGAGACAGCGACTACGACAAGATCCTGAAGTTCGTCAACGAGGGCGGAAATGTCATCACGGACATGCCGACGGAACTCTCCAAGGAGCTCGGGATCGTTTCCGGCCGCACCCGCTTCAGAGTTTTCCGGGTTCGTGACCGGCTGTATCCCGATGAACGGATTATCTGGCGTTATCCGGAGCTTGCAACAAAATTCGATGCAGAGGAGGTGGACCGGGTCTTTGCCGTGGACGAAAACACGCTCGCACCGCTCGTGGTCGGCAAGTCGATGGGCAGCGGCAAAATCATCTATTTCGCGACGCGTTTTGATCCCCATTCAAAGGCGGGGTACAGTCTTTACCCGTATCTGCTCGAATACATCGGAACCTATTTCCACCTTGGCCCCGTGGTCCGCCGGGATAATCTGGAAGTCTATTTTGAACCCGGATCGCGCACATCGCAAAGCGTTGAGAATCTTGTCAAACAATGGGTCCGACTCGGCATTCGTGCAATTCACGTCTCCGGATGGCATCAGTACCCGAAATATACCTATGACTACCAGCGTCTTCTGACGCTGGCGCATGCAAACGGAATTCTGGTGTACGCGTGGCTCGAACCTCCGCAGGTGAGCGCGAAATTCTGGACCGACCATCCTGAGTGGCGGGAAAAGAACGACAGAGGGGAGGATGTCCGCCCTTCGTGGCGATACCCGGTGGCGCTCACCGATCCCCAGTGTCTGCAGGCGATGACGGCGGAGTACCGCCGGCTCCTGGAACAATTTGACTGGGACGGCGTCAATATTGCGGAACTCTACTTCGATGCCGGCCACGGCTTCCAGGAGCCACACCTGTTCACGCCTATGCACTCGTCTGCCCAGAAAGATTTTCGGAGAAAATACGGGTTTTCGCTTGCCTCGGTCCTCGATTCCTCGTCGCAGTGGTTCTGGAAGGCAAACCCGGAAGCGAGAAGAACCGTTGTCGAGTACCGCATAAATGTCCTTGAAACGTCGTACGAAACCATACTGGCAATGGCGCGATCGCTCGCGGAGTCGCGTCCCGGATTTCAGGTCATTGTGACTGCGCTGGACAATCTTGGTGCCCCGGAGTTGCGGGAGTACATCGGTGCGGACATAAACTCCGTCCTGGCCCTTCAGAGAAAATTCGGCTTCTTCCTTCAGGTCGAAGATGCGGAGCGCATCTGGTCCACCGATCCCACGCGCTATATTGCCATCGGCAATAAATATGCCGGCCTCCTCGGCGACCGGTCAAAGCTGCTCCTCGATCTCAACATCGTCCCCGTGCGCAGGGCGGACCAGGTGACGCCCTTCCCGACTATTATTCAAACGGGGACGGAGAGTTTTCACCTCGTTCGGGCAGCCTCTCTCGGAGCCCCCCGTCTGACGATTTACTCCGAGTCGAGCATTAACCCCCAGGACCTGAAATTCTTTCCTTTTGCGATTGCCAGCGACGTTGCCTATAAGCGTACGCCCACCGGATATGACATGGCGTCACCCGAATCTTTCACGCTCAAGCTTCCCCTCGAGACAAAAAGTGTGCGGGTCGACGGCGTGCTTCTCTCCGCGTCACGGGATAACAGCTTCCTCATCCCGGCGGGAGCGCACACGGTTGAATTCATCAACGATGATGGCGGCACATTTTCAACGCACCAGCTCGAGACCAGGATTCTTTCTCTGAACGGCAATTTGCTTTCCGCGGCTTACGGCATGCGAACTGCCGCGTTCACCTACGTTTCCGGAACGCGGACCTGGCTGGCATTGAACAGGGAGCCCACATCGGTTACGGTGGACGGCTTCGACTACCCCTGTGCCCCGGTGAAGGGAAACGACTGCTATGCGATTGCCCTCCCGCCCGGGAGCCATACCGTGCATCTCGTGACCGGCGACGCGTTCTCGTACGGCATCAATATCACCTCCTTCTGGTCATCCAATGCAATTGCGATCTTCGGATCGCTTGCGGTATTGTCACTCCTTGCCATGTACATCGCACTCAAATTCGTCAGGCGGCGACACGCATGACCGTCCTTGAGGTCGACCTCAGCTTCCTCTTCGTCGTCGCGGTTATTCTTATCTGGTTCATGATCGCCTACCAGTTTGTGCTCACCGTATTTGGCTACTTTAACTACGTCAAATCACTGAAGCAGAAGCAGATGGTCGATGCAAAAGAATTCGACTATCCCGGATGCACGATCATGATTCCAGCCCACAATGAGGAACGGGTTATAGCACGAACGCTGGATGCGATGCTGCGCCTCGAATACCCGGCTGATAAACTGAAGATTCTGGTGATCAATGACGGCTCGACCGACACGACGCGTGAGATCATCACCGGCTATGCAGCACGCGACGGCAGGGTTGAGGTATTCAATGTTCCTGCGGGAGAAGGGGGAAGAGGGAAATCGAGGGCGCTGAACCTCGGGATTCGCCGGGTCACCTCAGAGATTATCGCGGTCTACGATGCGGACAACACACCCGATCCGAACGCGCTGCGGTATCTTGTCGCCCAGCTCCTCACGAACGCGGAACTGGGTGCAGCAATTGGAAAATTCCGCACGTCAAACAAGAATGTGAACCTTCTGACCCGATTCATCAACATCGAGACTCTCAGTTTTCAGTCAATGCTTCAGGCCGGCCGCTGGCAGATGCATAACATCGCAACCCTGCCCGGTACCAATTTCGTCATGTGGACTCGGTTGATCCGGCAATTGAACGGCTGGGATGAGGAGGCACTGACGGAAGATTCTGAACTGAGCATCAGGATCTATCAGGAAGGGTACAAAATCAAGTTCGTGCCGTATGCCCTCACGTATGAACAGGAACCCCAGGAATGGGGGGTCTGGGTGCGACAGAGGACGAGATGGGTGAGGGGGAATAATTACGTCCTGGGGAAGTTCATCAAGCGCATTCCCCGGTTTCGGAGCAAGCGTCTGATGTTCGATGTTTTGTACACGCTTTTACTCTATTACGTCTTCTTCATCGCCATAGTGGCATCCGACGCGCTGTTCATCGTGAGCGCGGCAAATCTGGTGAGCATCTCGCTTCCCGGACCCTACACCTTTGTCTGGGTGATGGCAATGTTTCTCTTCCTCTGCGAAACGATGCTCACGATCTCGTATGACGGAGAAGACAGCCTGCGGCAGATTCCCCTCCTCATTCTGATGTATTTCACCTACTGCCAGATCTGGGTGTACATCGTGGTGAGGGCATTGTGGATCGAATACATCAGAAAAGAAAAGCGGACCTGGGATAAAACAGTCCGCTTTGAAGTGAAGGTCCCCGACCAGGCCTGATTCCCGTCCCGTGCCGGCCCTATTCCGAGGTGCGTGAGGCTTATCGCTGCATTCGATTGTTCCCCGCCTTGTAGCACCGTTCAGCATATTCCCTCACCATGCGCTCGGTGTTGTACACCGGAATCAGCGTCGCCATTGCATGCCGGACGCGCCGCAGCCAGCGATGAGGGATGCCGTCTTTTCCACGGTCATAGTAGAGGGGAATGACCTCCTGCTCGAGCACGGCACGCAATGATGCGCCATCAATGTCATCCTGCGACTGTTCTGTGCTTGCTGTGGTATCTTCACCCACCTTCCAGCCGTTCTGGCCGTCGTATCCCTCCCGCCACCATCCGTCCATCGTGCTGAGGTGCAGCCCGCCGTGGATGGCGATTTTCATCCCGCTTGTTCCGCTTGCCTCCATCGGCCGTCGGGGCGTGTTCAACCATACGTCCGCGCCCGAAACGAGGTGTCGGGCAACATTGATGTCGTAATCTTCGATAAACACAACCTTGCCGAAGATATCCATGCGGCGGCTGATGTTCACAATCTCCTGAATAAATTTCTTCCCTGCGTCATCACGGGGGTGCGCCTTCCCGGCAAAAACAAGCTGCACGGGCATGTCCTTCGACGTCAGCGTCCGGATGGCCCATTCGAAATCACGGAAGAACAACGGCGCTCGCTTGTAGGTCGCGAATCGTCGCGCAAATCCAATGGTGAGCACGTCAGGCATGAGGAGATTATCAAACGAGCTGAGATCGCTGCTCCCGTACCTGAGACTTTGTTCGCGGAGCCGATTGCGCGAAAATTCGATCAGCTCACGGCGGAGCGCCGTACGCAGAGCCCAGAGTTCTTCGTCAGAAATGTTGCGTGGCGAAAGCGACCGGCGCCAGTACGTTTCATCACACAGTTTTTCCGTCCACTGGTGCCCGAGGCGGGTGGTCCAGAACTGCGCTGCGGTTGGACTTGCCCACGCGAGCGTGTGAATGCCGTTGGTGATATATCCGATGGGGATTTTATCTACCGGGGTGTCGGGGTAGAGTGCTTTCCACATCTCACGGCTCACTTTCCCGTGTAACTCGCTGACACCATTGGCAGCCCGGCAGAATCTGAGCGCAAGAACAGTCATCGTGAATGGCTCGCCCTGATTATCGGGGTGTTCGCGGCCGTATCGCATGAGTTCTTCCACGCTGGTCCCCAGCGAGCGCGCAAATGCCGGAAACGCTGCTGCCATCAGTCCGCCGTCGAACCGGTCATGACCGGCGGGAACGGGGGTGTGGGTCGTGAAGACGCAGTGCCGTTTGACGAATTCCTGAGTTTCCTGCAGGTTCTTTCCGGCTGCAATTTGCTCCCGGAGCAACTCAAGCGTCAAAAACGCGGAGTGGCCCTCATTCATATGAAACGTGGAGGGCATGATGCCGAGTGTGCGGAGGATACGGACGCCACCGATGCCCAGCACGATTTCCTGTGCAACACGCGTCCAGTTGTCCCCGCCATAGACGTGTGCGGTCAAATCCCGATAACGCTGGTCGTTCTCCTCGATGTCGGTATCGAGCAGAAACACGGAGATCCGTCCGACCTTTACGCTCCATGCCTGAACTTCAACGGCATCCTCCCCGATCGGAACAGTGCAGGTAACGCGGTTCCCGTGTGCGTCAACCACGGGTGTGATCGGGAGTCGTTCTGGATCATATCCAGGATAGAGTTCCTGTTGCCACCCGTCTCCGGAGATTTGCTGTCGGAAATATCCCTGACGGTAAAAGAGCGTAACGCCCACAAAGGGGAGCCCCAGATCGCTTGCGGATTTTGCATGATCTCCCGCAAGTACGCCAAGTCCTCCCGAATAGGTTCTCAGGCATTCGTGAAGTCCGAATTCCGCACTGAAGTACGCGATGGATCCTTTTTTCAGGGCGGGAGCCCTACGGAGCATCCACGTGTGTCCGCTTTCCATGTAGTCGTCGAAATCCTTCAACACTTCCCGGACACGCTCGTAAAAGTCTTCGTTCTGAAGCCGGAATCGCAGCTCGTAACGGCTCACCCAGCGGAGGACTTCGATGGGATTGTGATTGCTGGTTTCCCAGACATAGGGGGAAAGTTCCCGGTACAGTTGCTGAGCGGGAGGATTCCAGGACCACCAGAGATTGTACGCGAGATCGTGCAGTCGTGATACGGTCGCATCAGCCGCCTTGCCGGCGACTTTTTTCTTCGCCACGCTGTTAGTCTGCCTCCTGGATGTCTCTGGATTCGGGAGCGGGTGTCAAAGACTTTACGTGATGACCTTCACGCGGGCGGGGACGATCGGCCCCGTCGCCGCTACGATTCGTCCACAGCCTCGAAGCGCTTGCGGGACATCCGATTCCGGACGTTCGCATCGAGATATTTCTTACGGATCCGGATGCTCTGCGGCGTCACCTCAACGAGCTCATCGTCACCGATCCACTCGATCGCCTGTTCCAGTCCCATGATTCTCGGCGGCTCCAACCGAACGGCTTCGTCCGAACCCGACGCCCGCATGTTCGTCAGTTGCTTCGTCTTGCAAACGTTGACCGTCATGTCATGTTCGCGGGCGTTCTCTCCCACCACCATTCCTTCGTACACTCTTGTTCCCGGCGCAACGAAAAAGACCGAACGTTCCTGTAATTTCCACATGCCGTACGCTACCGCTTCTCCTCTCTCCATCGACACGAGCGCCCCCTTTGTCCGATGGGCAAGTTCGCCTTTGAACGGTTCGTACCCGTGGAAGTTGTGGTGGAGAATTCCGGTCCCTTTCGTCTGGGTCATAAACTCAGACCGAAAGCCGATCAGTCCACGTGCCGGCACGATGAACTCCAGTCGCGTGTTGCCGCTCGACTGAACCATGTTCTTCATTTCTCCCTTCCGCCGCCCGATATTTTCGATCACCGCGCCCACATGTTCGTCGGGCACATCGATGATGACGTGCTCCATCGGCTCTGAGAGAACGTCAGCGATGCGGCGATAGATAACTTCGGGCCGGGAGACCTGGAATTCAAAACCTTCGCGACGCATGGTCTCGATGAGAATGGCAAGATGCAGCTCACCCCGGCCGCTCACGTTGAACGTGTCGGGAGAATCGGTAAGCTCAATGCGCATGCTCACGTTGGACCGCAGTTCCCGCGCGAGCCGCTCGCTCAGGTGGCGGCTTGTCACGTACTTTCCTTCCTGTCCAGCAAAGGGGGAGTTGTTCACCATGAAATTCATGGAAAGCGTCGGTTCCTCGATCGCCACAAATGGGAGCGGCTGAGGATCGGACTTGTCCGCAAACGTCTCTCCGATATCGACATCCTCCATGCCGGAGATGGCAATTATATCGCCAGCTGCTGATTCCTCGATTTCCGTACGCTTCAGCCCGTCAAAGGTATAGATCTTCGTGACGCGGGCATCCTCCAGCGCACCGTCGCGGTGAATTACCACCATCGGCGAACCGAGGCGAATCGTTCCGCGGTGAATCCGCCCGATGCCCAGCCGGCCAAGGTAGTCATTGTAGTCAATCGTCGTGACAAGCATCTGGAACGGGGCATCGACTTCGCCCGGCGGAGGCGGAACACGGGCGATGATGGTGTCAAGGAGCGGAGAAAGATCGTTGCTTTCACGATCGAGTTCAGTCTTCGCAATACCCTGTTTGGCAATGCAGTAGATCGCGGGAAAATCGAGCTGCTTGTCCGTCGCCCCGAGGGAGATGAAAAGATCGAACACGAGGTCGAGCACCTCGTGGGGACGGGCGTCCTTCCGGTCTATTTTGTTGATGACAACGATGGGCGTGAGTTCGAGATCCAATGATTTCTTAAGGACAAACTTTGTACCAGGAAGAGGCCCCTCGGCAGCATCGACCAGCAGAAGAACTCCGTCGACCATCGTCAGCGTACGCTCGACCTCCCCGCCAAAGTCGGCGTGGCCCGGCGTGTCGACGATGTTGATCTTGGTCCCCTTGTAGTGAACAGACGTGTTCTTCGCCAGGATAGTGATGCCACGCTCGCGTTCGAGCTCATTGGAGTCCATCACGCGAGAAATGAGCTGCTGATTGGATCGGAATGTGCCTGTCTGCCGGAGCATGTGATCGACCAGAGTTGTCTTCCCGTGGTCGACGTGTGCAATGATGGCAATGTTGCGTATGTCGTCTCTGCGCTTCATGATCTTCCACACAAGAGGGAGGATTCAAAAAAAATCCTCAAGCAGATACCGATCGCCCGAGGTCTTTTCAATGCCTCCGAAAGGCCGCTTTCAACAATTGAAGGTGGCACATGGTACAAAATAACCGAGTTATTTCCAAAGACTGCTTCATATTTCCCCATTCCACGTCTTCTGGCCGCATAATGAGCCGGCGCTCCTCAGCTACAATTCCGGAAAGCCACCATCTGCATGGAAGAGTATTGTGGAAGGCGGTTCGGTCACGGTCTCAGAGAAGTCCGGAAACCGCTGCAGTGACTCTAAAGAACCGGGGCGAACTGACCCGCCAGGTTCCATCGAGGCGCAGCACACCGAAAATTCTACCGATCGCAATTCCTGCTTCTGAGTACCATCCCTTCGTGATATTTGATGGTCCGGCAAGGTCCCGCGACCAGGTTTTCGCTGCACCACCGTGGATGATCAATTCTATTTCATTCTCGTAGAGAAATGGAATGTCGAGTGCGAGAAATGGCAGCGAACGGAAATTGTGCTCAACATTGAGCGTTACGTAACTTGTGCCGCTGTACTCCTTGACGTTGAGTGCGTGCATTGTTCCCAGCGGGGAGATCACGCTGGAAGCTGATTCAAGATCAAAGAATCGCTGGGGCGGCGGCGTCCCCGAGGTAGTGCCTCCTGAGGCGCGGATTCTGAACCCGGGTTTAAGAAGGAATCGTGTAGCAAAAGTGGGAATCGTCAGCGAGAGGACACCGTCATACCTGGTGAACGCAAAATCCCCGCCTGTGAGCGATGGATCTGCATGCTCAACGGAAAAGGTGAAGGAATTAACCATTACGAAATCAAGAGGCGTCGCCTCCACACCTATCCGGCCATCGAACCGAATTGCATGGAGCATGCCGTCACGGGGCGCTGGATTGGGACGGTAGCTCCGTGACCGGGAAAACCAGCTGAAATTCGTTGTCGGGGATATTGTCCGGTGGCGCTCAGCGACAATTGAAAGCTCACCGAAGAGCCAACGGGACGGGCTGCTCGTCAGGAAGACGCGTCCTCCCTCGGCGAGAAAGTAATCGCGGTAATCATTCCGGAACACAAGCGCAGTCAGCGAATTGTATATCGGGCTGTAATAGCCGTGGTCCGGATGATGGTCCGCCCTGCGGTACGCCTCGCCTCCGAAACCGAAGGTCCGGTTTGACGAAGTGTAAACTGTTGCTCCCAGTTCATACATCATCTTTTTGGGAGCGAATGCATACCCTGCAGCCGCATGGAGTCCAAGGAGGGGCAGGACCCGGTCCAGGGTGAACCTTGCACCCAGATGAAATCCCTCTGCACGATTGAACCAGAGGTCGGCGTGCGAGAGAACCTCCCCGACGCCTCCCGAACCAGCACCGAGTGTAAAAGCCGCGCCGCCGGGCCGAAACTGTACTTCAAGCGACTGTGTTGAGTCGAGGGTTGCGTAGGCCTTCTGTTCGTCAATGCTGAGCGGAAGGACCACGTGCTCGGCCCAATAGATCGAGTCGAGGCGGGTCGCGGCTGAATCCTGAACAAGCCTTGGTTTTTTGAGAATCGAATCGGGGATCGCCACGTTGATGGCGTAGTCGGAGATGACCGACGTCTGCGCGAAGCCAATGGTGGGGAAACTGAAACCGGTTAGTCTAATGGAGAATTTGCCTTCGATGCGGATATTCGCCGGCAGCCAGAACGTCGATTCGTACAGGCTAAATTCCTGACGATACCGTAACTCCTTTGCTTTCACGAACGGAATGCTGAAAGCAGCATTTGGCGAGACGTCGACACCGACCAGCGCGTACGACCCGTTCGCGATGTACACCGTTCCCTCAAACAGGGGAACAGTCTGGGTCGCAGGAATCATGCGGATGACATACAGCTCCTGTCCTTGCCCGGTGCGCGTGCGCAGGAGTTTGTAATCGTAGTACTCAAGCGCGTTTACCGCTGTGGGACCGACAAAGGTGTAACCCAGCAGGCTTACATTATCCTCGCTGAAATTGAGAATCTTTCCGACCGATGCAAAATTGTCAGCGGCAGGAAGATTTGCGGTCTGCCGTTTCTGAAGAACCACCTCGCGAAGTGTATCACCCATTTGCCAATAGCCGCGCGTAAACGCCTCAGTAATGGCAGCAACGGCAGTGTCTCGATACAACGTTTGCCTTGTGAATGCCTGCATTTCGTACGAGCGGAGCCGGTCAATCCAGAATTGCTTGTTGGCGATGGCACGGCGAATGATCCCGATCGCCGGATCCTCGGAACTGACAGCGATCTCAGGCAGGAGAATGGCAGATGCCGTGAGCGCGACATCCTGTCGCACGTCACCGCTAAGGTGCAAGGCAACACTGTCTTTCAAGTACCCCAGGACGGAAAACTGTAACTGGTAGTCACCTTTGGACAGGCTCAGGATGTAGTGGCCCTCTGCATTCGTGATGGTTCCGCGGGAAGTTCCGGAAATCCTTACGTTGACAGCCGCGAGTGCCTCTCCCGTTGCCCGGTTTGTGACAGTACCGCGAACGGTGATCCTGTCGGGCGCTTGCGCATCCACGGGCGCTGCCGTGATGCTAAGCAGGAAGAGAAAGCACAGGCAACGGTCGAAGAGCGTGAAATCCGAATCGGGAGAAAAAGCCCGCAATGAGAGGGAAGAGTCTGTTGGGAGATTTGGTCTGGATTCAGGTAGAAATATAAAAAGGGGTGCCCTGTGTTGCAAGGCACCCCCGCAGACATTGTTGTGCTGCTCTGTTAACCGAGAAAGCGTCCGTGCCGGAGCTTGGCAAAGAACCCTGTGTGATTCTTCTCCTGGGAAGGAGGCTGGACCTCCCCTTCCGGTTTCGGGAAATCGGCTTCCAGGAGATTATCCAGCATGCGCGGTGGCCTTGATGCTTCGCGCCACATTTCCCTTTCGTGCAGCATTCGCTCCGATTCTTTTTGCTGCTTGAGCGTCTCGAGACGAGCTTGTTCTTCCGCGCGCACCCGGGCGCTTTCCGTTACCCGGTTTGATGGCGGCGTAGGTGCTGTTGGATTCATGGCCTGACTCCCCCCATTCGTTGTGCCTAGCTTCCGGGTTTTTTCAAGTGCAGGGAGGACCACTTTTTCGCATTCAATCACAAGAGGGCTGATCGGATCCAGAAGATAAGCACTCATAAGCGAGTCGAATGCAGTTTCGTACGCCC
>Ga0326726_10001847_pt1 | contig 19748 bp, 25 predicted proteins | sample MHFenrmetagenome_2_FD_207603 | JGI IMG/M metagenome (GOLD analysis project Ga0326726, IMG submission 207603) | Lab enriched peat soil microbial communities from Michigan Hollow, Ithaca, NY, United States - MHF15MN | ecosystem: Environmental > Terrestrial > Soil > Wetlands > Peat | place: USA... | reverse complement strand
TTGCGCAGCGAACGGCAAGGCGAGGATCAGCATCAGCGCGACGCGAATTGAACGCAGCACCTTCACGAATCGATTGTAGCGCGATTGACTTCGGGCGTAGACTCGTTGCGGAGCTTGCCACCACGGCCGGGAAACCCGGTCGCGCCGAGGCGCAAACCCGGGCGAACTGTCCGGGCGAGCGTGCGAGCAAGGGCACTGTGAAAAAGGACACGGTGCCACGCGGGCTCCCTTCGTGAAAAGTGCCGTTCATGCGGCACCGCCCGGCGCTCCCGGGCAACCAGCCCCGCCTCGCGCGGGGCTTTCGTTTTTCAGGCCCCGGGTCCGGCGGCGCGCGCCACGAGCTCTTCCCAGAGCCCGCTCGTGTCCTCGCGAAAGATGGTCGCCTCGTCCGCGGGCAGCACGTACCAGCCCTCGCGCTCGAACTCGCTTTCCAGCTGGCGTGGCGCCCACCCGGCGAAGCCGCCGTAGAGGCGATAGCGCGCCTTTTCGTCGGCGATCAGCGCGTCCACCACCTGCGGGTGCATGCTGAGATAGACGTTCTTCAGGACGTGGAATGCCGCGGCCGGCGGCGGTCCGTCGGCGCGAAACAGCGCAACCACCACCTGTCGCATCACGGGCCCGCCCATCCACACCGGCTTGCCCTCGTAGCGCACAGTCGTGGGACGATTGAGGATCACGCCGACCGTGCTGTAGTCGGGCGCCTGCGTCACCAGCACCACGCTGCGGCTGAAATTGGGATCGTCCAGCTCGGGCTTGGCGATGAGCAGCAATCCGTTGGCCGGCAATTCTTGTTGCGCAGCCGCGCCAAGCGCGACGAGCAAGCCGGCGAGGAAGGCGAGGGCGCGCTCCCGCAGTCTCATCGCTTCGGCTCGTTCGCGGAGCTGCCTGTCTGCAACCGTGCGGCGAGCGCGCGTACCGGATCGGCATCCTTTGCCAGGCCCGACACCGAGCCCAGCAGCCCGAGCGCGCGGCCCTGCAGATGGAACGCATCCGCCGAGCGATGACCCCCGGTTCCCGCGGTGCGCATCACCACGATGATATCGGCGGCCCCATCGCCATTGACGTCGGCGAAGCGCAGCTCTTCGACGACGCCATTGCGCGGCCGCACGGCACCGGCGAGGAAGCGGTCGTGGGGAAAGCGGGCGTCGGCCGCGGCGTAGGCGCGGATGCTGTAGCTGCCGACGCTCCTTGGCTCGAAATCTCCCTCGGCGACGACGATGGTTGCGCGCGCACCCGGCAGAGGCGCGCTCTTGACGACGCGCGTGCTCCCGTCGGCGAGGAGCGGCACGGAAAAGGCGAGCAGCAGCGCACTGCAGGCGAGCCGGCCGTGCGCGCGCATGTTCAACGCGCCGCGCATGCCGAATTGCGTTCGGCGCGCGAGGCGACCGCGCAGCCGATCGCTAGCGCCGGCGCTTGGCGGCAGCGCGCTTGCCGGATGCGCGCTTGGCAGAGGCGCGCTTAGCGGGGCGTCGCTTGGCGGCCGCCGGTTTCTTCTTCGCCGCCTTGAGCGGCCGGAGCCTGAGCGCGACTTCGCCCGATACCGGATCCGTGACGCCGAGCCCGCCGCCGAGGTCCTCGAGCATGTGGCGCACATTGTCCAGGAACGAGATCATCAGCGGACGCGCATCGACGATGCTCTGGAAGTCCTCCCACTCGCCGATCATGCAGAAAGTCTGATCTCCCGTTCTCACCAGGCTGCCGCCGAGGAAGCCCTCGAATTCGGGCCCCAGCCGCTGATGCTCTTCGATGAATTGCTGCTCGCTTCCGGGCCGCACCCGGAACCGCACAATGTTGATTGCCGCCATGTCTGCCTCCGTTTAGTCGTCGCGCAGTGTTCGAACGGCCATGTAGCTCCCGGACCGTGCGCTTGGGACGGATTCCGGGCGCCTACTTCTTCTTCGCCTTGTAGCTGAATTTCTGCCCGCCGATGCTAGCTTCGTACATCAGCCCGCCCTTGGCAACAGTAAAGACCGCCATGCCCTTCTGGTAGCCGCCGCTGGTCGTGGCATGGCTCTGGGTGCCGCTCGCGCCCGCTCCCGTGCCGCCGGTGGACGCTTGTGCCGAGGCGCCCGCCGTAATCGCCACTGCGGTCGCCTGCGCACCGAACTCGAAGTTGCCGCCGGTGAATTCGTCGAAGGCGCGCTTGTCCTGGAAGAAGATGATCTGGCTATAGGCCTGGCCTCCGAGCTGCAGGCCCACGGTCAGCTGGGTCATGGAGGTGTCGCCCACGTGCGCGCCCTTGGCGTACACGCGTCCCGAGCCGTGCGCGCCGCCGATGCCGATGCCGCCCTTGCCGATGGTGGGAAATACCGCGTAGCCGTAGCTGTTGCCGAAGAACTTGGCGCTCTGCCCCGCGTCGCGAAACACCTTGATCGTGTCCGAGTAATCGTCGGCGAGTGCCGCGGCGAACGGGAAAGCGAGCAGGAGGACGAAAAGCAGATTGCGCAGATTGGCTTGCATGCGGATTGCCTCCATGGTCGAAGTGTTGCGATGGATTCGCCAAGACTAAACGCATCGCCACATTGCACGTTGACGCAGGTCAAACCGCCAGGCGCCGCGCGCAAGATCGGCGCGCAAGGCGCGGCCGGCGTGCGATGCGCGCTTGCCGACCGCTAGGCCGCTAATAGTTGCCCGTGAGCATAAGGATGCGGCCGGTACCCGTCTCGGCCACGTAAAGATTCCCCGCCGCATCGAACGCCGGGTCGCGCGGCTCGTCGAGGCCCTGCAACAGCGTAATGCGCCTGCCATGCGGCGTGACTTTCGAGACTTTGCCGACCTGCGGCTGGGCCACGTAAAGGTCGCCCGAGGGACCGAAAGCCAGGCCGACCGGCCGCTCAACCTTGGCGAAGCGCTGCGGCCGCTTTCCCGGCGCCACTTTGTCGATCCGGTCTCCGGTGTTCTCGTTGATGTAGATCTCGCCCTGCTTGCCGAAGGCCAGGCCGTGCGGCCACGACAGGCCGGAGGCGACGACGCGCATCAGTTGCTGCTCCTTGTAGGCGATGACCCTGCCCCGGTACAGCTCGCAGACGAGCAGTTCGCCTTGCGGATCGAAGGCGAGGTCGACCGGAACCTGCACCCGGTCGATGTAGGTCACCACCTCGCCGGTCGGCGAAATCCTGGCGATGCGGTTGGCGCCGCTATCGGCCAGATACAGGTTTCCGCCGGCGTCGATGGCCAGGTCGTGAGGATGCGAGAAGCCCCTGGCGACCCGCAGCACGCGGCCGCTGCGCTCCAGCTTGGCGACGCTGCCGCCGGACTGCTCGGCGATATAGAGCTCGCCGGCAGGCCCGAATACCAGACCCCTCGGACCGGCAAGGCCGTTGGCGACGACGGTGTAGCCCACGGCCTTCACGGCCTCCTGCGCGCGTGTTCCCTTTTGCGCGCCCGACTGCGCAAACGCGCCACACGGCAACAAGAGTAGAGCGGCTGCAAGTGAAACGACGTGCCCGGGCCTCAAACTGCAGGAAGCACTTGCGGATTCCACGCTATCTCCCATGGGCGTTGATCCGGATCCTGGATGGATCCTCCCGCAGCCCCTTCATCGCGAGAAACGTCGTCTATGAATCCTGCTTGCGGCACAAGCAGTACACGAACTTCTGCTCGCGTCCCGCAGGCGTGCGGTGCGACTCCTGCTCATGGCCGAGGAGCAGGAACGGGGCGCCGAATTCGGCATGCAATGCGTCCGCGCTGTACCGCATGACGGGAAGGCCGCTGCATTGGGCCGGGCCGCCTTCTGCGAAGGTCCCGACGATGACGAGGCCGCCCGGCTTGACCGCGCGCAGGACGGCCCGGACATAGGCCTTGCGGTCCTCGGTGCCGGTGAGGAAATGAAACACGGCCCGGTCATGCCATACGTCATAGGCATGCTGCGGGAGCTCGGCCTGCAACACATTCGCTTCCAGCCATTGCACGCGTGCCGACTGGGGGCCGAGCCTGGCCTTTGCGGTCGCCAATGCCGCAGCGGACAGATCGAGGACCGTGATGTTCTGGTAGCCGCGAGCCAGCAGATCGTCCACGAGGGTCGAAGCGCCGCCGCCGACATCGATGATCGAGGCGGAAGGGGGAACGCCCGCTTCGCGGATCAATCTCAGCGACAGCTCGGCATGCGCCTGATACCAGCTGACCTCGTTCGCGGCCTTGGTCTTGTAGAGCTTTTCCCAGTGTTCCCTGGATTCCATGAAGGCTCAGTCGATTCCTGTGCCGGCATTATGCGCCACGCTAGACCGCATCTGCCTGTGAGCCGGCCTTTGCGCGCAGCAGGCTGTAAAGCATGAAGACCACGATCGCCGAATTCAGCATGAGTGCGCCGAGGCTCAGCCAGGTGACACGCTGGTACAGCTCGAAGATCTCGAATGGAATGTAGATGCCGCCGCTCAGGGCGGCAAACCACTCGGCCCAGCGCCGCGCATGCCACAGTCCGTAAGCTTCGATCAGCCGTACGAGGGCGTAGGCGCCGGCCCCGGCCGCAATCAGCTGCAGGCGCGTATCCGTGAGCCGGTCTGCGACGTCCATGAAGATGCGGGGGTAGTGGGCGGCCGGATTCAGGTGAGCATGGGCGATCAGGCGCTCGGCGATCCGCTGAGCATCGTGGTGAATGAGCGAAAGCACGCCGAAGCCGGCCAGCAGCACCAGGACGCCCTTGGCGGCCTCAAGCAGCGCGACCGTGCGCAGCGCGCCAGACAAGCGCACTCCTCATGCGGCCACGCCAAAGAGCGCGCCGACTCCAGCGGTCAGCGCCATGGCCAAGGCGCCCCAAAACGTGACGCGCGCGGCTGCCGTCAGCACGGATGCGCCGCCGGCGCGTGCCGCGAGAGAACCCAGCAGCGCGAGAAACACGAGCGAGCTGCCAGAGACAGCCCACATGAGCGCGGAAAGCGGAAGAAGGAGAACGATCAGCAGAGGCAGCACGGCGCCCACGGCGAACGTGGCTGCCGAGGCGAGCGCGGCCTGCACCGGCCGCGCGGATAGCAGTTCCGAAATCCCCAGCTCTTCGCGTGCATGCGCGCCGAGCGCATCGTGCTTCATCAGTTGGGTGGCAACGCTGGAGGCGAGCGCCGCATCCAGCCCGCGCGTGACGTAGATCGCGGTCAGCTCTGCGTGCTCGTGTTCGGGATCCGCGGCCAACTCCTTGGTCTCCCGGGCCAGGTCGGCGTGCTCAGTGTCCGCCTGCGAGCTCACCGATACATACTCGCCGGCAGCCATCGACATGGCGCCAGCGACAAGGCCAGCGACGCCCGCGACCAGGATTCCCTTGGAGTCTGCCCCGGCGGCAGCCACGCCCAGAACGAGGCTCGCAGTGGAGACAATGCCGTCGTTGGCGCCAAGAACTGCTGCTCGAAGCCAGCCGATGCGCTGTGTTCTGTGCCTTTCAACGTGTCTCATGTTGTCGCGGGCCCTCGTCGGCGTCAGCGTGCAGTTTGGCTGCGTGGCAGGGCGGGCAGATCAGCCAATGCCCGTTGCCACGTTCGTGCTGATCTCGAAGGCCAGCCCCGCCGCATTGGTGTAAGGCGGCAGCACTTTTCCGCTGTCGCCCGCGATGGCGGCCATGGCTCGCCGGCGTTCCTCGTCGCCCATTTCCTTGGACGCCGTGCTCATGCCAACCAGGGCCATCGTGTTCAGGCGCACGAAGGCTGGCGCGTCAGTGAACCGCATAGTGCGCGACACCGTCTTCACCCGGACCTCGCGTATGCCGGCCTCGCGCAGCAGCGGGATTTCCTCGGTGGGGCGCCATGTGGCCACCGCCAGCATTCCGCCCGGCGCCAGCGCATTGCGCATCTCGCGTGCCGCGGCGCGCTTGTCCGGAAAGAATTGCAGCCCTTGCTGGCAGGTGACGGTGTCGAACTGCTCGTCGTCCTGGAGGGGGAGGGCGGTAGCGCTGCCTTCGCGCCAATCGATGCCGGGAGCCACCGAGCGCGCGACGGCGAGCATTTGCGGGTTCACGTCGACGCCGACGACGCGCCCACTGTCGCCCAGGCGTTCCTTGGCGAGTCGCGCGACGATGCCCGTTCCGCAAGCGATGTCGAGAAGGCGATTTCCCCTGGCGAGCGCAACCTCCTCGAGAATGACCTCCGCCGAAGGCCGGAACAGCGGGCCGACGAGCAACTGCTCGTACATCTCGGGGAAGCTCAGTTGCGAACTCATGCTCTATTTCACGGTCTGGCGCACCGAGCCTGGCCGAAAGTCCTCCGTGAGGTAGAAGATGAGCGAGGGCACCATCTCCTCGCGTGGATCCGCGTTACGCATCGAGCCGCTCACGCCCTGCTCGGCCGATACGCTCAGGCGGCCGACTTGCCGCTTCGCCCAGGCCGAGCTGCTCCATACGCTGGCGCCGGTGCGCGTCTCCAGCAGCCTGCTGGAAATGTCGCCCCTCACCTCGGTGCGCACGCGGCCCTCGAGCTTGGTGATGTCGGTGACCGTGACGTCCGTTGTCGGCTCTGAGTAGGCGATCTCGCCGAGGAACACCGCGTCCACGCTGTACTTGGCGCCGACCTTCTTCAGCGCGTCCGCATCAAGCTGCCGGCCGCCCACTGCCGCCAGCAGCGCTTCACGGCTCCCCAGCTCGAGGAGGCGCGTTCCGGGTTGCGCCGAGTGGATGTGCGCCTGGAATTCCCGCGTGGCCCTGGCGTTGATGGCGGGGTCGGCATTGGAAGTGAACTCCACGACTCCCAGCGTCCCGAAGCCCTTCAGGTCCATGCGCGGCGGCACGGGCACGACCACCGTGTGGGAGCATGCCCCCAGTATTGCGAGCGACACCAGCAGTGCGAACCCAGCAGTGCTGCGCATTGGACCCCCTCCCTTTCAGACGTCGTTCAACAGATTGCCACACCAGGCCGCATCCTAGCGATGCAGGGACCGGATGAAGTTGATCAAGTCCCAGATATCGTCGGCGCTCAGCACCGTCTTCCACGCTGGCATGAGGCCTTTTCCATTGGCAATCCGATACGCTACTACCCCATCCGGGAAATAGGGAGGTGGCGCGATCCTGGTCAGATCCTTTGGCGGCTTTGGAAGAAATGCCGCGGTCGGTCCGTCCCCGATGCCTCCGGCGCCATGGCACGCTTCACAGTATTGATGGAACAGTTGTCTTCCCCGATTGATCGATTGCGAGGAGCTGGGAATAGGGTTGCGCGAAATCGATGCCCTCAGGAGGTCCAAGTAGTAGACCCCGATGCAAATGGACGCGACGCAAGCGGCAGCAAAGACCCACGCTATTGCACCTCTTCTTAACTTCATTGCGCCTTCATTTCCCGTTGCAGAGGCGCGGCCTGTTCCTCGCTGATTTCGTGCAAGACAAGCGGAGCCCCGCTACCTCCGGTGCCGGATTCGTGTCGCACGCTAACGTGGACCTACTGCGCAGTCTTGGTCAATTTCATATCCTCCACCACCATCTTCCACCTCTCTCCATCCTGGCACGGAGGCTTATTCACGACGAACGTCATACTGACTGGGCCAACACCGACCTCGAAATTGTCTCCGACAAAGCCTTTGAGGGGACCTTCGACCGACGTGGATACGCCACCCTTAAGATGTTTATAGCGCACGGCCCCGTCTTTGGTGATGAGCAAGTACATTGTCTTTTCCCGCCATTCGCCAACGTAGGCGGACTTCTCCGGGGGAACCGGCTTCCCGCAACCGAACACGGAAAGAGCAAGCAACATCGAAAGAATTGCTTTCGGCGCTTTCATGTGTGAGGGCCTAGCGCTTGACTGGCGGACTATAGAGAAACGTCCGGCTCAACGGATAGCCGGTCCCGACGCTACCCTTGCTGACAGTCACCTGAAACAGGTTGAGCTCCAAGGTATTCGAGCGGAATACCTCGGCACAGGACCACAAGTAAGCACGCCACTTGCGCCGAAAGCTCTCGTCGAAGCGGCGCGGATCCAGGGCGTGGATCGCCTCCCAGTTTCGGTCAAAGCGCTCGCCCCAGCAGTCGAGCGTCAGCGCATAGTGCCGGCGCAGGTTCTCGATATCGAGCACTTCGAGGCCGCAGCGCTCCATCCAGTCGATCGCCTGCGAAAGACTCGGAATCCAGCCGCCGGGGAAGATGTGCTTGCGGATGAAGAGCTCGGTATCGCGGGTGCCGACGTGGCCGATGAAGTGAATCACGCCGAGGCCTCCGGGCTTGAGCGCGTCCGCGTGCGCCCGGACCACCTCGGGCAGCTGGTCCCGCCCGGCATGCTCCAGCGTGCCGATCGACAGCAACTTGTCGTACTGGCCCGGTATCTCCCGAAAGTCGCATTCAACGAGGCCGATCTTGTCCGTGAGCCCGCGCCGCGCTAGCTCCGCGCGCAGCTCCGCAACCTGCTCGGTCGTCGTGTTGACGCCGGTGCCGAGCGCCCCGTAGTTCTCCCAGGCGTGAAACAGCAGCCCACCCCAGCCACAGCCGACGTCGACGAAGGTCTCGCCCTTCTTGAGCTGCACCTTGCGGCAGACGTGATCCATCTTGTTCTTCTGCGCCGCCTCGAGCGTGGTCGTGCCCTCCGCCCAGTAGGCGCAGGTATACATCATGCCCACCGTATCGAGCCAGTAGCGGTAGAACGGCTCGCCCAAGCCGTAGTGGTAGCGCGCGTTCGCTTTCGCCTGCTCAATCGTGCGGTTAGAGAACCGCCACTCGTGCCAGCGGTTGCGCAGTCCCGCCAGCAGGTTCGGCACCCGGTCGTAGCCGCTCGCGAATCCGGCGCGAAACGCAAGCGCGATGTCCCCGTCGATATCGACGCTGCCGGCCAAGTACGACTCCAGCAGGCCGATATAGCCAAACGCGACCGTGCGCCACTGTGCGGCGCGGGTCCGGAACTTCAACGTGAACACGGGGCTCGCACCCCGATTCCCGATCACAGTGCCGTCTGCGAGCATTACGCGAAACGGAATCTCGGTGTCCGCAGCGACCGCGAGGAACTTGCGCGCGAGTGTCCTCAATCGTTGCGCGGCGTAGGAGGGGCTCGCCGTTCCCGGTCGTATTCATCGTAGCCTGGCAACGGCGCGTGCGATCGCTCGAGGGGCGTCGACCGCAGACCTTGGTCATAGGCTCTCGCGCCTTCGTAGATGTTGCGAGAGATTTCAGGCGTAGTGCATGCACCAAGCAACGCGCTCAGGCCAGAAGCGGCCAGTAGCCAAAGGAGAGGTGTCAATCTCATGGTCAAATGAGGTATTTCTTGCCGACTGCGGATGGTACGAGCTCCTCGCCAAATTCGCGCGCAATCTGGCTCTGCGCCCGCCAGCCGGTACAGTGGCCCGGTGCCAGCAGCTTCAGGCCGAACTTCTTGAGATCCGCCACCGTCTGCGGAATCACTCTTTCGTTGATACCCGAGAGATGCAGGCCGCCCATCGCCCCGTATAGCGGCACCGAGGGGAACACCGACCGGGCGTGCGTGAGGACGTTGATGATCCCCGCATGCGAGCATGCCGAAAACACGAACTGGCCCTTGCCCTTGACGTTCACCGAGACGAAGCGCTCGTCCATGATGAACGGATCCGGTTCCCAGGACGTCCCGTCGGCGCTACGCGTAAGGTGATTCGGGACGCCAGCCTCGTAGCTCGTCACACGCGGGATTTCGCCGCTGACGTAGAAGGCACCGTCCGCGACGCTCTGAGGCTCTCGGGTGCTGATGACTTTGGCGCCTGCCGCCGACAGCTGCTCGGGGTCGGGAACGAGCTCATTCACGTATAGCTGTCCGTCCGGCCGCTTCGTCGCGCGCTGCCGGAACATCCCCGGGTGCACGTAGCAGGTGAAGCTCTTGCTGGCGCGACTGCGGGCGATGGACTGGACGGCGGCAAGCAGGCCGCCCGCATGGTCCCAGTGGCCGTGCGATAGCACGACAGCTTCGATGCCTGCGAAGTCCACGCCAAGAATCTCGCTGTTTCTCTGGAAGGTGGCGGCCGCCGGCCCTGCGTCGAACAGTAGTGTGCGTTTTCGGCTGCCGACAGTCGCGGTCAGGAGGACCGAGAGCCCGTGATGCGCGCAGCAGATGTTCGACCCGGCAAGGAGGCGCAACCTGCCCCCCGTGAGCAGCACCGACCACTCGGGCAGCACGTCCGGGGGATTGGAGGACAGACTGTCAGTAACGTTATCGACGAGGACCAAGGCCTCCAGAGCATCAACTTCGGCGATATCGAGCATCTTGGTTTCCCGTGGGTGACGGCTAACGTTCGCGCTCAGGGGCGCGCTGCAGCGTTAGGCGGCGCACCACTCGCTGCCGACGCACTCGGTGGCGCGGTCGCCGTGAACGACGGCCTCGCGGCGATCCCGGCGAACCATTCGGACAGCTTCGGGTGACCCGGGCGCCAGCGAAAACCGGGATTGCGCGCTTCGAGGCCGAGGGCGCATGCGAGCGTAATCTGAACCATGTTGAGTGCGCCGCGCATGAGCGGATGCCCGATTTCACGCTCCCAGGCGTCCGCCATGCGTTGGGCGCGATCCGTCTCGTGCTGGATGACCCCCGGCGAGCGCTCGTTCGCGGGCCGCAATATCTCGCGGCCCCAGACCGAAAGGCCGTCCAGCATACTTCGCGCCAGGGCTTCGAGGCGGCGCGCCTCCCATGATCGATCATCGCCCGGCAGATCGAACGCCGGCTTGCCATCCAGGCGATCGAGGTAGGCGCAAATGAGAGCGGATTCCTCCATGCCGACGCCGTCGTCACGCACGAGATAGGGGACGCGGCCGGATGGATTGATGCCGTAGTACGGGCTGTCCGCAGCGCGTGTCTTTGCGGCGACCGTCTCCACCCGGCTTGCCAAGCCCTTCTCGAGGACGACGATTCGCGCCATGCGCGCGTAGGGAGAGCCGGGAGTGACGTAGAGCTTCATCGTGTATGCCTCGCGGCCCGCAGGTTATCGCGCCGCCCGGCGTTCCGGTAGGCGCGCATCGCCGCCGACAGATATTTCGCTTCTTTTCCCGGGGTGAACACCCCGGCGGCTCAGTGCCGCAGGAATGCTGAGTCGCCCGCGCATGCCGGGTCCGGTCAAGCGAGCGTGCCTGCCAGCTCGGCGAAATCGGCCACGATGAGGTCGGGTTGATACGGCGTCTCCCCGAAGGGCCGCTTGCGCCGGTCAATGAACGCCGTCCGCATGCCGTAGGATTTCGCGCCGATGCAGTCGAAGGCGTGGTTGGCGACGAACAGGATGCCGGAGCGATCCTGCCCGAGGATCTCCTCGGCCTTCGCGTAGGTCTTCCAGTGCGGCTTGAAATAACCGGCTTCCTGCACCGAAATGACTTGATCGAACGCAAAGCCGATGTACGGCCCGGCAGCCTTCAGCATGTCGCGATCGCCGTTCGACAGGATCGCAAGCCTGTATCCCTTGGCCCGGAGCTTGCCGAGCGCCGCGACGACATCGGGAAACGGCTTCAGCTTTTCGATTTCGCCGACGAGCCAGCGTACCTCGTCCTGCGTATAGCTGATGCCGCAGCGGTCCATCACGTAGGAGACGGCGCGGTGGCCGATCTGCCGGTACGGGGTGTGCCCGCGATCGCAGAGCGCGTCGATCATCGAGTTCTCGAAATGCGTGCGGCGCCACCAGGTGACGAAGCTGTTCGGGTCGCCCTCCCAGCCCTTTTGCTTCAGGAAGGGCGTGACGGCCTCGGTGAGCCCCTTTTGCATGTCGACGATGGTCCCGAACTGGTCGAAGGCCAGGACCTTGATTTCGCGCTTGAGGATGCCGGGGGTTTCCATCGAAGTCTCCCTTGCGTACTGCGTGCGGATGCGCCAATTTCTTGAAGCGCAGATTGTCGCCCGAGAGCCAGCATGCATAGGCCTCTTTCGCCGTTCATTCGCCTTGCTTCGTGGCGTCTCTCCGTCGTTCTTTGTCGTACTCGTCGTAGCCGGGGAGGTCGTTCTTCGGCTTTTCCAGCGGCGTTGACTTGAGGGACTCGTTGTAGACCCTTGAGCCTTCGTACACGTTTCGCGACATCCGGTCGCATGTGCAACCAGAAAATATCGTCACCCAGAAAGCGAGTATCAATAGATTTCTCATTGGCATCCTCTGCAGCTGCAATGAGCGCAGAACTAGGCCGCAGTTCGTCGTGGAGTGAAGATCGCATAGTTTCCATTAGCCTGGGCAACCAAGGCTTCCTCCAGGAACACCCGCGACTCAAGGTTGGCGACTGTCTTGCCGCGGTTGACGATTTCCGTGACGCAAGATAGGCGGCCCGTAACTATGGGTTTGAAGTAATTGATCTTGATTTCAATCGTGGCGCAGATTTCTCCCTCGGCCAGCGTCGGATAGAGCGCGGCCCCCATTCCCGTATCTGCCATGGCGTACACGACTGCGCCATGGACCACGCCATGTGGGTTGAGATGATCTCCGGACACGAGGAGGCTGAGCTTGCTGAAGCCAGCTCGCCGTTCCTCGACGCGAAGGTCGATCAGCTCGGCGAAAGGGTGGGGCATGGGTTCTGTAGCCTGAAGTTCACGGTGAGGGACGCGCGCTGTTCCTACGCATGTCCCGCCCAACCTTGGGGTCAGGGAGCCTTCTGCGGAAGCTCCGGGAATTGTGGCAGCTCATCGGTGATGTCGTACCACGGCGCTTTGTATGCGACGAACACATGAAATTTGGGCTTGACGCCCGGATCATCGTCGAGCGCCCCAAGAGGAAGGCCGTAAGAAGACGGATGGTGATCGAAGCGGCTAAGGAGAGGCGACCCGCAGACGCGGCAGAAGCCTCGGTGGTTGCCTGGAGAGGACTCGTAGTACGTGACCAGTTCTTCGCCCTGGACCCATCGGAAATCGTCGGCCCTGACGCCCGCGCGGCTGCGAAAAGCCGCGCCATGCGCCTTTCGACACATGGAGCAGTGGCAGTTGAGTGCGCCTGACAATGGACCATTAATCTCGTACCGTACACCGCCGCAGAGGCAGCTGCCGCGCAGCATTAGAGCTCCCTAACGTTTGAGATCGGCTGCGTCTAGCGGCGGAACGCCGCTGCGCACCGGCTGGAGCGACAGGCTAGGCGTCACGGCGCACGAGAGGGACCAAGAACGTGTGAAGCACCCCCATGGCGATGACGCCTGCCACGACTGCAACAATTCCAAGGAACACATTTTCGGATTTCATGAAAGCAAAGCCGCCCAGAAACGCTGGAATTGCCGCGAGGATGCCCGTCCAATGCGCCTCCACCGGTTTTCCGCACGATTGGCACTGGACCACACGCCCGGGACCGAGCGCGGACTTGCGCCAAAGACTCATGGCAGCACGCTTGCAGTGAGGACACTTGACCATTGGCGTGACGCCTAACGTCCGTCCTCAGCGGCAGCGCGAAAAGCCGTCGGCCGCATGCCGACGTTACGCCGCTGCTGATTCAAGCGATGACTCATTGCACATGAGGACGAACTTGCCTGTCACGCCTCCCTTCCCGAGCAACTCGTGCGCCTGCCTCGCCTCGGCAAGGGGAAATCGCTGCGCGATGAGCGGCTTGATCTTCCGCTGCTTAAGGAGGTCAAGCAGGGCGATCAAGTCCTGACGAAACAACTCCGGCTTGAGCCGTTTGAGCGTCTGGATGCTGTAGGGGACCACCCGTTTCCGGCCCGGGAGAAGCCAGCCGGCGGCGATACATAAGCCAAAGGCGGCGGTGCCGACACCGCCTGCCGCGCCGTGAATCAACACGCGCCGGCCCGATCTCACCTTGGCGGAACGATGCAGCATCTGGTACGCCGTGATGTAGTTCAGCACGAGACTAACAGCTTCGGCGACGTCCAGCCCGGATGGCACCGGAACCAGTTCCCGTTGCGGCAGGCAGACGAACTCCGCGTAGGCGCCGTGGATCGGCAGCGCGGCGACGGTCTGGCCCGGTTCGACTCCAGATGTACCGTTGCCGAGCAGATCCACCACGCCAACCAGATCCCACCCTGGCGTGAAGGGCACCGGGGGCGTCTCGGGATGAACGCCCTCGCGCGCCATCACGTCGGGCAACGAGACGCCCGCGGCCAGCACTCTCACCCGTACCTCACCGTTCTTCGGCTCGGGGCACTCTTCTTCAACCACCTGAAGTTCATCCGGCCCGCCGTAGCGAGTAACGATGATGCGCTTGTGTCTCATGGCCCTCTTCGTCCCTTGCCGGGCGCTCTACCTTGTACGGCGCAACGTTCTTGGTGAGCGGTGAGCCTTCGCCGCCGACGGTCGATATCGTGATGCGCTCGCGGCCTGTCCGCTCGACCTATGGTAAGACTCCTCTTTGCGCAGGCGCCTCACGCTTGTTCGTAGACCGTCGTTGTTCTTCCGATGCTGCGACGGCCCCTCATTGTATCTAGCCAGCGGTTTAGCCGGGCACGCTTGGACACTAGCGTTCTTCCTTCCTCGGCAAGCAGAAGATAGAGAAGCATCGGCGCGGTGTGCAGATCGGCGAGCGTCAAGCTTTCGCCGGCCAGAAAAGACTGGCGCTCCAGAAACCCCTCCAGGCAATCGAGGCAAGTCTCTACGATTGGTATCGACTTCCGAATTGTCTCCTCATCGCTTTTACCGCCTTGGAGCGGAATGCGTACTCTTTGAACAAAGATTCCCCAAACCATCGGGCGGTAAGCATAGGCGTCAAGAAGGCCGATGACCTGATTCATGCGCGCACGCCGCCGGCCTTCAGTTGGTTGCAGCGCAGGGCCCGAAAAGCCCTCATCGACATAGCGCGTAATAGCCCCGGTTTCATAGAGGGAAAATTCACCGTGTTGCAGCGCTGGTATTCGTCCAAACGGATGTCGTCTTAGGTGATCGGCGGGCACGCCGTTGTTTCCGAAGATTTCAATCTCGTTGAGTTCGTAGTCGACCCCTTTCTCCTCCAGGGCGAGGCGGGCAATTCGCGTGTAGACACTTCTGCTCAGGCCGTAGAGCGTGACGTCGCTTGTCATCGGACTCGTGGAGGAATCTAACGTGTATTGGTTGACTTCTTGGTTGACAGATAGCGGTGCGAAAACCGCCAAGACGTAATAACCACCTTCATCCTTCCTCTGCGGCAATGCGTTACGCCCCCGGGGGGCCGCCATTAAATGCAGAGGCGGGCGTCCTACGCCGCGGCCGGCTTACTTTTCCACTTCGACGAAACGAAAGGTTGCGTGGCAGGCGATGCAGTTGTTCATCGCTGCGCTCAAATTCGTGAGCACGCGCTGGGGATCCTTCGTCTTCTCGGCGTCGGCGGCGATCTCGTCGAACAGTCCCCGCGTGGCGAATCCCAGCCGCTTCATTTCGACCGGGATCTTCCTGAACAGCGAGCCCGGCGTTCCCGCCTCCGCCGCCATGCCCGAAGCCCTCGCCGAACGCGCCGCTGCCGCAAGATCCCCGGCGGAGGCCGCCGCCAGTATGGCCTGGGTGTTTTGCAGCCAGGTGCGCATCTCGAGCAGCACGGCGTTGCGCTCGTCCTTGGTCAGTTGGACCGCCAAACGCCCGTCGGTGGAGGGCTTCACTTCGCCGACGGTGAACTTGTAGGCGAAGATGGCCACGGCAATCGCGAGCACGGCGACCAACGACCAGCAGAGCTTGCAGGACTTCACGTGTCGCCGGCTTAGCTGAACGCCGGGATCCCCGTGATCGCGCGCCCGAGGATCAGGGCGTGGATGTCGTGCGTGCCCTCATAGGTGTTCACGACTTCAAGGTTCACCACATGGCGGATGATGCCGAACTCGTCTGATATCCCGTTGCCGCCAAGCATGTCGCGCGCCGCGCGTGCGATGTCCAAGGCCTTGCCGCAGGAATTTCTCTTCAGGATCGAGGTGATCTCGGGAGAGGCGGTGCCATCGTCCTTCATGCGCCCGAGGCGCAGGCACGCCTGCAGGCCGAGCGCGATCTCGGTCTGCATGTCGGCGAGCTTTTTCTGGATGAGCTGGTTGGCGGCGAGCGGCCGGCCGAACTGCTTGCGGTCGAGCACGTACTGCCGCGCACGGTGAAAGCAGTCTTCCGCCGCGCCAAGCGCGCCCCAGGCGATGCCATAGCGCGCGGAGTTGAGGCAGGTAAAGGGGCCTTTGAGGCCGCGCACTTCCGGGAAGGCGTTCTCCTCGGGGCAGAAGACGTTGTCCATCACGATCTCGCCCGTCACCGAGGTCCTCAGGCCCACCTTGCCGTGGATCTTCGGCGCGGAGAGGCCCTTCATGCCTTTTTCCAGCACGAAGCCGCGGATCTCGCCGACGTTGCCTTTCTCGTCCACTTCCTTCGCCCAGACCACGAACACGTCTGCCATCGGCGAATTGGAGATCCACATCTTGGAGCCGGTGAGGCTATAGCCGTCTTTCACCTTCTTTGCGCGCGCCGCCATCGAGCCGGGGTCGGAGCCGTGGTTCGGCTCGGTCAGGCCGAAGCAACCGATCCATTCGCCCTTGGCGAGTTTCGGCAGGTATTTCTTTCTCTGCGCCTCCGTGCCGAACTCGAAGATGGGCAGCATCACGAGCGAGCTTTGCACGCTCATCGTGGAGCGGTAGCCGGAGTCGATGCGCTCGACTTCGCGCGCGATCAGGCCGTAGGCAACGTAAGAGAGGCCCGGGCCGCCGTACTCCGTCGGGATGGTGGGGCCGAGCATCCCCAGGGCGCCCATCTCGCGAAACACGCCGAGGTCGGCCTTCTCGTTGCGGAAGGCTTCCAGCACGCGCGGGGCGAGCTTGTCCTTGCAGTACTCGGCCGCGGCGTCGCGCACCATGCGCTCGTCTTCGGTGAGCTGCGCATCGAGCAGCAACGGGTCGTCCCAGGCGAACTGCGCCTTGGGCTTCTTCTTCAGGGGAGCGTTCATGCTTACGCCCTTTCTAGAATGACGGCGAGGCCCTGGCCCACGCCGATGCACAGGGACACCGCGGCGTACTTGCCGCCCGATTGCTGCAGCTCCCGCGCGACGGTGAGCGCGAGGCGCGCGCCCGAGCACCCCAGCGGGTGGCCGATGGCGATCGCGCCGCCGTTGGGATTCACGCGCGGGTCCTTGAAGTCCACGCTCATGAGCTTGAGGCACGCGAGCACCTGGCTGGCGAAGGCCTCGTTGATCTCGATCACGTCCATGTCCTGCAGGCTCTTGCCCGCGCGCTGAAGCGCCTTCGGAATGGCGTAAGCGGGGCCCACACCCATGATGCGCGGCTCCACCGCAGCGGAAGCTGCGGAGAGGATCTTGGCGATGGGCTTCTTGCCGTTCTTCTCGCCCCACTTGCGGCTCGCGATGATCAGCGCCGCCGCGCCGTCGTTGACGCCCGAGGCATTGCCCGCGGTCACCACGCCGCCTTCGTACAGGGGCTTGAGCTTGGCGAGCGACTCCATGGTGCTGTCGCGCCGCGGGTGCTCGTCCGCGTCCACCACCGTGGGCGGGGCGTCCTTCTTCTTCGCCGGCAGGCTCAGCGGCATGATCTCGCCCTTGTAGAAGCCCTCGGACTCGGCCTTGGCGTACTTTTTCTGCGAGGCGAAGGCGAACTCGTCTGCCTGCTCGCGCGTGACGCCGTTTTCCCTCGCCACGTTGTCGCCGGTCTCTGGCATCTGGTGGTCGCCGTAGAGTTTCTTGAACTTCGGATTAGTGAAGCGGCTGCCGATCGTGGTGTCGTACATCTTCACCTCGCGCGAGTAGGGCGACTCGCTCTTCGCGATGACATAGGGCGCGCGCGTCATGCTCTCCACGCCTCCGGCGATGTACAGGTCTCCTTCGCCCGCGGTGATGGCGCGCGCGGCATCCGTCACCGCCTGCAATCCCGAGGCGCACAGGCGGTTGACCGTAACCGCGGGCGTGGTGGGCGGCAGGCCCGCCATCAGCGCGGCGAAGCGCGCGACGTTGCGGCAGTCTTCGCCCGCCTGCGTCACGCAGCCGAGGATCACGTCCGAGATTTCCTCGGGTTTCACGCCGTTTCGCTTCACCACCTCAGCGATGGCCTCGCCTGCGAGGTCGTCGGGGCGCACGGTGGCGAGCTTGCCGGCGTGCCGGCCGATGGGGGTGCGGATGCCGTCGTAGATGTAGGCGTCGAGCATGGCGTTACTCCGGTATGAGGAGGGAAAGGCCGAGCTTCGCGCGCCGCACGAGCCAGGGGCTCGGCCGGTAGCGCGGCTCCTTGTAGAAATCTTGCATCGCTTCGAGCACGGCGAGGATCTTCGCGCCGCCGGCGGCATCGCCCATGGCGAGTGGCCCTTTCGGATAGCCGAGGCCGAGCATCACGGCGCGGTCGAGGTCTTCCGGCGTGGCAATACCTTGCTGCGCAATGTCGCAGCCGATGTTGACGATGTGCGCGACCACGCGCTGCGCGACGAAGCCGGCGGAGTCGCGGATCAACGAGACTGGCACGCCGTCGGACGCCAGCAGCCCGTGCGCGGCGTTACGGACTTCCTTCTTCGTGGCGGGGGTCGCCATGAGCGTGCGGCGCTTGGCGAAGCCGAAGAGCGGATCCACCGCAACGGTGCGCGCGGGATCGAGCCCCGCTTCGAGCGCCGCGGTGGTCGCGTCCTTGCCAAGCGGCGCGACGAAACACACGGCGTCGGGGCCGGGCTTCGCTTCGATCTTCGCACCCAGCTTTGCGAGCAGGTCCTTCAGTTCCGGCGCGGCCCAGACGGAAGAGGCCTTCGCCTCGGGCACCGGCTGCTCGGGAATCTTCTCGGCGTTGTTTTCCTTGTCGTAGCGGTACCAGCCGCGCCCGGTCTTCCGGCCCAGCAGCCCCGCCGCGACGCGCGGCTCGGCGATGTAGGCGGGCTGGTATTTCGGCTCGCCGTAGTACTGCACGTGCATGGACTTCATCACTGCGTGCGCGACGTCCAGGCCCACGAGATCGAGCAGGCTGAATGGCCCCATGCGGAATCCCGCCGCGTCCACGAGAATGCGGTCGATGGTGGCGAAGTCGGCGACGCCTTCCTGCAACACGCGCAGCGACTCGGGCACGAAGCCGCGCCCGGCGTGATTGACGACGAATCCCGGCGTGTCCTTGCAGCGCACGGGCGTGTGGCCATAGCGCTTGGCGAGCGCGACGAGCGCATCGCCCACCCACGGCTCGGTGAGCACCCCGTCCACCACTTCCACGATCTTCATCAGCGGCACGGGGTTGAAGAAGTGGTAGCCGGCCACGCGCCCGGGGCGCTTGCAGGCCGCCGCCATCGCGGTCACCGAGAGGGAAGACGTGTTCGAGGCGAGGATACAGTCCTCAGCCACGATTGCCTCGAGCGCGCGAAACAGCGTGCGTTTCGCCTCCAGCTCCTCGATGATCGCTTCCACCACCACGTGGCATCCCGCGAGCGCATCGAGCGAATCCACGATCTGGATCCTGCCGAGCGTTGCCTCCGCGTCGCCTTGCGCCACGCGGCCCTTCTGCACCTGGCCGGCGAGCGCCTTGGCGATCGCGTCCTTCGCTTTGGCCGCCGCGCCGGGCTGCGCGTCGAACACCCGCACCCGGGCGCCGCACTGGGCGAGCACCTGCACGATGCCGCGGCCCATGGTGCCGCTGCCGGCGACGCCGGCCGTGAGGTCGCTGCGGGAGACATCGAGCATGAGGGGACAGTAATATAATCGCCGCGAGGAGGGGGGACAACAAATGAAGCTGCTGGTTCGCATCGCCGCTGTCGTCGCGCTGTGCGCAGCCCCGCACGCGTGGGCGCAGGGCTTCCCGGCGAAGCCGATTACGCTGGTCTGCCCCTGGCCGCCGGGCGGCTCCACCGACACGCACTTGCGCCAGTTCGCGCAGATCGCCTCGAAGCACCTCGGCCAGAACGTGGTGATCGAGAACAAGCCGGGCGCGGGCGGCATGCTCGGCCCGGTCGCCGTGTCGCGCATGGCGCCGGACGGGTACAACCTCTCGCAACTGCCGGTAGGCGCGTTCCGCATCCCGCACATCCAGAAAG
>Ga0326726_10001846_pt1 | contig 19752 bp, 14 predicted proteins | sample MHFenrmetagenome_2_FD_207603 | JGI IMG/M metagenome (GOLD analysis project Ga0326726, IMG submission 207603) | Lab enriched peat soil microbial communities from Michigan Hollow, Ithaca, NY, United States - MHF15MN | ecosystem: Environmental > Terrestrial > Soil > Wetlands > Peat | place: USA... | reverse complement strand
TCTGCGTCGTAACTGCCGGCCATAAAACAAAAAACCCCGGGCAAAGGGGATGTGCCCGGGGTAAATGCCTTGCAGAGCCAAGGCTCCCGCTCAGGGAGGAGAAGCGGGAGGCGGTAGAAATACCGCCTGCGAAATAGAGCAGACCCAGCTTAAAATAGTTCCTGAAATTTTTTTGGAGCCGATCGTGAACCCATCTCATGGACGTTTTCCTTCCCGACGCATGCGCCGTATGCGGCGCGATGAGTTCTCCCGCCGTTTAATGCGGGAAAACCATTTGACTGCTGCGGATTTGATTTATCCCGTCTTCGTGCTGGATGGGCAAAATCGGCGGGAGGCGGTGGCTTCCATGCCGGGTGTGGAGCGACTATCCATCGATTTGTTGCTTCCGCTGGCTGAAGAATGCGCCAGACTGGGTATTCCGGCCATGGCACTTTTTCCGGTGATCGATACATCGCTCAAAACCGAGGATGCATGTGAAGCCGTTAATCCTGCTGGGCTGGTTCCCAGAACCGTCGCTACATTGAAAAAAACCGTCCCTGAACTGGGGATCATTACGGACATAGCCCTTGACCCCTATACCAGCCATGGCCAGGACGGCCTGATCGATGCCTCGGGCTACGTCCTTAACGACGAAACCGTAGCCGTGCTAACCCGTCAGGCGGTTTGCCACGCCCAGGCAGGTGCCGACGTGGTGGCGCCATCGGACATGATGGACGGCCGGATCGGGGCCATCCGCGAAGCGCTCGACCATGAGGGCAAGATCCACACGCGCATTCTGGCCTATGCGGCCAAGTATGCTTCCAGCTTTTACGGGCCATTTCGGGACGCGGTTGGTTCTGCTGCCAATTTAGGTGCTAGCAACAAATACACTTATCAAATGGACCCGGCCAATTCCGACGAGGCCTTGTGGGAAGTGGGGCTGGACCTGGAAGAAGGCGCCGATATGGTCATGGTCAAGCCCGGCATGCCCTATCTGGATATCGTCCGCCGGGTAAAAGATCGTTTCGGCGCACCGACGTATGCCTATCAAGTCAGTGGGGAATATGCCATGTTGAAGGCAGCGGGCCAAAATGGCTGGATCAACGAACAAGCATGTGTCATGGAAGCCCTGTTAAGCTTTAAGCGCGCTGGGGCAGATGGTGTGTTGACCTATTTTGCCCTGGAGGTGGCGCGGTGGTTGCAGGGGAAAACGTGATCCGCACCGTTTGGTTGTGAAGTAGGCTGAAAATATGCTGATGTTCGTGCAAACAGCTTAGCCGGTTTAATGGACGGTCCTGGCTGATCAATAATATACTGATATATTAAATAAGCTCGGAGGCCTGATATGCTTGCAATACGATTACCTGAAGAGGTCGAAAAGCGCCTGGATGCCTTGGCCAAGGTTACCGGTAGAACCAAGACATTTATGCGCGCGAAGCCATCCTGGAATATATGGATGATGTGGAAGATGTCTATCTGGCCGAAAAGCGGTTGGAGGAACTCCGCGCGGGTCACAGCCAGCCCGTCCCTCTCGACGACATTACCAAGCGCTATGGCTTGGCGGATTGAGTTTGATCCTGCGGCAGAAAAGGGGGCGGACGGAGTCTTGATCCTCAAGTTGCGCGACGCATCCTTAGGTTCCTGTGGGAACGCGTCATGCCCCTTGAAGACCCGCGTAGCATCGGACAAGCCATTAAAGGCACACGGTTTGGCGAGTTCTGGAAATACCGGGTGGGTGATTATCGAGTCATAGCCCATATTGAGGATGACGACTGCGTATCTTAGTGGTACGAATAGGCAATCGCAGGGAAGTTATATCGATAGGCCAACAATAGGCATCTGTTCCATGTGCCCAATAAACGGAGGCACGTTCTTTCCTCGCTTACGCTGCCAAGTACGCCCCCAGCTGTTACGGGCCATTTAGGGATGCCATCGGCTCCGCTGCCAATCTGGGCGCAAGTAATAAGTACACCTACCAGATTGGATCCGGCCAATTCCGATGATGCCTTGTGGGAAGTGGGATTGGACTTGGAAGAGGGCGCTGACATGGTAATGGTCAAGCCCGGCATGCCCTATCTGGACATCGTCCGTCGGGTAAAAGATCGTTTCGGCGTGCCGACCTATGCCTATCAAGTCAGTGGGGAATATGCCATGCTAAAAATAATAGCCCAGAATGGATGGCTTAATGAAAAGGCGTGCGTATTGGAGGCGCTGCTTTCGTTCAAACGGGTGGGGGCAGATGGGATTTTGACTTATTTCGCACTGGATACAGCTAGAAATCTGTCTGATTTCGGATACTAGAGGTGTAAATTTTGTAGATATTTGTCCGAAATAATCTTAAGAACATAGGTTTTGTTATTTGTTACTAGTGTCGCCAGCGAAAATTACAACTGGCATCTTGAAAGAGTACGTTGGTGCTCAGAGATTTTAGAAATATTATTTGTCCAGGAATAACATTGAAATCCTTGTCAAGTTCATGCTGCGAATAGGAGATTAAGTGGTTTCTTTTCACAAAAGGCCGAGAAGTAGTCCTGATGAATGGGACAAGACTATTATTGCTTTCGCGCCTTATACGCTGAAAAACTTGATGCTTACCCCGACTCAGGGGCAAGAGCCAGTTCAACCCGAATCCATCGAGGAACAGAATTTTAAGATTCGTCTGGCCCATTCGCACGACCGAGTAAACAGTGCGAGCTTATTAATCCAGCACATGTACATGAAGCGCGGCTACGATGTGGCTGGCATTCAAAAGGTGGCCGACAAGATTACCTTGATGGTCTCGCAGAATGAAGCCGTTGTGGGAACCCTGACTTTAGGTATTGATTCTGGTCAAGGGCTGGAAGCAGACAAAAATTACCATCAAGAAGTGGAACAACTGAGATCCGACGGTAGGAAAATATTCGAGTTGACCAAGTTTGCAGTTGACGAGATGCGTGGCTCAAAGCGCGTCCTGGCGGGCCTTTTTCATGTAGCTTATATTTATGGAACTCACCTGCATAAGCGCAGCGATGCAGTGATTGAGGTGACGCCCAAGCACGCGGTGTTTTACAAACGCTTACTGGGATTTAAGCAATTTGGTGAAGCACGCATGAATAGCCGCGTAAACACAGTAGGCGTAGCCTTAAGACTGGATATGAAGTACATGGGGGAACAAATAGCTATTTGGGGAGGGGAAAGCGAAACCCCTGCTGGCCAAAAAGAACGCTCCCTCTATCCCTATTTCTTTTCAAAAGAGGATGAAGCAGGAATCACGCGTCGTCTATTGGGCGGTAGCTAATTCGTAGATGAAGTCCTTCGATTACCGGACTGCGTTCTCTCGCAATATTGGCTGGGTTACAGAAGCGGAACAAGAAGTGCTTCGTAATTCGCGTATTGCCATTGCTGGGATGGGGGGCGTTGGGGGTATCCATTTGCTGACGCTTGCCCGTCTGGGGATAGGTAAATTCCATATTTCCGACTTTGATACATTTGATCTGGCAAATTTCAACCGCCAAGCCGGTGCGACTATGCAAACGCTGGGCCTTCCAAAGACCGATGTCATGGCCGAGCAGGCACTTGAAATCAACCCCCAACTAGACATTCGGATTTTTCCCCAAGGCGTCAACGCAGAAAATCTGGATGATTTTTTCAAGGGGGTCGACCTATATGTCGATGGGCTTGATTTTTTTGTATTCAAAGCACGTGAGATTGTTTATGAGGCTTGCGACCGGCTGAAAATCCCCGCCGTGATCGCCGCCCCCCTGGGGATGGGGGTGGCCATTGTAAATATTCTGCCTGGTCGGATGAGTTTCGAAGAGTATTTCCGATTTTCAGGCGTTTCTGACCAAGAAAAAGCCCTGCGCTTCCTGTTGGGACTCTCTCCCTCAATGCTTCAGCTCGGTTATCTAGTAGATCGGTCCACGGTCGATTTTATCGCTCAGCGGGGGCCTTCCACAGCCATGGCGTGCCAATTGTGCGCGGGTAGTGCTGCGACCGAAGCGCTCAAAATTTTACTCAAGCGTGGCAAGGCGCTGGCTGCTCCATACGGGTACCAGTTTGATGCTTATCGTAACAAATTTACCCGTACCTGGCGGCCTGGGGGCAACAACAACCCGATTCAGCGTTTAGCGCTTGCGATCGCCCGGCATCAACTCAAATCCGTATGACATGAGTCATTTCGATCAGGATACGCTTCGCTTCATTCTCGAGAGCGCTATCCTGGCACCCTCTGCGGACAATCAACATCGAGTCCGCTTCAAACTTGACCAAGACACCATCCGCATTATGTATGCTGAAGCAGCGCTACCGCCTTTTGGCGGCTACAAACGAGCGCTCGTTCTAATGTCATTAGGTGCCCTGGTCGAAAACCTTAAGATTGCCGCCAGCCGCTTTGGGATAAAGGCAGCCACAACGCTATACCCTGATCCGAATCAGCCTAACTGGGTTTTGCACATTCAATTGCAAGCGGATCAGGCACTGATCGATCCTCTGTGGCAGACAATTTCCTTGCGCCACACAAATCGTCGGGTCCTATTTCGTGGGCCCAAGATGACCGAATTGGAGCGAAATGAACTGGATGCAACCGTGCACACCTATTCCGCCTGTCAGCTGGTTTGGTTGGACGATCGTATTGTTCGCAATCGGAGCCTTCAATTAATGCGCCGGGCGGAGTCCGAGCGCTTCCACACCCGCCTGCTTCACGAAGAACTCTTCTCGGCCATCCATTTTGAAATAGGCTGGCGTGGTAATTGCCTCGTAGGCCTGCCACCAGGTGCTTTGGCCGTGGAGCGGCCATTGCGTCCGCTTTTTGCGCTACTGCGCCATTGGACGGTCATAAGGTTGGCCAACCTGCTTGGGTTGCACCATTTGTTGGGTTGGCGTTCCTGCGAACTACCTTGTCGTTTGGCGCCCCACCTGGGCCTGTTGGCTGTAAAGAATGCCGACGACCAGTCTGTCTTCGATGTTGGGCGTGTATTTCAGCGAATTTGGCTGACAGCTACACGCCAGGGACGGGTTTTACAGCCCATGCCGGCCTCGGCAATATTTGCGCTAGAAGGAGCCGTTGGTGAGGGGGTTCCAGCAGATACACAACAAAGTCTGACGGACGGCTGGAGATCCAGCCTGGGTGAAGCGATCCCATTGATGTTATTCAGGATAGGTTTTGCGAAGCCCTTACCGATCGCAGCCGGACGGCGCCCTGTTGACGCGTATCTGGAAACTCCTACTGGATAAGAGCCAATATTCTGAAGTGTCGAAAAACTTTACGCTTGATCGGCTGGCTCAGGTTTCCCGACACGGCTTCGATTATTTAACTCTATATTTATCAATATGTTGCGTGGTGAAAGTCCATAGTGGCACGGGTTCTGCTTAATATCGAGCGTCGAGTAATTGAAGCTCGTCTAGGTCAAACCCCATACAAAATGGAAGGAAAACAGTCATGAAAAATTTGAAACTTAAGCCGTTGTTTGTCGCAACCGGGCTGGCTATGGCGATGGGATTGGCCACGTCAGCATTTGCATCACCGGCTTTTACATTCGACACCACGGGATCAGGCAATACGAGTGGTGCTGGAACATTTGTCGCCGACTTCATAAACGGTTCTTCGACGGAATTGCTGCACGCAAATACAGGCACTAATACCTTAACCGCAACGTCTGGTTATCTTACTTACTCCGGTTTCACACTTTCTGGTTCTCCGGTGCTGGGAACTAATATTAATAATACCTATCAGCTTTATGTTACGTTTGACTTGGTCGCGCAATTGACGAGCGGTACCTTGGGTGCTAGCGGAAGCGACTATAGCCTGACGGCACTGAATTTCAATATGTGGCTGGACCCCAACCTTGACACGACTTTCACGGCAGCCAGTGCCAACACTAATACAGAAGCAAGCGTAACCCCGGGCATAGCCGACATTCTGCTGGCTTCGGGAGATATCACTGGACTGACACCAAGTCCTTTGAATGTGGCTGGGATAAACTCGGCGGGCGGCGCGTTCTTGAACGCATTCACCAACTTCGCCCTGACGGCGACCGGAAGCAGTTACTTTACACAACCGGTTCCATTCTTCAACCTGACATTCGACGAGTTTAATAACACGACACAAGGTGTGCAGAACTTGTGCACTCCTCTTATCAATGGCTGCCTTGTCTCCATTCAGAATGCGAGCGGCGGTACCGATTTCACTACCGTACCCGAGCCCGCTTCCCTCGCATTGATGGGGCTTGGCTTGGTTGGCATGGGTGTGTCCATGCGCCGCCGCAAGTCCTGAAGCGCTACGTAAAACTAAACCCCGGTCGTGTGCCGGGGTTTTTTTATGACTGCAGTTCGCACAAAGACATAATATTGTCTCACCCGCTCGTCCCCGTGTTTGGATTTGAAGATTTACGTTGACGCTGTATAAAAACCCCTTTCCAAGTGATTTCAGAGACGAGTTTCTCCTGCCTGAAACGCTTTCGTTTCAGCATCAAGAAACCTTGTGATTTTTTACTGCTGTGAGAGCGGGCAGACTACCCTGCTTGTGACGCGCCACTACAGGCGTGATGGGGGCGATCCCCTTTGCTACTGCGCATACCCATGATGCGCCAGCTTCTCGATGTTGTGCACCAAGCAGTAGAGCTTCCACTGGGCATCCACCTTCTTCTGTCCTCTAAGGGTGAAGCGGTTGAGCTGTTTGTTGTGCCGCAGATTGCCGAACACCGGTTCCACCGTGGCAAAGCGTCGGTCATAGCGGATACGGCCTTCGGGACTGTCGATGCGGACCTTCATTTTGTCAGTGTAGCTCTCGTGGCCGTCGGCCTTGCCTTGGAAGAATGAGACTTGCCGCGTCTTGGTCTTGGCCGGCGTGCGTAAACAGCGCTTGCGCTGTTCGCACGGTACGCAGTCGCGCTGCGCGCCCTGGAATTTGACTGCGGTGTAGCCGTTGTGGATGCAATTCTTGCCGTTGCCGTAGAGCGTCTTGCCTGCGGGGCAGACGCAGGTTTGGGTTGCAGGGTCATAGTGGAAGTCTTCCGGACGATAGACGGCTGCGTTCTTGTTTGCGTTCTTCTTGCCTGATTTGTCGTGCAGCGGATCGGGGTTCTGTCTGTATTTGTCCTGGTCAACAAAGCGTTCGTCTCGTTGTCGCATGCCGTTGTCGGCAATGAGGGCATCGATTTCCAGGTCGGCGAGTTGCTTGAGGTTGGTCTCTGAGTGATAACCCGCATCGGCGGTGATGAGGCTGGTCTTAGTGATGAGTGAATGCTCGTCATCCAGTGACGCTTGCATGGCCTTGACCACGGGCACGAGCAATTCCTGTTCGCTGCCGGTGCCGTGGGCCTGTGCTTCGACGATGATCTGGTGCCGGGCATCGACGGCTGCGACGCCAGTGTAGCCCTGAATCACGCCTTTGTTGGTCGCCATCTTGGCTGATTCGTTGTCGGTGCGGTTGCTCCTACGGATCGCGCCTTTGCTGCCTTTACGATCTTCGGGATGGGCGGTGAGCCACTGACGGAGCTGGGCGGCGTCACGTTGCAGACGGGTGATGCGTTGGGCTTCTTTCTGTTTGAGATCGGGTTCAATGGCAAGCCGGTCTTCTTCCCGATGCCGTTCGAGCATGACGCGGGCGGCGGCTTCGAGTTTGGCGGCCTGGTGGTCGAAGTCGGCACGGATGCCGCTCTTTTGCTTGCTGGCGTTGCTCGGCAGCTTGACGCCATCAATGGCGAACATTTCGCGTCCGATCAGGCCCTGCCAGTCGCACAGGTAAAGAATCTGGGTGAAGATGCGGGCGATGTCGTCGGAGAGCGTTGAGACAAACCCGGCAAGGGTGGTGAAGTGCGGCCGGCTGTCACCCGACAGGGCGATGAAGGTGACGTGGTCGCGGCAGGCGGCTTCAATGCCACGGCTGGACACAATGCCCTGGCTGTAGGCGAACAGCACGACCTTCAGGAGCATGGCAGGAGGATAGGCGGCGGCGCCGGTTTGGTCGTTGCAGAAACGGGCATCGAAGCCGGATAAATCCAGTTCGTGATCGAGCAGATGATTGAGCGCGTGTTCGAAGGTGCCAGGGAGCAGTTGCCGTTGCAGGTCAACCGCAAGAAACCGGGGGCTGGTGTCGATGTGTTTGTAGCGTGCCATACGGTCAGTGCCATCACAAAATCAATGACGCGATATTGATGCAGGCGGACGGCTGAGGCAAGATGCTGGAATGAGAGTTTTTATACAGCCTCGTTAGTTGGCGACACAACAGGCAAGCTAGGATTCCTGTGGCGGGAAATTCTAAGTTGTGCCGTCAATGGCTTCTAAAGGGTGTTCGACCTTATTGCCGACTAACTTGGTGTGGGGTCAACACCGGGAAGCTTATTGAAGCTTTTTCAGGTAGTCCTTGGAAAAGACCTTATCGGGCAAATCACGTAGCTTCATCTGGTCATATTCCAGGACCGACTTCTCGCCGGCCCGTAGCGCATCCTCCATGACCAGGCTTGCAGGACGGCGTTTACCGGCCATGTCGCGGAAGTTTTCGTAAGAACACGTCTTCATCAGCCGGTTGGAAAGGGAATAGAACTCGGCCTTGCGCGGGCGGAAGTTGGATTTATCCACCCACAGCAGCACCCGGTTATAGGTCACACTACGGTCCACAGCGGTTAACTCCAGCACATAGGAGTCTTCCCCATGAAGCGTCTCTGTGCGCAAGATCCTGGGGTTGTAATCGCCGGTGAAATTGGCACGCGCCAAGTCTCCGTTAGCCACCTCGCCGGTTAGACGTTGAGCTAGTCCCAAGCGGATGGGTTGGGATACGTCAGGCATGAACACCCACAGATCACGGCCCTTCATCAGCATCATCTGTCCCCGTTCCGATGCGGGTTCAAGTATCATGACTACCGTGTTATCGTTACCCTTTGAAAGGACGCGGTATTTTCGTTTTTCCGTATTTCGGTCGGGAGCGGAACTAGTGATGTAGATGTCAACCTGGAAGCTGTCCGAGGGAAAACGGATCGCATCGGCTTTTTCCAGAATGCTTCGTGCCACGGGATCATCGGTCACCTGTGCGTCGGCTGCAGCAACAGCGCCGGCAGATAGGGCGAGAATCAGGCCAGCCAGTAGATAACGGGCACGAGATATAGCCGAATGGATAATCATGTCAGGATTTTCTCCGATGATGGATCTCCTTGCAGGAGCGTTGGGATGAGTCTGGTTCGTGTCGAAGGCGTCACCAAGGAGTATCAACTTGGTGAGCAGACAGTAGTTGCTCTGCACGATATTACACTTTCTTTTGAGGAAGGCGTGTTTCTGGCCATCGCGGGGCCTTCGGGCAGCGGTAAGACCACCCTGCTAAACATCATTGGTTGTATCGATACGCCAACTCAGGGCAAGGTCTTCATTGATGATGTAGGGGTCACCGGTCGTTCACCCGATGAGCTCGCCGATCTGCGCGCCCATACCACTGGATTCATCTTCCAGACCTTTAACCTGTTCCCGGTATTGACCGCTGCCGAGAATGTGGAATATCCGTTGCTGAATCTGCCGGAGATCAGCCGCGAAGAACGCCAGAAAAGGGTGGCTGAATTCCTGTCAGTGGTTGGGCTGGAACGGTTTGCTGATCATAAGCCGAACCAGTTGAGTGGCGGGCAGCGCCAGCGAGTGGCGATCGCCCGGGCCTTGGCGATCAAGCCACGCATCGTGTTGGCTGACGAGCCCACAGCCAACCTCGACAGAAAAACCGGTGAAAGCATATTGAACCTGATGAAAGAGATCAATCGACATTACGGTACAACCTTCATCTTCTCCACCCATGATCGTCGCATTATGGCCATGGCCGATCGCCTCATTCGCATCGAGGATGGTCGGATTTCCTCGCTGGGCATGAAGGTGAATGAGCAATGGAAGTCGGTAAAGCCAGTTGATAGGGCTGCTGAATCGCATGAGGAATAACATGAACTTAAAATTGGCTCGGGGAATCTGGGTATTGACGTTGGCTGCGCCGATGCTAGCGATCGCTGGGGGGGTGAATGGTATTAGCCCCCTGCACAGGCAGGATGTGCAGGTGTTGGCAGCAAAGGATGATGACCTGCCGCTTTCCAAGGATGATCTCTTTGGTGATTCACTGGAGACCGGTAAAAAAGCCTTGCCTGTTCCAAATAGGGAGGAAGCTCTGCCGGCTTCGAAGGATTCGTTATTTGGAACAGAGACAGGCACCGTTAAGAGTGATGTGCCTGTACCCAAGTCGGATAGTATTGGGTTGCCACCCTCAAAAGAAGGTCTGATCAGTGAGGAACGCGCAGCTCCAGCGGTCGAGGCTGAAACAGGGTTTCCTTTGCGGGGATTCTTTCAGACGCAATTGGCCTACACCTATTCCGATCCCGTTCATTGGTCCGATGTGTTGGGGCGCCTTGAACTGGGCACGCAGGGACACCTGGGTGATGGCATCAAGTGGAAAGCCACCGGGCGTGCAGAGTACAACGCAGTTTACGACCTGACTGATTTTTATTCCGACCCGGTGCGTGATGATCAGCGAGCAAAATTTCGGTTTGGTGAAACGTATCTCGACTTTTCAACCGGGAGCCTGGATTGGCGCGTAGGTCGGCAACAGATTGTATGGGGAGAGATGGTGGGCCTGTTCTTTGCCGATGTGGTGTCAGCCAAGGACCTGAGGGAATTCATCCTGCCCGATTTTGACGTACTGCGTATCCCCCAGTGGGCAGGGCGGGCCGAGTATTTCAAAAATAATTTCCATGCCGAAGCGATATGGATTCCTTTCCCAAGCTACGACGAGATAGGCAAACCTTTCGAGTTAGGCAAGACAGGTGCTGGGTCGGATTTCTATCCCTATCCCATCTCTCCTGTGGGTATTCCATTGATCATGGATGAGAAGAAACCTGGCGATGCGCTTGATCACACCAATTATGGCTTGCGACTCTCCCAACTTACCAACGGTTGGGATCTGTCTGGTTTCTGGTACAGCAGCATGGACAGCCAGCCAACGTTCTACCGGGATTCAATCAACCAGCAGGTTTTTTATCCGCGTCATGACCGCATCTGGCAGGCGGGGGGGACCCTGGCCAAAGATCTGAGTTCTTTTGTCCTCAAGGCTGAGACGGTCTACACCAGCGGACGCAAATATAATGTGACAAATCTTCTAGACAGTGACGGGTTGGTAAAACAGAACACCCTGGACTGGGTTGTCGGCCTGGACTTCAATCCCACCACAGAGACACGCTTGAATACCCAACTATTTCAGCGCATCTTCTTTGATCACGATCCGGGCACCATCTTTGATAAGTACGAAAGCGGCATCTCGCTACTGGTGAATCATAAATTTCTCCATAGCTGGGAAGCGGAGGCGCTCCTGATCCACAGCCTCAACCGAAGTGATTGGATGTTGCGCCCCAAAGTTACATGGCGGTTCCAACCGAACTGGCGTATGAATTTAGGGGTAGATGTATTCAAGGGCCCAGCTACAGGCCTTTTCGGGCAATACGATAACCAGGACCGGATTTACACTGAGTTGAGACGCGATTTCTAAATCGCTCAGACGTTTTCCCGCAGTGCTTCTACGACCGGAATGCGGCGCACCCGTGTTGCAGGTATGAGCGCCGCCAGAAAAGTGGCCATGAATCCGACCAGGAAGGCCTCCATCAAGACGGCTGGGACGATTCGAATATGCGCGACGAAGCTCAGATCCGAATTGGGTGGCGGTGGCATGGGGATACCTATGGCCGAAATGATAAGCGCCAACAAGATGCCGAGGACGACGCCGGAAATAGCGCCGACCGCCCCGATGATTGTGTTCTCAGCAACGATCAGGGCAAAAACCCGGCGACTGCGATTGCCCAGCGCCATCATGGTCCCGAATTCCCCGACCCGCTCGAAAACGCTCATGTTGACGCTGTTGACAACGCTTAGAAGCACCATGAGCAGGATAATGATGCGCAGGACACCGAACTGCACCTCATATAGGGTAACAGTCTTCGCATAGAAGTCGTTCAGTTCCGTCCAGCTCTTTACCTCCAACCCGGCAGCAGAATATTTCTTTGCTAAGCTGGCTGCAATAGAGTTCGTATCCTGTGTCTTTTTCAGAGAAATCACCAGAGTGTTCACCCCTGTCGTGGCCAGCAGATCCTGGGCTGAGGACAAGGGAATGCGAACGGCTCGCGCGTCATAGTCTTTGGAAAAGGTTTGAAAAACCCCTACCACCTTGAATTCCAGGCTGTTAAGCGCGCCATCGGCGGTATTCATCACCAGTGTTGCACTGTCTCCCGGCTTGAGCCTGAGGGCGTTGGCCAGGCCCTCGCCGACCATCATGCCGTACTTGTCCTTGTCCTCGAGCGTACGCCCAGACGAAATCACAATTCCACTGCCCAGCCGGGCTTCATGAGCCGGCTCGACCCCCTCCCCCACAATGGGCAAATCTGAGTGGGCATTGTTGAGCAAACCGGCAAAATAAACCCGACCCATGACGTCCGCTACCCCAGCCATGCCATTTATGTCCCTATGAAAAGGTGCCGGGTCGTCGATCAGGAATTTTTCTGGGCTTCGCGCCCCATGCCCGAAATAGCCGCTCTTGGCTATTTGCAGATGACCGGATTGGGAATGGATCAAAAACTCGCCAAGTTGAGTGAAGATGTCATGCACGAAACCACCGCTCAATATTAGGCCGACGACGCCGGCAATGATGGCTAGCAGCGTCATGCCGGTGCGGGTCTTGTGACGGAGTACATTTCGAAAGGCGAGTTTCCACATGCTGTGGGGTCTCTCAGCGGTTGTGACGCAAGGCGTCGACTATGATCAGCTTAGAAGCGCGCCAGGCTGGATAGATACTTGCAATGAGCGCGGTCATCACCGCGATGAGCAGAGCCTCCCAGATGATGCGCGGCGTCACCAGGATGGAAGCGATGAACCCTCGAGACATCCCTGGCGCGGGGGGCATGGGAATGCCGATGTATGAGATGAGGCTCGCCAACAGATAGCCCAAGCCCACGCCACAAAGTCCACCAATGACACCTAATAGTAATCCCTCAATAAGGAACAGCCCCATGATGCGCTGACGCCTCACGCCCAGAGCCATGGCCGTGCCGATTTCCACCGTGCGCTCCATCACGCTCATGGTCATGGTGTTGCTGATGCTCAAGATGATGATCAGGGCGATGATGGACTTGACCACCCCCATCTGGCGCGAAAACAGCGCAACTGTTTTGTTGTAAAAGTCTGCCAACTTTGTCCACGGGACGATTTCATAATCCTTGAAGGCTGGGTTGTGTCTCATCCATCCCAGTGCGGTGTCAGTGAGTTCGGTGCGCTGCAGGCCTACCACCCAAAGATGGGAACCCCGTGTCCGCAGCAATTCGCGCGCTGTGGTGATTGGTGCCCTCAGCATGCTGTCGTCGTAGGCCTTCATTGAGGTGGAAGCCAGCCCCCGGACATGCAGCTCTACCGCATTGATTCCCCCGGTTGCAGTATTAGCCAGCAGCACAACTGTGTCGCCGGTTTTTACACCCAAATTTGCGGCCAGTCCAATCCCCATCAGAATGCCTTTAGGGTCACCCGAGGACATAGATAGCCCCTCGATGATGGCGAGATTTCGGGTGGAAGGGTCCTTGGTTGGATCGATGCCTTCGCCGATGAAAGACAGGGTGCTGTCTCCGTGACTGACCAGGCCATTGAAGGTTAGACGCGGCGCCACGGACCGAACACCAGGAATCTGTTCTAGGGCTTCCAATGCGGGGGCGTTATCCGGAAGCAAAAAAGCAAGTGGGTCCGCTCGGCCCCCCTCGTGGTACCCCGGTCTGGAAACCTGCACGTGGCCGAGTTGGTTAACAGCCACCAACTCGCGATTGGCCCAGAATACCCACTCGATGTAGCCCCCCGACAACATCATGGAGACGACACCAAAGGCAATGGCGACAAGGGCAAGGAGACTGCGCCGCCGTTGGCGCAAGATATTGCGCAGCGCGAGGCGAAAGTCCACCTTAAGGGAGTTGAGTGTCCTTTTGGGGATATTCATGTTGAATGGAACATCGCTGACGTTCATCAGCTTCATGATTGCACGATCTAATTAAATTGGGAAACCCGTCCTCTGGAAAGCATCGTGACCGGGAAAAGAGGGCGGAGAACTGACGCTCCGTTTCCAACCTTAGGGGAAACTTGGCAACTTAACAAAGGAGATGGCGTGAGTGCGGGATGGCATCTGACTGGTAAAGTCTACGGCTGTTAACATAAGGGGAAAGCCTATGTCACATTACGTTATGAGTGCGTTATGTCCAGCGCCGCCAATGGTCTTTCACATGCCCTTGAGGAGAGTCTTGGCTTCCTCCAGTTCCGCAAATTGTTGACCAGCGGCAATGGCTGCCTCGATTTCCTTCTTGGCCTCGGCTTTCTTCCCTACTCGGGCCAAGCCTACTCCATAATGGTAGTGGATTGCCGCCACTCTGGGAGTTGCGGCTGCCGCCTTGCCGAGTAAATCCATTGCGCGGGGTAGTTGACCCTGCTCCAACAGGATCCACCCTAGGGTGTCTTGGACGCTTGGTAGGTTAGGAGCCAGTCTGTATGCTTGTTCGGCCGTGGTCAGGGCGCGGCTGTCCTTTTCACGCTGATAGAGCCCGGCCAAATTGTTGAGAGCCAGGGCATTCTGGGGACCTATCATCAGGATCGCTTCGTATTGTGCGATGGCATCCCTGTCGCGGTTGGAAGCCATGTAGTATTCGGCGGCATAGGTGCGTGTCGTGATGTCCTTGGGATTCTGTTTAATCCAGGTGGCTAGTCGCTGATCAGCGCCATTACTATCACCCGCCAAGTTCAAAGCCCGGTATAGCTTGATCAGTTCGGCTGATCCTGCGCCCCTCTCCATGGCTTGTTCATAGACCTTGACCGCTTGAGGGAAACGTTTTTGGGATAACAGGATGTCAGCCTCCCGGTCGAAGCCAAGGGGCGACTTGGGCTGTTGACTCTGGATCTGTCTGGCAATCTGAAGGGCCGCGTCCGCCCTCTTTTCTACAAGTTCCAAACTCATTAATGTGTCCAGTGCCTGGACAAAGGCAGGATTCAGCTTAATCGCCTGCTGCAAACTGATACGGGCTTTGTCCGGTCGCTTTTGGGCAATTTGGGCAAGGGCCAAGTCCAGGAAGGCACTGGGCAATTGAGGCGCTTTCTGGGTTATGCGGGTAAATGTGGTAATCGCCCCGGTCTTGTCACCTATAGCCAGTTGAGTGACACCGAGCAGGTTCAGAGCTGACAAGCTGTCTGGGTGATCATTCGCCACACCGTTGGCCAACTCCAGGGCCTTCTTGTTTTCTCCTTTGGCCAGATAGTGACGCACCAGGTCGGAACGTGGCTTGATCAACATCGGGTTAGCCTTTGAGGCTCTGAGCAGCCAGTCCTCATAGCCTTTTTCGTCATGTGTGAGCGCAGAAAGGCCTGCCAAAGCCATCATGGCTGATGCGCTGTTCTTATTTTTTTCAAGAATGTTCTCGAAGCGTTTTCGGGCAGACTCAGGTTTCCCCTCTTGTAAATCAATCTGAGCAAGACTGGCTGCAGCCTGCAAGTAGGTTGGGTCAATTGCCAGCGCCTGCTCGAAACTCTTGCGGGCATTTGCCCGGTCATTTTTTCCTAGATAGGCTTTGCCGCGCAGCAGACTGCTTACAGGATTGTGTGGGAGCTTCACCTCCATACGATCAATTGCGGCCAAGGCCTTGTCGTATTCCTCATGATTGATGAAGGTCAGGACAAGGAGGGTATCTGCCTGCAATTGATTGCGGTCCATTGCAGACGCGACTTCCAATTCGGAGATTGCAAGCTGAGTGTTTCCTGCGGAAAGACTGCTGAGTCCCAGCCTAGTCTGAATGGTGGCGTTCGTGGGTTCGAGTGTCGCGGCCCTTTCAAAAAATTCAGTTGCCGTTGTGGCCTTGTTCTTCTTGAGGTAGGCTTCGCCAGCCAAAGCCAGAGCTTCAGCATCCTTTGTGCCGGAAGAAAGGAGTGGACTAAGTGTTTGCAGGGCATTGTCGGGCTGACCTTGCCTGATTTGCATTGCGGCCAGCGTATTGAGGGCAGGAGGATAATTCGGGGATTGGGTTAAGAACCGATTCAGGTAGCTTTCTGCTTGCTGGTATGAACCCAGAGCGTAGTTTGTCATTCCTGCAAGCAGGGTGCTGGGAATGTGTTCCGGGGCAATGTTGAACACTTCCTGAAGATTGTCCCGTGCTTCAGAGTATTTTTTCTGCTGGAAATTGAACAAAGCCTTGAGGTAGTTGGCTGATATCGATTTAGGAGCAGCCTTCACAACGCGGTCAAGATCCTTGCGGGCCGGTTCGACCTGTCCTAGCGACAGATATGTGTTGACGCGCCGTTCCAGCGCGTCGAGGTTATTCGGCTCAACCTGGAGAGCCTTGGTATATGCGTCCAAGGCGCCTTGAACATGGCTATTCAATTGTTCAAGATCCCCCAAATAGACCCATGTTTTGGCCTGCCCGTCATTTATCTTGAGAGCGGATTCAAGCGATGCTTTTGCCTTGGCTGTATCGTGCTCTGCGACAGCGCACCTTGCCAAGCCCCAGTAAGTCCGTGGATTGTTCGCGTCCGTATTAAGGGATTGTTGAAATAAGTTGTAGGCGTCTTTTAACTTTCCCTGATTCAGTAAGGCATCGGCACGAATTTGCTGAATGCGTGCAAGATTGATTTTGGATGTCTGCGAGCCAACCTGAATTTCGTCGAGCACCCGCTTGTTTTCCCCCATCAATAATAAGGCTTCACCGAGCTGGATCTGGATGGTTTCATGGTTTACCCCCAGTTTTTCAGCTTTGGTGAGTTCCTTTTCAGCTTCAGCTCCCAAACCGGCTTTTAGATATATTTGCCCAAGCAACAGCCTGGCTTGGGGACTGTTTGGATTCTTTCCGATGGCATTCTTTAGTTCAACAATGCTTCCTTTGAGATTGCCCTTGTCCTCAAAGTCCTTGGCGCGCTGGATGCGCTCTTGTTCAGTGAGATTGGCGTCACGATGACATCCGGGAAGGGCAGATGTCACGGCAAGCATCAAGGCTATTGACAAGGCGATCTTGGTTTTCGTCATCGAAATGGATTCCAGGTGAATAATGGACAAAGCTTAAACACTATATTGATGAAACAATCAAGATGCTTTGCCCTGAAGGGTTTTGAGTAAGGAGCGCGCCTCTTTTTCCAAGGAAAAAGTTACGCCAGTAGATAAGAGTTGCTCCAACTCGCGCTGGGCCCTGGCTTTATCTCCAGTCATGGCGAGAGCGGCTGCATAGTGATACTGAATATCTCCTTCGTCGGGTTTTTTTGACAGGGCTTTTTGCAGATAATTGAGACCTTTCGCTGCCGAACCGGTTTGGACCAAACTCCAGCCCATGGTGTCCAGCGTAGCAGGATTGTCAGGCGCAAGTTTCAGTGCCTGCTCGGCAACCTGAACTGCATTCTTGTCCTTCGCCTGCGCCAGGGCATAGGCCATATTGTTCAGCACCATGAGGTTATTGGGAACCTTGGTTGACAGGTAGCGGTATTGTTCTGCGGCGGGACCATATTGCTCCCGGTTAAGCAGACTTTGCGCATATTGTGCACGGACTCCCATGTCTTCCGGATGCTGCTTGAGCCACACGCTTAGCCTGCTTTCCCCCTCGGTTGCACGGCCTAGAGCGGCAAGGGCATTCTGCTGTTTGATCAGGAGTGGGCCGCTTGCCTGCTTGGAGTTGGCCTTTTCATATGCCGAAAGGGCCAGAGCAGGCTGTTTGGCGGCCATCTGAATATCTCCTTCCAACACCAAACCTAAGACGCTATCCGGATGACTTCCCTGGATTTGGCGGGCAATTTTGATAGCTTCGTCATATCGCCCAGCTTTGACGTGGAGCGATGCAAGCGCTCCCTGTGCTTCGACAAAATCAGGCTTGATCTTGAGTGCCTTCTCAAAACTGGCTTGCGCACCATCGAGCTGTTGGGCCGCCATCAGCGCACGACCCTGTTGAAACCGGATGGGGGCGGAGTCCGGTTTCATCTCGACAAGTTTTCCGTAGGTTGAAATGGCATTGCTCGTTTCCCCTGCGGCGAGTTGGGTTGCACCCAGTAGTTCGAGTGCTGCTGGGTTGTCCGGCTGGGCAGAGATGGCGTCGCGTGCCGCCGCAAGCGCCTTTGCGTTATCCCGCTTGCTTAAATAATACAGAGCGATTTGTGCTCGGGGCTGAAGGGCCTTGTTGTCTGTGCGTGCAGCCTTGTTCAGCCACTCCAGGTATTTGTCCTCCTGTTTCGACATAAGGGCCAGCTGGGCGTGTGCCATCATCGCCTGGACATTTTTGGGGTCGGCTGAAAGTACCTTGTCGAATCGTGCCTCAGCGGCTTTGGTTTGGCCGGCCTTCATGTCAAGCTGGGCAAGCGCGGCGGCGGCGGGGAAATAGGCATTGTCATTTGCCAGGGCGAGCTCAAAATTTTTCCTGGCGCTGTTCTCATCGGTTTTCCCAAGATAGGCCTTGCCCTTCAAGTAAGCGAGCATAGGGCTTTTGGGTTGTTGCTTTTCTTGTTCGGAGATTGCTTTTAATGCCGCATCGTATTCCGCCCGTTTAAGGTGGGCCAGAATTAATAGCATGGCGGCGCGCTGCCCCCCATTTTCCTGTGTGGCGGCACTTTCCAGATCGGCCAGGCCTTTGGAATCCCCCTGCCCCAGTTTTGCCAGGCCAAGTTCGGTGCGGATGGTGGCGCTCTCAGGATTAAGGCGTGCAGCTTTGCTGAAGAATTCCTCGGCTTGCGGGTACTTCTTGTGGGCAAGGGCGATTTCTCCTGCAACGATTAATGTCCCGGCATCTTCGCTGGTTTCGGGTTTGAGGGGTGAAAGTACGGCCTGGGCATCGTCTGGCTGACCCAAACGCAACTTGGCGGCTGCGACCATGCGTCGGGCATAGGCATTATTCGGGTTGGCCTGAAGGACTTTCAGGAGTTGATTCTGGGCTGATTCCAGATTGCCAAGGCTGTATTCCACAGCACCACCAAGAAGTAGCGCTGGCATGTAGTTGGGCGCAGCCTTGAGCACCGGCGCGAGATGATCCCTGGCTTCGGTGTTTTTATTTTCCTTGAAATCAATCAGCGCAAGTGTGTACTTTGCCAATAGATTGTGTGGTGCATCCTTGAGCAAGTTTGCAGTCGCCTGTCGTGCTTCGCCAAAGCGCTTTTCGTTGATCGCTGCGCGGATAAGAGCGAGGCGCGTCGCCTGCTGCCGTGGACTGACCTCAAGTATCGCCTTGTAAACATTCGTGGCTTCGGCAGTTTTCCCGGTTGCCTGGAGCAAACCAGCCTTGAACAGCAGTAAATCGACTTGCTTTGAATCGAGCTTTAGTCCTTCATCGAGTGCCTGAAACGCCTCGGCTATCTTATTGTCGGAGGCCGCCATTGTGGCCGAGGCTAGAAATAACAGCGGGCTTTGAAGCTGATCAGTTTTCGCATCTTCAAGCAATTTGGAGGCTTCGCCTTTTCTGTTGAGCGCGATGAGCGCAACGGCTTTTCTTGCCAGAAGTTCGGGATAGCCGGCACTTTTCTTGTCTGGCAGTGGAAGTTCATCCACCAGGCGCTGATATTCGTGCTGGCCAAATAAGGCTTCGGCGATGAGAGGGTCGGCGACAGCAGAATCTACGCCGTTTTGCCGAGCCCGTTTGAACTCCTTTTCTGCCGAGGCATAGTCTTCCAGGGTTAAATAAAGTTGACCCAGTTGTAGCCGGACATCCTTGTCGTCACCTTTGGCCTGGGCTGCATTCTTTAACTGGATCAAGGCGCCGCTTAAATCACCGGCTTTTTCCAACCGGCTGGCTTCGGTCATGAGCGCCTTGGGGT